>Ga0335076_10001102_pt1 | contig 25802 bp, 29 predicted proteins | sample Lox_Sample_25_FD_206717 | JGI IMG/M metagenome (GOLD analysis project Ga0335076, IMG submission 206717) | Soil microbial communities from Loxahatchee National Wildlife Refuge, Florida, United States - Lox_Sample_2.5 | ecosystem: Environmental > Terrestrial > Soil > Wetlands | place: USA... | reverse complement strand
CCGAGGCGCTCGGCGAGATCGACGGCATGGGCGATGCCTCGATCGTGGCGTTGAAGGCAGTGCAGGCCGCGGCGCTTCTGATGCAGAAGCAGGACATCATCCAGAAGCCGGTGCTGTCCTCCTGGAAATCGGTGCTCGACTATTGCCACTCGGCGATGGCGCATGAGCCGATCGAGCAGTTCCGCCTGCTTTTCCTCGACGGCAAGAACGCGCTCATCGCCGACGAGAAGCAGAGCCAGGGCACGGTCAACCACACGCCGGTCTATGTGCGCGAGGTGGCGAAGCGCGCCCTCGCGCTCGATGCCTCGGCGGTGATCATGGCCCACAACCACCCGACCGGCGATCCCTCGCCCTCGCGCGACGACGTCGAGATGACCAAGGCGGTGAAGATCGCGCTGGAGAAGATCGGCATCCAACTCCACGACCACATCATCGTCGGCCGCAAGGGCCATGTGAGCCTGCGCAGCCTGGGATATCTCGACGGGGCGCGGTAGCGGCCCGCCCCTACTGCGCCGCCGCGGCCTCGATGACCTTAGCGACCGCGACGGGCTTGGCGACAAAGAACAGGTGGTTGCCCGGCATCTCCGTGGTCTTCGCACCGGAACGCTTGTACATCCAGCGCGCAAGCGCCGGATTGAGCGCGCGGTCGCCGGTGGCGATGATCCCGTAGCTCGGCTTGTCGTGCCATGCAGCAACCGTCACCAGCGCATCGAAGGCGGCTGCCGCGACCGGCATCTGCGCATTCGCCATGAAGTCGGCCTGCGCCGGCGGAAGGTCGGTGCCGACGTCGGCGGCAAACTTCGCAGGGTCGATGAAGATGAAGCCGTCCTTGGTCGGCTGCAGGTCGCTGCCCGGCACCGTCCCCGGTATCGATGCCGCGAGCCGGCTGGTCGATTCCCCGACATCGGGCTGCAAGGCCGCCACATAGACCAGCGCCCGCACCTTCGGATCGGCGCCGGCGACCGTGATGATGGTGCCGCCATAGCTGTGGCCGACGAGGATGACCGGCCCGTCCTGCCGGTCGATGACGCGCTGCGTGGCGGCGACATCGTCGGCGAGGCCGGTCAAAGATTCCTGGACGATGCTGACGCGGTATCCGTCCTTCTTCAGGATGTCGTAGACGCCGCGCCAGACCGAGCCGTCGGTGTTGGCGCCGTGAACGAGCACGATGTTCCGCACCACCGCTGGTGCCGCGGAATCCGCCGTCGCCACGGAGCTCACGGCGATGATTGCGGCCACGAAGGCCGCACGCAGCACATGGATCATGGCCGTGCCGCCTTTCGCCGCACCCAGTGCGCGTTTGCCGGGCCGAATGCATTGCCGAACGTGTCGCCAATGGAATTCCAACCCTTCTCATGCGCTGCCGCCATGTCGCCCGCCGGAAGGCCGGAATGGACGACGGTCATGAGCGTACCCTCTCCCTTTCTCCGGAAGGTAATCGTGACCATTGTCTCCTCGCCAAGGGTGTGCCGCGACATCCAGGAATGCTGGATGCGGCCGGGCCGATCTATTTCCGTGAAACGGCCATAATGCGGTGTGCCTCCGCACTGGTGCGCCAGTGAAAGCAGGTACCACAGCCCGTCAACCTTCGGATCGAAGATGAGCTTTTCATACTCGTGCCAGAGGGTGCCGGAGACCGTCGGGTCGAGCCAAGCATCGAACACCGCGTCGGGTGGCGCGGGGATGATTCGCTCAACCTTGATCTCCACGGTCCCCGTCGTTGCAGGCTTCGATGCCATCGTCATTTCCTCCTCCCTTCCCTCGCCTTCTTCGTCTCGAAGTGACGCGCGAACGCATCGAGCCGCTCGGTCCAGAAGCGTTCATAGTGGTTCACCCAACCCGCTACCTCGCGCAGCGGTTCGCCCCGAAACGAGATGAAGACCTCCCGTCCCTGCTTCCTGCGTTCGATCAGCCCGGCACGCTCCAGCAGCTTCAGGTGCTTGGTGACGGCATTCAGGGCGGTGTCGAAGGGCTTTGCGACATCGAGGAAGCGCGCCGGGCCGTCCGCCAGCTGCGCGATGATCGCGCGCCGCGTCGGGTGCGAAATGGCGTTCAGGACGTCGCTCAGGTGATCCATGATTCATTACACCATACGGTGTAATGAAAGGCAAGGGTTCTTCAGCTTTCGGAAGAGCACGACGTCAGCCGGTTCGCATGGAAAGCTCGACATCCCCGGCGAACGGCGTGGACAGATAGCCGTTCGCGGGCGCTCGCACGCGCATCAGGTAGTCGGGGCTCTCATCGGCGTTATCGGCGACAATGACTGCGCCGGCTTTGAGACGGCGCTCCACTAGGCCGAGGATTTCGGGATAGAGCGCCTTAGCACCGTCGAGGAGGAGCAGGTCAATCGTATCCGGAAGATCGCCTGACAATGTCTGCAGTGCGTCGCCTTCCCGAATTTCCACGAGGTCGAGGAGACCGCCCGCCGCCAGGTTGGCGCGGGCGCGCGCCACCTTGGACGGCTCGAACTCCGTGGTGATCAGACACCCACCGCCATTGTCCCGAAGAGCGGCCGCAAGATACAGCGTCGAGATGCCGAACGAGGTCCCGAACTCGACGATGGTTCGCGCGCCGCTGCAACGCGCCAGCATGAAAAGCAGCGTACCGGTCTCGCGCGAGACCGCGAGGGGCAGATCCTTCAGGCGACTGTAGAATTCGCGATATTCCGTCTTGCTCCGCATGAGGCGTGACCGCTCCTCGGGCGAAACCGCGGCGATGGCGGGGCCCGCCGCCTGCCACGCCCGCTCGGAGTCGGCGAACAGGCGGTCCAGAAGGGGTGCCACGGGGGGGCCCGTGAGGGTCGAGTTCAGCAGCGGCATGGTTGGTCTCCGGTCCGGTTCTGCGCATTCTTGTGCTGGTCCTGAAATACGACTAATCATTCATGTTTGCTATTCGCATTGCCGCGGACTCCCATGGCCAATCGCCGAAGTGCCTCAATTTCCTCACGAAAGCAGCCGCAGCAGACCCGCTCCAATGCCCTCGTCGCGGCAATCCTGCAGGCGGCTGTTCATGTTCTGGAGAAGGATGGTGCGCACCGCTTCACCACGGCGCGGGTCGCGGAGAAGGCGGGTGTCAGCGTCGGGTCGCTCTACCAGTACTTCCCGAATAAGGCGGCGATCCTGTTCCGGCTGCAGACCGACGAGTGGCGGCAGACGACTGATCTCCTGCGCACCATCCTCGAAGACGATCGACGGCCGCCGCTCGAACGACTGCGGCGTCTGGTCCACGCCTTTATCCGCTCGGAGTGCGAGGAAGCGGCCGTCCGCGTGGCGCTCGGCGACGCCGCCCCGCTCTATCGCGATGCGCCTGAAGCGCGGCAGGCGAAGACATCCGGGGACGAAACCGTTCGGGCCTTCCTACGGCAGCTGCTGCCGGCGACCTCAGAGGCTGCCCGCCTCCTGGCCGGTGGATTGATCAAGACGACGCTCAGCCAGGTCGGAAAGCAGTTCTCCGAGGCGCCGCGCACGGCCGCGGAGATCGAAGCCTATGCCGACGCCATGGCCGATATGTTCTGCGCCTATCTGAGAGAACTGGATCCGGCTATGCCGGACCGGGCACTTCCCACGCGGCCTGCGCCCGCACGTCGGAGGGTGCTGCGCGATAGTGGCGGCGGAACACGCGGTTGAAATAGGAGACGTCGCCGAAGCCGCAGTCATAGGCGACGGTGCTGATCTTCTCGCCGGCACGGCGCGGATCAACCAGCCGGCGATGCGCCCGCTGCAGCCGTTGCTCAAGAACATATTCGGTGAAGGTCGTGCCCTCGGCCTCGAACAGCCGCTGCACGAAGCGCGGCGTGCAGCGATGGCGCTCGGCAAGTGCGGTGACGGTGAGATCGGGCCGATCGAGACTCCTGGCGATGTCCTGCTTGATCAGATGCAGCCGCGCGGCGTGCAAGCCGCCGCCCTCCGCCGCCTCACCCGCGTCCCGGGTCGCCCCCATCATGACCGACATCAGGTCATAGATGTGGTTGACCATGAGATGCTGCATGTCGGGGCAGGCGGAAGTCCGATCATCCCAGGCTAGCGCGACATAATTCATCAGGAATTTCAGGACCTGGCTGTCACGCGGGATTCGCCGCATGTAGCAGTCGTCGGGGTCGCGCAGCAGCGGCTCCAGCCGCGCCTTCGGGAAACGCAGCGCAAGGACGCTGCCCGGCGGCTGGTGCGTGAAGCTGGAGGGATCCGCAGCCGACACGAAGACTGCCTCGCCGTCGCCGAGCACCAACTGCCGGTTCCGCTGCTCGACCAGATGCGGGCCTTCCAGGTTGACGAGCAGGATCGCATCGAGGGCGTTGTCATCGACGTCCTTGCGCGAGCGGCGGTTGCGAGAGCCGTGGATCGCGCCGACCCCGACCAGCATGCCCGGCAGCATGTTCAGGGTGACATCGACGTTGAACGGAATGTCGGGGAGCGGATCGACCTGATAGCTGAATCCCAGTCGCGCCAGGCACTCGCGCAGCACCGTCGGCCGCTGCGGCACCGGCCAGTCGTCCAGCGCGAAGCGCACCGGTCCCGCCGGCATCGGCGGCAGCGGCTCCTTGCTCAGCAGCAGCTCGGGTTTGAGCAGCGGAAATCTGGTCTTGTCGTGCATGCCTCGATCCCCTGCCCCTATCTTGGAGATGCCTTGGCTCCGACGTCTCAACCCAGACGCGGCGGCACCATAGGAGATCATCCGTGGCCTGCAAGTGATCGGCGTCACGCCCACGCGCAATTCAAGAGACGGCCAATAAAATCAAGGCTCCTGGACCCATCAGTCGGGCTGCGTCACCCTCCGTCGAAGCCGCCGTCGCGCACGTCCAGACCTTTGTCGTCCCAGTCCAAGACCGGGAATCGAGCGCTCGGTTAGTCACTCGACCCCACGCATCACGGAATGCGTGACGCGTGCGAGTGCTCGAAGAAACCAGGAACTGGGAAATTGTGGGCTGGCGCGGGAACGCATTCCGTCCCCTGCGCGTCCTCGGGAGAAGGATCAAGAATGTCGACCATGTCTGAGAGCGGAAGACCGGACAAACCGCCCGCCGATGCCAGCTCTGGCGGAGGCGAGACCTTGGCCGGGATCGGGATCTTTCGCGACCTCGCGCCGGAGTCGGTGACGGAACTGTCACGGCGCTGCACCTGGCACAGGTATACCGCCGGGCAGCTCATCTTGGCGCGGCACGACAACAGGCGCGACGCCTTCTTCATCGTCCACGGACGCGCCTGCTCCGTGCACAATTCCGCATCCGGTCGCGAAGTGCGCTTTTGCGACCTGGTCGCCGGCGACATCTTCGGTGATTTTGCAGCGATCGACGGCGAGCCGCGCTCGGCGGATATCGTGTCGGCGAGCGACACGCTCATCGCCGGCATGTCTGCGGAGGTGTTCCGGGAAATGCTGCACGACCACAAGTCGGTCGGCCCGGCGATCCTGCGCCGCCTGACCCGGATGGCCCGCGCGCAGACCCAGCGCCTGCTCGAGCTCACCACTCTCCCGGTTCGGACGAGAGTCTATGCCGAGCTGTTGCGCATGGCGCAGACCGGTACCCGCGGTCCGACGCGAATGAGCGCGGTCATCGCGCCGGCCCCGACCCACGCCGAGATTGCCAGCCGCATCAGCACCCACCGGGAGGCCGTGTCGCGCGAGCTCAGCAGGCTGGCGCGGGCGAAAGTGGTCGAGCGGCGCGGCAGCAAGCTGGTCATCCACGACATGGCGACACTCGTGCGCCTCGTCGAAAAGGCGACGGCAGAGCCGTGCGAGGAATGTGCACCCGAAGACCTCGCCCCCTCCGACCGAGACGGCCGGGATCGATCCAGGTGGTCCGATGACTTCCGTTGGTACAACCACCGGGACGCCCGCTGCCAAAGCCTTTCGGCGGCGAGCCTGTAGCTGCTCGGCGACGTGCATTGTCGGTGAAGATTTCGGCGATTGATGGAATAATTGCAATGTTCTGGGAGTCATCTCGACGCGGGGCCGTCCGTGGCGCCGCCTGGAGGGACCGCATGCTGGAACAGCTGCTGAGCGACGGCTGGCATTATCACGAGACCGAGAGCGCGCGCCTGGCGGGCGAGCTCGAAGCGGCGGCGGATGAGACCGTGCCGCCGAGCCTGCTGGCGCCGTTCGTCAATCTTGCCACCCATACGATCGGGGACCACCTCGGCGATTGGCCGCGGGCGCTTGCCCTCGGACGGCGCATTCTGCGCGACCGGCCGCCGCAAGCCGATACGGCAAGGGCATGGGAACGGCTCTATCCGGCCGCCATCCTGGCGTCGGACTCGGTTGCCGCCGTCGAATTGGAGCTCGCCGCGATCAAGACGGCACCGAACCCGCTCGCCGCCATCCTCGCGATGCGCTTCGGCCTGGCCGACGCTTTGGCCGGCGTAGGGCGCATCGGCGAGGCGGGCGGGATCTACCGTCATAGTTTGCAGTTGGCTGCGGAGGTCGGGCCGGCACCGGATCTCGACCGCAGCCTCGCGATCGCCAGCAACAATCTCGCCTGGTGCCTGCACGATCTGCCGTCCAGGACCGCTGACGACGCGGCCCTGATGGAACTTGCCGCCGAGGCCAGCCTCCAGGCCTGGCGGCGCTGCGGCGATTGGATCAACGAGGAGCTTGCGCTCTATCTGAAGGCGAGCGCCGCCCATGCCACGGGCAATGAAACCGCGGCACTGGCTCTGGCCACCGCCGGCCTCGACGTGATTGCAGCAAACGGCCGGCGTCCGCTGGACACCGCGCGATTCCATCTGCTGCGGGCGAAGTCCTTTGCTGCCTTGGGCGAGTCCGACAGACACAACGGCGCGCTGGAAGAGGCCGACCGTGCGGCGGAGACCATCCCTTCGGAGAAGCTGCGACAGGTGTTCGCTGCCGAACGTGCCAAAGCGCAGGGCGGCTGAGCCAAACGCGCTGACCTCGCCTAGCTCTTGCACGCCTCCACCGGCGCCGTGCTTCCGACGGGCGTGCTGCCGTCCGGCGCGACCTTGCCGCCGGCGGCCGTGGTTGCGAGCCGGCCCATGTAATGCGTCCAGCCCTTGGTGTGACCTTCCTGCTCCTTGGCATTGGGAAGGCCGCTATGGGTCATGCGCATCAGCGTGCCGCCGTCCTGCTCGATGAGGTCGATCTCGACCAGGCCCGAGCCCGGCGGCACGTCGGCATCGCCCTCCCAGCCGAAGCTGTAGGCGAGGCGGTGCACCGGCACGACCTCGCGGAAGGCGCCGCGGGCATTGCGCCGGCCGTTGACGCCCTTCAGCAGATAGAGACCGCCCGGCTGCGGCTCCACCTCGGCATCGGTGCCCATCCAGCGGAGGATCTTCTCCGGATCGGTCAGGAAGGCGAAGACCGTCGCCTGGGGTGCCGCGATGTGCGTCTCGCGCCGGACCACGAATGACTGTGCCGTTGAGGATTCTGGCATCGGTCGCCTCCTTGAAGCGGATCACCCCTTATGAAAGCATGGGAACGGCCGAGGGCAAGCCTATCGAAAACGATTGGTGACAGCCCCTGACAATACAATCTCCGAAATCATGAATCTCCCCTCCTCCCTTTCCTGGCTGGTCGATGCGGCGAGCACTGTGCCGGGCGCCGACCGATTCCTGGCGGAACTCGGCGCGCGGCTGGTCGCCGATGGCGTACCGCTGGCGGGGGGCGCCCTCACCCTCTCTGTTCCGGACCCGATCATCGCCCGCCGCACCTGGCTGTGGCGATCGGATACTGGCGCGGTGATCGAGGGGCTCGGCTTCGCGAGCGCACCTGGTCTTACCCTCGGCGGCTCCGGCGATGCCGGCCGGGCCTGGCTTGCTGCCCTCGCGCCGGGGACGATGCAGGAGGACGCCGCCGGACCCGATGGCGCGCTGCTGGGCTGGATCGGCGCCCGGGCCTTCACCGCGGCCGAAGCTGAACAAGTGCGCGAGGCCGCGCGGTTTGCGGCGGCGCCGCTCGCGGCCCTGGCGGCGCGAGCGACCTTGCGCGCGGCGCTGGACGCCTATCTCGGCCGGCGCAGCGCCGCTCGGGTGCTGGCCGGGCCGCTCCGGCGCAACATCGGCGAGACCATCCGCGCTGCTCTGCTCTATGCCGATCTCCGCGGCTTCACCACGCTCTCCGAGACGGCGGCGCCGGCCGAGGTGATCGCGGCGCTCGACGGCTGGTTCGACCGGGTCGCCGGCGCCGTCCATGCCTTCGGCGGCGAAGTCTTGAAGTTCATCGGTGACGGCGTGCTGGCGATCTTCCCGGTCGGCGAGGAATCGCCGCGCCGCGCCTGCGAGTCGGCGCTGCACGCGGTCGCCGCCGTCCGCGCCGGCATGGCGCATCTCGATGCGGCCCGGGCGCAGCAGGGGAAGCCTCCGTTGCCCTTCGGCATGGCACTCCATCTCGGCGAGATTCTCTGGGGCAATATCGGCGCCGCCGACCGGCTCGACTTCACGGCGATCGGCCCCGCCGTCAACCTGGTCAGCCGCCTCGAAGGCCTCTGCCGGCCGCTCGACCGTGGAGTGCTGGTTTCGGGGGCCGTCGCCGCCGAGACCGAACTGCCGCTGGTTCCGCTCGGGACCCATGTGTTGCGCGGCATCGCCGTGCCGTGCTCGGTCTTCACCCTGCCGGATGGTTGAACCGATCTTGCCGCAGCTTAAATAGACAGCGGGCGTCACCAAAGGATTGAGGAGACGGTGGATGGACGTGGGCTTTATCGGGCTCGGCAGCATGGGCATCGCCATGGCGCGCAATATCGCCAAGGCCGGGCACAAGGTGCATGCCTGGAACCGCTCTCCGGTCGATCCCAGCGAAGCCACGGGGCTCGAAATCCTGAAGACGCCACGTGAGGCGCTGCAGGCCGACGCCGTCCTCACCATGCTCTCCGACGACGCGGCGATCCGCGAGGTGCTGCTGGCGCCGGACTTGCTGTCGTCCCTGCGCCCGGGATCGGTCCATGCGGTCACCTCGACGATCTCGGTGGATTTCGCGAAGGAGCTCGCCGCAAAGCACCAGGCACTCGGCCGCGCCTATCTCTCGGCGCCCGTGTTCGGCCGGCCCGAGGTGGCGGCAGCGGCGCAGCTCAACGTCGTGATCGGGGGCCCCAAAGCCGCCGCTGACAGATTGGCACCGGTCTTCGGCGCGATCGGCAAGAAGACCTGGTACATGGGCGAGCGCCCCGAGCAGGCCAATGCCGCGAAGATCGCCGGCAACATGATGATCGCCATGGCGATCGAAGCCATGGCCGAGGCGACGGTGCTGACCGAAAGCAACGGTGTGGCACCCAAGGACTTCTTCGAGCTGGTGCTGGAGGCGCTGTTTGGCGGCCGGGTCTATCAGAGTTACAGCGCCAAGATCGTCGCCGGCGACGACACACCCGGCTTCAAGATGTCGCTCGGCCTCAAGGATCTCCGCCTCGCCACCGCCGCCATCGAGAAATCCGGCAAGCGCCTGCCGATGCTGGACACCCTCCGCAACCAGATGACCGAGGCCGTACAGGCGGGGCTCGGCGACAAGGACTGGTCCGGCGTGGCTTCGTTCCTGCGTCGGAGTTGAGCTTCAGCCCGCGACAATCTCGAAGTTCAGGGTCTGGATCTTCGGCGTCGCCTCGCCGGTGAGGATCAGCTCGCCGCACGCGCGGCCACGGGCGCAGATCAACAGGAAACGGGTGTGGAGGGCGTTGATCGGCTCCGGTTCGATGCGTGTCAATGCGCCGAGGCGCGCCGCGATGTCGGCAAGCTCGCGGTCGCGCTCCTCCGCTCCACGGTCGAGCAGCAGGTTGAGCGCCAGCGTGGACGGCGTCTCCTCCACCCTGCCGGCACGATAGATCTTGGCCACCGTCTCCATCGCCTGCGCAATGTGGCGGCTGACCGGCGGCTGCGGGATCGCCCAGAGGCCGGCATCCTTCAGCGCCTGGGCGGCCTCGACATTGGGTTCGTTGGTCGCGGCATAGGTGCGGTTGCCGAAGCTGAAGAGGCCGATCCCGGTCTCCGGCGACAGCAGGAAATGCGAGCCGTAGCCCGGTAGCCCGCCGCGATGATGGATCGTGCGGCCGAGCTCGGGCTCCATGGTATTCACGATGCCGTAGCCGTAGGCGCTGGCGGCGGCGATGGTGCGTCCCTGGTGCTGGCGGAAGCTCGGCGCCCGGGGCGCGCTGTGGGCGAGCACCACCTCGCGGCGCGAGGCGCGGGCGACCGGCCCGCCGTCCTCGCCGTCCCGCGCCGGCCAGGCATCCAGCATGAAGGCGATGAAGCGCGCATATTCGACGGCGTTGGTGGTGATGCCGCCCATGGCGCCGAAGGCTCCGTCCGGCTCCAGACGCTGCGGCGTCCAGCGGTTGTCGAACCAGCGATAGCCCATGGCGAGCTGGGCCGGCGGGATCTCGCCGACCTCGAACGTGCTGCGCGGCATGCCGATCGGCTGCAGGATCTCGCGCCGCACGAAACCGGAATAGGGCTCGCCCGCCGCCGCCTCGATCACTCGGCCCAGCAGCGCGTATCCGAGATTGGCGTATTCGAAGTCGATCTGCGGGGCGCGGGAGAATTCCAATCCCTCCGCCAGCAGGCGATCGAAATCCGCCGCCGGCATCCCGAGCAGCCGGTCACCCCAAGGATCGTCGGTCACGAGGCCGCCCGTATGGCTGAGGAGATCGCGCACCGTCGGGGGGCGGCTGTCCGCGGTCGGCAGCCTCACCTTGGCAAAGCCGGGGACCAGGCTTGCGACCGGCGCCTCCAGCGTGAGCACACCGCGATCCCTGAGCAGCAGCACCGCGAGCGCCGTCACGACCTTGGTCATTGAGGCGATACGGAAGAAGGTCTCCGGCTGCACCGAGGTCCCCAGCTCCGCCGAAGCGACGCCCAGCCCCTTCACATGGACCAGTTCGCCCTTCTGCACCACGCCATAGACCAGCCCGGGGATGTTCTCGGCCTTGCGGTAGCGCTCGTAGATCGCATCGAGGGTGGGAAACATGGTGGTCATGGAATGCCCTCAGCTGCCGCGGGACCGGATCGGCAGGTTGAGCATCCATTGCACCCCGAAGCGATCCGTGAGCTTGCCGTAATAGTCGCCCCAAGGCTGCATGCCAAGCGGCGTCGTGACCCTGCCGCCGGCGCCGAGGGCGGCGAACAACCGGTCGATGCCCTCGCGGTCGTCCATCGTGAGGAAATGCGCCGAGCCCCGCATGGGCTCGGCGTCGTGGTTGTCGGAGGCATAGAACAGCACGCCCGGCCCTTCGAAGCGCGAATGCATGATCTTGCCCCGCATCGCCTCCACCGCGACCGGCATGCCGCCCTCGCCGTGGCGGACCATCAGCGTCACCTTGCCGAGGCCGCACGCGGTGTAGAAGGCGAGCGCCGGCTCGCAGTTCGTCGTGAAGAAGAGATAGTTGGCGAGTTGCACGCTTTCCTCTCAGGCCGCTGTGAGTGCCGCGGCGCGGCGCTGGGATGGGAACGGCGGGAAGGCGAGCGCGATCGCCGCGGCGCCGAACCCCATCGCCGAGGAGGCAACATAGAGCCAGCCGTAGCTGCCGAACGTGTCGAAGATCCAGCCGCCGGCCGCCGGCCCCAGGGACATGCCGAGCGAGGAGACCATCGCCGCCGCGCCGAACACCGTCCCCATGATCCGGATGCCGAAATACTCGCGGGCGATAACCGCATAAAGCGGCATCACGCCGCCATAGGCGAAGCCGAACACGACCGCGACCGAATAGAAGCCTTCGGCGTTCCGCACAAAGAAATATGCGCCGGCGCCGACGGCCTGTACCAGCAGACCCGTCACCAGCACCCGCTTGGCGCCGAACTTGTCGCCGGCGAGGCCGAGCAGCACCCGTCCGAACAATCCGCCGAAGCCCTCGATGCTGTAGATGCCGACCGCCGTCATCACCGAGAGGCCGCAGAGCTCCGCATAGGAGACGGTGTGGAAAATCGGGCCGGAATGCGTGGCGCAGCAGGCGAAGAAGGTCAGCGCCAGCACGATGAACTGCGGCGAGCGCAGCGCCTCTCCGGCGGTCATGATCGGCTCATGGGCCGCAGCGACAGCCGCCTCCGACGGATGCACCCGTGAAGTCGCCGGCGGCAGTGCATCGGGCGACACGGCGGGTGCCCGCCGCACCAGGAACGATGCCGGGACCAGCACGGCGAGCACGATCGCCGATACGATGAGTTGGGTGGTGCGCCAATCGTGACGCTCGATCAGCCAGGCGACGAAGGGCGCCATGGTCATCGGCGCAATCCCAACGCCGGCGGAGACTAGGGAGACAGCGATGCTGCGGTGCTTCTCGAACCAGCCGGTGACGGCGGCCATCAGCGGCGGGAAGAAGCTGCCGCCGCCGATTCCGACCAGCACCCCGTAGGCGAGCTGGAACTCCATCAGACTGGTGGCGCGGCTCGCCAGAGCGAGACCGGCGGACAGCAGCAGCGAGCCCGCAAGCACCACCGGCTTCGGTCCGAACTTGTCGCTGAGCGCACCCCAGCCGAAGCCGGCGAGACCCATGATCGGAAAGCCGATGGTCATCGCGCTGGAGACGCCGGCATCGGACCAGCCCATGGCGGCAGCGATCACCGGCTTCAAGACCGGCAGCGAGAACATGGCGCCCATGGCGACGCAGGTCATCACCAGACCGGTCGCGACCAGCACCCAGCCGTAATGCAACTTCATGACCGAACTCCTCCCACTGAAATTCGTAAGTATGCCGACACTGAGGTGTCAAGCCGGCCGCGCATCAGACCGACCGGCCGTCGAAGTGCTGGACCGGCAAGGCCTCGAGATCGAGGCCTTCGACGCAGCGCAGGTTGATATAGGCCGATGTCCCCTCGCCCTTGGCCACCTCGTCGCCATGGGTATGGATGCCGCAGATCTTGCAGAAGCGATGCGCAAGGACGTGACGGTTGAAGGTGTAGCGGCCGAGATCGCCCTCCGCCTCGAACTTGACCCGACCGCAATGACAGCTTCCGCGATAGACCATCACCGCTCCTCTTCCACTCGCCTGATGCAGACACGTCGAACGGGCGGGGATGGTTTCGACAGCGCCCGACCGACTTTTTTCGCGATGCCGGATTCAGCAAATTCAAAGAGTTAGCGCGTTTGCCGCAGACCATACGCAGGGATGATGGAATAAGCGCCCGCCGCCGGTGTCCACTCTGGAGAGCGCCACCTCCCGGAGAGCCGCCATGCCCCGCTTCCGCCCCCTTGCCTGTGGCCTGATCCTGGCCGTGGGTGCCTTCCTCCCCGCCCTCGCCGGCGATGCAGCTCCATCCGACAACGAACCGGCCTTCCTGAAAGAAGACGACGCCGCCATGACGAAGATGATGGCGGCGATGGCCATCAAGCCGACGGGCGATGTCGATCGCGATTTCGTCGCGATGATGGAGCCGCACCACCAAGGCGCCATCGAGATGGCCAAGGCGGTGCTGCGCTACGGCAAGAACGAGCAGCTCCGCCGCATCGCCCAGGAGATCATTGTCGATCAGCTCCAGGAGATTGCGGCCATGCGCCTCGCCGTCGGCGAACCGCTGCCGCCGGCGATCGCCTCACCGACCCAGCCTGCACCGGCGCCCACGGGTGGAACGATGGATATGAGCGGCATGCAGATGAACCCGAGCACCCAGGAGCCCGCCCAGTGACTACCCCGACCAGGACCACCCTTTTCGCTCTCGCTTTGCTGGCAACGACGATGATCGCCGGCATCACCATCGCCTTCGCCGGCCAGGCGCCGGGCGCCGCCGATGCGCCGGACATTCCGATCAGCCATCACGACCGCGTCTATGCCGCGGAGCAGTTCTCGAACACGGTCTCGGTCACCGATCCGGTGGACAACAAGCTGCTCGGCGTGATCCGGCTCGGCGATCCGCAGCCGATGAACTTCAGCCCGCTCTATCACGGCCAGGTCCTGGTGCACGGCATGGGCTTCTCGCCCGACCATCGGACCCTCGCCGTCGTCTCCATCGGGTCCAACTCCGTCAGCTTCATCGACACCGCGACCAACGTTGTGAAGCACGTCACCTATGTCGGTCGCGCGCCGCACGAGGCCTTCTTCACGCCCGACGGCAAGGAGGTGTGGGTGACGGTGCGCGGCGAGGATTACATTGCTGTCCTCGACGGCCATACCTATGAGGAGAAGGCGCGGATCAAGGTTCCGGCTGGCCCGGGCATGCAGATCTTCTCACCGGACGGCAAATACGGCTATGTCTGCTCCTCGTTCAATCCGGAGACGGACATCATCTCGGTCGCCGATCATGAGATCGTCGGCCGGGTGAAGCAGGACAGCCCGTTCTGTCCCAACATCGCGGCGACCCCGGACGGCGCGCAGGTGTGGTTCACCCTGAAGGACATCGGCCGCACCATGGTGTTCGAGGCCAAGCCGCCCTTCGCGGTGCTGAAATCCATCGACACCGGGCCGATCACCAACCACGTGAACATCGTCCGCAACGCCAAGGGCAGCTTCGCCTATGTGACGGTCGGCGGCCTGAACGTGGTCAAGGTGTTTCGTACCGACGATTTCTCGGAGGTCGCGACCATTCCGGTCGGCAAGCTGCCGCACGGCGTCTGGCCTTCCGGCGACGGCAGCCGGATCTATGTCGGCCTGGAGAATGCCGACGCCCTCACGGCGATCGACACCCTGACCAACAAAGTCATCGCCACCGTCCCGATCGGCCAGGCGCCGCAGGCGATCGCCTATGTCCCCAACGCCGTGCCGGAGGGCGACGGCACGCAGAACCTGAAGCCGCTGGGCACCGCCGGCATGACCGCGCACCTGATCCTGCGCGGCGTCACCGACACCGCAAGGGACGCCGCCCCGACCAGCGTCTCACTGTTCGACCAGGGCCTGCTCCAGGTGCTGCAGGCGTCGGTGACCGGCCTCCAGCCCAAGCACCCCTATGTACTGGCGCTGGCCGACCGGCCGGACGGCCAGGGCAACATCGAGCCGCTTGCAGGCTTCATGACCAATCCGGCCGGTTCCGCGATCGTGAACGCCGTCGGGCCGATCCGGCAGATCGTGCAGAATGACAGTCCGGCCCTGCGGCGCTTTCTGGTGATCGTCTCGGGGACGCCGGCAGAGCCCGGCAAACTCGAACAGATCCAGACGCTGTAAAGGCGGCATGAACGACATCGCGATCCTGATCGGCCCCCTGATCCCGCCGCTGCGGCGCTATGCCCGCGCCTTGTTGCGCGACCGCGCCGCGGCGGACGATCTGGTGCAGGATTGCCTGGAACGCGCGGTCAGCCGCTGGCACCAGCGGCGCATCGACGACAACACCCGGTCCTGGCTGTTCGCCATTCTCCACAATCTCGCGATCAACCGCCTCCGGTCTGCCGCCCGGCGACGGCCGCATGCCGCGATCGAGGACGCGGAGGACGCCGCCCTGGTCCGGCCGCCGTGCCAGGAGGACGTGCTGCAGGTCCAGGATGTGCTCCGGGCACTGGAGCGGCTGTCGGAGGAGCATCGCAGCGTGCTGCTGTTGGTCTCGGTGGAGGATCTCTCTTACGCCGAAACCGCAGCCGTCCTCGGCGTCCCAGTCGGCACCGTCATGTCCCGCCTCGCCCGCGCCCGGGAGAAGCTCTCAGCGGCGCTGGACGACCGATCCACTCCCTTGAAGGAGCCGCATCTGCGGAGAGTCAAATGACCGACGACCGTCCCATCACCGAGGATGATCTCCAGGCCTATGTCGACCGGGCGCTCGAAGCCGGGCGCGCGGCTGCGGTCGAGGACTATCTCGCGGCCCATCCCGATGTCGCGAACCGCATCCGGGGTTATGCAGAGCAGCGCGGCGCCTTGCGCAGCGCGCTCGCGCCGGTCGCCGAGGAGCCGCTGCCGCCGGAGCTCAACATCGCGCGCATGATCGAAGCACGCCGGCGCCCGGTCTTCGCGACCTGGCGTGCGGCAGCGGCGGCCGTCGTACTGCTGACGATGGGCGGCGCCGTTGGCTGGGTCCTGCGGGACGAGTCAGCTCCCGCCGCCGGCGGCATCGCCGCCCTCGCCCGGGAGGCGGAGAACAGCTACGCCGTTTATGGTCAGGACCGGGTCCGGCCGGTCGAACTTCGCTCCGACGCGAGCGACGAACTGGTGCACTGGATCTCCCAGCGCCTCGACCACCCGATCGCCGTGCCCGATCTCTCCTCCTCCGGCTATCGCTTCATGGGCGGCCGGCTGGTGGCGACGCCGCACGGACCCGCCGGCCTTCTCATGTACGATGACGATCACGGTACCCGATTGGTCATGCTGATGCGGCCGATGGAGGCCGACCGCGACGCGCCGATGTCGCAGCATATCGCGGACGGCATTGCGGGTTTTACCTGGGCAGAGAACGGCTTCGGCTACAGCCTGGTCGGCCCTGCGGCCCCCGACGTGCTCCATCCGCTGGCGGACGAAGTGCGGCGGCAGATCAGAGCCTGACCACCATCTTCCCGCCGGCCTTGCCGCTGTCCATCAGGCGGTGGGCTTCCTGGATCTCATCGAAGCGGAACACCTTCACCGGCTTCGCCCGGTAGGCGCCGGCAGCGACCCGATCGACGATGGCCTGCATCGGGATGTCCGAGACCGGGAAGCCGGGCGTGCCGAACACGAAGCTGCCGAAGAGGCTGTAATGCACCCGGCTCGGCAATTGCGCGATCGGATTGAAGTCGGCGATCGGCTCGAGGCCGCCGAGCCAACCCGCCTGGCAGAGATGGCCGTCAGGCCGCACCATCTTGAGGGAGTCGAGGATGGTGTTGTTGCCCACCAGCTCCAGCACGGCATCGACGCCCTCGGGACGCTGCGCCCTGACTTGGGCGGAAAGATCGGGGCCGTCGATCAGCACCTCCTTTGCGCCGAGCTTCAGCAGCATGTCGGTCCGGGCCGTGCTGCGCGTCGTCGCGATCACATGGGCGCCGGCATGGGCGGCGACATTGACCGCGGCCTGGCCCAAAGACGAAGTGGCGCCGCGGAGGACAATGGTCTGTCCAGAGATGAGCTTCAGATTGCCGAACAGGCAGGCCCAGGCGGTGGCGTAGGATTCCGGGATCGCGGCCAACTCCTCCCACGGCAGGTCGGTCTCGATCGGAATGACGTTCGTGATCGGGACCCGGGTCAGCTCGGCATAGCTGCCGCCGGTGGTCCGACCCATCCCGCCCATGAAGGCGACGACCTTCTGGCCCGGGCGCAGCCGGCCGCTGGGATCGGACTTCACGACGCCGACGCATTCGATGCCGCTGATCTCCGCGATCTCCGCCCAGGTACCCTGGCGCATGTAGCTCTCGGCGTGGTTGACGCCGAAGGCCTTCACCTCGATGACGACCTGGCCCTCCTCCGGCTTCGGATCTGGCCGCTCCTCGATCTCGAGGGCTTCCGGTCCGCCGTACTTCTTGATGACGATCGCGCGCATGGTGACCTCCGTTGTTTGCGAACGGGGAGTAGATAAGGCCGCCGTACATTGATAAACATGATGAAGTTTCTATAATCTTGATATGCTGTTCCTATGGATATCACCATCCACCAGCTTCAATGCTTCGACGCCGTGATCGGCGAAGGGAGCTTCCAGGCCGCCGCCGAGAAGCTGCGCCGCGCCCAGCCCTCGGTGTCGCTGGCGGTGAAGAACCTGGAGGCACAGCTCGGCCTCACCCTGCTCGACCGCAGCGGTTATCGCGTGACGCTCACCGAAGCCGGCCGCGCCTTCCATGCGCAGGCGCGGGTGTTCCTGGCAGAGCTCGCGACCTTGAAGACCCGCGCGGCGCAGCTCGCCATGGGCGAGGAGACCGAGCTCAACGTGGTGATCGGCGATCTCTGCCCGCTGCCGCAGAACCTGGCATTGCTGCGGCGCTTCTTCGACGCCTCGCCGGCGACGCGGCTCAATCTCCATTTCGAGGCGATCACCGGACCCTGGGAGCGCCTGTTCTCCGGTGAGGCCGATCTCATCCTGCACCATGTCGACAAGGCCGATCCGCGCTTCGAGTACCTCGACCTCTTCACGGTGCGATTGGTCCCGGTGGTGGCGCCCGGCTTCCTCAAGTTTCCGATCTCCCGTTCCATCACGCCGGAGCAAATGCGTGACTATGTGCAATGCGTGATCCGCGACACCGCGCGAGGTACGGCGCCGCGCGACTACTACCTGATCGAAGGCGCGCGGAGCTGGACCGTGACCGATCAGCTGATGAAGAAGGAGCTGATCCTCCAGGGCATGGGCTGGGGCCATATGCCCGACTTCATGATCGCCGAGGAGCGCCGCAACGGCCGGCTGCTGCCGATCACCGGGCGGCACTTCAAGGGCGGACGGATGGAACTGGTGGCCGCGCGCCGCCGTCACGCGCCGCACGGCGCGGTCGCCGAGCGGCTCTGGCAGTTCATCGCCGACCAGGCCGCAGCCTTCGCTCCGGCGCATGGCTGACGGCGTTCCTTGGCACGTTGCGGGCGGCGATCCGGGGCACTAAGTTAGCGCCCGAAATCGTCATTTCGGGCCGGTCCGGCCCGAAAATCCCAGGCTGAATTCCCATAGCAGAGTCCACGGAGCCGTCATGAACATGGAAGTGAAGCGCAACTACGTCGCCGGACAATGGGTCGAGGGTTCGGGGTCGAGGGTCAACGAGAACCCCTCCGACAAGGCCGATCCGGTCGGCACCTTCACGGCAGCCACCGCCCAGCAGGTGAACGACGCAATCGCCGCCGCCAAGAAGGCGTTCCCGGCCTGGTCGCACACCAGCCCGCAGGTCCGCTTCGACATCCTGGACAAGGTCGGCACCGAGATCATCGCCAGGAAGGAAGAGCTCGGCCGCCAGCTCTCCAAGGAAGAAGGCAAGACGCTCGCCGAGGGCATCGGCGAGGTGACACGCGCTGGGCAGATCTGGAAGTGGTTCGCCGGCGAGGCGCTGCGCATGCACGGCGACAAGATGGCAGGCCTCCGCCCCGGCACCGAGGGCGAGCTGACCCGCGAGCCGGTCGGTGTGGTCGGCATCATCACGCCCTGGAACTTCCCGATTGCGATCCCAAGCTGGAAGGTCGCTCCCGCCCTCGCCTTCGGCAATTGTGTCGTGCTGAAGCCAGCCGACCTGGTGCCGGCGAGCTCCTGGTCAATCGCCGAGATCGTCTCCCGCGCCGGCGTGCCGGAGGGCGTGTTCAACCTGGTGATGGGCGCGGGCTCGGTGGTCGGCAACGCGATCATCAACCACAAGGACGTCTCGGCCGTCACCTTCACCGGCTCGACCAAGACCGGCTTGACCGTCGCCGAGGCCTGCGTGAAGCGCCTCGCCCGCGTGCAGCTCGAGATGGGCGGCAAGAATCCGATGATCGTGCTCGACGACGCCGATCTCGACCTCGCGGTCGAGGCTTCGTTCCAGGGCGCCTTCGGCTCGACGGGCCAGCGTTGCACCGCCTCCTCGCGGCTCATCGTGCAGCAGGGCATCCATGACAAGTTCGTCGCGGCGATGATCGAGCGGCTGAAGAAGACCAAGATCGACCATGCCCTCGAGCCCGGCAGCGAGATCGGCCCCGTGGTCGACCAGCGTCAGCTCGACCAGGACCTCTCCTATCTCGGCATCGGGCAGAAGGAGGGCGCCAAGCTCGCCTTCGGCGGCGAGCTGCTGAACCGCAAGACCCAGGGCTATTACCTGAACTGCGGCCTCTTCACCGAGACCAAGAACGACATGCGGATCAACCGCGAGGAGATCTTTGGCCCGATCAGCAGCGTCATCCGCGTCAAGGACTACGACGAGGCGCTCAGCGTCGCGAACGATACGGAATATGGCCTGGTCGGCGGCATCTGCACGACGTCGCTGAAGCACGCGACCCACTTCAAGCGCAACATCGAGACCGGCATGGCGATGGTCAACCTGCCGACCGCCGGCGTCGATTACAACATCCCCTTCGGCGGCCGGAAGAACTCCAGCTTCGGCCCGCGCGAGCAGGGCGAACTCGCCCGTGAGTTCTTCACCATCGTGAAGACGGCCTACACGAAGGGTTAGCCCGGACGCCGATCGGCGCGCGAGCGCAGCGCCGCCACCATCCCGAGGGTGACGGTGGCAACGCCGGCCGCGGCGACGAGGCTCGGCCATTCGCCCAGCAGCGGGATGGCGGCGAGGGTCGTGATGCATGGCACGGCCGCGGTGAACAGCGAGGTGGTGGCCGGCCCAAGTGCCGCGACGGCGCGGGTGTAGACGAAGATCGAGACCGCGCCGATCAGCACGCCCTGCACCAGCGCCTGCACCAGCAGCGCATGCGCGCCCACCAAGAACAGCGCCTTGCCGGGCAGCAAGGCGTAGATGGGCAAGAAGGCGCACATCGAGAAGACGGCGACGATCGCCGCCCCTTGCGCGGGCGGCAGGCCGAGACGCCGCGACCAGATGCCGTAGGCCGACCAGAGCGATGAGGCGAGCAGCAGGAAGCCGTCGCCCAGGAGCTGGCGCGCATTCGTCTCGCGCCAACTGTCATAGGCCATCAACAGCACGCCAAGGCCGATGACGGCGATGCCGATGGATTGTCCTGCGCCGTATCGCCGGCGGGAGACCAGCCGGGTGATGCCGAGGGTGAAGAGCGGCAAGGTGCCGTGCAGCAGCACCGCACCATGGGCCGCGGGCGCCAGCGCAAGTCCGGCATAGGCGGCGGGCGCGAAGCCGAGCCCGCCGAGGAAGGCCAAGAAGGCGGCGTCGCGCCGGCGGATGCCCCGCAGACCGTGCCGCAGCAGGACCGGCAGCAGCAGCATTCCGCCGATCCCGAAGCGCAGCGCGGCAATGTCCGGGAGGCCGAGTGCCGCGGAGAAGCCGAGCCGCGAGGCCAGGGTGAAGCTGGAGAACAGCAAGACCGAGAGCATGCCGCAGGCGAGGCCGGTCGCGCGATCGCGACCGGCCACGGCTGTCGGTGCGGTGGCGACGCTCACGCCGCGGCCGTTTCCTTGAGCTGACGCAGCAGCGGCAGGAGATCCGCCGGCTCCGGCCGGTGCGTGTAGTCGGGATCGGCCTCGGCGGAGCGGATCTGCCCCTGCCGGTCGATCACGAATCGCGCGGGGATCGGGAGGGTCCAGGTCTCGTCCGCATTGAAGGCCGGCAGGCTGACGCCGAGCTGCTTGTAGAGGTCGATCAGGTAGTCCGGGAGGCGGTAGCGCAGGCCGTAGCGCTCGGCGACCGCGTTGCCGGGATCGCTGAGGATCGTGAAGCTGAGCTTGTGCTGGGCGATCAGGCGGCGGCTGTTCGCCGGAGTCTGCGGCGTGATCGCCACCAAAGCGGCGCCGGTCTCGCGGATCGCCGCGGCGTTCAGCTCCAGCTCCTGGAGATCGAGGTTGCAATAGGGGCACCAGACGCCGCGATAGAAGCTGAGCACGACGGTGCCCCGGGCCAGCAGGTCGGTGAGGCGGACCATGCCGCCGTTGGCGTCCTCGAGCGTGAAATCCGGCGCCGTTCCGCTCCGCACCACCCGCGCGACGGCGTTGGAGGCGACGAGCTCGTCGGTCGCGCGCTGCATGATGCCATGGACGGCGGGGGGCACGGCCTCGAACGGCGGCTGGCCGGACTGGAACTGGGCCTTGAAGGCGGAAAGCTTGGCTTGCAGGGACATGATCGCTCCTCCCGGTGAGACGTTGCGGTGCGGCATCAGGGCTTATTTTGTAATGAACAGTCAATAATCATTTTGTGATAATCGTTCAAGAAACCGTGGTGGAGATGCAAGGCGATGGCGCGACCGAAGGAGTTCGATGCCGAAAAAGTATTGGCGAGCGCAGCCGAAGTGTTCTGGCGGCAGGGCTATGACGTGGTCAGCATCCAGGACCTGGAGGCCGCGACCGGGCTCGGCCGCGGCAGCCTCTACAACGCCTTCGGCGACAAGGAGGGACTGTTCATCGCGGCGCTCGACCGCTACTTGGACAAATTCGGGGCGGTGCCGCTCCGCCACCTCGCCGAAGCCGATGTCGGCAAGGGCATCCGGCTGATGCTGGAGGCGATCATCGCGCGGATGAGCGATCCCGCGAATCCGCGCGGCTGCCTCCTCACCAATTCGAGCCTCGCCTTCGGCACCGGCTCCAGCCGGATCGACGCCCATGTCGCCGGCAAGGTCCAGGCGATGGAAGAGGCCCTGCAAACCGCGATCGTGCGGGCGCGCCGGGAGGGACAGATCCCCGCCTCCGTGGACCCCAAGGCGCTGGCACGGTTCTATGCCGCGGTGGCGCAGAGTCTCGGCGTCATGCACAGGGCCAACGGTGACGCGGCGGCACTCCGTGACATCGCTGCGGTCGCCCTGCGATGCTGGCCGGCGAAGCCGAAGGCCGGCAGGGCCAAGGTCTCCCGCATCCCGGGGCGGCGCCGGCGCTGACCGAGATCAAGTTCGAGCCGATTGAAAAACCCGCGATTTCCGCCTAATCCTGGCGCCGGAAGGTGATCCTATGCGCGCTGCTGATTCCCAAGACATGCCCGTCGTCTTCGTCTCCCACGGCAGCCCGATGCTGCCGTTCGAGGACATCCCGGCGCGGAAGTTCCTGCTGGGCCTTGGCGCCAAGCTGCCAAGGCCGAAGGCCGTGCTCTGCATCTCGGCCCATTGGGAGGCGGCTGTTCCGAGCGTCACCGGCGCGGAGAAGCTCGCGACCATCCACGACTTCTACGGCTTCCCGCGGGCGCTCTACGAGCTCGAGTTCGATGCGCCGGGCTCGCCGGACCTCGCGGCACGAGCGGTGGCGCTCCTGAAGGAGACCGGGCTCGAGGCGAAGGTCGATGCCGGACGCGGCCGCGACCACGGCTGCTGGAATCCGCTGATGCTGATCTATCCGCAATCCGGCATTCCCGTGGTGCAGCTCTCGCTGATCGAAGGCGCCGACGCCGAGGCGCATCTGAAACTCGGCCGGGCGCTGGCGCCGCTGCGGAAAGAAGGCATCCTGATCTTCTGCTCCGGTGGCGCGGTCCACAATCTGCGCTGGCTCGACCGGGAGGGGCGTGGCGGCACCATCGACTGGGCCGCCGAGTTCGACCGCTGGGTCGGCGAGAGGGTCGAGGTCGGCGACGCCGAAGCGCTGGCGCACTATCGAGACACGGCGCCGAACGCCATTCTGGCGCATCCCAGCGAGGAACACTTCCTGCCGCTGCTGGTCGCGGTGGGCGCCGCATCCGACGGCAGCGTCGGCGCCAAGGGCCGCCGCATCCACGACAGCTTCAATCTCGGCAGCCTGTCGATGGCGGCCTATGAGTGGGGTGGTTGACCGCCCTGCTGCAGGACCTCTTCGACTGGCACAGCGACCATCGCCGGTTTCGTCGCCGCCGCGACGCGCGCGGAAACGCGCTCGACACCGAGCCAGCGAAACAGCGCGAAGTGGCACAAGGCGCCGATCAGCACGCCGGCGATGACATCGACGAAGTAGTGGTCACCCCATACCGGTACTCCGGCAAGCCAGACGAGATTGACGACCGAGAGCGCGATTCCGACCCTGCCGGCCCGCCGGCAGGCGAGAGCCGCCAAGATCGCGACGGCGGAATGGTAGGATGGGAAGGTGGTGAGGGCCGGAAGCTTGGCAAGGTAGGCGACGGTCACCCGGCCACCGACAATGTCCGGAAGCAGCGCCGCCCAGGGCGCGATCCCATGGTCGGGAATTCCGAAATAGCCGTAGGGCCCGACCGCCGGGAAGAAGCCGCCGATGACGACGCAGATCACCAACGCGCTGGCGATGGCGACGCCAAAGGTCGCCGCATCCCGGTGCCGCCCCCGCACGGTCAGCAGGACCACCGTCGCCGCGACGAAGAGCTGGGTCGGCCGATAGAGCCATTCGAGCACGAAGGAGATTTCGCCGTGCTGCGCCTGCCAGTCATAGTAGCCGCGCCAATTCAAGCCGAGCCACGCATCCCATGATGCGAGGGTGGCGTCGGCCAGGGGAAATCCCATGGCCTTGGTCTCGAAATCAAGGACGCGGGCGACTTGGCCGCCGACCACCATGGCGCCGATGGTGAGCGCCATGGTCGCGATCGCGGCATTGCGGCCGCTGAGGCCGTAACCGAGACCGATAAAGACGACGAGGAAACCGAGCAGCACCGCCCAGACCGCCGGGCCGAGGATGACGTCAAGCGGACCCCAGGCAACGACCAGAGCGACGCCGAGCGCGGTTACGAAGACGATGGAATAAAGGGCGGCGAGAACGTCCCAGGGGACAGGCGATCTCGCCACCGGGTGTGCGCGGCGTCAGGCCGCCTGGGTGAAGGCCACGCCCTTCGTCCGCAGCACTTCCTGCAGCTCGCCGGTCTCGAACATCTCGCGGACGATGTCGCAGCCGCCGACGAACTCACCCTTCACGTAGAGCTGCGGGATGGTCGGCCACTGGGAGAACTCCTTGATCCCCTGGCGCAGGCTGGGATCGGTCAGGATGTCGATGCCCTTGAACTTGACGCCGATGTGGCTCAGCACTTGCACGACCGCCGCGGAGAAGCCGCATTGCGGGAAGACCGGCGTGCCCTTCATGTAGAGCACGACATCGTTCGAGGTGATGTCGTTCTGGATGCGGTCGAAGACCGGATTGTCGCTCATCGTTCCTACCTCGTTTTCGTCATGCCGGCCTAGACGCTCGCCGGCGCATTGGTCTGCAGGGCCAGGGCGTGGAGCTCGTCGCCCATGCGGCCCCGCAAGGCCTGATAGACCATCTGGTGCTGCTGCACCCGGCTCTTGCCGAGAAAGGCCTTCGAGGTCACCTGGGCGGCGTAGTGGTCGCCGTCACCGCGCAGGTCCTCGATCACCACCTCGGCATCGGGGATCGCCTCCTTGATCAGCCGCGCGATTTCGCTGGCCTCCATCGCCATGGCGATCACCCCACCCTTTCAGTCACTTAGGCTTTCCCATGAGGTTCGGAAAGAACGCCTCATGGGCCGTCCTCAACTCGTTCACAGATATGGCGCCGGCCCCGGCCAGAGTCAAATCGCCGCCCCCGGTCTTGCCGAGATAGCGCAGCGCCACGCCCGCGCTTTTCGCCGCAGCCTCGAGGGCAGCGCCATCACCCTCACGGACGGTAAGGACATAGCGCGCCTGGTCCTCGCCGAACCAGAAGGCGTGGTCTGGACTCTCCTTCGGGCGACCCTGGAGGTCGCAGCCGATGCCGGAGGCCATGGCCATCTCGGCGACGGCGACCAGGGTGCCGCCGTCGGAGACGTCGTGGCAGGCGGTGATCTTCCCCGCCTCGATCGCGCCCCGCACGAAGTCGCCGTTGCGACGTTCGGCGGCCAGCTCGACCGGCGGCGGCGCGCCCTCCTCCCGGCCTTCGATCTCGCGCAGGAAGATCGAGGCGCCGAGCCAGCCGGCGGTCTCGCCGACCAGGTAGATCGAATGGCCTGCGCCGGCGAAGGCGATCTTCGGCGACTTCGCGACGTCGGCGATCACGCCGACGCCGCCGATGGTCGGCGTCGGCAGGATGCCCTTGCCGTTGGTCTCGTTGTAGAGCGAGACGTTGCCGGAGACGACCGGATAGTCGAGGGCGATGCAGGCCTCGGCCATGCCTTCGATGGCGAGGGCGAACTGGCCCATGATCTCCGGACGCTGCGGGTTGCCGAAGTTCATGTTGTCGGTGACGGCGAGCGGCCGCGCGCCGACCGCGGTCAGGTTGCGCCAGCTCTCGGCCACCGCCTGCGCACCGCCGGCCTTGGGATCGGCCTGGCAATAGCGCGGCGTACAGTCCGAGGTCATGGCGAGGGCCTTCTTGCCGATCGCCTTCCCGTGTGCACCCGGGATCAGGACTACTGCCGCGTCGCCGCCGGGGCGCTGCACCGTGTGGCCCATGACCAGATGATCGTATTGCTCCCAGACCCAGCGCTTGGATGCGAGGTCGGGGCAGCCGACGAGCTGCTTCAGCACCGCCATCAAATCCTGTGGCGCCCTCACCTTGTTGGCGACGATCACCGGCTGCGCCGGGGTCGGTACCCAGGGCCGGTGATAGACCGGCGCCTTCTCCACCAGCGGC
>Ga0335076_10001100_pt1 | contig 25817 bp, 20 predicted proteins | sample Lox_Sample_25_FD_206717 | JGI IMG/M metagenome (GOLD analysis project Ga0335076, IMG submission 206717) | Soil microbial communities from Loxahatchee National Wildlife Refuge, Florida, United States - Lox_Sample_2.5 | ecosystem: Environmental > Terrestrial > Soil > Wetlands | place: USA... | reverse complement strand
CATGCCTGGGATGGTGAATGGTACCGCCGGGCCTATTTTGACAATGGTGAACCGCTTGGTTCGGCAAAAAATCCCGAATGCAAAATTGATTCAATTCCGCAAAGCTGGTCGGTGATTTCGAAAGGAGGAGATAAAGAACACTGCCGTATAGCCGTTGATTCCGCGTATAAATTTCTTGTCAGAAAAAATGATTTATTGATTCAGCTCTTTGATCCTCCCTTTGATAAATCCGATCTGAATCCCGGATATATCAAGGGGTATGTTCCCGGAGTCCGTGAAAACGGAGGCCAATATACTCATGCAGCCATCTGGCTCATCATGGCTTTCGCTGAATTGCAGGACAGACAAAAAACATGGGAGTTGTTTCAGATTCTTAATCCTATTAATCATGCAAACAACCGGGATCGTATTGCAAAATATAAAGTAGAACCTTATGTGATTGCGGCTGATGTATATGGGGTAGAACAGCACATGGGCCGGGGCGGCTGGACCTGGTATACAGGTTCTGCAGGCTGGATGTACCAGCTAATCACAGATTATTTATTGGGTTTGAAAAGAACTGGAAACAAACTTCAGTTCAGACCCTGTATTCCTGAAGAATGGCAGTCGTTTTCTATACGGTACCGATATCAGGAAACAAACTATTATATCAGTTTTATGCGTGAGGACAGTATGAACGGTGAAATTAAAGTGATGATGGATGATGAGCTGCAAAGCGATGCGACTATCTATCTTGTCAATGACAGGGAAGAGCACAAGGTAATTGTCAGGTTTGGGAGCCAGACAATAGTTGATGAAACTTTAAAAGGACTGGCAATGTGAAAGAGTGAATGAAACCGTGATTAAAAAATCATAATTCAGGAAAGATAGCTGTTCAATTCATGCAGACTGATGGGTTTTTCCCACACTCTTACTGAAGGGAATTTAGACAGAAGGGAGCTTGAATATTCGAATGCACTGATCAGGTTTAATTGAGTATGTGTGCATTTTTTCAGAATATATTCTGTTTTTTCCCATCCCAATCCATCTGGTAAATTGTTATCGAGAAAAACAAAATCCGGTTCTATATTTTCCAATGCAGCCATCCCATCATTCAGCGTATGTGAAATATGAACCTCGTAGCTTTTCTTGGTAAAATAGTTTTTCAACAGCAGGCAAAAGTCCGTTTCATCATCAATAATCAGAACCTTTTTTTTCTTCATATTCAGTTGTGTTGGGGTTGTCATCAAGGGGGCAAAAAATATGAGTAAAAAATCATTTCAACCATCAATACCAGACTTCATCAACTTTAAAGCCATATCCAAATATAAAAATCTGGCTTTAAGGAATCTCTTTTTGCCTTGATTTTAATTTTTTTGTGGAAAATTATCTACAAATCACAGGATTAAGGGTTCGGTAATATGAAAAAATCACCCCGGCAGAGGACAAAAGAAAGGTTTTGGCATCAATTCTGCGAGGGAAGTTCAGCGATCGCTTTTTAGCAAAACAACTCATAAAACTATTTTTTGACTCTTATTTGTCCCTCTACAATATTGATTCACCCTTTTGTAGCATCAATTCATCCTTTTATCTCATTTTACGAAGTACGACCTTTTTAAAAATTAGTTTTAATGAATGCTTGTTGCGTTTTGTTAGGTCTTTTGTTGACAGTCACTTCGATGTTACAAAGAGAGTTGCTAATAAAGAATTCAATCAGATGATTTTTGCTTACAGAAACACAACTTTCAAATATTCGATATTCATTATCCTGATCACCGGATTAAACAATTACTTCATTTCCTGCGAGAGTTCCAATTCTGCACCTTCCGGAAATTATACTAAAGCCGATTTAGAGGAGGGTAAATCGCTTGCGCAAAAATATTGTCAATCCTGTCATTTGTTCCCGGAAGCCTCATTAGCTGACAAACATTCCTGGGAAACAGGTATTCTGCCTAATATGGGTCCACGCCTGGGTATTTTTAGTTTTAACGGGAAAAATTATCCTTCAAGCAGGTTCGATCCGAATATCGGGAAAAGTTTCTATCCTGATGGCCCGGTTTTAAATCAGGATGAATGGTCAAAGATAATCGCATATTATTCTCAAGCAGCTCCTGATTCTCTTTCGGATACTGCAAGCAGGGAAAGGGATAGCATTTCGATTTTTCAGGTTGAGAGCCCCAAAAATCGTTATCGCAATCCGGTGAGTACTTATGTTCACATTGATACAACAGTTTCTCCTGCAAGGATACTGGTGGCAGATGGACAGTTGAAATTCGTGTATTCTTATAACAACAAACTGCAGTTAATGGATTCGTTCAAGGCAGGCGGTACCATCGTCGATATTATTCCTGAAAAAAACAAAATGGTGTTGTGCAATATCGGAGTGATTAACCCGAATGATGGTCGATCAGGGAATATTGAGGAAATACCAACCTCCAAGACGGGATTTCCGGTTTCTTATGATCCAAAACACAGCAAACCGGAAGTGCAGCCATCGCATCTTTTTGACAGTCTGAGAAGACCGGTTCAGATTCAATCGGTAGATCTGAATGCCGATGGAGAAAATGATTACCTGATTTGTGAATTCGGCAATCTGCTGGGCGCTCTGTCATGGCTCCAAAATAATGGGGACGGAACTTTCACCCGGCATGTCATCCGCTATGTACCGGGAGCCATTCATGCCGTTGTGAAGGATTATAATCATGACGGTCTCCCTGATATCTGGGTTCTTTTCGCGCAGGGAGATGAAGGAATCGTCCTGTTTACGAACCTGGGGAATGGAACCTTTGAGGAGCGGCAAATCCTTCGCTTCCCGGCCATTTACGGGTCCACGTATTTTGAACTTGATGATTTTAACGGCGACGGTTATCCGGATATTTTATACTCCTGTGGTGACAACGCGGACTATTCCCGGATTTTAAAACCGTATCACGGGGTATATATTTTTCTTAACGATGGTAAACAACATTTTACTCAATCCTATTTTTACCCTATACATGGCTGTTATAAAGCAATGGCCAGGGATTTCGATGGCGATGGAGATCTGGATATTGCCGCCATATCTTTTTTTGCAGATTATTCGTTTGACCCCGAAGAAGGATTCGTATACCTGGAAAACAAAGGCAACCTCAATTTCAAGGCCATCACTGTGCCCGAAACAAAAACAGGAAGATGGCTGACCATGGATGTGGGAGATGTCAACGGCGACGGAAAGCCGGATATTCTCCTGGGCAATTTTTCAGTAGGACCTACAATCATTAAGACCAATTTCGACTGGAAAAACGGACCGCCTTTTCTTTTACTGAAAAATACGGGGAAAAAGAAAAATTAATTTCTGCTAATTATTATTTTGTTGCCAGGATCTCCTCACACAGGCGCAAGCGTGTCTGACGGGCAATTGAGCGTAGTGTGATCAAATGCAAGACTGTCAGACCGGCTTGTGCCAGTATTAATGTTTCTCAGTCGTTAACGATACATCAGGATTCACGTTCATCCATCCGGATCATGGCTTTAATAACTCTGTTGGCTGGATCCAATAAACTTCCGAAATCATTTTTGGCTTTTTTGAACGGAATCCGGTGGGTGATATATATATCGGGATTGATGCTTTTTTGTCTCATAACCTGAATTACCTGGTCAAAATCTTCCCTGGTTGCATTTCGGCTGCTCATTAACGTGGCTTCGCGCTTGTGAAATTCGGGATGGCTAAAACAGATATTCTCTTTCTGTAATCCCACCAATATATATTTCCCACCATGAGACATGTATTGAAAAAGTCCGTTGATAGCTTTTTGATTGCCTGTGGCATCAATCACTACCTGCGGCATATTCCCTGAAGTGATCATCCGGATTTGGTCAAATAAATTTTCATCTTTTGCATCCAGCGCATGTGCTAATTGAAGCTGCTCTGTGCAAAACCTTAACCTGTCATGGTTTATGTCCAATACAATAACATGGGCACCGGCCATCTTCGCAAAAGCAGTTAAGGTCAGACCAATAGGTCCTGCACCGGAGATCAGGACAAAATCATTTGGCTGGATACCGGCTCTTTTGATGGCATGTGCACCTATAGCGAAAGGTTCAACCAATGCCAGAGCTTCTTCATCCAGTCCCTGCGCATGTACGAGACAGTTAGAAGGAACGGAAAAATATTCTGCCATACCGCCATCAACATGTATACCGGCGACCTGCAGGGAAGCACAGCAATTGGGTTTACCCATCCTACAGGCGACGCATATGCCACAATTAAAATAGGGGAGAATGGTTACCAGCTCATCTTTTTGAAAATCACTTCTATCGGTTTCAACGATTATTCCGGATAATTCATGGCCCAATACTCTGGGATAGGAAAAATAAGGCTGGGTCCCCCGGAATGAATGCAGGTCGGTTCCGCAGACGCCAACACTTTTTATTTTGAGAATAGTATGGCCTTCTGCAGGCGAAGGCATTGCCATCGTTTGGTATTCTAATTTTTCCGGCGCTATGCAGGATAAAACTTTCATGAATCCATTTGTCTGATACCTTATTTCGAAAAAATAATTTTATAAACCACGGCATGTTCAGTAGGATAATCTTGGGAAGCCTGGATGGTAAGTTCTTCTTTTTGCTGACTCCAGGATACTTTCTCATTACTACCTATCAATTCAATATTCGCTATTTTGCCATTGTTTGCGGTTAATGATAATGATTTGGCTGCAATTTTTCCGGTTGGCACACCCAGCACAATGACGTAGAGGAGATCACCCTTAGTCGTGAAACGAAGGTCTGCGGCAGTAAATGGTTTTTTCTGGTCAGCAAATGATCCGCTGGCGGATTCGGTAGGGCCCTCTCCAAATATCTTCCATGGCCTCGTTCCATAAATGGCTTCACCGTTCACATCAAGCCATTTGCCCATGCCAAGCAACAGGTTGGTTTCTTCTTCAGTTATTGTTCCGTCCGACTTAGGCCCGATATTTAAAAGGAGGTTTCCATTCTTGCTTACGATATCAACTAAATTGGTTATCAGATACTGCAGGCTTTTGAAATCATTGTCGATAGTATATCCCCACGATTTGTTGCCAATCGCATCGTCAGTTTGCCAGGCCATCGGCCTGATCGCGCCAAGTTTTCCTCTTTCCAAATCCAGCACGGCAATTCCTTCCGGGAATGAATTGTTTTTGTAATTGATCACAACACCTTGATTCCATTCCAATCCTTTGTTATAATAATATGCTGCAAAACTTTTTTTGTATGGATCCAATGCGGGCTGTTCGATCCACCAGTCAAACCAGAACAATTGCGGTTGATATTTATTTACCAGTTCAGTGCATCGAAGCAACCAGTCATTCATGTATTCAGGCGACATGGTTTCTGATTCTTCTCTTGCAGGCCTGTAAAAATCCGCATAGGCAGGATCAATGACATCCGAATTAAATGTTCGCCCCCCATTCATGAACCACCAGTGTTCTATCCGGTGCGAAGAAAGCCCGAATATCAAACCCTGGTTGCGAGCGGCTTCAGACAACTCACCGATGATATCGCGTTTCGGCCCCATCTCGGCCGCATTCCATTTGGAGAGAGCAGTCTTATACATGGCAAAACCGTCGTGGTGTTCCGCTACGGGAACAATGTATTTTGCTCCGGCCTTTTTAAATAATGTTACCCATTCCGCAGCATTAAACTTTTCAGCCCGGAATCTCGGAATGAAATTTTTATAACCGAATGTATCCTGGGTGCCGTAAGTTGCTACATGATGTGCAAATTCCTTACTGCCCTTAATATACATTTCCCTTGGATACCATTCCGATCCATAGGCCGGGACAGAATATACACCCCAATGAATAAAAATGCCAAACTTTGCATCCCTGAACCAATCTGGAACATTGTATTTCTTTAAAGATTCCCAGTTTGCCTGGAATTTTTCCTGTGCATATATCGGGTTGATCAGGGTTTGCAACAGAAGTAAAAAACAAAAGATTCTGATTATATAAACTGCTCTTAACAGTTGCCCTGTTTTGATTTTCTTTTTCATGTCGAAGGGTTATCGAAATTTCAATTTAAATCAAAAACCCATCGTATCAAAAAACTTTATCCTGGCCAAAAACATTTCAGTTCCTGCTTTCATATTAAGGAGTACACTGGCAGGGGCATGCTCTATTCACCGATTCAATTATTCCACTGACCGGTGGAGGGTTGGCTGTAATTAAAATAGTTTGATCTTTGCCGGGTAAACAGATCTGAATAATATTACTCTCCACGATTATCGGAAATTTTACTTTATCATTTTACAATTTTATCGATATTGACTGTGATCAATACACGTAAATAATGCTCACAGGATGATATTGAAATAAAGTAAATGTGCAGGCTTTTCAACGATTGACTGAGGAAGGCTTAACAGCGGTTTAACAGCCAACAAAGCATCGGCCGGAGTTGTCAGGACGTAACCTCTTATGAGGTCGCTTTAAAAAGTTTTTCTCATAACAGGAAGGTTGTTTTAGTTAGTTTTTATGGTTACGAACAAGCCCTGTTTCTACAGGGGCTTCTCTTCATAGCCGGCGCCCGCTATGCAGCGAAATAAAAAATGATTGCTGATGGCAGTTCTATTTGCATAACTGGTCGGATATTTGCCGTGTAGAATTCGGAGGATAGAAAGGAATGAATGAAGTTGCTCTAAAAATTGAACCAAATCAATGAGACCAGGGATTATAATATTAGTGCTAAGCTTTTTCTTACCTATTGTCGTTTCAGCCCAGATACTAATCCCGGTTGAGATGGAGACCAATCTGGCGGAGCAAGCTACGGGGTTTTATTTGCAAAAATTTGCAAATAAAAAAGAATTGCCTTCAGGATTTGAATGGCAGGCTTTGATGGCTTTATCATTTTATCCGGAACTAAGAAATACGCATATTAAATTTCGTATAAAACATACTTATCCGACGGCTAAAACAAGACCCTCGGATATAAGTGTGTTTCTCCCTAAAAAATCCAGAACCTATATCATCACGATCAGCGATCAGTCCATCGACACATTGCAGCCGATTTTAATGACGAACCTGCCTTATGATGCACAAGTGGGATTGATGGGCCATGAACTGGGGCATGTGGCAGATTTTTCGAAAAAAAATTTCCTCCAAAATACTGGAAATCTTTTCGGGCACCTTTCTCCATCTTATCTTGACAAGATGGAAAAAAATACTGACCTGATAGCCATACAACATGGGCTCGGCAAATATCTCAAGGCCTGGAGCCAATATATTCGCACAACTTTTCAGACGAAATACTGGCGAGGGTCAGATTATGTGAAAGTCAGGAACGATCACATTGAACGCTATATGAATCCTGACACTATTGAAAAATACATGCAGCAATATGAAGGCAAAAAGAATTAGTCGGCTGCTCAATGGTAATAGGGCATATGCTCGTTTGCAAATTTCCTGTCGGCGTCATTCCAGTTATTTACTACCTGGGTCCGGCTATTATTGCTCTTTGAATTGAGCTGGTTGTATGCATTCGCTGCATTATTAATATCCTTTACGGCCTTATTGTAAGTATCTACATCATCCTTAGAGCGGTTTGATTTTGCTTCAAAAGCTTTTTTCGTTTTTGCAAATTCCTCTTCCTTGAGAAAATAATCCGTCATTTGTGGAACATCTTTTTCTGCAGAATTTTTATAATATTGAAGCGCCTGCCGGCATGCGATAACAAGCGAGGGATCGCTTTCAAAAGGTTTGGTAGTGTCCAGGGCCGCCAATCCTTCATTAGCATATCGCAATAAAGCACTTCTTGCCTGTTCGATATCATTTACCTTTTTATTATTCATGGCTGTGACCATTTGCCCGTCCTCCCAGTTACATTTGAAAAAATGGATGTACACATCGTTCATGTAGGCGTTCAATTTCCCGGCCTTTGACATTTTTTCATTTAACACGCTATTGTCTTCGATGAGTGTGACATTATATTTAGCAGCAAAATCTTTTGTGATTTTGTCTAAATTGTTATATGCTTCATGCAGTTTGTCATCCACTTTTTCCTGCAAAAGAAGATAGGCCTGCATTTCATCAACTGACTGTTCGGCCAGTTCTTCCATGTTGACAATTTTTTTATAATCTTCATTAAAAACCTGGTAGCAGATCTGGATATAATCAATGCTGCCCTGTCTCAGCGAATTGTCGCCTTTATATTTCGGAAGGTCGATTGTCTTATACCTGCTTTGGGTGATATTGTCGAGCACCTGTTCCCTCTGCTTTTCTATTTTACGGGCCCTCCTGCTGTGGGCAGCAGTGCTGAGGTATTGCATGTATTTATTATCCATATCTCCCCGGGCTTTGTTAACCGCTGTAATATATTCACCTGGGTTATTCAGACTCTGGGAAAATGATGTCATTGTGCCAATAAAAAAAATGACAGTAAGACCGGATAGATGTTTAAAAGAATTCATAGAAAGTTTTTGGAGTAAGTGATGAATTATAGATTGCATTTTTAATTGGGTGATTATTTTGTCATGGGGATAAGCAGGTAATAAGCCATCTGCACATAGGGATCATTCAATAGATTTTCTTTCCATTCGTCATCCATTTTTTTCAGGTCTTCATCAGATTTCAGCCTGCGCTGATCATATGAATGATTAACCACTGCAAAGCCAGGCCCTTTTTCAGTTTTCTTATCAGTTGCTGCAGGAGCTTCCTGTGGCAGGTTTTGTTTTTTGGCTTCCTGCATTGCATCATCAAGCAACAGCGAAATATCGTTCTCTTTCTTTTCTTTTTTTGTCTGCTGAATAAATTGATCAATGGTTTTAAAATACGCCATAGAATCCAGCTCTTTTTTCGCCACTGCCTGCACAGCGGCTACCTGCAGGGCCGGCAATGGCTTATAATATTTATTCGCATCAATATTGGGAACCTGTATTGCGTTTTTTTCATTTGCTTCACGTTCTGATGAAGCCATGGTAGGATCTGGCAGACTAATATCAGGAACGACTCCTCGTAGTTGCGCGCTGGTTCCATTGATGCGATAGAGTTTGGAAATCGTGAGTTTGATATAGCTGTCCGCTTCTTTATTTCCCTGATATGTGTCGAGATTGATGGTGGTATCAATTGGTAAAACCACCTGCGCAGTCGCTTTGCCGTAAGTAGGTGATCCGACAATCAGCGCCCTGTTGTAATCCTGTAGTGTACCGGCTACCATTTCGGATGCCGAAGCGCTCAATCCGTTCACCAGTAAAATCAGCGGTCCGTCGTATATGGTTCCGCGATTCATATCTTTCAGCGTAAGCGTTTTTGCTTCTCTTGTTTTTATTTGTGCTACCGGACCTGCATCGATAAAAATGCCCGACAATTCAACGGCTTCTTCCATGGAACCCCCGCCATTATACCTCAGGTCAAGTATCAGTCCTTCGATATTTTCTTTTTTCAGCTTGATAATTTCCTTGGCTACATCATTGGCGCAACCATTGATCCCACGCGTATCTTCCCAATCACTGTAAAAATCAGGCAATGAAATAAATCCGAATGTATGTGCTCCTTTGAGCACGAAACTTTTTACTTTATCTTCTTCTTCGGCATCGTCCACTTTTGCCTTACTCAATGCTACCTGCCTGGTAGTGCCATCTGCTTTCTTAATGGTGATGGTTACTTTATTTCCCCCGGATGCCGCTAGCATATGACTGATTTCTTCAGGGCCCGCATCGGAAATATCAATGGGTTCTTTGTTTTCCCATTGTATGGATTGAATCTTATCACCTTCATTAATCTGCCCGCTCTGAAAAGCAGGACTCCCGGGTTTCAGATGCCCGATTTCCGGGTTGCCATCTTCATCTTCATTCAGAGTCAAACCAAATTCGAGTGGTTTATTTCCAATCTGGCTTTCGAATGCACTCTTGATATCGGGTGGAAAATAAGCTGTATGTGGATCATAAGCTGAAGCAAGCGCCTGGCAATACATGTTTCCGATGATATATTCAACCCCTTTTGGGCTTTGTAGCAATCTTTTTACCAGCCGGCCGATGGAGTGTGCAGCTTTTTTTCTCAGGATGGGTTCGAGGCTGTCAAGATATTTTTTTGCAGGAGAAGCAGAGGTTGGAGAGGGATCATAATCTTCCATAATTCCATTCAACACAGAAATTTTAAGCAGTTTATAGAGTTTATCATGTTTTGCTGCCACACTTGCGGGATATGAAGTATCTTCTGTGACTGTGAATTTTTCTTTGATCTGGAAATTAAAAGGTTTTTTAGAGATATCCGCCGCCATGCTATCGGCCTGTAGTAAACGCTGTTTAAAAATAGTGATAAGAGACTGAAGAAAGGCGGTCTGCCGGGTTTTTACCTGTTGGTCGATAGCAAACCGGTAGGCGGATAATTTCTTTATATCATCCTGCATGAAGAAAACGCGTTCTCCATCCAGTTGTTCCAGGAGAGTAGAAAATATGACAGAGGAAAGTTTATCATCCAGCGGCCTGGGTTGCACATGATATTTTTCAACCATACGGCTAATCATAAAAGCATCATGTGCGGCTTTTTCCAGTGAGGATTGCGCGGTTACGCGCATGCAAAAGAATACACTAAGGAGTAAAAAGGGCAGTACTTTCTTCACGGTAGCGTTTTGGTACGGGAAAAATAATAAATATCTTCTTTTTTTAAAAATAATGAGTCATTTGATTTTGCGCCAGAGTGCAAAGAAGGGTGGTGGTGGAAAGAGAATCTTTGCATCTTTTGATTTGGTCAATGAGCTTTTTGAAAACGACTTTTTGATCTCCATATTTTACAGCTGGTATAATTTAGAAGAAACCGTTTGGTTCGGTCTCTTTCTCTCAGGATGATTTACTGTATCCGGAAATTATTTGCAGGGAGTCTTCAAGTCGCCTGGTCTGCATTTTTCGCGTGAATTCTTCCAGATGCACGTGGGCGTATCCCAGCTTTGCATCGTTATCGGCGAGATTTATTTCTCCATTCCATATACGGTCATGAAAGATTCTGAAATCAGGTTTGTCAATATTGTTTATATCAATCATTTTCCCGGCAAAAATTGTTAAGAGAAAGAAAATAAAATAGTATAAGTGCAGCATCTGGCTCATGATAAAAAACCGGGCATGCCTGTATTCATCGGCAGGTTCTCCAAAATATTTCGCCAGGTATTCCGCTTCCTCTTTGTCATTCTTCACCACAAAATTTGCTACCACGGCAAGATCAAGATACCTGTCATTCAGGAAAGCTCCTTCCCAGTCTACGAGCCATGGCCGTTTCCCATCAAAAAGAATATTCTCCGGTTTTGAATCATTATGACAGGAAACCCAGTTTCCCTGATCATAGCGAGGATAAACATTGGCTATGCGTTCGTATTGTTCAAAAAGTTTTTTAGTTATATTATCCGGAACGATATTGGCTTTCCTGAATTTTTTCATAAAACCTTCCATCGCAGTGAAGTAATTGATACGAAAAGGGAATTTGGGCAATGAATGCAGCTTCTGAAACAAATGTGGCAACTTTTCTCTTGCTTCAGATGTTGAAAAAGGCTTTTCGCGTATAAAACCTGTTATTGAAATTCTGTCTTCGCTATTCATATAATAAATCGCCGGAGCAAGTTCGGCTTCGGCCCCCGACTTCATGCAACCAAAATAATAGCCCGGATCGCCCATGGCATCTGTCCGGGTTATAACCCGCAGCAGGTAGGGATCTCCCTGGACGATGATTTTAAAAATCAGGGCGCTTGAAAGTCCTTTTGTCAATTGTTGAATACCTTCAAATTCATTTGCACCAAAAGCTGTTTGCAATGCTTTTCTGACAACAGTTTGTTTGTTTTCGGGAATCATGAAGATTGATTGTGCGTAGGAGATAGTAACCAAATATATCTATGGTTTTTGGCTCACAATCTATTTTTAAACTATATTTTTTTAGGTGAACATTGATGAAGAGAATTGCGTTATTCAAATATATATCCTTCGAATGCGAGCTTGAATTCAAATGAACAATCAATCTTAGTGACTGCCGGTATGAACTATCCGGGATGCTATTTTTTACTTGTTAATATTGCCGGGTAGATAAATTCGTTAAGCATTTTATATGGATTTAAGTACAGATCCGGTCGGCGATAATTACCTCCTGTGAATACCACTACTAGTTGGTTTTCTTTGTCAATAAAAATGCGCTGGCCACCATTGCCGATACATACAGAAATGAGAATCGGTTTATTGCTGATGGTATCGGGCAACTGCCACCACTGAAAACCATAGAAACTTTTGCCGTATTGAATATCAGAACCATCATCGACAATAATAAATGGAGTAGTGCTTTGCTGAATCCATTCTTTCGAAATAATTTGTCTGCCTTTCCAATTGCCATCATGCATATAAAGCAGACCGAATCTAAGAAGATCCCTTGATGTCATGTGGAGACCACTAAATGCATCCGGCATATTTGAACCGGTGGTGGTTTCCCATTTGAAATGAATCATGCCCAGTGGAGAAAACAGATATTGCCTGGCAAATTCGTCGATGGGCTGACCGGTCGCTTTTTGAATGATGGCAGCCAGTAACTGAGTTGCTCCACCATTATATTCAAATTTTTTCCCGGGTTTGCCGGCCATCGGCAGAGATAACATATAAGCAACGGGATCAGATGCACTATCCATCAGGTGTTCAATGTTCCTACCTGGCTGTAATCTTCTTCGTTCCATGCAAATCCTGCAGTCATGGTCAGCAGGTCTTTGATTGTGATAAGAGATTTTAGCCCCGTATCCTGTTCGGCATGTTCAGGAAAAAAATTAAAAATTCTTTGATCAATGCTTTTTATTTCCCCTTGCTTTAATGCAATACCAACGCAGGCAGAAGTGAAGCTTTTGGAAACACTTTGCAGCCCATGTAAACTGTCGACACCATGTGCTATGGTATGAACTCCTGTTCCCATCCTATCATTACCTGCCCAGTATTTTTCGTAAATCAGTGAATCCTTATACGAGATCAAAATGCTGTGAATATTCGGATATATGCCATGTTGAATTGCAGTTTCCATCTTTCGAAAAAAATACGCATCCGGTTTCTGTGTATTGGCACCGACAAGGCAAATAATAAGAAGTGAAAAAACTAAACAGGTATTTTTCATTTTTTTTAGCAAATTTTGAGGTCGGTCAGCTATTGCAAAGGCACAATTAAATATAAAGAAGGTTTTCAATTCCATATAATTCTCGGGTCTGATCAGGCCTTTGGCAAAAAATTTAAAAAAAGCATTATTATTGCTTTTCGCTAACAATACTAATAAATCAAATCAGCCATATGCGTAATGTTGTTCTGATTACTATAACAGTCTGTTTACTCTCTACCTCCCAGTATGCGCAAACCAATTTTTATTTTCCTGTCAGGATCAAAACTGATAAAGGTATCATCGAAGGCAACTATGACACCAAATCGGGGATCCAGGTTTACTTCGGTGTGCCATTTGCCAAACCTCCGGTTGGTAACCTAAGATGGGAAGCGCCTCAACCCATGGACAGTTGGACGGGTGTCAAAGAAACCAAGAAGTTCGCGGCGAGACCCATTCAGTCCATTGTTTTCGGAGATATGAATAGCCGCTCGGATGGTTTGAGCGAAGACTGCCTTTATTTAAATGTGTGGACTCCTGCCAAACGCAATTCAAAAAATCTTCCGGTACTTGTCTATTTCTACGGTGGAGGATTTGTTGCCGGTGATGGTTCCGAACCAAGATATGATGGAGAAAGCATGGCAAAAAAAGGAATCGTGGTGGTGACCTGCAATTACCGCCTGGGCATTTTCGGTTTCTTTGCTCATCCTGAATTGAGCGCAGAAGCGCCATACAAGGCTTCCGGTAATTATGGTTTGCTCGACCAGGTGGCTGCTTTGCAATGGGTTCAAAAAAATATTGCAGCCTTCGGTGGCGATCCGAAACATGTTACGATTGCCGGTGAATCGGCGGGATCGATCTCCGTGAGTTACCAGATGGCTTCTCCTCTTGCCAAAAACCTGATCGCCGCCGCGATAGGAGAAAGTGGTGCGGGCATCAACCCGACTCTTGCACCGGTAACTTTAGCTGAAGCCGAAAAAACAGGAGCTGAGTTTGCAAAAAAAATCGGTTATCCCTCACTGTCAGAACTGCGAAAGCTGAGCACGAGAGAACTTTATGAAATGTATAAGGAGTCAGGAAGATTCGGATTCCCCGTTGTGATTGACAATTATTTTCTGACCGGCACCTTGCCGGAAATTTTTACCGAAAAGAAACAGGCAATGGTACCTATGCTCGTAGGTTGGAACTCTGCCGAAATTCCGGGCATGGCTTTTATGCAGGGACCTTCTTATTCAAAAGATGCGTATATCAAACGAGTGCAGAAAGAATATCCTAACGATTATGAAGAAGTTTTGAAGCTCTATCCTGCAGATTCTAGCCAGATAGAGTGGTCAGCGACTTCTCTTGCTTCCGACAGGTTCATTGCATACAGCACCTGGAAATGGGCCGATTTGCAAATCAATAATAGTTCCCAGCCTGTCTATCGTTATATGTTCAGCAGGATCAGGCCGCCACTGGCTGATCAGAATATGTCAGCAGGACTTGCAGGTGGTACGGTCAGAAGAAACGGATCTGCAGTTAAACCTCCGCAGCCCATCGGCGCGCCACATGCAAGCGAAATTGAATATTGCATGGGTAACCTGGGACTGGTAAAAGATTATGCATGGACCTCGGACGACTTTACCGTTTCCGAAACCATGCTTAATTATTTTGCCAATTTCGTTAAGACATTTGATCCTAACGGAGGAACGCTTCCCAACTGGCCGGCTGCAAAACCGGGAGACAGTCATCCGGATCTAATGGTCATCAATGTTACTTCACAATCCGTAAAAGCGGATAATGATGCCCGTTATAATTTCCTCGACAAGGCCTATGGGAATAAAAAATAACTCCTATTGTTTTTTGAGATAGGCCTGGATTTCTCCTGAAGTGTAAGTGGAAGTGTGAATCATCGCGTAAATCAGGCCCGCGGCAAGGTCCTGGCTCTGCTGGCTGGTCAAAGTAGCAACGCCCTGGACTGTACCACTCTGTGCCACAGGATACCCATTGATTGGAACGATCACTGGTCCATCATCATGAAAATGCATGGCTATCGGCGTGGTAGAGAGTGAATCCCATGTCAACTGATAGGATAGTTGCAGGGTAGTGGTATTAAAAGTGGCTTTTACAGTGCCGGTTGCATTGGATATATAGCCGGGTGAGGATTTTGCAAAAGTTCCGGCATAGCTTACAATCGGTGAGGTAGTAGAGCTACCATAAGAACTGCCTTTTCCGCAGGATAACATAAAAGAAGCGATTGCACAAAAACAAATGAGCGCAACCCTGGCTACATAGTAAGGAATGGTCTTCATTAGAAAAAATTGAGTAGTTAGTGAATAGCGCTTTTCCTTTGTAGATACGTATTGTTTTAAGGAAAAGTTGCTGCTATCCGAAAAGATCAGGATTTCAACTTACTCAAACCTTCTGCTGCACCGAATCCAAATCTTCTGAGAGCCAGTCGCGCATCTCTGGATGAAATCGGAAAGTATTCCATCGATTTCGAAGGAAATATTCTCAAATCACCTTCGTCCATCCTCGGAACATGGGGAATAAATACAGCTTTATATTCATCGCTTTTTTGCTCTACGATAAATGCAAGGCACCATCCTTCTTCGGTTTTTAAATAGATCGCCTGCCAGGCATCCCGGATATTCGAGACACCTGTTTCTTTGGATTCCGCTTTCAGAATTTCATAACCGGGAAGCATTCTGTCAGCCATAGCATCCAACAGAGGAAATCTGGCTTCAATTCTGCCTGATCTGAAGATCAGGCCTGCAATCAGGCAGATGAAAACCATAATGACTATTATTAATATTGTGATTGTTGCCCTGCCGGCAAGATTGCTCACACCTAATTCAGTTGCCCAGGGAGTAACAATCTTTCTTAGGATCTCAACTGCTTTTAGAATGATCACTACTATAAGAAAAAAAGGAACGAGAAAAATAAGGCCGCCGATCAGCGTTGCCCTGATTAAGGCAAAAAGTTCTTTCATAATTTATTTATTTAAAGTGATTGATTTGTTTTACGATAGAGTTAAGTTAAATTTTTTTCACGCAAAGGCACAAAAAAACGCAAAGGAGAGCCTCTCTGCGTCCTTTATATACTTGCACCTTTGCGTGAAACCTAGCTAATTCTTCGGGATATTTTATCCAAATTTACTCGCTAAAAAATTTTTATTGCATTCATTGAGCTAAATTTTGTCAGGTTTTTTTTAAATATTTTTATTTCAGGAGAATGCTCCCGGTGATCAAATAAAAGTCCGTAAATTTAATTCTCACTATACTTTGTTAACCAGTGAAAACCCCATGAAATATTTTATCATTTCCGACCCGGATTCCGGAATATAAAATCCTGAATCTTTACAAAGGATTTCTTTTAACCGCGACCCAGAAAACCGACCCTTCATATAATTTCTATATTAAAACAACTGCAATGAAAAAAAAGATTGTCGTGGCCTTGCTTGCGATTCTTGCTCTTTCCTGCAATCAGACTCCAACCAATTCAAATGTTTCTCAACCCGCAGACACAGGAACTTATGTTATGGATCGTACCGTGCTGCCAATTAAAGAACCTAATTATCCAACTATAACGGAACTCGATGCCCGAAATGCAAAAGCGCCGGCGCGTTTCGAGATTAAAGCACCACCTAAAGCACCCAATGTGGTTATCGTATTATTAGATGATATTGGTTTCGGCGCTTCCGGTGCATTCGGCGGACCTATTCATATGCCTGTATTGGATTCGCTTGCTGCAAATGGGTTACGCTACAACAGGTTTCACACTACATCACTTTGCTCACCCACACGTGTTGCATTGCTTACAGGTCGCAATCACCATGTAAATAATGCAGGTGCAATCATGGAACTGGCTACCGGCTTCCCCGGGAACACAGGCATTCGTCCGAACAGTGTTGCTCCCTTGGCAGAAATGCTTCGTTTGAATGGATACAGCACGGCTGCATTCGGAAAATATCACGAAACTCCGCCCTGGGAAGTTTCCGTCTCGGGTCCGTATGATCGCTGGCCGACGCATTCTGGGTTCGATAAATTCTATGGATTCATCGGAGGTGAAACCAACCAATGGGCACCTGGTCTTTATGATGGTACTATCAGGGTTGAACCGCCGCATAATGATCCCAAATATCATTTCACGACAGACATGACCAATCACGCAATCCAGTGGGTGCAGGCCCAGCAATCATTGACTCCGGATAAACCTTTCTATTTGTATTATGCACCCGGCGCCTGTCACGCTCCGCACCACGTTGCAAAAGAATGGAGTGATAAATACAAAGGTAAATTCAACCAGGGCTGGGATAAACTCAGGGAAGAGACATTTGCCAGGCAAAAACAAATGGGCGTAATTCCACAGGATGCAAAGCTCACACCACGCCCAAAAGAAATTCCAGCCTGGGATGATATGAATGCGGATCAGAAAAAACTTTTTGCAAAGCAGATGGAAGTTTATGCAGGATTTGCTGAACAAACCGATTATGAAATAGGAAGATTAGTTCAAACATTGAAAGATATGGGCGAGCTGGACAACACGCTTTTCTTCTATATAGTGGGAGATAACGGCTCCAGCGCTGAAGGAGGCCCCGAAGGAACCTATAATGAGATGATGGCATTGAATGGGATCATCGGCAATGCATCCCAGATGATGAATCATATTGACGATTGGGGAAGTCCGAATACATTTCCTCATTTTGCTATCGGTTGGGCACATGCGCTGGATTGTCCCTTCCAATGGACCAAACAGATTGCCTCACATTTCGGTGGAACCCGCAATGGCATGGTGGTTCATTGGCCCAATCGCATAAAAAGTAAGGGAGAGTTCCGTTCGCAGTTCTGCCATGTAGTAGATATTGCTCCAACAGTGTTGGAAGTTGCAGACCTTCCTTTCCCAAAAATTGTAAATGGTACGGAACAACATCCCTTCGATGGCTCTTCGATCGTGTACACATTCGACGATCCCAAAGCAAAGGATCAACACAACACACAATATTTTGAAATGTTTGGTAACCGGGCCATTTATCATGACGGCTGGATTGCTGCCACCAGACATTCGATTCCCTGGCTTATGGTCGCCAATCCACCGTTGAAAGATGACAAATGGGAATTGTATAATGTGGATGAGGATTTCAGTGAAGCCAATGACCTTGCGGCGAAAAATCCGGATAAACTAAAAGAACTGCAGGATCTGTTTATGAAAGTAGCAGAAGAAAATCACGTCTTGCCAATTGATGACCGGAGATCTGAGCGCTTCGATGCAGCCATTGCCGGAAGACCGGATGTGATGGGCAACCGCACATCACTTACTGTATATGAAGGCATGACTGGTATGATGGAAAATGTTTTTATTAATGTCAAGAATAGGTCATTTACCATTACTGCAGATGTGGAATTGCCCAATGCAAATACCAATGGAGTGATCATTGCACAGGCCGGACGTTTTGGAGGATGGGTGATTTATATGAAGGGAGGGAAACTGCATCACGAATACAATTGGTTTGGTATCGAACGAACCAATATTGGTTCACCTAAACCAATAGCCGCAGGCAAACATGTGATCAGGTATGAATTTGTTACCGATGGAGGCAAACCCGGGGCAGGAGGTCAGTCGATTTTATATGTCGATGGACAGAAAGTAGCCGAAGCGCATGTTGCTAAAACGCAACCCTTTGCTTATTCTGCGGATGAAGGAACCGATGTTGGTGTCGACAACGAAACTCCGGTGTCGAACGATTATAAAGAGGGAGATAATAAATTTACCGGGAAAATCAACAAAATAACAATCGACGTACAACCATTTAAACTCAGTACGAAAGACAAAGAACTAATAGAGAAAGGAAATGAAATCGCTGCATTGATTGAGCAATAAATTGCAGGCGAAAGAATTATTAAGTGAGCAAGAAACAAATTAAAGCTATTGTGCCGATAACTTGTGTAACTTTTTTTGTCATTAACCAATTTATATTTCAAACTGTCTCAACTTTAATTCTGACGTTTCACATACAAAAAAAGTTGTTATATGAAAAAGCTATTTTGTTTTTCTCTGCTCGTTTTTTTCGTCGCCTGCACGGCTACTAAACTGATTCAGCCTACACAGGCAGATGTGGACAGGGTTTCTACCAAGTATCCCGGCTATTCATTGCAGGAACTACAGGGTGGAAAGGTCTTATTTGAGCAAACCTGCAGCAGGTGTCACAAACTGAAAAACCCTGCTTCGAAATCTGAAAAAAAATGGGAGAAAATCGTTCCGACCATGATTGGGAAACTTACAAAAAAAGAGGGTAGGCAGGTTATAGACGCCAAGCAGCAGGATTCTATTCTAAGGTATCTTGTCACTATGAGTTCTGCGCCAAAATCGGAAAAGTAGGATCGCTTTGATTGATAAACATACAATTTATTTAGCGCAAACTGTTTGTTATTTGCCCGCATATCAAAGATCATTTTGTCGAATATCCTAATCCGTTATTTTTGCACTGATGGAAAAAATTCTGTTGCAGTGCGCTTCGGTTATTACCTGTTTGTTCCTGTTTTCCTGCATTAGCCAAGTGGATGTACCCCTCAGAACCGTGGCCCCGGAGCTTGTTGTGGAGGGATTGATCAGCACGGGGCCGCCTCCTTATACAATCAAACTGAGTTCTTCCGGACCTTATACCAGTACAACTGAAGCTGGTAAAGACTCACAATATTTTATTACCGATGCCAGGGTGACAATTGAAGATGATCTTGGCGATTCCACATCCTGCGACTGGACAGGTTTAGGAAATTATCAGAGTGTTGATTCCAATTTTATCGGTACAGTTGGCAGGACCTATACACTTAAAATTTATTTGTCGAACGGGAAAAAATATCTGTCAAGACCCGAAACCATTACACCTGTTGCGCCCATCGACAGTTTAACTGTAGGATATGACAGCGCCCAAACAACCAGCATTTCTCCGCCTCCTTTGATCGTAACTGTCAATTCGCATGACCCCGGAGCTGGTCAGCATTTTTATCGCTGGGCTTCATCGGGCTATGTTCCGCGCAAGTCTGCAGGCTACACCTGTGGCAACAATTCGGTTGATTGTCCTGATCCATACAGTTGTTCTTGCAGGGCGCTCTGTGAACAATTCAGCGCCGATAACCAGATCAATATTTTATCCAATCAGTATATCGAAGGAGGTGAAATTGTTTTGCCTGTGTATTATTCCCCTGTGTATTGGTTCGGAACTCATTTCGTTGAAGTGAATCAATATTCGCTTAGTCTTGCCAGTTATCAATTTTGGGAGCAATATCTTGAGCAGACCAACCGCACCGGAAGCATTCTTGATCCCCTGCCCTCGTCATTGATTGGTAACATGTACAATCCTGCTGATTCAACTGAAATTGTGCTTGGGCTTTTTTCTGCTTCGGCGGTCTATACAAAAAAAGTTATCATCGTCCCTTTTTTTCTGCAGCAATACCTGCTGGAGAGCCTTGCAGGATATTACATCAAGCGCCACGATTGCAAGGATGTTTATCCCGGTGCACTTCCTGACGATACCAATCCACCCGGATGGGAAAACGCGCAGGAAATTGATCTTCACTAAATCTCTGCTGTTGTGGAAGCATTCAGCAATTTTAATCAGGCGCAAGTCGTTCGACTAACTCTGCTTAGCTTTTAGTTACTTTAAATCATCCGTCGAAACACTCGCGCCAGCAAATGGGAAATTTTTTTTTGTTTTTGTTTGTGGCCATCGTTTATCGCCGATGTTTGTCGTCGTTGTTTGTGTCGTTGTTTGTGTCGTTGTTTGTGGCCATCGTTTATCGCCGATGTTTGTGTCGTTGTTGTGCCGTTGTTTGTTTCCCGACAAACAACATAAATAACATCAGCTACTGTATCAAAACCGGGCAGTTTTGTTTGATAACAATATCTTAATCTTTCGGGGAGCAACACAGGAAATTTTGGTTGTTATTTTGATTTGAAAAATCAAATCATTGTTATGCTCCGAAATTATTTCCGGGTAATGTTCAGAAACCTGATGAAAAGAAAAATGTTCACGCTCATCAATTTATTTGGACTGGCAACGGGCATGGCTGTGTGTTTATTGCTTGTAATTTACATCCAAAATGAATTTGGATATGATAATTTTCACCAGCATGGCGATCAGATCTATCGGCTTGCATTAGAAAGAAAATATCCCTATAGGGCATCATTAAGGGGTCACATTCCACTATCGATTGCGCAGGCTGTAAAAAAGGAATTTCCTGAAGTTCTTGAATTCACACATGTTGCAACTGTCGACGAAGACGGTTCAAAAGTAGAAGCCAGGGGGAAAACATTTACTAAAGAATCAGTGTTAGCCGCTGATTCGAACTTTTTCCGGGTTTTTACAGGAAATTTTTTGCAGGGGAATGCTCGCACAGCATTACTTAACCCTGGCACAGTCGTTTTGAACGAGACTACAGCAAAGAAATACTTCGGCTCGGTGGGAAATGCGATGGATAAACAGATCATCGTGGATGATTTTACTAAACTAACCGTTAGTGCTGTTTGCAAAGACTGGCCACAGAAATCTCATATGCGTTTTGACCTCCTGATGACTATTTCAGTAGACGTAAACAGGACAGAATATGTTTATTTTGGTCCCTATACTTATCTTCTTTTAAATAAAAATGCTTCCGCATCCTCACTCGAATCCAAGTTTTCTCTTATAGTAAATAAATATGTTGCACCTGTCGTACCGGGTCTCTTTGGTGAGCCATACGACAAATTTGTTGCTGAGGGTAATGGATATCGATATTTTCTTCAGCCTATACAGAAAATCCATTTGAATTCTGAACTCGACGACGAAATATTGCCGACCAGGAGCATTCGAAGTATACAGATATTTGGTGCGGTTGCTGCCTTCATTTTATTTCTTGCCTGCGTCAACTTTATTAACCTTTCCACTGCACTTTCAGTTGAAAGGGCCAAGGAAGTCGGGATTCGTAAAACATTTGGTTCACTAAAAAGCTCATTGGTCTGGCAGTTTTTGTCCGAAGCAGTGCTATTCAGTTTTATGAGTATGCTTCTCGCATTATTGCTTGTGTATCTTTTCGTTCCACTGTTAAACAAAATTTCAGGTAACGAATTAAGTTTTATCTATTTTCTGCAACCGCCTCAACTTTTACTAGTATTGGCCTTTTCGATTTTGGTTGGCGTTGTTGCAGGTCTATATCCTGCTTTTGTGCTTTCATCTTTCAACCCCATATCGGTTTTGAAAGGGAGATTTAAATCCAACAGTAGGGGTGTGGCATTACGCAATGGACTAGTTATATTTCAATTTGCTGTTTCCGTGATTTTGATCATCTGCACAATTGTAATCAATAAGCAGATGCAATATGTGCTCAGCGACAGGCTGGGCTTCAAACGGGATCATATTATTTCAGTACAAAAACTTTATTATTTGAGGTGGACGGCAGAGGACGGCAAAATTAAATTTGCGGATAGACGCCAGGCTTTTGTAGATGAAATTTCAAGAATTCCAGGTGTGGGGATTATAACCAAATGCGATCAATTGCCTGGAATTGATGATCAGAGTGGGGGCGGCACCTGGGTAGCATTAGAAAACAACAATTCCAGAACAGAGAAACTAATCCAGATTGATGATAATTATTCAAAATTACTTGGTCTGCAGATCTTGCATGGTAGATTTTTTTCCAAAGAATTTACAACAGATTCATTAGGCCTTATTTTAAATGAAAGTGCAGTGCAGGATTTTGGTTTGAAAAATCCTATCGGGTCCAGACTCATCTCCAAAGAACCATTTTTGAATTCTACCAATGGTAAGGAACAGAATGTCTTTACCGTGATTGGTGTGGTTAAAGATTTTCATTTTCAATCACTGCATAAAAGTATTGCTCCGCTAATTTTTATTAATTCAAATAAATTTGGCTGGGGACAGCTGGGGGTCAGCATTCAGGGATACCATTTTAAAACTGCAATATCGGAAATAGAAAAAACCTGGCATCGCTTTGATTCAAAACATGATTTACAATTTAGCTTTTATGATCAGAGTCTCGCAGCGCAATACAAATCGGAAGAGACAGAACAAAAGATATTAACCACTTTTTCATTGTTGGCTATTTTAATTGCCTGTGTCGGTTTATTCGGACTTGCCACTTTTTCCACCCTTCAACGGACAAAAGAAATTAGCATTCGCAAAGTCCTGGGTGCAATGCCTGCAACGATCATTATGATTTTATCCAGAGACTTTTTGCGACTGGTTCTGGTAGCTTCTTTGATTGCTTTTCCTGTTGCCTGGTGGGCAATGCACAAATGGCTGCAGAATTTTGCTTACCGGGTTGATATTTCCTGGTGGATATTCTTAGTGGCAGGATCGATCGCTGCCATGATTGCAATGATTACCATCAGTTTCCAGGCGATAAAGGCTGCGATAGCGAACCCCGCGAAAAGTTTGCGGGCGGAATAAAAAGATTTGCCTTCCACCGTTGTTTGTCGCCGTTGCTGTCAATCGCCATTGTTTGTCTCCGCCGTTGTTTGTCTCCAGACAAACAACATTACTCATTTTAGTTTTGGAACAGTGTTAGATCTTGCTCCATTCATCAACCGTAACTACATCTGCCTGTCGCAGAAAAACCTTAGTCGTCAGCACCCGATGCACTTCTTCATCAGCATCTGCACAACAATCTGACAACACTGTAATACGATAATCTTTATCTGCCGCTTCACGTGTGGTAGATAAGACCACACCACTGGTAGCGACACCCGCAAGTATTAAATGGTTAACACGAAAAGCCCGTAAAACTACTTCGAGATCGCTCCCGGTAAATGCACTGACGCGTCGTTTAACAACAACAATTTCACCTCTAGCAGGAGCGAGGGCTGGATCAACCTTCATCCATTCTTCCATATTTGCTCCGGCCCATCTTTCTTTGGCAGCTACAAAGCCTTTGTTGTTTGTGCTTACTTCCGGAGCGCCCGGCCTGAATCCTACGATTACATAGATCACCGGGATTTTTTTCTCCCGCGCATGAGAAATTGCTTTAGCTGTTTTGACAACAAGCGCAGAAGTATCAGGAAGCATTCGCAGAATTGGAGCCTGCATGTCCATTATTAATAACGCACTCTGTTGTGTGTGCTGTTCCATGATGATTTTTTTTTGAACTATTTTATTAAATTTTTTCGATCATAAAGTCTTCTGCTTCTTCAAGCGGTTTTCTTTTCTTTTTATCCATACTGTCTTTTCTTAGAAAACCCGAAAACAAAGCGACAATAATAAGTGTAATGATTCCCTGACCGAGCATCGTATCGGGAGCGCCGATCCGTTGCGACACTGACCCAATCAGTAAACTACCCAGGGGCATGGTTCCGAACATCGCCATAGCCACATAACTCATCATTCTTCCTCTCATATGCGCAGCGGAATTGACCTGAATGATCGTGATGCAAATGGTGGATTGCGACATGGTTCCAAACCCGCACAAAATGGCAAATGGCATAGCCAGCGGAAAATAACTGATATGTGAAAACAGCATCATCGCGATGCCAAGGATAATTGTATTGGTTAGCAAAACAATTTTCAGATCTGTTCCCCGCTTTAGTGAAGCAAGAAAGAAAGCTCCCGCAATTGCTCCCAGTCCGATAAAGCTATAGATATAGCCGAATGTTTCTGCATTACCTTTGAAAATCACTTTGGCAAATACCGGTAACAATGTATCATAAGGCAATACAAGAAAACTGACCAGGGTAAGCATCAGGATGATCATTGAAATATTGATAGTGGTTTTCAAATAGCCAAAACCTTCAGCAAATTCAGATTTGATTTTCTTTTTTTCCCGCGGCAGCAGGTAGGGTGGCAGCTTCAATAAAAGTAAAGAGCTGATCACAGCAACAAAGCTCAGGGCATTTATGAGAAAGCAGGCGCCTGCGCCAAATCTTTCTAAAATAATTCCTGATAAGGCAGGACCTACAAGTCTCGCCATATTTACCATGGACGAATTGAGCGCAACGGCATTGGGTAATTCTTCTTTATCTCTCACCAGTTCGTGTACCAGCGGCTGGCGGGCAGGCACATCGAAAGCGTTGATAATACCAAGCACCACGCTGAGTGTGAGTATTTCCCATACTACATACCGCCCCCTGAACATGAGAATAGCCAGTGACAGCGCCTGAATCAGGGAAGCTGTCTGGGTAACCAGCAATATTTTATAACGGTTATGTCTATCTGCAACGATGCCCCCGAACAAGGAGAAAAGAAATGAGGGGAACTGGGCTGCAAACATGGTGAGCCCGAGCATAAAAGGGGAATGGGTCATGGAATAAATCACCCAACTGACCCCGGTACGCTGCATCCAGGTACCAATTTGTGAAATTGACTGCCCGGCAAAGAATAACCGGTAATTGCGATTCCGGAAGGCCCTGAATGTATTTATCTTTCTATCTTTCTTCATACAACCGCGCTAATAAAAGAATGGCTTTTTCGATGATTTCTTTTTCCTGCCTGCTGTACTGCTTTGAAATCAGGGTAGCCAGCAGATCTTCTTTAGCCTGCCTTCTTTGCTCTATTTTTTGCATCCCTTTTTTCGACATCGATACCAATGATTTTCTTTTGTCAGTCGTGGATGGTTTTCGGGAAACATAATCAAGCTCTTCCAGGCGGTTCAACACCTGCGACATGAACTGGGAAGAAATATTCAACTGCGCGCAAAGCTCAGAAGGGGGGGCTTCTTCCTGTTCCAGCAATACCCTGACCACATTTTCTTCCGCTACAGATAATTGTTCCGGATTGCTGATTTGTTTTCTAAGGTTCCTGCTGAGCCTGCTCACCAAATCACG
>Ga0335076_10001099_pt1 | contig 25829 bp, 16 predicted proteins | sample Lox_Sample_25_FD_206717 | JGI IMG/M metagenome (GOLD analysis project Ga0335076, IMG submission 206717) | Soil microbial communities from Loxahatchee National Wildlife Refuge, Florida, United States - Lox_Sample_2.5 | ecosystem: Environmental > Terrestrial > Soil > Wetlands | place: USA... | reverse complement strand
GTGATGTCGGGCATCGGCGGCCTGATCTTCGGCTGGATCGCGGACCGCTTCGGCAGAACACGCGCACTGATGGGCACGATCGTCGTTTTCTCGCTCGCGTCTCTCGGAGCCGCGACGTCGCAGAGCGTGCTCCAACTCCTCTTCTGGCGCACGGTGCTCGGTATCGGGATGGGCGGAGAGTGGGCGTCCGGAGCGGTGCTCGTGAGCGAGACGTGGCCGGCGCACCTCCGCAACAAGGCGATCAGCATCGTGCAATCGGGCTGGGCGATCGGCTACATCATGGCCGCGGTGTTCGCCGCGCTGATACTCGGCAGCTCGCGGTTCGGGATGGAAGGCTGGCGGTGGCTGTTCCTCGTGGGGCTCGCACCTGCGCTGGCGACGCTCTGGATTCGACGCAACGTGCACGAGCCGAAGAGTTGGACTGCGCGGGCCGCGGCGCGAAAACCGCGCACGAATCCGTTCCCGGTGATCTTCGGGCGCACGCTGCTGGCGCGCACGCTGCTGATCATCGCGCTCGGCGGCGCGGTGCAGTTCGCCTATTTCGGCCTCTTCTTTTGGCTGCCCCCTTACCTTGCCCGGCCCGTCGCTCAAGGCGGGGCCGGCATGGGCGTCGTCGGCTCGCTGCAATGGATCGTGCTGATGCAGATCGGCGCGTACTTCGGTTATCTCACTTTCGGCTTCATCGCCGACCTGCTCGGCCGGCGGCGCACGTTCGTGTTGTTCATGGTCGCGGCCGCGATCGTCGCGCCGATCTATGGAAAGCTCGCGGCGACGAGCCCGGTCGCGCTGCTCGTGCTGAGCCCGCTGCTCGGCTACTTCGGCCACGGCTACTTCAGCATGTTCGGAGGCTTCCTCGCGGAGCTCTACCCACCCGAGGTCCGCGCGACGGGTCAAGGCACGAGCTACAACTTGGGTCGGACGCTCGGCGCGTTCGGCCCTTCGACGATTGGCGCCCTCGGCAGCTTGCCGGGAGTCGGGCTCGGCCTCGCGATCAGTGCCACGTCGGCGTTCTTCTTGCTCGCGGCCGTATTGATCTTCACGCTGCCGGATCGCAGCGGGCAGGCGCTCGAGTAACCGAGACTCTGTCAAATCGCCGACGTTCGCCAGCGCCGCGGAACGCGCTCCCTTGCCGTTGCAACCGTTTTCGAGATAGCTTTGTGGCGGCGTTATTGAGCGCCTCTAAGTAAAAGACCACGACCACGTGGCTTAGAAGGGAGTACTCGGTGGCTGCCGACAGGGTCCTGCGTGGGGTCGCGAGGCTCGTGCTTTGCCTGGCGCTCGCCGCCACGAGCGCCGAGGCCGCACCGCGCGTCGACGTCGTCGCCGCGGATCTCGGCCCGCTGATCGATCGCGTGGCGGGGTCGCCGAGCCGATTTGCGCTCGACATCCCGCACGCCGCATCGCCATCGACGGACGGCGAGTGGTCGGCGTCCGGCGGCACGAGCACGTGGACCTATTCCGTGCAGATACCGGGCGCCGTCTCGATGTCGTTCCACGCGACGCGCGCGTCGCTGCCTCCGAGCGCGACGCTCACCGTCACGGCGCAGGGCACGAGTTACATCTATACGTCGAAAAACGCAAACGGCGGCGAGCTCTGGAGCCGGATCGGCCGCGGCGACTCCCTGATCTTCGAGCTCAGCGTCGCGACGATGGACGCCGACGCGGTGCAGCTCGAGATCGCGAGCCTGCAGGCCGGTTATCGCGCGTTCGGCGCCGGCATGCGGAATCACCCCCACTACGACGATTTCCGCGCGCACGCCCTCGCGGCGACAGAGGATCTCCCTTCGTGCGCCGACAATTGGTCGTGCGAGGTCACGCCCACTAATGAAGGCCCGGGCAACGCGACCGTCGCACTGATCATCGGCAACGTCGGCCAGTGCAGCGGCGTGCTGCTCAACGACGTGCCGGGCGATAGCACTCCATACGTGCTGACGGCGCGGCATTGCGAGAATGGCGATTCGGACGGCGGCGATCCGGGCGCCGCTGCGAACATCACCGTGTACTGGAACGCGGTGTCCGCTTGCGGCAGCGCGCTCGGCACCATCTATGATCCGGGCAGCGTCACGCAGTACGGTGCGCAAACCGTCGTCGAGCAGCAGGACGCGTGGCTAATTCGGCTGCAACAACCTCCAGTCGTCGACACCTACTACGCCGGATGGGACGCGACCGGCGCTGCGTTCGTCGACGGCTTCACCGCGCACCATGCGATGGGCTCGGCGCGCCAGTTCATCGGTTGGTTCGGGCAGGCCGCGTATTTCACGGTGCCGGCGGCAGAGCTCGGCGTGAAATACGACTCGACGTTCTGGGGCACGGTGAACGCGGTCGGCGCCGGCGGCCCCGGCGCGTCGGGAGCCGGCGTGTTCGATTCATCCAGCCGGCTCGTCGGCACGGTCGTGCGCGGGATCGAGCAGGGCGGAACCGGCGTCTGCCCGGCGAATCCGCGGCCGGCCCCCTCGGAGTCGACGGCGACGACGTTCGCGACGGCGCTCTCCGGAATCTTCAGCTCGACGGCCGATCCCGTGAGCTCGACGGGCGCAGTGACGCTGGAGTCCGTGCTCGACCCGCAGCACACGGGCACGAAAGTGATCGACGGTCAGAATAGTCCGATCAAGGTCACCTTCGACCCCTTGATCGGGATACCCGACTCCGGCCAACAGATGCTTGTCAGGTGGCATGCGAGCGTCACCGCCAAAACCTGCACGGCTAGCGGCGGCGAGCCGGGGGACGGCTGGCCTGGGCCCGCCCCGACGAGCGGCAGCAAAACCGTCGTCAGCTTCGACGGAGGCGACGTCACCTACACGTTGACGTGCACCGACGGTCAGCGAACCGGCACTGCGAGCGTGACCGCGCACTGGAACCTGAGCACTCCGCAAGTGCAGCTCTACGGCGGCGGCGCGGTGGCGTACGGAGATCAGTTCGCTTTGTCGTGGACATCGAATGTGCGCCCGTGCGCCGCGACCGGTGGAACGCCGGGCGACGGCTGGAGCGGCACGCTGACACCGAGCGGTGTCCAGATGTACACGCCCGTCGCGGAGACCGTCGTCGGCAACGTGACCTACACGTTGACGTGCGGCACGGGCACGCGCATCGCGTCGGCGCAAACGACGATGACCGTCAATCCTCCCAGCGTAAACATCTCGGCCGACGCCGTGACGCTGCGCACCGGCCAGTACGCGACGATCTATTCGAGCACCAGCGGACACCCGTGCGCGAAAACCGGCGGCGGTGCCGGCGACGGATGGGCGGGAAGCGTCGACGGGTCCATTTCGATCACCGAAGCCACGCCGGGCGCCTATACCTACGCGATCACGTGCGGCAGCGGCTCGCACATCGCGACCGGTCAGGTCACGGTGACCTTCGTGAACGCGGCTCCGGCGATTTCGCTTCGAGCGAGCGCACCGAGCGGCTTGGTGGGCGCGGACCACGTCGTGCTGAGCTGGGATGCGAACGTGCGTCCCTGCCAGCTGAGCGTCAGCGGGCCGACCGGGTCCGGGTCTGTTATTGCGCCTCTGTCACCCTACGCCACGTTCGACCTACAGGAGAGCGTAATCGGGCAATACGACTACACGGTTGCCTGCGGCTCCGGCGCGGATGCCGTCCAAGCGAGCGTCACCGTCGACTGGACGGGCACGCCGGCGGCCAGCGTGACCGCACCCGACGGCGCGGTTCGCGGTTCGACGTTCACCGTCGCGTATTTCTCGAACGTCGTTCCGTGCACTGCGTCGGGCGGCGAGGCGGGTGACAACTGGCCCGGTCAGTTCCAAACAGGGTCCCGATTCCTCAGCGTCACCGCGCAGACCGTCGGCACCAAGACGTACACGATCACGTGCGGTTCCGGCGCTCAGACGGTGACGGCGAGCGCGAGCGTCAATGTGGTCGCGGATGCACCGAAAGTCACCCTGACCGCGGATAAGAGCGTCCAGGTCGTCGGCGTTCCCGTCACGCTGACGTGGAGCTCCAACGTGTCGCCGTGCGTCCTGAGCGGCGGAAGTCCGGGCGACGGTTGGAGCGGCAGCTTCGCAAGCTCGGGCTCGGTCATGGCGACGGAGACATCGGCCAACCTCTTCTACTTCGCGGTCAGCTGCGGCAGCGGGTCTCTCACCGCGTACGTCTCGACGTCGGTCACGTATGCCTATGCGCTTGCCCCGATGCTGACGGCGAGCAAGACGGAGGCGCTCGTCGGCGAGACGATCACGCTGAGTTGGGCCTCCACCGACGGCTCGCCCTGCGTCACGCAACGCGGCAACGGCAACGACGGTTGGGCAGGCGACCTGCCGCCGAGCGGCTCGCTCGACGTTCGGGAGAGCTACCCGGGAGTCATGACCTTCGGACTCGTCTGCGGCCGTTCCCTGCCCGCAACCGTGTACGTCAAAATCGACGCTCCCCCGACGGGACCGGACCCTTCGCTGCCGCCGACGGTGCGCCTCACCGCCCCGGGATCGGCCAAGGTCGGCGAAGACTTCACGCTCACGTGGACGGCCTCGAATGCGCAGAGCTGCACGGCCAGCGGCGGCAATGCGAACGACGGCTGGACCGGGGCTCTCGCCGCGAGCGGCGGCAGCATGACGATCCGCGAACCCACCGACGCGCATTACACGTACGCGATCACGTGCTTCGGCGCGAACGGCACGATGGCCGCCGCGGTTGCCGATGTATTCGTGGATCAGCCGTTGGGGACAACCTCGCCCGCGCCGAGCGATGGCTCTACCGGCTCCAGCGGTGGTGGCGGTGGTGGCGCGATGGGACCGATCGACGTCGCGTTCTTCCTCGCGGCCGCGCTCGGAGGGCTCTGGGACCGGCGCAGACGGGCGGCGCTGCGAAGCACGCCCGCCTAGCGCGCATCGAGCCAGTCGAACGAGCGCGTGACGGCCTTGCGCCACGACGCGTAGAGGCGCGCGCGTTCGTCGTCCGCCATCGCGGGCACCCAACGCTTGTCGACGCCCCAGTTACGCGTCAGCTCCTCGCGGCTCTTCCAGTAACCGACCGCGAGCCCCGCAGCATACGCAGCCCCGAGCGCGGTCGTCTCCGTCACGCGCGGCCGCACGACGGGCACGCCGAGCATGTCGGCCTGGAACTGCATCAGGAGCTCGTTCGCGACCATGCCGCCGTCGACGCGCAGCTCCTTGATCGGAATCCGCGAATCCTGCTCCATCGCCTCGAGCACGTCGCGCGTCTGATACGCGACGGCCTCGAGCGACGCGCGCGCGATGTGAGCGCGGTTCGCGAAGCGCGTGAGACCGACGATCGCGCCGCGCGCCCGCTCCTTCCAATACGGCGCGAACAATCCCGAGAACGCGGGCACGACATACACGTCGCCGTTGTCGGGCACCGAGCGCGCGAGCGCCTCGATCTCGGCGCTGCTCTTGATGAGCCCGAGGTTGTCGCGCAGCCACTGCACGAGCGCGCCCGCGATGGCGATCGAGCCTTCGAGCGCGTAGTGCGCGGGCTCGCCGCCGAGCCGATACGCGACGGTCGTCACGAGCCCGGCGGTCGACGGCACGGGCCGCGTGCCGGTGTTCATCAGCATGAAGCAGCCGGTGCCGTACGTGTTCTTCGCCTCGCCGGGCGCGAAACAGGTCTGGCCCGCGAGCGCGGCCTGCTGGTCGCCGAGGATTCCCGCGAGCGGCACGCCCGCGAGCGCGGCGATCCGCGCGTCGCCGTAGATCTCGCTCGACGCGGCGATCCGCGGCAACACGCAGCGCGGAATGCCGAACGCGGCGAGCAGCGCGCCGTCCCATTCGCAGGTCGCGAGATTCATGAGCTGCGTGCGGCTCGCATTCGTGACGTCCGTGAGATGCAGCCCGCCGTCGGGTCCGCCGGTGAGGTTCCAGAGCAGCCACGAGTCGATCGTGCCGAACAGCGCGTCGCCGTGCTCCGCGCGGGCGCGCGCGTCCGCAACCCGGTCGAGCAGCCAGCGGAGCTTCAACGCGCTGAAATAGGTTGCGAGCGGCAGCCCCGTCGCCGGGCGGAACCGATCGGGCCCGCCGTCGCGCGCGAACGCCGCGACGAGGTCGGCGACGCGCGTGTCCTGCCAGACGATCGCGTTGTGCAGCGGCCGTCCGGAGCGGCGGTCCCAGAGCAGCGTGGTCTCGCGCTGGTTCGTGATGCCGACGGCGGCTAGATCGCCCACGCGCAAGCCCTCGCGCGCGAGCGCGCCGCCGATCACCTCTTGGGTGTTGCGCCAGATCTCGGTCGCGTCGTGCTCGACCCAGCCCGGCTGCGGATAGATCTGCGCGTGCTCCTTCTGCGCGCTCGTGACGATCGCGCCGGACGTGTCGAACACGATGAAGCGGCTGCTGGTCGTGCCTTGGTCGATCGCCCCGACGAATCGGCTCATCGACCTACCCCTCGTCATGCTCGCGCCACGCGCCGCGTCGCGCGACTCACTCGAGGATCTTCGCCGCAAGCGACTGCCAAACGACGGTCGCACCGAGCGCGTCGCGCGCCCACTGCTCGACGACGATCGCGAGACCGCCCCAGATATAGACGGGCGAAACCGAGCGGCGCGAGACGAAGTCGTAGAGCATCGCCGCCGCGATGAACGCGTCGGCGATAGCGTAGTAGACCACCGGCGCGTCGCCGATGCCCGGGATCGGCCAGCGCGCAACGGCCGCGTCGAGCAGGCTCAGCGTCGCGAGCAGCATCAACCGCTTGTGAGTCTCGGGCCTGCCGCGCGCGCCGACCGCGAGCGCGACGAGCGCCGCGAACATCGCCATCGCGAGCACCGGCGTCGAAAAGAAGCGCAGCGACTCCGTTGCGTAGCCGGCCGCGATGTCGCGGTGCGCGCCGTGCACGGCCGCGTTCAACGCGACGACGACCATCAGCACCGCGAGGCACGCGCCCGCCCAGCCGAGCTTGCGATGCACGTCGGTGCGCCGCGCCGCGACGAGCCAGGTCTGCGCGACGAACAGCGCGATCCACGCGCTGAACACGAGCCCGTGGACGTGAAAGGCGGCGTCGAGCGGCGCCGTCTCGAAATGCGGGCGCAGAAAATACGTGCGCGAGAAGCCGACGAGCACCGCCAATGCCGCGACGATCGCGATCCCTGTATAGAACGCGCGGTCGTTCGCGCGAACACCCCGAGACGCGGCAACGACGGCGGACGCGGCACGCATGGGGCCAGGATGCTAGCAGAGCGCCTCGGCACGACCAACGCGTCGCACGCTCGCGTCGCGGGGCGCTGGCACGCCGCGCGCCCACGGCCGTAAGATGATCGCTTTCCGGGGGGACGAAAAACATGCACACACCAACCGTCACGCTCGCGGCCGCGGTCGCGGCCGCGCTCTGCTCGATGAACGCATCCGCCGCGACTTGCGCGGATCTCGCGAAGCTCACGTTGCCCGATACGAAGATCACGACGGCCGAGAGCGTGAGCGGCACGTTCGCCGCGCCGGGCATGCGCGAGCCGCTCAAGGTGCCGGCGATCTGCCGCGTTGCGGGCGTCGTCTCGCCCGCGATCAAGTTCGAAGTGTGGCTGCCGGAGAGCTCGGCGTGGAACGGGCGGTTCCAAGCCGTCGGCGGCGGCGGGCTCGCGGGCGTGATCAGCTACTCGGCACTGGCGGAAGCCGTGAACGCGGGCTACGCGTCGACCTCGACCGACACCGGCCACGAGGCCACGGACAACGCGTGGCTCGACGATCGCCAGCGCGTGATCGACTACGGCTATCGCGCGATCCACGAGATGACGGTGAAGGCCAAGGCCGTGATCGACGCGTACTACGACAAAGCGCCGCAGTACTCGTACTTCAACGGTTGCTCGACCGGCGGTAGGCAAGGTTTGATGGAGGCGCAGCGCTTCCCGAACGATTACGACGGCATCATCTCGGGCGCGCCCGTCAACACGTTTACGCATCTGCACATGGGCCAGCTCTGGACCGCGAAAGCGACGCTCGGCCAGCCGGGCTCGGTGCTCTCGCGCGACGACCTCGCGATGATCAGCAAGGCGGTGGTCGCGCAATGCGACGCAGCCGACGGCGTGAGCGACGGCGTGCTGACCGACCCGCGCACGTGCAACTTCAAGCCGAGCTCCCTCGCGTGCACTTCCGCGAAGACGGACCAGTGCCTGCAGCCCGGCCAAGTGAAGGCGCTCGAGCAGATCTACCAGGGCGCGCGCAACCCGCGCACGGGCCAGCAGATCTATCCGGGGCTCGAGCCCGGCGGCGAAGGCCCGGAGCCCGGCAACCCGGGCTGGGGCATGATCATGAACGGCCAGTCGTCGTTCGCGATCGACAACGCGGTGCTCGGCGGGATGGGGTTCCGGAACCCGAAGTGGGATTGGCGAACGTTCGACTTCGACAAGGACGTCGAGCTCGTCGACGCGAAGCTCTTCGGCGTGCTGAACGCGATCGACCCGGATCTGCGCGACTTCAAGTCGCACGGCGGAAAGCTCGTGATCTATCACGGCTGGAGCGATCCCGGCGTGATGCCGCAGCGAACGGTCGACTTCTATCAAGAGATGATCGACTACGCGACCAAGGCGCACGGCGGCGACGGCCGCGCGTACACGAGCGAGTACGCGCGCCTGTTCATGATGCCCGGCATGGGCCACTGCCGCGGCGGCAACGGACCCGACCAGGCCGACTGGATGGGCGTGATCTCGGGCTGGGTCGAGAAGGGCAAGGCGCCCGAGAGCATCACCGCGCGCAAGATGCAGGACGGCAAGGTCACTACGACGCGGCCGCTGTGCGCCTATCCGCAGGCGGCTCGGTACAAGGGCAAAGGCGACCCGAACGACGCGGCGAGCTTCGAGTGCGCCGTACCGAAGTGACGCACCCGTGAAGCTGAGTTCGCGCGCCGCGCGCTCGCTCGCCGCGGCCTGCACGCTTGCGGTCGCGCTGGCGTCTTCGCTGGCCGCGCAAGAATCGACCCGCGGCGCCGCGGGCTCGGGCGCCGTCGGCCGCTTCCTGGCGCCGCCGGCGCAAGTCGTCGCGATTCGCGCGGGCCGCTTGTTCGACGCGCGCAGCGGGCGCCTATTGACCGGCCAAACGATCCTGATCCGCGGCGACAAGATCGCGGAAGTCGGCGCGAACGTGAACGTGCCGCCCGAGGCGCGCGTGCTCGATCTCGGCGAGGCGACGGTGCTGCCCGGCATGATCGACGCGCACGTGCACGTGAACGTCGGCGGCAACGAGGGCGCGCGCGCGCCGGCCGAGCGCGCATACGTGGCGCTAGCGAGCGCGCAGACCGATCTCCTCGCGGGCTTCACGACCGTCGCCGACATGGACTCGCGCGGCGGCTTCAACACCGTCGATCTGCGCGACGCGATCAACGCCGGTCTCGTGCTCGGCCCGCGAATGCAAGTGGTCGGCCAGTCGCTGAACATCCGCGCGAGCAACGCCTATCCGGACTCCGACTCCGGGCGCTTCTACTCGGAATTCACCGAGGGCAAGAACGTGAACTCGCCGTGGCTCGCGCGCGCCGCGGTGCGCGAGGCGAAGCTGCACGGCGTCGACTGGGTGAAGATCTACACGTCGCAGGACTTCGTGGGCCCCTATCACCTGTTCACGCCCGACGGCAAGCTGATCACGACGCCTTCGCTCACGCGCGAGGAAGTCGATGCGATCACCGACGAGGCGCACCGGCTCGGGCTCAAGGTCGCGTGCCACACCTACGGCGGCGAAGGCATGCGCAGCTGCATCGAGGCGGGCGTCGACGCGCCGACGCACCTATTGGAGCTCGACGACGCCGGCGTGCGCACGCTGCTCGAGAAGAAGCTGCCGTTCGTCTGCACGCTCGACGATTTGATCTACCAGGAGAAGGCGGACCTGCGCGACAGCGGCGGCAAGCTCTCGCGGCTATCGCTCGCCGAGCAAGCGTTCAAGCGCGCGCTCAAGGCGGGCGTGCCGATCGTGTTCGGCAGCGGCGCGACGTCGGCGATCATCCCGCACGGAGTGCAGGCGAACCAGTTCGAGTACTACGTGAAATGGGGCATGACGCCCGCGCAGGCGCTGCAGACCTCGTTCCTCGCCGCCGCGACGATGCTGAACTACCACTGGGAGACGCAGATCGGAAGCCTCGAGCCCGGCAAGCTCGCCGACGTGATCGCGGTGGCGGGCGACCCGCTGCGCGACGTCGGCGAGATGCAGCACGTGCGCTTCGTGATGAAGGGCGGCCTCGTCGCGCGCGACGAGCTCAGCAAGCGCTAGCCGCCTACTCGGCCGCGAGGTTCTTCTTCAAGAACTCGCCGAGCTGCGTGAGCAGATCGACGCGATAGCGCTCGGGACGGATGCTGTGCTCGGCGTGATCGTACTGCACGAACTGGACGTCCTTGCCCGCAGCATGCAGCGTCTTCGCGAAAACTTCTGATTGAACGAACGGCACGTTGAGATCCTCGCGCGCGTGCACCAGCAGCACCGGCACCTTGATCTCGGCCGCGCGCGCGCTCGGCGAGCCCGCCTCGCGCACTTCCGGATCCTTGTCCCCTATGAACTCCGCCGCGGCGTTGCCGCCGACGAACTGCTGCTGGCGCGCGGCCAAGCTCGCGGGATTCGTGACGCCCGCGATGCTCACCACGCAGCGATAGCGAGCCGGCTGCTCGATCGCGCTCATGAGCGCCGCGTAGCCGCCATAGCTCCAGCCCACCGCGCAGACGCGTTTCGGATCGGCGATGCCCTCATGGACGAGATAGTCGGCGCCGGCCGTGATGTCTCCGACCGCGCGGCGCCACGCTCGAAAGCCGCCATCCCCGCGCCAGGCGCGGCCGAAGCCGTCCGAGCCGCGATAGTTGCTCTGCAGGACCGCATAGCCGCTCGCCGCGAGATACTGGACGAGGAAGTCGTACGCCCAATAGTCGCGCGCGGACGGGCCGCCGTGCGGCAGCACGATCGCGGGGAACGGCCCCTTGCCGCGGTCGACCGGCACGGTGAGATACGCCGGAATCTGCACTCCGTCGTCCGCCGCGTAGCGGATTGGGCGCATCGGCGCGAGCTTGCGCTCGGCGAGCGACGGATACGTGCGTGCGATTTTCTGGAGCACGAGCTTCTCCGAATCGAAGCGGTAAAACGTGCCCGCGTCCGTGTCGCTGCCGACGAACACGATGTAGTAGCGCTGATTCCAGTCCTCGTCGACGAGCGAGACCGCCTCGCCCGGAAACTGCTCGGCCAGCGCCTTCTCGAACATCTCGATGCGCGCGTCGAAAAAGTGAAGATGTGTTCGAGTGTCGGAGTACGTCGCCGCGACGAGCCGCCGGAACTTGCCGAGCGCGATCACGCCGTCGACGTCGTACGTCGGGTTCGCGTACACGAGTCGCTTCTGCCGATCGTGCTCCAAGTCGAGTGCGTACAGCGCCGTGCGGCCGTCGTTCGAGTCGAAGTAGAGGAGCTCGTTGCGGTTCTCGGCGAACCCGAGCGGCGTGAAGCCGTCCTCGAGATCGGTGAGCTTGGTTTCGTGCAGCGGCTTCCAGACCTGCGCGTCGGGCGTATCTCGCACGTACCAAGTGCGCGCGTCCTGCGTGATTTGTTGGTAGAGCCGCGCCGCGCCGTGGCCGTCGGAAGACCAGGTGTACACGCGGTCGAGCACGGGCGTCCGCACGCGCATCTGGCCGTTATTGATGTCGAGGATTCCGACGCCGGAGCCGCCCTGCGACGGCATCTGCACGAGGACGTGCTCCGCGTCTTCCGGCAGCCAGTCCACGACGCGGTCCTGGTACTGCGTCGCGCCGGCGCCTCGCTCCGTCAGCACCTTCATGTTGCCGCCGTCGGCGTCCACGCCGACGAGCCGGGTGAACGGCACCTGGGCGATCTCGCCCTTCACCTGGCCGCCGATCCCGCAGAGCAGGCGCTTGTCCGTCGCCCAATCGCACCAATTGACGTCGAACTCGTTCGGCCTGCCGGCCAGCACGACCGTCGGCGCCTGCGCCTTCGTCATGTCGATCAGGCGCGCGACGTTGACGCCCTGCGGTAACGCCTGCAGCAACACGATCTTGTTGCCGTCGGGCGAGAGCTTGAGCGCCCACATCAGGGGCGGGGCCCCGAACGCCTGCGCGAGCGGGCTCGTCTTCAGAGCCGACTCCTCCGCCGCGGCCGACAGCGTGACGAGGCAGCCGACGGCGGCCGCAAGGGCGGTTGCACGACGCATGGAGTGCCCCCTTCGAAAATGAGTGCCGATCATCTCGCGGCGGCAATCATGCCACACGACTTCTCTCATGCTGCAACCGGCGGATTCATTACCGAGCCCGCACGGCATATAGTCGGGCGGCGTGGCGTCGATCCAGGGGTGCGGGCGCCCGGCCTCCGGAGAGGACAGCGAAATTCAACCAAACTCCGTGACCGCAAACGAAAACGCTCGCGCGGCGCCGGCGCCGCCGAACTTCCTCGCAGGCGGCGGCGAAGCCGGCGAGCGTCGGATTGCGGATTACGAGATCTGCGCTACGCGCGTCGAGGCGCGCGTCCTACGCGCGCGTGCCGCGAGCGCCCGGAGTGGCATACGTCTTGCAAACGACGGTGTGCCGCTCGGCACGGAATACTGACATGGAGGTGCGTGATGAAACAGTTCTTGCTCGCAGCGATGGTCATCATCGGCTTGGGGTCGGTAGCGGCCTGCAACCGCGACGCGACGCCCGCCTCGTCGAATCGAGCGAATCCGCCGGACCGGTCGGCTCCGCCCGTGGCGCAAAACCGTCCGTCGAGCGCAGCGGGTGCTCAGAGCACGACCGCGCCGGGCACGCTCGGCGAGTCGAACACGAGCCCGCGGCCGGGACAAGGCACGGAGTCGCAGGTGGCTTCGCTGACCTTCGAATCGGTCGACACCAACAAGGACGGCGTCATCACGCAGAATGAGGCGCTTGCGGTGCCGGGCCTCGATTTCGCGGCGGCGGATACTGACAACAGCAAGACGCTGAGCCGCCAGGAGTTCGCGGCCGCGATGGCGAAGCAGCAGCCCGGCGGGGCCGGCTAGACGCCGTTCAACGAGTGCGCGGCGCGGCGCCGAGGAACGCCGGCACGCGGACGGCTGCCGGGTCTTGTCCTTCGACTCTCCATCCTTGGTGAGACTGCGGCCGACGATCTCGACATATGCGCCGAGATCGATCAACTCGCGCAGCTGCTCGAGCGACATAGGTGTACTGCGGCAAGAACATCGGATGCGTGACGATCAGCCGCTGGACGCTGGCCGCCTTCGCGGCGCGCAGGTACGCCTCGGGCGCGAGCGCCCCGTCGCGCGTCGGCCTCAGTTTCCTCGGCTGCTCCTCGGCACGAGGCTGCCGATCGTGGCGCCGAGCTTCATCAACCCGGCGAGCGTGGATCTCGGTAGCTTCATCATCTGGTCGAACCAGGTCGTGAGATTCCCGAGGAAGTCGCGCATGGTCTCGATGCGCTCCTTCACCTCGTTCGGCGTCGCGCGATCTCTTTCCATCTCCGCCGCGCACTCCTGCAGCACCGTCAGCGTCGGCTCGATCTCCCGCCGTTTGCGCTGCTCGAGAATCGTCAGCAGGATGTCCCAGGTGTCCGAGCGCGCCGCGAAGTGATCGCGGCGATCGCCGAGCACGTGGGCGATGGTCACGAGGCCCCAGCTCTGGAGCTCCTTCAAGCTCGTGCTCACGTTGGACCGCGCGACCGACAGCGTCTCCGCGATCTCCTCGGCCGGCAGCGGCGCCGGCGAGAGATAGAGCAGCGCGTGCACCTGAGCGACGGTTCGATTGACGCCCCAGCGTGTGCCCATCTCCCCCCAGTGGAGAACGAAGCGCTTCATGACGGGCGTGAGGTGCATATTTCGCCTATTTCTGTTGTTTCAGAAACAACGATAAATACGGATCGCCTGGGTGTCAAGCGCAGCTCTTCGCGCGAGCAGGGCTACGATCCCGCCGGGCCCGCCGCACCGGCGCGCGTCAGTCGTCGAGCTCGGTGACCCGCCGTTCGAGCCGGCGAAAGAACGGCTCGGCGTCGAGGCGCTGTCCCGTCGCACGCTGGATCAAATCCTCCGCATCGAGCTCCGCGCCGCTCGCGTAGATGCGCTGGTCGAGCCACGCGCGCAGCGAGCGCAAGTCGCCGGCGCGCAGCTCCGCGTCGAGATCGTGGCCCCGCTCGTACGCGTCGATCAGCTGCGCCGCATACAGGTTGCCGATCGTGTACGTGGGAAAGTAGCCGAATTCGCCTATCGCCCAATGGACGTCCTGGAGGCAGCCCGTGCGCGCGTTCGGCGCGGTGACGCCGAGATAGTGCGCGTAGCGCTCGTTCCACGCGCCCGGCAATTCGGCGACTGCGACGTCTTGATTCAGCAGCGCGAGCTCGAGCTCGTAACGAACGAGGATGTGCAGATTGTACGTGGCCTCGTCGGCCGCGACTCGGTTCAGGCTCGGCTCGACGACCGCGATCGCGCGCTGCATTCCGCGCGCATCGAGATCGGCGAGCGGCGCCGGAAACGCGGCCGCGAGCTTCGGGAAGTAGTGCTCCCAGAAGGCGCGATTGCGGCCAACGTGATTCTCCCAGAGCCGCGCCTGCGACTCGTGCAGCCCCACGCTCGGCCCATCCGCGAGCAGCGTCCCGTGCAGCGCTCGCGGAATGCCTTGGTCGTAGAGCGCGTGGCCGCCCTCGTGCAGCGTCGCGAACAGCGCGCTCGTGGGCTCGTGCGGGAACGCGCGGATCGTCACGCGCACGTCGTCGTCGCCGGCCATCGTCGTGAACGGATGCGTCGAGCGGTCCAGGCGGCCGCGCTCGAAGTCGAAGCCCATGTCGGCGAGCAGCGTCTTGCAGAATTCGACCTGCGCTTCGACGGGAAACTCGCCGCGCGGCGCGAGCGCCGCGTGACGCTGCGTTCGCTCGGCCCAAGCAGGCACCTGCTCGCGCAGCCGGCTCCCGAGCGCGCGCAGCAGCGGGTCGAGCCGCTCGCGGCGCATTTCGGGCTCGTGCTCGTCGAGCAAGCCGTCGTAGAGGTCGTCGCTCACGCGCAGCGCCTGGGCGCGCTCGCGCAGCAGCGTCAACAACAGGCCGAACGGCTTCGCGAACAGACCGAAGTCGTTCTTCTGGCGCGCGCGCTCCCAGGCCGCGAGGCAGTACGAGCGCGACTCCGCGTATGCCGCGACGAGGCTCGCGGGCAGCGCGATCGCGGCACGCCGCAGCCGCGCGAGCCGGCGGAGCTCGGCGTCCAGCTTCGGCGTACGCTTCGCGCGCTCGCCGACGGCGCCGATCAGGTCGCCGAGCCGGTCGCTCGCAAGCAGCTCGTGCTTCATGCCTTCGACGATCGCGAGCTGCTGCGCGCGCGTCTCGGCGGCGCCGCCCGGGCGATAGGTCTCTTCGTCCCACTCGAGCAGCCGGACCACGCCATCGAGATCGCGCAGCTTCTTGATCGTCGCCGCGAGCTCGTCGCGCGCTTGCGCCGGACGCACGGACATGCGCGCCGAGCTCTTGAGATCCGTCGGCCGGCGCGCAACGAGCAGCGCCGCGAGGCCGCCGTGCTGCGCGACGTTGACGACCTGCTTCTGCGAAACACGGCAGATCGCGCCGAGCCCGTGCGCGGTGGGCGCGAAACCCATCACCGTGTAGAACGGCTCGTCGTGGCTGCGGCCGTCGACGAGCACGGGGAACAGATGCACGGGCAGCGTGCCCGCGGACTGCACGACCCAGCTGTCGTAGGGGTCGTTCGCGCTCGCGAGCGCGCGATCGATGAGCCTGTCCCACTCGCTCTGCGACACCGCCGCGCCGAGATGCACGCCGGTGCCGCCGTAGGAGCGATTCGGCTTGAGCACGAGCTCCTCGCGATGCGTGCGGATGAACTTCGGCAGATCGGCGCGGCCGTCCGGCGTCTGCGTCGCGCGCTCGCTCACGACGCGCGTCCAGAGCACGTGGCGACGGAACAGCGCGCGATCCGCCGCGTCGAACGCGCGCGCCGCGAGCGCGTCGTCGGTGAGGATCTCGAAGCAGCTCTTGTGATCGAGGTCGCCCGCGATCGAGGAGACGATCCGGTTGCCGGCGAACAGCGCGCGAATTCCGTCGAGCGGCTTGCGCTCCTCGCGCTCGAGCGCGAGCAAGTCGCGGATCTCGTAGTCGCGATACGCGACGTCGACGACCGCGTCCTCGTAATAGACCTCGCCGTCGACGAGCCGCAGCTCGCGAGGGTCCGCGTGCCGCACGTCGATGCCGCGCTGCGCGCGGTAGTACGTGACGAGGTGAGACTGCTCGTTCGGACCTTCGGCGACGTACTTCGGCTCGATCAAGCAGATGTTGGCGCTCGACCTCCCGGTGGCCCTCGCGTGATCGAGCAGCACTTGCAGGAACAGATCGCGCTGATCCTGCGGCAGCTCGAGCGACAGGCTGGGGTCGTGCGCCTGGATCGTCGGCACGACGTCGCGCATCAGCAGCGCCTCGGCGACGGGCCCCATGTGGATGCCGCCGACACCGGAGAGGTTCGGCTCCATGAACCGCAGCGAGTCTTGCCAGCGCGCGCTCGTGAAGTCGCAGACGGCATCGAGCCGGCCGTAGAGCGGGTTCGGTGCCTGCTCCATTCGCGCCCAGACTTCCGCGAACCATTCGGCCTCGTCGGGCGCGAGCGGCAGCAGCTTCCGGACTTCGGCGTCGCCGACGAAGAGATCGGGGATCCGCGCGAGCGCGGCCATCACGCGCGTGCAAACGTGATGCAGATAGCTCTGCTGCTCCGGCATGATCAGGAGCGGCCGCAGCATCACGCGCACGGGCTCGAGCACGCCCGCTCTCTCGTACGTGAGGTCGTTCGCGCGCGCGTCGTCCGCGAGCCGGCGCGCGACGATGTCGAGCTCGGCGTCGGCGATGTGATTCACCGCGCGCCGCACGCGCGCGTCGAGGATCGCGCCCGACAGGCCGAGCGTCTCGGCAGGCGTGAGGACCTTCGGTGTGCGCAGGCGGGTCACGGCGGGCGAATTATAGGGAGATTCGCAAAGTCAGCGCGGACGCCAACTTCGCGACACGCGGCCGTCGCCGGCTAATTCAGGGCATCCGGCACTCGAAGCTCGCCGCGTCGTCGACGCTGCCCTGCCCCTTGTAGCGCGCGACCTGCGGATACGGACAGAGCGGCCGCGAGCGAGTCGTCGCGCCGTTCACGATCTTCTTCGCGATGATCTCGTCCGGCGCCGCGCCCTTCTCGACCCAGTCGATGACGGCCGTGACCGCATCGTTCTGATCCGGACCCACGCCCCCCGCGCAATGCGACATGCCGGGAATCATGAACAAGCGCAGAAACTCGGTGCCGTTCGGCCCGTTCGACTCGACCGCTTTCTCGTAGTAGTTGACGCCCATGAGCGGTTGCAGGATCGGGTCGGCCCATCCGTAGGTCATGATCAGCTTGCCGCCGCGCGTGCGAAACGCCTGGAGGTTCGTGTCGGTCGCGTTCGCGATCTTACCCCAGCGCTCGAGTAACGGCGGGTCGCGATCGAAGTCGAACTTCTGGTAGTCGTAGTCGGGCTGCGGCGGCTGGAAGACGAGGTAGCGCATCGTCGCTTCTGCGAGCGCGAAATCCGCGGGCTTCGCGCCCGCCAGCGAGGCCGGCAGGATCAGGTTGAGCCAGCCGCTCGCGGTGCCGTTCGGACCGGTCACGAGCGCCTCGCTGCCGAGCATGTAGCCCGGGAAGATCTGTTTGCCGCCGCTCTTCGGGCCGTCGTAGACCTTTTGGATCGCGGCCGCCTGCGACGCGGTGAGGCACAGGTTGCCGTTCGAGCCCGGCGCGCAAGTCGGTATTTCCTTCGCGACGTCGAACTTGCACTGACGCGGATCGTCGATGAGACCGTCCTTGAGCCCGTCGATCGCGTCGCACTTCGCCATCACGTGCTGCGCGACGAGCGCAATCTTCTCGGGTGAGACGGGCGCGTTGGTCAGCGCACGCTCGTTCCAAATCGCGCCGATCGTGAACCCGGTCTGATCGACCCATGGCGCGTTCGCGACGATGCCGTCGAAATCGGTGGGATAGCGCTGCGCCTCGAGCAGCCCTTGCCGACCGCCGTTCGAGCACGAGTTCCAATACGCATGCTCGACCGGCTTGCCGTAGTAGCGGTTCGCGATCTCTTTGGCGGTCGTCGCCGTGACGTGCACCGCGCGATACGCGTAGTCGATCGCGGTCTGCGGATTGGTCAGCACGAAGGTGCCCGGCGCGCCCTTGCGCGCGTCGTGACCCGTGTTCGTGCTCGCCATCACGAAACCGTGCTCGAGCGCCTGGCCGCGCTGCGCCGCGCGGCCGGGATCGTCGGGCGCCTCGCCGGCGAGCCCGCCGTTGCCGATCATGTAGAAGCGGCCGTTCCAGGTTGCGGGCAGGTTCACCTCGAAGGCGACTTCCGGATCGATGACGCCGCTGACGCGGCAGTGCGCGGGCGTCGCGCCTTGAGCCGCGATCGCGGCCGCGCCGAGCTTCACGACCTCCGGCAGCTTGAGATCCGCGAGCGCTTCGCACCCGAGCTTCGGCGCGAGGCTGCCGCCCGAGTAACCCGCTCGGGAGCTCTTCGCGTCGGCGAACGCCTGCGCGTGCGCCGCCGGCGCCGCGAGCGCGAGAAGATTCGTCGCAGCCAACACCGCGGTCATCGTTGCCAGACTTCGCATCGTCGTTGTTCCTCTTCGCTTCTTCTTCGTCGCTTACTTGAACAGCGCCAGATCGATTGCGTCGCCCATCGCCTTGTAGCCCGCGTCGCTGGGATGCAGGTGATCCCCCGAGTCGACGGCCGTCGCGAACTTGGCCGGCGACGCCGGATCGCGCGCGACCTTGTCGAAATCGATCACGCCGTCGTACTCGCCGCTCGTGCGGATCCACTTGTTCAGCGCCTGACGCTTTGCCTCGCCCTCGGGCGTGTAGTACAGGGCGCCCTCGAACGGCGTGAGCGTCGCGCCGTAGATCTTCAAGCCGCGCGCGTGCGCGCGTGCGATCAGCTGCCGGTGGGCCGCGATCAAGTCATCGGCGCTCGGGCTCGCGTTCGCTCGGGCGAGGCCGATGTCGTTGATGCCTTCGAGCACGATCACGTGCGTGACGCCGGTCTGCAGCAGCACGTCCTTGTCGAAGCGCGCGAGCGCGCTATAGCCCGCGCCGTCGCCGAGCACGCGATTGCCGCTGATGCCCGCGTTGAGCACCGCGACCTCGCCCTTCCTCTGCGCCACGAGACGGCGCGCGAGCTCGTCGGGCCAGCGGGCGTTGGCGTCGACCGTCGAGCGCGCGCCGTCGGTGATGGAGTCGCCGAACGTGACGACCGCGCGCGTGCCGGCGGGCACGGCGACCTCCACGCGCGCGAGCGCGAGCCATGCGCCGAACGGCTTATCGACCGGCAAGCTGACCTCGCCCGCGTGATCGCCGAGGGTCGAAATATAACTGGTCTGCGACGCGCCGTTGTGCGTGGTCGCCGGCGAGGCGCCGAGGCCGATGTCGCCCGGTACGTAGAGATCGATCGCGAGACTGGCCAGCGGCGCGAGCTTCATGTCGACCGGATCGCTCACGAGCGTGGCGCCCGCGAGCACGGTCGCCTTCGGTTGACCGTTGAACGTGAGCTTCTTGATGGATGCGGGCTCGACGGCCGGGCCGTTGGTCTGCAGCGCGATCGCGGCGCTGCCGATCTCGAGCGGCGCGGTGCCAAAGACGTTGCTCAGCACCACGCGGACTTTGTCGCCGCCGATGCTCGCGTGCACGATCTCGCGCAACGTCTGGTTCTGCACCGTCGCGGGCGGCGGCGGGCGCGGCGCGCCGGCGGCCGGCCCGGGTCCGCCGGGCGGGCCGTTCGCGCCCGCGGGCGGAGGGCCAATCGGCCCGGCCGGCGGCGGACCACCGGCTCCGGGTGGTCCAGGCGGAGGTCCGGCCGGCCGAATCACGAGCGCTGTAGCCCATGTTCCGACCCAGTAGTCTGTCTTCTTCGCGCCGAACGCAGGCGCGATCGCGACCAGCGCGACCGCGATCGGCATCAGCACAAAAGCGCGGCGAGCGGAAAGAGCGGTGAGCATCGATGGTCCCCCCTCCAGCGAGTGCTAGAGAGTGCATACGAAACCGCGGCGTAGCAAGCGCGGCGAGGATCACTCGCCTTAGTCCTCGCCGGGCGATTAGCCTGCGCCCATGAGCGACTGGCGCGAGAAGCTCGCCGCGGGGCGCGTGCTGCTGGTGGACGGGGGCACCGGCAGCGAGCTGCGCCGGCGCGGCTTCGCGCTCGACGCTCGCGCGTGGAGCGCGCCCGCCGCGCTCACGGACTTCCAGCTGCTGCGCACGATTCACTCCGACTACATCGCCGCCGGCGCCGACGTGATCAGCACGAACACGTTCGCGGCTGCATCCTTCGTGCTCGAGACGGCGGGGCTCGGTGAGCGCGCCGCGGAGGTCGTCGAGCGCGCGGTCGCGGCGGCGCACGAGGCGCGGGACGCGAGCGGGCGCGACGTCGCGGTTGCGGGCTCGATGTCGTGCCTGCCGCCGCGCTTCGACCCGCGCGGATATCCGGACGCGCGCGAGGAGAGCGCCGCCTATCGCGAGATCGCCGACAGGCTCGCGGCGGAGGGCGTCGATCTCATCGCGCTCGAGATGCTCGAGGACACGGAGCACGCCGCGAGGGCCTGCGAAGCCGCGCGCGCGACCGGCTTGCCGGTCTGGCTCGGAGTGAGTTGCCGGCTGCGTGACGACGGCGCGCTCGTGGCGTACGACTTCCCGGAGACGCCGCTCGGACGCGTGCTCGACGCGCTGCTGCCCTTCGCGCCGGAAGCGGTGAACGTGATGCATTCGCCGCCGGGCGCGGTGGCACCCGCGATTCGCTCGATCGGCGCGCGCTCGCGCACCGTGCTCGGTGCATATCCCGAGCTCGAAGGGGGCATTACGGGCTTCCCGACCGACCGCGCGGCGACGCCCGGCGACTCGCCGCGAGTCAGCGCTCGCGCCACGCGCGCAACGCTCTCGCCGACGGAGCTCGCTGCGCTCGCGAGCTATTGGATCGGGGCCGGAGCGCGCATCGTCGGAGGCTGTTGCGGCGCGACGCCGAGCCACGTCCGGGCGCTGCGCGCCGCGATCGACTCGCTCGAGAAGTCAGGCGGGTAGCGGGATCGCGCTCACGTGCCTCGGCACGTCGTAGCCGCGCTGCACGGCGGGACGGTTCGCAATCGCGAGATACCAGCGTTTCAGGTGGGGATACGACGACCAGTCGATGCCTTGCCATTCGTACCGCGAGATCCACGGCCAGGTCGCGATGTCGGCGATCGAGTAATCGCCCGCGAGGTACTCGGCCTCCGCGAGCCGCCTGTCGAGCACCGCATAGATGCGCTTCGCCTCGTCGGCGTAACGCTTTTCGGCGTACTCCGACTTGCCCTTGTTGAAGCGCAGGAAGTGATGGGCCTGGCCGAGCATCGGACCCACGCTCCCCATCTGCATCATCAGCCACTCGACCGCCTGCCAACCGGACTTGCCTGTGCCGCGCAGGCGGCCGGTCTTGTCGGCGAGATAGAGCAGGATCGCTCCGGACTCCATCAGCGAGACGCCGGCGTCGTGATCGACGATCGCGGGGATCTTGTTGTTCGGGCTGATCTTCAAGAATTCCGGCTTGAACTGCTCGCGCGCATTGATGTCGATCGAAATCGCGCGATACGGAAGAGCGAGCTCCTCGAGCATGATCGACACCTTGCGGCCGTTCGGCGTAGTCCAGGTGTAGAGATCGATCATGGCCGAGTGTGGCCGAGGAGTGAGTCGGCGGCGCCCATTCGGCAGCGGAGTGTATACGAGCCGTGGCGTCGCGGTTCTCATGCTCGCCGCACTTGCCTAGAATCCGTCGATGGCCGGCGATCTCATTTCGACCTTGCGCGCGCGCCTCGGCGAGGCCGCGGTCCTCGCCGGAGACGCGGTCAGCCAGCGTTACCGCGTCGACTTCAGCCACGAGAATGCGTGCGCGCCGCGCGCCGTGCTGCGCCCCGCGTCGACGGACGAAGTCGCCGCGATCTTGCGCGAGTGCCACGGCGCGCGGCAGCGCGTCGTGATTCAGGGCGGGCTCACCGGCCTCGCGGGCGGCGCGACGCCGCAAGCCGACGAGATTGCGATCTCGCTCGAGCGGCTCACCGGCATCGAGCAAATCGACCGCGCCGCGCAAACGATGACCGTGCGCGCCGGCACGCCGCTGCAAGCCGTCCAACAAGCAGCTGCCGACGCCGGCTATCTGTTCCCGCTCGATCTCGGCGCACGCGGCTCGTGCACGATCGGCGGCAACATCGCGACGAACGCGGGCGGCAATCAGGTGATCCGTTTCGGCATGATGCGCAACCTAGTGCTCGGGCTCGAGTCCGTGCTCGCGGACGGCAGCGTCGTGAGCTCGATGAACAAGATGCTCAAGAACAATGCCGGTTACGACTTGAAGCAACTCTTCATCGGCACCGAGGGCACGCTCGGCGTCGTGACGCGAGCGGTGCTGCGCCTCTGGCCGAAGCTGCCGAGCAAGGTCACGGCGCTCTGCGCGCTGCGCGGCTTCGACGAAGCGGTGAAGCTGCTGCACACGCTGCAGGCGCGACTCGGCGGAAGCTTGAGCGCGTTCGAGGCGATGTGGGCCGCGTACTTCCATTACGTGCTCGAGCACATGCCCGCTCTGCGCTCGCCGTTCTCGGAGCGCCATGCGCTGTACGCGCTGGTCGAGGTCGAGGGCACGGAGCACGCGGGCGACATCGCCCGGCTCGAGGGAGTCCTCGCGGAATCGCTCGAGTCCGGCGTCGTCGTCGACGCCGTGCTCGCGCAGTCCGCGCGCGAGGCGAAGAGCCTCTGGGCGATCCGCGACGGCATCGGCGACGTGACGCCGACGCTGCAACCGCTGCTCGCGTTCGACGTGAGCGTGACCATCGACGCGATGCCGGCTTTTCTCGCCACGGTCGACGCGGCATTCGCGCGTTTCCCCGATCCCGTCACGAACCTCGTGTTCGGGCACATCGGCGACAGCAATCTGCATCTCGCGGTCACGACTCACCACGCGCGCGACCTCGAGCGCCTGTGCGACGCGGTTTACGAAGCGGTCGGCGCGCACGGCGGATCGATCTCTGCGGAGCACGGCGTCGGCACGCTGCGTCGCGAATACCTGCATCACTCGCGCTCGGCGGCGGAGATCGATCTCATGCGCCGCCTGAAGGCGGCGCTCGACCCGCACGACATCTTGAACGCGCAGCGCGTGCTGCCGGGCTGACGCAAGGAGGCGAGCGTGGGCATCTTGATCGACGGCCGGTGGCAAGACGTCTGGTACGACACGAAGGAGTCGCGAGGCCGCTTCGTGCGCAGCGAAGCGCAGTTTCGCAATTGGATCACGCCGGACGGCGCCCCCGGCCCGACCGGCCGCGGCGGCTTTCGCGCGGAGCCGAATCGCTACCATCTCTACGTCGCGTTCGCGTGCCCGTGGGCCCACCGCACGCTGATCTTCCGCAAGCTCAAGGGGCTCGAGTCGCTGATCTCGATCTCGGCGGTGAACAGCTACATGGGCTCCGACGGTTGGACCTTCGATCCGGCGCCCGAGACGATCCCCGACGACGTGAATCACGCGAGCAAGCTCTACGAGCTCTACACGATCGCCGACCCGCACTACTCGGGCCGCTCGACGATTCCGATCCTCTGGGACAAGGACGAGCGCACGATCGTCTCGAACGAATCGTCCGAGATCATCCGGATGCTCAACGGCGCGTTCGACGGCGTCGGCGCGAACCGCAACGACTACTACCCGAAAGAGCTGCGCGGCGAGATAGACGAGTGGAACGCGCTGATCTATCCGAACGTGAACAACGGCGTCTATCGCGCGGGCTTCGCGACGACTCAGGAGGCGTACGAAGAAGCCGCGATCGCGGTGTTTGCGACGCTCGACAAGATCGAGCAGCGGCTCGAGACGAACCGGTATCTCTGCGGCTCGCGGCTCACCGAGGCCGACGTCCGGCTATTCACGACGCTGATCCGCTTCGATCCCGTCTATCACGGGCACTTCAAGTGCAACCAGCGGCGGGTCGTCGACTACCCGAGCCTCTGGGGCTTCGTTCGCGACCTCTACCAGACGCCGGGCGTCGCCGACACCGTGCACATCGACTTCATCAAGCGGCACTACTATCGGAGTCATCCGATGATCAATCCGACGCGGATCGTTCCGATCGGCCCCGAGATCGATTACCTCGCGCCGCACGGGCGCGAGCGCTTCGCGTAGCACGGGGCCGCCGTCGAGTCTCGGCCGCCGAGAGCGGAGGGCTTCGTGCCGGCGTTAGAGGCGGCCGGCTTGGTAGTCCGCGAACGCCTGGTGGATCTCGTCCACCGTGTTCATCACGAACGGACCATAGCGCGCGACCGGCTCGTTGAGCGGCCGCCCCGCGACGACGATCAGGCGCGCGCCCTGCGGGCCCGCGGTCACGGGCAAGCTCGCGCCGCGCGTGAGCAACGCCATCTCCTGTGCCCTGATGCTCGTGCCCGCGGCGCCGATCTTCGCGTCGCCCTGGTAGACGTACGCGAACGCGTTGTGCCCCTCGGGCAGCGCCGCCGTATACGACGCGTTCGGCTCGAGCAGCAAATCGAAATACAGAGGATCGGTCGCGACCTCCATCACCGGACCCTTTACGCCGTTCACGGTGCCGACGAGCACGCGCGCGCGCGCGCCGGGGCCGAGCTCGACTTCGGGAACCTGGTCGCCCTGGATGTCCTGATAGCGCGGCTTCGTGAGCTTGTCCTTCGCAGGAAGGTTCACCCAGAGCTGGAAGCCCCACATGAGGCCGTCCTTCTGCTCCGGAATCTCCGAGTGCACGATGCCCTTCCCGGCCGTCATCCACTGCACGGCGCCGGGACCGAGTAGGCCCGAATTGCCTTGGTTGTCGCCGTGGCGCATCTGGCCGGCGAGCATGTAGGTCACCGTCTCGAAACCGCGGTGCGGGTGGTTCGGGAATCCTTCGATGTAATCGTTGGCGTCGTCGGAGCGCAGCTCGTCGAGCAGCAAGAACGGATCGAACGAGTCGAGCGCGGGCTGGCCGATCACGCGCGTGAGGCGCACGCCCGCGCCGTCACTCGTCGGCATCCCGCGGACCTTGCGCGCGACCTCGCGCACAGCGCCCTTTTCGTTCTCGCTCGGGGAGTTCTTCGGATTCGTCGCCATGAGGTTTCTCCTTCGGGCCCGCCGCAGTGCGTCCGCGGCGAGCGTGGCCGGCCGATTTGGCGGCGGCGCGGGCCGTATTCAAGGTGCCTCGACCACTCTACACGGCCACTCGGAGCGGCGACATCATCGGCGCGCCTCACTCGGACGGTCTCGGCAAGGGGGTTCGTGAAGGCCGACGATTTCGTGCACATGGCTTATCAGAGCCTGAAGCGCTGATTTCACCGCGGGCGACCGTCGACCGGGCGCCCGCGTTGCCCCGCTCGCCCGCGCCGCCGGGCGCGACGACGCTAACTCGTGAATACTTCTTGACCCGGCAGCCCCGGCAATTCTGCTACGCTCCCCGGCGATGCCGCATAGCAAACGGAAGTGCGTAGCGAATACTCGACTCGCCGCCAAGTCCGCGAGCCTGGAACGCTAAGAAGACCCGCCTATGCTCGGCCTGGTTCGCATTGCCCTGCGTCGTCCTTACACCTTCGTGGTGCTCGCGCTGGTGATCCTGATCGTCGGCCCGCTCGCCGCGCTGCGCATGCCGACCGACATCTTCCCGAACATCGACATCCCCGTCGTCGCGGTCGTGTTCCAGTACACCGGGCTGCCGCCCGATCCGATGGCCGGACGCGTCACGACGCCGTTCTCGCGCGCGCTGACGACCACCGTCAACGACATCGAGCACATCGAAGCGAACTCGTACACGGGCTTCGGGATCATCAAGATCTTCTTCCAGCCGACGGTCGACATCAACACGGCCAACGCGCAGGTCACCGCGATCGCCCAGACGCTGCTGAAGCAGATGCCGGCCGGCATGACGCCGCCGCTGATCCTGAACTACAGCGCGTCGACCGTG
>Ga0335076_10001098_pt1 | contig 25836 bp, 16 predicted proteins | sample Lox_Sample_25_FD_206717 | JGI IMG/M metagenome (GOLD analysis project Ga0335076, IMG submission 206717) | Soil microbial communities from Loxahatchee National Wildlife Refuge, Florida, United States - Lox_Sample_2.5 | ecosystem: Environmental > Terrestrial > Soil > Wetlands | place: USA... | reverse complement strand
GCATACGGCGTGGATAATACTGGCAGGGCAGGCCGCGGAAATATTCCTCATCTCTTTGTTCATTCTCTACATCTTCTATTTCCTCGTTACGCGCCATCTATCCGCTATTGCAGCATATGTCGGCAGCTATCGTATGGATGGTTCACTTCCGGAGCTGCTTTTGCCGCGAAGTTCATCCCGGCACCCCGACGAACTGCAAATGGTTGTCAAGGCCTTCAATACCCTCGCCCAGCATCTTCATGTAGCTTATGGCAATCTCCGGGATGTAAATGAAGAGCTTGCGCGCGACATCTCGGCACGCCGTCAGACGGAAGCCATTCTGCGCGAACGGGAGGCCAGGATCCGGCGTCTGGTCGAATCCAATATCATTGGGATTTTCATCTGGGACCTGGATGGCCGGACCCTTGATGCCAATGACGCACTGCTGCGAATGATGGGGTTCGATCGTGATGACCTGATGGCCGGGCGCATCCGGTGGGCCGATTTGACGCCGCGGGATTGGCTTGAGCGCGGCAGGGAGGCTCTCGACGAGATCAAGGCCACCGGGATGATTCAGCCGTATGAAAAGGAGTTTTTCCGGAAGAACGGCAGCCGGGTGCCCGTGCTTCTCGGTGCGGCAATCTTCGAGGAGGGCGGGACCGAGGGTGTCGCCTTCGTGGTCGATCTTACCGAGCGCAAGCAGTCCGACCAGGCGCTACAGAAGGCGCGGGCGGAGCTCGCGCGTGCCAACCGTCTCGCTGGAATGGGGTTGTTGACGGCCTCGATCGCCCATGAGGTGAGCCAACCGATCGGGGCTGTAGTCGCTGACGCCCAGGCGGCACTGCGCTTCATGGGTGCCCAGCCCCCCGACCTGCAGGAAGTTCGCGAGGCGCTTGCTTCGATCGTTGAGGGTGGTTTCCGGGCGGGGGATGTCGTCAGCCGAGTCAGGGCGATGGTCAAGAAGGTACCGCCGCTCACGGAGAGCGTCGATATCAACGAGTCGGTCCGCGAAGTGGTGTTCGTGACGCGCGGTGAAGCGACCAAGCACGCAATATCAATAGAAACCCTCTTTGCCGACGACCTGCCGCTCATTCGGGGAGATAGGGTCCAGTTGCAGCAGGTCGTAATGAACCTCGTGCTGAACGCGATCGAGGCCATGGCCAGCGGTGGCGAGGGGCCACGCGAGCTGACGATCAGAACCGCGCACCCCGATGCGGGCTCCGTCAGTGTCGCCGTGAGGGATTCAGGTCCGGGAATGGATGCAGTCACCCCGAAGTTCGCCTTCGAGCCATTCCGTACGACCAAGCCGGATGGCTTGGGAATCGGACTTTCGATCTGCCGCTCGATCGTTGAGGCGCATGGCGGGAAGATCGTCGTCAGTGCGAACATACCGCACGGTGCCGTCTTTCAATTCATCCTGCCGGTCGGAAATACTGATCGTGAGTAGCTGATATGTCCCCGACGCCGAGCATAGGACCGATGCCGCCCCTCCCGACGCCGGAAGAAGACGGCCTTGATGTCCTGTTGAGCGATGGTCAGAAGATCCTCTGTCGCGGCACGCGTCCGGATGCCAACGGCGGTCGTGCTCGGGTGCTCATTGTGCTGGTTGCCGGGCAGCAGCCGTCACCGTCCGACCTCGAACGTCTCGTCCGCGAATTTGAGCTAAGAAACGATCTTGATGGAGCGTGGGCTGTTCGTCCACTGGCGCTTGAGCATCACAGAGGTAGGCCTCAGCTGTGCCTAGAGGATCCCGGCGGCGAGCCGCTTGAGCTAGTCCTGGGGGCGCCGATGGAAATCGAACGCTTCCTGCGCCTCGCGATCGGCGCTGCCACCGCTCTCGGCAGGATGCATCGGCGCGGCCTGGTACACAAGGACATCAAGCCAGGCAATATTCTGATCGACTGCGCGGACGGACAGGTCCGGCTCGCCGGTTTCGGCATCGCCTCCAGGCACCCTCGCGAGCGCCAGGCCGCCGCGCCGCCCGAATTGATAGCCGGGACTCTCGCCTATATGGCACCCGAGCAGACCGGACGGATGAACCGCTCGATCGACGCCAGAAGCGATCTCTATGCCCTCGGTGTTACCTTCTATCGGATGCTCACCGGGATTCTGCCGTTCGCCGCATCCGATTCCCTGGGGTGGGTGCACTGCCATATCGCTCGGCGGCCGATTCCGCCCGCCGAGCGAGTTGAGCATGTCCCGCACACTGTTTCGGCGATCACCATGAAACTCCTAGCCAAGACGGCTGAGGATCGCTACCAGACGGCGGCCGGCCTGGAGCGGGACCTGAGACGCTGCCTTGGGGCATGGGAGGCTCAGGGCCGGATCGACACCTTCGCCCTTGGCAAAGAGGATATGTCCGACCGGCTACTCATTCCCGAGAAGCTCTATGGGAGAGAGGATGCCGTCAATACCCTGCTCGCCGCCTTCGAGCGCGTCGTCGCAGACGGCGTTTCTGAACTCACCTTGGTCCGCGGTTATTCAGGGGTTGGCAAATCATCGGTGGTTAACGAACTGCACAGGGCGCTGGTGCCGCGGAGCGGCCTGTTCGTGTCCGGCAAGTTCGATCAGTACAAGCGGGACGTCCCTTATGCGACGCTCGCGGAAGCCCTTCGAGATCTTGTCCGCGGACTCCTTGCGAAGAGCGAGGCCGAGCTTGCCACTTGGTGCAGCGTGTTGCTCGAGGCGCTTGGCCCGGATGGAAGACTCGTCCTCGACCTCGCTCCGGAGCTGAGGCTTGTCATCGGAGACCAGCCGCCAGTGCCGGCGCTCGGTCCGCAGCAGGCTCAGGCACGGCTTCACGACGTCCTCCGTCGCTTTCTTGATGTGTTTGCGCGGCCCGAGCATCCGCTGGCGCTCTTTCTTGACGATCTCCAGTGGCTGGATGCGGCGTCGCTGCACTTCATCGAGGACCTGTTGACGCGTCGCGAACCGCGACGCCTGATGCTCATCGGGGCCTACCGGGACAATGAGGTAGACGTTCAACACCCACTCCGGCGGACGCTCTCCGCCATCCGGAGCGCCGGCGCGAAGGTTACTGAGATAATGCTAGAGCCGCTCGAAATCGGCCAGGCCCTTCAATTGACCGTCGATACTCTCGGCTGCGACGCGCTGACCGCCGCACCGCTCTCGGCACTCATTCACGGCAAGACCGCGGGCAACCCTTACTTCGTGATTCAGTTTTTTCGCACTCTGGCAGAAGAGGAACTGCTCACCTTCGATCATGACAGCGTGCGCTGGCGCTGGAGTATCGATCGCATAGCCGTCAAGAGCCAAACAGAGAACGTCGTGGATCTGATGGTCCGGAGAGTAGGGCGTTTACCGGCCGAGACTAGGTCTGCATTGCAGCAGCTCGCTTGCCTGGGGAATGCGGCCGAGACGGCGATGATTGCGCTCGTTCTTGATATGTCCGAGGAGGAGGTCCACGCTGCGTTGTGGGAGGCGGTGCGGCTTGACTTGGTGGAGTGTCGCTCCAGCGTCTACAGATTCGCCCACGATCGGGTACGGGAAGCTTCATACTCGCTGATTCCCGAAGCGCAGCGGGCGCAGGCGCATCTGCGCATCGGCAGGCTGCTCGCCGCCCAAACGCCCCCGGAGACGCGAGAGGAGTCGATCTTCGACGTCGTCAATCAATGGAACCGAGGCGCAGGCCTGATCGTATCGCACGTCGAGCGCGTGCGGCTGGCCGAGCTAGACCTGATAGCTGGCGCCCGGGCTAAGAGCGCAGCCGCCTACGAATCCGCTCTGACCTATTTCGCGGCCGGAACGTCACTGCTACCGGACAACCGCTGGGAGCGCCAGCATGAGCTTGCCTTCGCGCTCGAGCTCAATTGTGCCGAATGCGAATTCTTGGGCGGTGGGCTGGCGGCCTCCGAGGAGCGAACAACCGCTCTCGCGATGCATGCGAAGGGTCGAGCCGAGCAGGCGGCGCTCGCAAGCCTGCGCATGGACCTCTACATAACCCTCGGCCAAAGCGCGCGCGCGGTCGAGATCGCCCTCGATTTCCTCCGCGAGGTTGGCATCGTCTGGTCGCCGCATCCATCGGATGCGGAAGCGCGGCGTGAGTATGACCTCTGCCGGTCGCAGCTCGGAAGTCGATCCGTCGCTGAGCTTATCGACTTGCCCTTGATGACCAATCCTTCCGCGCTATCGACGCTCGATGTCCTTACGAAGCTCGTACCGGCCGCGTTGTTCACCGATGCCAACCTTTACTGTGTCGCGTGCTGCAAGGCTGTCGGACTTAGCCTCGACTGGGGTTACGGCGACGGTTCCTGTCCGCAACTCGAATGGCTCGGTCTCGTCGCCGGCACGCGGTTCGGGGATTACCGGACCGGAATCCTGCTTGGCCAGGTTGGCTACGACTTGGTCGAACGCCGTGGGCTTCGGCGCTATGCCGCCAGAACCTACATGCTGTTCGGAGCTCATGTGATCCCATGGTCGAAGGACATCCATGCGAGCCCGAGCGTGCTGCGCCGTGCCTTCGAGACAGCGAACCAAAGTCGCGACATCACTTTCGCCCAGTACAGTCTTTTCAATCTGACTTCGGTCCTCCTGGCTACGGGCGAATGCCTGGCCGACGTGCAGCAGGAAGCGGAGAGCAGCCTGGAGTTCGCGAGGCGAGTGCCCTACGCCGCCGTGATCGACATCGTAAGCACACAGATTGCCCTGACCCGATCGCTGCGCGGTCTCACCTCCGAGTTTGGCCGATTTGACGATGATCACTTCGACGAGCGGCGCATTGAGGAGCGCTTTGGCGGGACGTCGGATTCCACGCCGTCGGCAATATGCTGGTACTGGATACGAAAGCTTCAGGCCCGTTTCCTCTCCGGCGATTACGCGGCTGCGCTCGATGCTCTATCGAAGGCACATGGGCTGATCTGGTCGACCACGTCGATGTTCGAATGGGCGGAGTATCACTTCTACGGTGCGCTGGCTCGCACGGCCTGGTGCGATCAAGCGCCAGCTGATGAGCGGCGCCGGACGCTGGAAGAAATTGCGATGCATTACAGCCAGTTGGAAACCTGGGCGGAGAGCTGCCCGGAAAATTTCGAGAACCGTGCGGCATTGGTCGGGGCTGAAATCGCCCGACTTGAGGGCCGTCCCCTCGACGCCATGGATCTCTACGAACGGGCAATACGCTCGGCAAAGCGGAGTGGGTTTCCCCACAACGAGGCGCTCGCCTGCGAGCTTGCCGCGCGGTTTCATGCGGCCCGCGGTTTCGAGACCATTTCCCAAGCCTATCTCCGGAACGCGCATGACGGCTATGCGCGGTGGGGTGCCGGCGGCAAGGTACGGCAGCTCGAGCAGCGGCATCCTGATCTCGGCGGGGAGCGTGAGTTGCCGGACCGGATGAACATCCTCGCTCACTCGCTCGATCATCTCGATCTCGCGACGGTGACCAAAATGTCGCAGGCGCTCTCTGGCGAGATCGTCCTAGAGAATTTCCTCGACACGGTGATGCGGACGTCTCTCGAACATGCCGGCGCCGAGCGCGGCGTGCTGATTCTGGCACTTGAAAACGAACCGCGCATATCGGCGGAGGCCGTGCTCGATGCTGAATCAGTCGCCGTGCGGCTGATCGACGGCCCGATATCTGCGATGTCTCTGCCGGAATCGCTGCTGCACTACGTCGTGCGTACCAACGAAAGCGTGGTCCTCGACGAGGCGGGCGTGGACCACAGGTTTTCCGCAGACCCCTATTTTATGGGCAGCGGTGCGCGCTCTGTTCTTTGCATGCCGTTGCTAAACCGCGGCCGTCTGAAGGGGGTGCTTTATCTCGAGAACAACCTCGCCCGCGGCGTGTTCGCACCGGAACGGATCGCAGTGCTGAAGTTGCTCGCCTCACAGGCGGCGGCCGCGCTCGAGAACGTCCAACTGTACCGTGATGTCGAGCAGCGCGAAGCGAAGATCCGACGCTTGGTCGAGGCCAATATCATCGGGATCTTCTTTTGGAATTTGGACGGCCGCATCGTAGACGCCAATGATGCGCTGCTCCGCATGCTGGGTTTCGATCGCGAGGACGTGTCGGCCGGCCGTATGCGTTGGACCGAACTGACGCCTCCGGACTGGCTTGAGCGCGATACGAGGGCCCTGGAGGAGGCCGACGCCACCGGGGCGATCCAGCCGTATGAAAAGGACTATTTTCGAAAGGATGGAAGCCGGGTGCCCGTGCTGCTCGGTGCGGCGACCTTCGACGAAGGCAGGACCCAGGGAGTCGCCTTCGTGCTGGACCTGACGGAGCGCAAGCGTGCCGAGGATGCCCTACGGCGGAGTGAGCGTTATCTCGCCGAGGCGCAGCGCGTTAGTCAGACCGGTAGCTGGGCCTACGATCCGGCCGAGGATAGGACGATTCACTGGTCAGAAGAGATGTTCCGGATATTTGGCTTGGATCCGCAGCGCAACTATCCGCCAAGCCGCGAAGAGTACGCCGGAATCTATTCTCCGGAGGATCATGACCGGATCTGGGAACGTTTGGACCGGGCGTGCCGAGAGAAGAGCCAATATGTTGATGATTATAGCATCGTTTTGGCCGACGGGACAATTAAGCACCTCCACGTGATCGGCGACCCGGTTTTCGATACAGCTGGAGAGATCGTCGAATACATCGGTACGGCAATGGATGTCACAGAACGCAAGCATGCCGAACAGGCGCTACAGAAAGCGCAGGCCGAGCTGGCGCATGCCAATCGGCTTGCCGGGATGGGGCAGCTGACGGCCTCGATCGCGCATGAGGTGAACCAACCCCTGGGAGCGATGGTCACCGACGCCCACGCGGCGCTGCGCTTTCTTGAAGGCCGTCCGCCCGACCTCGAAGAGGTCCGGGACGCCCTCGTCTCCATCGTTAAGGGCGGCTTCCGGGCGGGAGACGTTATTGCTCGAATCCGGGCCATGGTGAAAAAAGCGCCGCCGCGGCCCGAGAGCGTCGACATGAATGAGGCGATCGGTGAGGTCATCGCGGTCATCCGTGGCGAAGCCGCGAAGAAAGGCATCTCGGTCGAGTCGCAACTCGCGACTGGTTTGTCATACGTTCAAGGAGACCGCGTCCAGTTGCAGCAAGTCGTGCTCAATCTGATCCTGAACGCGATTGAAGCCATGTACTCCGATGATCATCGGGCGCGCAAGCTGTCGATCGTCACGGAGCATGGCGATCCAAACGGAGTCCTCGTCAAGGTGCGCGATTCAGGGCCCGGTGTCGATCCAAACAGCGTGGAGCGCATCTTCGAATCCTTCTATACGACAAAGGCCGAAGGCATGGGGATGGGACTTTCGATCTGCCGGTCCATTGTCCAGGCGCATGGCGGACGGCTGTGGGTCAACGACAATCCGCCGCGCGGCGCAGTTTTTCAGTTCACCCTGCCGGCAGCAGAATCCACACTATGAGCTGTCACCCCTGGGCGCATCCTCTTCAAGGGCGACTCGAACGCAGCGCAACAGCTCGCCGTCGTCGAACGGCTTCTTCAGATAGCAGAGTACCCCGTCTTGCAAGGCGCGGTCGCGGATGGCGTCATCGGGATACGCGGTGATGAGGATTGTAGGTATCCTTCGCCCCGTTTCCAGGAGCTGATGGTACAGTTCGACACCGGTCATAACCGGCATATTGATGTCGGCGATCAAGCACGCGGTTCGGTCCAAGACCGGGGAGGCCAGAAAGTCGACAGCGGAAGGGAAACTTTCGACGCTGTAGCCGAACGCGCGCATAAGCCTCCGGACCGAGGCCCGGAGGAAGTCATCATCCTCGACAATGGATATAAGTGATTTTCTAGGCAAGCACCCTCCGGCGTTTTAACTGACGCGAGCACCATGCAGGCGCCCCCAAAACGCCACCGCGCAAGCACGCGATCACTCAAGAAACTACAGACAAACCATACCTCAGCGGGACGGAATACCGCCTCTAAACTTTGGTTTAGCGACTCTTTTTCCCATGTTCGCTTAAGATAGGGCCTCAAGGACCAGATTGATGCAGCCTATCGCTTCGGATTAACCTGCGGGTGTAAGCTTTCAGGCCGGGAAAGGTTCATATCGATGGTTCCTTCGCCGCGAGTGGAAGTGCCTTCCGAACCAGAGCCTACGGTCCTGGTCATCGACGATGATGGAGACACCCGTGAGTCGCTTGGGCGTTTGCTGCGTTCGGTCGATCTGAAGGCGCAGCTTTATGCGTCGGTTTCAGAATTTCTGACCACCGGCCGCCCCGCCGGCGCTTCCTGCCTCGTGCTCGACGTCAGGCTTCCGGGAAAGAGCGGACTCGATTTCCAGCGCGAGCTCGCTGCTGCTGACATTCGATTGCCGATCATCTTCATCACGGGACACGGCGACATCCCGATGTCTGTTCAGGCTATGAAGGGCGGCGCCATAGAGTTCCTGACCAAGCCGTTCCGCGATCAGGATATGCTCGATGCGATCGGGCTGGGACTAGCACGCGACCGTGCCTGGCGGGAGGAGGAACGATGTCTGGCAGCGCTCAAGGAGCGCTTCGAGCACCTGACTCCCCGAGAGCGTGAGATAATGGTCCAAGTCGCCCGCGGGCGACTCAGCAAGCAGATCGCCGCCGAGATCGGCGTCAGTGAGGTAACGGTCAAGGTTCATCGCAGCAACCTGATGCGTAAGATGAAGGCGGCCTCGCTCCCCGAACTGGGCAGGATCGCCGACAAGCTCAATCTCGTTCACTGATGGCGGGCCTTCTCAGACCGGACTACACTCGCCGACACCTCCAACGACAACTCGCCGTTCGTTCGATGCCGCCGGATGCTCGCATCGCGGTGCTCGTTCCCCGTTTCGCGGCTCTGAACCATGGTTGAGCCGGGCTAAACGAACGCCGGCTCCATAAGCACGGAGGCATAATATCTCCGCGCTTCACAATCCTGGAAGCTCCGATCCAGCGACATGCCTCATTAAGGCGACCATTGTCCACGCGAACGCAACGCACGGAGCTGAGAATCATGAAGACAGTGGCCGACCAATTTGCGGAGATTCTCGCCGTCGCAGGCGTTAAGCGCATCTACGGCATCGTCGGCGACAGTCTCAACGGCCTCACCGACGCGATTCGGCGCCAAGGAAAGATTGACTGGCTCCATGTTCGGCATGAAGAGGTTGCGGCCTTTGCGGCCGGTGCTGAGGCGCATCTGACGGGCGAGCTCGCGGTTTGCGCCGGCAGCTGCGGGCCGGGCAACCTGCACCTGATCAATGGCCTGTTCGATTGCCACCGCTCGCGCGTGCCCGTCCTTGCCATCGCGGCACACATTCCGTCGGTCGAGATCGGTGCCGACTACTTCCAGGAGACGCATCCGCAGACGCTGTTCCAGGAGTGCAGTCACTACTGCGAGCTGGTCTCGGGCGCCAATCAGATGCCACGCACCCTGGAGGTCGCGATACGCGAGGCGGTCGGCAAGCGCGGCGTGTCCGTCCTGGTGATTCCGGGCGATGTCGCCTTGCAGCGGGCGGCCGACGCGCCGCCGGTCAAACCCGCCGGCCTGCTGCCACCTCAACCGGTGGTGACGCCAGGTTCCGCCGACGTCAACCGGCTCGCGGCGCTGCTCAACCGCGGTGATCGCGTGACGATCTTGTGCGGTTCCGGCTGCGCCGGCGCCCACGACGAGCTTCTGGCCATCGGCGAGCGCCTCAAGGCACCCATGGTGCATGCGCTGCGCGGCAAGGAGCATGTTGAATGGGGGAACCCCTTTGACGTCGGCATGACCGGCCTCATCGGCTTCTCCTCGGGCTACTATGCGATGTTGGATTGCGACGTCCTTCTCATGCTCGGGACCGACTTCCCCTATCGGCAATTCTATCCGCAGGGCGGCGCGCGCATCGCGCAGGTCGACCTTCGGCCAGAGAATCTGGGGCGTCGCGCCGACATCGACCTCGGCTTGGTCGGCGACGTCGCCGCCACGATCCGAGCCTTGCTGCCGCTGCTTGAGGAAAAACGCGACGGCTCGCATCTCGCGCGCGCACAACGGCACTACGCGAAAGCGCGCGAGGCGCTGGACGATCTCGCCACCGGAACACCGGGAAAGAAGCTGATCCATCCACAGCAGATCGCCAAGGCGATCAGCGATCAGGCGGCGCAGGACGCCGTCTTCTCCTGCGACGTCGGTCTACCCACCGTCTGGGCCGCGCGATATCTCGCGATGAACGGGAAGCGGCGGCTGCTCGGTTCCTTCTGGCACGGGTCGATGGCGAACGCGATGGCGCAGGGGATTGGCGCCCAGGCGAGCTTTCCGGGCCGGCAGGTGGTGTCGCTCTCCGGCGACGGCGGATTCACCATGCTGATGGGCGACCTGATCAGCCTCAAGCAGTTGAACCTGCCGGTCAAGGTGGTCGTCTTCAACAACGGGGCGCTTGGCTTCATCGAACTCGAACAGAAGTCGACCGGCTTCCTCGACTTCGGCACCGAGCTACAGAACCCAGATTTCGCCGCCATGGCCGACGCCATTGGTATTCGCGGAATCCGTCTTGAAGACCCGGCGGAGGTGAATGACGGCATTGCCGCTGCGTTTGCGCATGACGGTCCGGTCCTGATCGACGCCGTCGTCAATCGTACCGAGCTCGCGATGCCTCCCTCCGTAACCGCGGAAATGGCGAAAGGCTTCTCGCTCTACATGGTGAAGGCGATCATGAGCGGCCGCACCGACGCGGTCGTCGATCTCGCCACTACGAACCTCTGGCGCTGAGGAGGGCCGGATCATGGAAATCTCGGCTTCCTTCTGTCGCGGTTGTAGCTCGCGGCAAGGAGATGAAAGATGAACCGTCGAGACGAGATCATGGCCTCGATCCAGGAAAGTCTGCCGCGGCTGGATCGCCCGCCGCCGCAGATGGCACGGTTCGACGACAGCCCGCCCCCGCCTTTGCTCGGTGCGTTCACGGACAATCTACAACGTATGGGCGGGGTACTCCTGCGTTCGCCACTCGCCGGCGACCCGCTGCTGCCGGTGCGCGATCGCATCGCCGGCGCCAAGGTGATCTGTTCAGTGGTTCCCGAGATCACCGGCACGCTCGACATCACCGGTGTCGTCGTGCCTCGTGCGCTGGCCGACCTCGATTTTGCGATCGTCCGCGCTTCGTTCGCGGTCGCCGAGACGGGCTCGGTGCTGCTGAGCGACGCGGACCTCTACGTGGACGCGCTCGCCTATCTCGCGAAGCACCTGATCGTTCTCCTTGACCCCACTGATATCGTGCTCGATCTACGGCGTGCTCGTCGCCGGCCCGACTTCCATGAACGGCGAAATCCCATCTTCCACACCGGGCCGTCCGCGACCGTGGATATCGAGGGCTCCATGATTGACGGTGCCCACGGGGTCCGATCTCTTGCCGTGCTGCCCGTCGCGAGGACGGCCAACAAGCTCTGCCAATGAAGCATCCGATCACGACATGACCGATCTTCAGAGCTCCCCCGGACGTTCGGAGCGCGATCGCAGCGAGATCCGACAGCGCCGTCTGCTGTTCCGCGCATGGCATCGCGGGACTCAGGAAAGCGACCTCATTCTCGGCACCTTCGCGGAGCTCTGGGTGGCCGGCTTCGAGGCCGACCAGCTCGATCGGTTCGAATCTCTGCTCGATTGCAGCGATGCCGAGCTGTTCGATTGGATCATCGGCGGCGCCCCGCCGCCGCCGCAACACGACCACGACGTGCTGCGGCTGCTGCGGAATTTCTGCGCCAAGCCGGACGGCGACGCCCAACCGACGGAAGGCGGAACGTGACCAGAGGCCATCAGTAGAGGAGCAAACAGAGGATGGAACGCCCGCTATCGCCCTTCATGTTTCCGGTCTGGTACCGCTTCCAGATCACTTCGGCGCTCTCAATCGTTCACCGGATCACGGGCATCGGTCTCGCCCTCGGCTCCATCTTGCTCACCTGGTGGCTGGTCGCCGTGGCCGCGGGTGGCGACGTGTTCGCGACGACCCATGCCTTCATCGCCTCGCCAATCGGCATCCTGCTGCTGTTCCTATGGTCGATTGCCTTCTTCTATCACCTCTGCAGCGGGATCCGGCATCTCGCCTGGGATGCCGGCTACGGCTTCGAGCTCCGGCACGCCTATCGCAGCGGTTACGCCGTCATCGCGGCCACCGCGCTGCTGACGGTGCTGACCTGGCTCTACGTGTTTTTCGCCTAGGAGGACCCTATGTCCAACGCACAGCCACCGAAGCCGTCGAATGCGACCGCGCTGCGCGACGATACCGTTCTACGCCGGGTCCGGCATCTCGGGAGTGCGCGCCGGGGTCTCGGTGAGTGGCGGCTACAGCGCTGGACCGCCTTGGCGCTGATTCCGCTCGGGCTGTACTTCGTCGCATCGATGCTGGCCCTCGCCACGTCCGATCAGGCGACCGCCGCGGCCTGGCTTGGGGCGCCGGTGCCGGCGCTTCTCACCATCCTCTTTCTCGTGGCCGTTCTTGTCCATGCCGTCGTGGGGGTTCGTTCGGTGCTCGACGACTATGTGCATCACCGGCCGCGGCTGGTCGCTGCCGACCTCCTGGTGCGCGCAATCGCATTCGTCCTCGCTGCCGCGGGCGTGCTCGCGGTGCTGAAGCTCTTTCTCGGCCGGTAGGAGACATTCGATGTCAAACAGTTACGAGATCATCGACCATAGTTTCGACGTCGTGGTGCTTGGTGCCGGCGGCGCCGGGCTTCGGGCGACGCTGGGCATGGTGGCGGCCGGACTCAACACCGCCTGCGTGACCAAGGTGTTCCCGACCCGCAGCCACACCGTTGCGGCGCAGGGTGGCATCAGCGCCGCGCTTGGCAACATGGCAAAGGACGATTGGCGCTGGCATATGTTCGATACCGTCAGGGGCTCCGACTGGCTGGGCGATCAGGACGCCATTGCCTATATGTGCAGGGAGGCGATTCCCTCGGTCATCGAGCTCGAGCATCTCGGCGTCCCGTTCAGCCGCACCGATGCGGGAACCATCTACCAGCGCAAGTTCGGCGGACATACGACCGAATACGCCAAGGGGGACATGGCCTATCGCGCCTGTGCCGCCGCCGATCGCACCGGCCATGCCATCCTGCACACGCTCTATCAACAGTGTCTCAAGCATCGGGCGCGTTTCTTCGTCGAATACTTCGCGATCGACCTCCTGATCGAGGATGGCGTCTGCTGCGGCCTGCTCGCTTGGTGCCTGGAGGACGGCTCGCTGCACCGCTTCCGCGCCAACATGACAGTCATCGCGACGGGCGGATGCGGCCGGGTCTACCAGTCCTGCACTTCGGCCCATACCTGCACCGGCGACGGCAATGCCATGGTGCTGCGCGCCGGCTTGCCCCTGCAGGATATGGAATTCATCCAGTTCCATCCGACCGGTGTCTATGGTGCCGGTGTCCTGATCACGGAGGGGGCGCGCGGCGAAGGCGGCTACCTGACCAACAGCGAAGGCGAGCGGTTCATGCCGCGTTATGCGCCGCACGAACAGGACCTCTCTTCGCGCGACGTGGTCAGCCGGGCCGAGGCCATCGAGATCCGGGAGGGGCGCGGGGTCGGCGAGAAGAAGGATCATATTCATCTTCATCTCGAGCACCTGCCGGCCGACGTCCTCGACCAGAGGCTCCCAGGAATCGTGCAAAGCGCCCGCATCTTCGCCGGCGTGGATGCCCACAAGGAGCCGATCCCCGTGCTGCCGACGGTGCATTACGTCATGGGTGGCATTCCGACCAACATCAAGGCGGAGGTGATCTCTCCGACCAAGGACGATTTCGAAGCCGTTGTTCCGGGCTTGATGGCGATCGGCGAAGCGGCCTGCGTCTCCGTGCATGGGGCGAACCGCCTCGGCACTAATAGCCTGCTTGACTTGATCGTTTTCGGTCGCGCCGCCGCGTTGCGCGCCGCCGAGGTCATCAAGCCGGGATCGCCGGTACGGCAAGTCAATGGCTCCGAGGAACGAGCGCTGACGCGTTTCGACAAGATCCGGCACAGCAAGGGGGGCAACAAGCCCGGCAAGATCCGGCCGCTGATGCAGGAGACCATGCAGTCAAGCTTCAGCGTGTTCCGCACCGGTGACACTTTGCAGGAGGGTATGGACAAGCTGACCGGCCTGCGTGATCCGCTGGAGCGCGTCACCGTCGACGATCCCTCGCTGCAGTGGAACGTGGCGTTGGTCTCGGCGCTTGAACTCTTCAACCTCGCCGACCAGGCCCTGGTGATCGCCCATTCCGCCTGCGCCCGCACGGAGTCGCGCGGCGCACACGCGCGCGAGGACTTTAAGCTACGCGACGACAAAAACTGGCTGAAGCACACCGTCGCATGGAAGGACGAAGACTGGAAAGTTCGATTTGCCCATCGGGAGGTGCGTCTCAATCCGCTGTCGAACGATGTGCAGAGCTTTCCACCTGCCGAACGGACCCACTGAGCGAGAGGAGCATCGCCATGTCCGAGTTCACTCTGCCAGCCAACTCCAAGGTTGGAAAAGGCAAGCACTGGGCTCTGCCGCAACCGGCGGCGCATACCAAGGCCTTTCGCATTTATCGCTGGGATCCCGAAAAGGGCGCCAACCCCACCTTGGACACTTTCGAGATCGATCGTGACCATTGCGGACCGATGGTTCTCGATGCCTTGGTCAAGATCAATGACGAGATCGATCCGAGCCTTTCCTTCAGAAAGTCGTGCCGCGAAGGGGTCTGCGGTTCCTGTGCAATGAACATCGACGGCACCAACACGCTGGCCTGCCTGACGCCGATGGACAGCCTGAAGGAAGGGACCAGCCGCATAACGCCGCTGCCGCACATGAAAGTGCTGAAGGATCTGATCCCCGACCTTTCCGGCCTCTATGCGCAGTACGAGCTGATCGAGCCCTGGCTGCAGACTGACCAGCCGCCGCCGGACCGCGAGCACCGACAGTCGCCGGAGGAGCGCGCGAAGCTCGACGGCTCGTGGGAGTGCATTCTCTGCTTCTGCTGCTCAACCTCATGCCCGAGCTACTGGTGGAATCAAGACCGCTATCTCGGTCCATCGATCCTCCTGCAATCGTATCGCTGGCTGGCGGATAGCCGCGACCAGCGGACCGGCGAGCGCCTGGATCGGCTCGAGGATCCGTTCCGGCTCTATCGCTGTCACACGATCATGAACTGCACCAAGACCTGCCCGAAGGGCCTCAATCCCGCAAAGGCGATCTCGAACACGAAACGCATGATGACGGAGCGCGGATAATGAACGACTCTTCTAGAACGACGCCGCTGGAGGCGAATATGACAAGAATGATCGCGCAACATCTCACGGGCTATGAGCTGCTTCACAATCCGCGCCTCAACAAAGGCACGGCGTTCACCGCAGCCGAGCGACGGGCCTACGGACTCGAGGGCCTACTGCCGCCTGCCGTGGCCAGCATCGACCTACAGATCGCGCGCCGACATACGGAGATCGCCAATCTCGACAGCGACCTGCAGAAATACCTCGTTCTCTCGGACCTACAGGCGCGGAATGAGACGCTGTTCTACGCCGTGTTGATGTCGCAGCCGGCCACCTACATGCCGCTGGTCTATACGCCGACAGTCGGCGAAGCCTGCCAGAAGTTCGCTCACATCTTCCGCTCGACGCGTGGAGTGTATCTGCCAATCAGCGAGCGCGGACGCCTTCGCGAGCTCCTCGCAAACTGGCCCGAAAAAGACGTGCGCTTCATCGTCGTGACCGACGGCGAGCGCATCCTCGGCCTGGGCGATCTGGGCGCCGGCGGTATGGGCATCCCGATCGGCAAGCTCTCGCTCTACACCGCCTGCGCCGGCGTGCCGCCGCAACACTGCCTGCCGGTCGTCCTCGACGTCGGCACCAACAACCAGGCGCAGCTCGACGATCCCCTCTATATCGGGCTGCGGCAACACCGAGTCCGCGGCGAGGAATACACGTCTTTCGTTGCGGAATTCGTCGAAGCAGTCCAGGACCTCTATCCGAAGAGCTGCATCCAGTGGGAGGACTTCGCCAACATCAATGCCGTGCCGATCCTGGACCGGTACCGCAACGAGATCTGTACATTCAACGACGACATCCAGGGTACTGCCGGCATCGCGCTCGCCGGGATCTTTGCCGCGCTGCGCATCACAAAGCAGAAGATTACCAACCAGCGCTTTCTCTTCCTCGGTGGTGGATCCGCGGGCACGGGTATCGCGGAACTGATCAGCCAGGCCATGGTCCTCGAAGGCATGGACATCCGGGAGGCGAGGAAGCGCAATGCGCTGTTCGACATCAGCGGCTTGTTCGTGACCTCGCGCACCGACCTGGCGGAGTTCCAGAAGCCCTTTGCGCTCGACCGCGCCCCGATCTCCACTTTCGTCGAGGCGGTGAAGGCGATCAAGCCGACCGCCATCATCGGCGTGAGCACCGTCCCGAAGCTGTTCACCCGTGAGGTGATCGAGGCGATGTCGGAGCTCAACGAGCGGCCGATCATTTTCCCGTATTCCAATCCGACGTCGCGCTCCGAATGCACGGCGGAGGAGGCCTACCGTTGGTCTCGCGGCAAAGCCATCTTCGCCAGCGGCAGTCCCTTCCCGCCGGTCGAGTTCGATGGCCGCGAACTGATCCCGGGCCAGGGGAACAACGTCTACATATTTCCTGCGATGGGTATGGCCGTATTCGTGACCGAAGCGTCCCGCGTGACGGAGGAGATGTTCATCGTCGCCGCCAAGGCTGTCGCCGAGCAGGTCAGCGAGGAGAATCTCGCGTCCGGTCTGATCTATCCGCCACAGAGTCGGATCCTCGATGCCTCGCTGCATGTCGCCGAGCGCGTCGCGGCGTACATCTTCGACATGGGGCTCGCCCGTGTGCCACGACCCAGCGACGTCGGTGCGTTCATTCGCGAGCGTGCCTATCGCCCGGTCTATCCGGTGTGAATCCCGACAGGAGGCGATCCGATGCCTGGGCATGGCGTGTCTCGTTCTGTCGCAGCCGTGCGTCAGCAGCACGCACAGTTCGACCCTGTTACGATCTGGCTGCACTGGTCGACCGCTGCGCTCGTGGCAATCTTATGGGCGATCGGCCAGGTAACCGGCTGGCTGCCCCATGGCCCATTTCGCGCAAGCTTGTGGTCAACGCACGTGGTGCTGGGCCTGGTCTTCGCCCTTGTCCTTGCGGGGCGGATTCTTTGGCGTGCCAGCGCGGGCCGCGAGTTGCCGCCGGCCGACCCAGGGGTGCTGAACTGGTTTGCCAAAGGCACCCACTACGCGCTTTACCTCCTCCTCATAGCAGCAGCAGGCCTTGGAATCGCCAATGCCGCATATCGTGGTTACGATATCTATGGCCTGGTGACTCTTCCTCGCTTCGGCAGCGGGGATCAGGAAATCGAGCGCGCCATCAATTCGGGACACGAATGGACGGCAAATTTGATCGTCCTGGTTGCCTTCTTTCACGCGGCAGCAGCTCTGGGGCATCAATACATCCGGCGGGATCATCTGCTCGAGCGAATGCACCTACCGGGATCGGTTCAGCGAGATGCAAAGGGAATAGCTGCCGGAGGTCTGTTGCACCGGATCGTAGTGGTCGGTGGAGGTGCCGGGGGCCTGGAACTTGTCACTCGCCTGGGCGACCGTCTCGGACGTGGGGGGCGTGCGCAGGTTGCGTTGGTGGACTGCGCCAGAACCCACCTGTGGAAGCCCCTTCTCCACGAAGTGGCCGCGGGCAGCCTCGACCCGGGCGATAACGAGCTGAACTACCTGGCGCAGGCACATTGGCACAGCTTCCACTACCGCTTTGGCGAGATGATCGGGCTCGATCGCGTCCGGCAGGAAGTGCGTCTGGCCGCCACCTTCGACGAAGAAGGAAGGGAAGTCACGCCGCCACGCGTCGTCGGATACGACACACTGGTGATTGCAATCGGCAGCGTAACGAACGATTTCGGCACGCCCGGCGTTGCGGAACATGCGGTGCCCCTGGAGACGACCGCACAGGCCGCGCGATTTAACCGGCGGCTTGTCAATGCCTGTCTTCGGGCCCAGACCCAGGCGGAGCCGGTGCGTTCCGGTCAGCTTCACGTCGCAATCGTCGGCGCGGGCGCAACCGGCACCGAGCTCGCCGCCGAGCTGCACCGCACGGCGCGTGAAGTGGTGGCCTACGGCCTCGATCGCATCGATCCCGAACGGGATATCCGCATAGTGCTCATCGAGGCCGCGGAACGCATCCTTCCCGGTCTGCCCGAGCGCATCTCTAAAGCCACACTGCGGCTCCTTGAACAGATGGGTGTAGAAGTCCGCACTGGCGCCAAGGTGGCCGAGGTGACGGCGGAGGGACTGCACCTCTCCGACGGCAGCTTCGTCCGGTCCGAGCTGGCAGTCTGGGCAGCTGGAGTCAAGGCCCCGGCAGTCCTGCGCGGTCTCGATGGCTTGCAGGTCAATCGCATCAATCAGCTCGTCGTCGCCCCGACCTTGCAGACGACCCTTGACCCCGACATCTTCGCGATCGGGGATTGCGCCGCCTGTCCGCGGCCGGCGGGGCAGGGCACTGTGCCGCCGCGAGCCCAGGCGGCTCACCAACAGGCCTCGCATGTGCTGGCGCAGATCGAACGGCGATTGCGCGGCGTGCCGCTCCGTCCCTATCGGTATCGCGATTTCGGCTCGTTGGTTTCGCTCGGCCGATCGAGCACCGTCGGGAATCTGATGGGCTTTCTCTTGGGGCGCGGCCTGTTCGTCGAGGGGCTGTTTGCGCAGCTGATGTACCGCTCGCTGCGCCTCATGCACGAACGAGCCCTGCACGGATCGATGCGTGCTCTGCTCGGGGCGTTTGTCCGCCTCCTGTCGCGGCGCACCGGCCCGCCGGTGAAGCTCCATTGAAGGTCTTCATTCGAGCTTCCAGTCACGCCCCTATCGCCCGGGAGCGGCTTTGGCCTTGAGCCCACGCTAAATGTGGCCGCTCGGGAGAGTGATACGAAAGATCGACCCATAGGGGCTGTTGGCAGATGAGTGAATGCTCCCCCCATGGGATTCGATGATCGCCCGAGAGATGGCGAGTCCGATTCCCATCCCGCCCGCTTTAGTCGTGAAAAATGGCTCGAAGACGCGTGCTTGGCAATTGGTATCTATTCCCGTTCCGGTGTCTTCGATAGTGACCAGAATTGCCAATGATCCAGGGTCAAATTCCGAACTTATCCGCAAAGACCGCGCTCGATCGGTGACAACCCGCATCGCGTCAATTGCATTCATGACCAGGTTGAGAATAACTTCTTCCAACTGCGCTCTGTTGGCCTGTAACTTTGGGAGCTTCCCGTCAAGGTCAGTTAAGACCGAGACTCGTTGATTCTGCAAATCGGAGTCGATCATCGAGAGTACGTCGCCGACGACGTCGTTCAGGTTGACTGATGCTCGCGATTGAACGTCCTTCTTGTACAGCGCTCGGATGCCGTCGATGACTTCGCTGGCTCGAAAAGCGCTGCGGACGATGCCTTCAATCGCTTCCCTTACGCCACCAAAGTCAGATCTTTCCAAGAATCGCAATGCGGCAGATCCATCTGTGGCAATCGCTGCCAGAGGCTGTTTGATTTCGTGGGCAATTGCGACTGCCATTGCGTCCATGGCAACTTGCCGTTGCCACCGGGCGCCGCGCTCGCGAACGACCGATCGTGCGAGCTTGGCGTAGAGCGTCGTCGTTTCGGCAAGCAGGACAATCAACACAAGCAGCGTTGCAATGACTTCGTAGCCTCTGGCGCCATACCAACCGACAGTGAAACGGCTGGGGGCGACGATGGCAGTCATCAATTGATGGGGCAGCCACGCGCAACACATGACTGCGATCCAGAGATCGAGCACGGAACGCCGCCGAACCCACACAAACGCCAGAGCAAGAGAATAGCAGGCGAAAATAATACAGCCTTGCAAGGCGAGGGCGCTGCGGTCCGCATGGGTGCCATCAATGAAGACGGCAGGGAGAAAAGCATCTCCCGCAATAACCGCCCAGGCCAGCCCGCACACGGTCAAGACAACGACCACGACACTCCAGGCGATGACGTGCAGTGTGGAGGCCCCGGATAGGTCACTGGTACTGCCTGCATTCCGCAGCAGCGCATAGGTAATGAAACCGAGGGCGGATCCGACCCTTCCGAAGGCGGCAATGTAGTTAGACGACTGCAAGCCGGCGTTGAAAAGCCCGGCCGGGCCGAGCGCCCCCTGGAAGGTGAGCACGTTTGCGATCAACATTAGAGCCGTGAACAGATAGGTGATCGCGAGTGCGACAAGCATCGGTCGACCCGCGACATAGAATTGCGAGAACAGCAGTGCACTGATTGTTAGATTGCAAACTACGAGTACGGTTCGCTCCACTACAACGAATTCGCCAAGCTGTGGCAGCCGAAGCTCTGCGAATGGCGCCATGGCCAAGAATGTGAGTACAATGGCCACGACCACACCGAGTGCCAGCCGTATCTGCTTTTTTGACGGCGGCAGGGTGGCCAGGAGAAATTGACCTTCCTCTGGCCGCCTATGTGCTGCCGTCGCGCCTCGCAGCATGTCATGCCCCTCGAAGGAGGGCGGGAGCGACGAGCTTATCTCGCAATCCGGCAACCTCCGCAAGATTTGGATAGGCCGATATTTGCCCAGAGGGCAGACGGTCGTCGGCTCAAGTCGCAAGATAGCCCGCGCACGGGTGGCCTGAAAAGCACGGCTTGGCGACGTGCTCGGCACGCGGGCCGAGCGAAAGATCCGCGCGTCGGGTAACTCCAGCTGACGAACTTAGACCGGCAAACCCACCGGGCCACACTTCTCCCGTTTCTCCCGTCGCGTCGGCAGCTTCGCCCGAGTCCTCATGACTTTGATTTACGTCGCAGAATCGTGTTAGGAAGCCGCAAGATCGGATGGTCGTTTGGGGATTGCGCATTCAATCGTGATCTAACCTAAACCTTCGTCTCTATAGAGTACCGGTGTGTCTAATAGCACGCGCTCGCTCGATGCTGGCAAGGTTGCGGCAGTTGTCTTGCAGTCGCGGTGGCCTACTGCGCCCCAAGGCAATGTCCACTGTTCGCCCGGAGAGACAGCCCATGGCAAACCCACCTGTTCTGACGACGACCGCCGGAAATCCGATCGCGGATAACCAGAACGCGAAGACCGCGGGTCCTCGTGGGCCAGTCCTTCTTGAGGACTACGAGCTCTTGGAAAAGCTCGCTCACCAAAATCGGGAGCGTATCCCCGAACGCACCGTGCATGCCAAGGGCTGGGGAGCATTCGGTACCCTCACCGTTACCCATGATATCACGCGCTATTCGAGGGCCAATCTGTTCGCAGCAATCGCCAAGAAAACCGAGATGCTTGCGCGCTTCTCCACTGTCGCGGGCGAGCAGGGCGCGGCGGATGCCGAACGTGATGTCCGCGGCTTTGCCCTCAAATTCTATACCGAAGAGGGAAACTGGGACTTGGTTGGCAACAATACCCCAGTATTCTTCGTGCGGGATCCCTACAAGTTCCCCGATTTCATCCACACGCAGAAGCGGCACCCCCGCACCAACCTTCGTTCTCCGACGGCGATGTGGGATTTCTGGTCCCTGTCCCCTGAATCGCTGCACCAGGTAACGATTCTGATGTCCGATCGCGGGCTCCCCACTGACGTACGGCACATGAACGGATTTGGCAGCCACACCTACAGCTTCATAAACGCTCGTTCCGAGCGTTTCTGGGTCAAATTCCACTTCAAAACCCTGCAAGGTCATCGACACTGGACAAATGCCGAAGCCGCAAACGTTATAGGCACGACGCGCGAGTCGACCCAGGCTGACCTCTTCAGCGCGATCGAGCGGGGCGAATTCCCCCGCTGGCAATTCTGCGTGCAGATCATGCCGGAAAGCGACGCCGACAAAACACCATACAACCCCTTCGATCTCACCAAGGTGTGGCCCCACAGCGACTTTCCGCTAATCGAAGTCGGTGTGCTCGAGCTGAGCCGCAATCCAGACAACTACTTTGCAGAAATCGAGCAGGCGGCCTTCAGCCCATCCAACATCGTGCCCGGGATCGGGTTTTCTCCGGACAAGATGTTGCAGGCGCGCATCTTCTCATATACCGATGCGCACCGTCACCGCCTCGGCACGCACTATGAGGCGCTTCCGGTCAATGCGCCGAAGTGTCCAGTGCACCACTATCACAGGGATGGAGCGATGCGCTTCTTCGCCAACAATCCGAACGCCGACGCTTACTACGAGCCAAACTCCTTCGGCGGACCGTTTGAGCGCAAAGACGTGGCCGAACCGCCGCTCAAGATGTCGGGGGATGCCGATCGCTACGACCATCGTCTCGGCACGACGATTTCAGTCAGCCTCGCGCACTCTTCGCCCTGTTCGACCGCAACCAGAAGTGCCGGCTCTTTGCTAACATTGCAGACGCAATGGCCGGCGTTCCGCAAGTGATCATCGAGCGCCAGCTGGCTCTCTTCGCGATGGTGCATCCCGAATATGAAGCGGGTGTTCGCGCCGCTCTCGCGGATCGGCTCTCGCGGGCGGCGGCAGAGTAGCCCGACATCCGTCAGAAGCCCCGCGGCTTGAACTAAACTAAGGTTTAGCTCAGTTGGGCCACGGCACAACACCAGGCTACCTGTGGGCAATGGCAAGAGCCGCTCGAGAGTCGCAGGATCACGAGGCCGCGCAGTATTCGACACTGACCAGCGCCGGCGGAAGCCCATGCAGCGGTCGCAGTATGGCTCTTCTCTGCCGCTTCATCCGTGCCGACGCAACCTGGCCATCGGAGTGTAGGAGAGACGCAGTGACAATCGAAGCTCTAGCCTTGGCCGCAAAGTCGGCATCCCGCCCGCAAAACCCAAAGCCACTGCCAGCCCCCAACAGCGACTTCTACGCGCTCTATGAGACCCTGACGGCCGAGGAATTAGCGACCGTCAAGCGCGTGCGCGCGTTCCTGGAGGCTAAGGTCGCGCCTCTCGTCACGAAGTATTGGGTTGAGGACGCGTTTCCCTTCGAGTTGCTCCCGGAGGTCAAAGAGCTCGGCATCGGCGGGCTTGCCATGCACGGCTATGGCTGCGCCGGCGGGAGTCTGGCGCTGCTGGGCTTTGTCGCGATGGAGCTCGCGCGCACCGACCCCTCCTTCGCAACATTCGTGTGCGTGCACATTGGGCTGGCGATGGGCTCGATCTACATCGACGGGTCGGAGGAGCAGAAGCAGAAGTGGCTGCCGCCGATGGCTCGTTTCGAGAAGATCGGCTGCTTCGGCCTGACAGAGCCACTGGTGGGGTCGGGTGCGAGCGGGGGACTCCTGACAACCGCGAGGCGCGAGGGGGAAACCTGGATCCTAAATGGCGAAAAGCGTTGGATCGGCAACGCCCCCTGGTGCGATGTCTCCGTGATCTGGGCGCGGGATGTCGCCGACAATCAAGTCAAGGGGTTCATCGTCGAGAACAAGACGACGCCCGGTTTCGGCGTCGAGAAGATTGAGAACAAGATCGCACTGAAGATCGTCCAGAACGGCCACATCACGCTCAAGGACGTCCGGGTGCCTGAAGCGAACCGACTGGGGGGCGGCAGCTCATTCCGCGACACCGCGAAGGTGCTGAAGATGACGCGCTACGCGGTTGCCTGGATGGCGACCGGGTGTGCGATGGGCGCCTATGAAGCCGCCCTCAAATATGCACAGGAGCGCTTGCAGTTCGGCCGCCCGATCGGTTCGTTCCAGCTGGTGCAGGACCTGCTTGCCAAAATGATTGCCAACATCACCGCCTCGCAATGCCTGATCGTGCGCCAGGCACAGCTGCACGCTGAGGGCAAGCTGACGGACGCGCATGCGGCGCTCGCCAAGGCCTTCTGTACAGCAAAATGCCGCGAGACCGTCGCCTGGGCGCGCGAGCTGCTCGGCGGTAACGGCATCGTCGCGGACTATGATGTCGCGCGGTTCTTCACGGATTGCGAAGCGCTCTACTCTTACGAAGGCACATATCAGATGCAGAATCTGATCGTCGGGAAGGCCATCACGGGCTTCGGTGCCTTCGTGTAGCGAGGCTCCGGTCCAATGACCGCCGTCGGCTCTACCTAACCTCTCACAGGAGAGACGAACATGGCTTCGGCAACCGCATCGCCGACCCCTTCACTCGCCAAATCGCGGCCGACGGGACCGGCACTCCCGAACGTGGCTTACGAAAAGAAGCGAGCCACCGCCTATGTAACCGTAAACCGGCCCGATGTCCTGAATGCGTTGAACAGGGCAACGTGGGCGGATCTCCTCGCGGCTTTCGAAGACGCGCGGGATGATCCGGCGGTACGCGGGGTTATCCTCACGGGGGCCGGCAACAAGGCGTTTATCGCCGGGGCCGACATCGGCGAGCTCGCCCTTGCAAGCGCGATCGACGCGGAGCAATCGAGCCGTTTTGGGCAGCAGGTGCTCGATCTCATCGAGAACCTCGGCAAGCCGGTGATTGCGGCCATCAACGGATTTGCGCTCGGCGGCGGCTGCGAGACGGCGATGGCCTGCACCATCAGGATCGCAGTCGAGACTGCGCGGTTCGGTCAACCGGAAGTCAAGCTCGGCCTGCTCCCAGGCGGCGGCGGGACCCAGCGCCTGCCGCGCTTGGTCGGCAAGGGGCGAGCTCTCCAGCTCATTCTTTCAGGAGAGATGATCGTTGCGCAAGAGGCCTATCGCATCGGGCTTGTCAATGAAATCGTCCCGGCTGCCGATCTTATCAGCCGCGCGGAGGCGATTCTGGACCAGGTTACCGCCAACGCTCCGATCGCGCTCAAGTTCGTTCTCGATGCCGTGAACCTCGGACTGGAAAACGGCCAGAGCGAGGGACTGCGGCTGGAAGCAGCCTATTTCGGCCTCTGCGCCGCAACCGAAGACAAGCAGGAGGGCACCTCCGCCTTCCTCGCGAAGCGTGCCCCTCAATTTCACGGGCGATGAACGCGTTCGTCGCTGGGATGGACAAGGATGCATTGATGGAAGACGACAACATCTTCTCCGGATTGAAAGTCGTGGACTTGGCGAGCTTCATCGCCGGTCCCAGCGCCGCCGTCATTCTGTCAGACTTTGGCGCCGACGTGATCAAAGTGGAGCCTCCGACGGGCGACCTTTGGAGGACGGCCAACCACCTGCCACCGCAGCCGCGAGCCAAGGACGCATATCCGTGGCACTTGGCGAACCGCAACAAGCGCGGCATCGCCCTCGATCTGAAGTCACCGCGCGCCCGGCCGGTCCTCGAGCGGCTGGTCAAATGGGCCGATGTCCTCATCGTCAACATGCCGCATCCGGCACGCAAGCGCCTCAATCTCGCATACGATGATGTCGCGCCCTGGAATCCCCGTCTGATCTATGCCGACGTGACCGGCTTCGGTGAAAAAGGCCCCGATGCCGATCTTCCGGGTTTCGACATTACATCCTATTGGGCGCGGAGTGGTCTGCTCTCTATGACGCGCGACGCCGGCGCCCCACCGACCTGGCCGGTGGCGGGCAGCGGCGACAATGCAACCGCCGTGGGGCTCTATTCCGCGATCGTAACGGCGCTCTATCGGCGTGAGCGCACAGGCAAGGGGGGACACGTCACGACGTCGCTCCTCGCCGAAGGGGTCTGGTCCGCGAGCGTCTTTGTCCAGGCTGCATTGTGCAAGGCCGATTTCTACGCAGCGCACGACCGTATGCACCCTGCAAATGCGGCGCTCAACGTGTATCGCGCTGCTGACGGCACCTGGTTCGTTCTGATAGTGACACCCGACAAGCTCGCTGTCGTTGCCAAGGCGATCGGCCGCGAGGATCTCCTGACCGATCCGCGTTTCGCCAATCCGTCGAAGCTCATGCAGAACATGTCCGAGTTGACGGCGATTCTCGATGCCGTCTTCAGCTCGCGGCCAATGGAGCATTGGTACGGGGTTTTCACCGGTGTTCATGTCACCTTCGGCGCGGTGCGCGGACCGCAGGAAGTCGTCGACGATCCGCAGTTGCGGGCGAACGAGATCATCGTTCCACTTGAAGGTGCCGGC
>Ga0335076_10001097_pt1 | contig 25852 bp, 20 predicted proteins | sample Lox_Sample_25_FD_206717 | JGI IMG/M metagenome (GOLD analysis project Ga0335076, IMG submission 206717) | Soil microbial communities from Loxahatchee National Wildlife Refuge, Florida, United States - Lox_Sample_2.5 | ecosystem: Environmental > Terrestrial > Soil > Wetlands | place: USA... | reverse complement strand
GCGCGCGCGCGACGTTACTGACGTTCGGGCCGCGCTCGCCGCCGAAGCGGCTGAAGATCTCCATGCCATGCTCATTCATGAAGAGCTTAGCAAACCCATCACCGCAAATCGGGTGTGGCTTCTCAGCATCGCGCATGCGGATGCCGCAACAATAAAAGGCGGTGTTGGAAATGGGTTTCACGGCAGATGGGCTGCTCTGTGTTCCAATACTATCTCACAGCCTCTTTCCTGCATCGCAGACTTCCCACGGGCTGCTGTTCTCGCTCGCCGCCTTCGGGGCGGCTGCATAACCCGGCCTTTGCGTGCTCTGATCATGACGGACTCCGGGGTCTCGCCCAGGGTGGGTCGCCGCATCGCACCCGGAGCATGAAGGGACCGGGGTACGGGATTCGGCGAGGTGCCTGTTGCACGCCCAATCCGGGCGGTGGAAACTGCCAGCCTGGTGTCGTGCGGGTCTTTTCCGCGCAATACAAGCGATACGCAAGACAGACGATGTCGGGGGGGTATCCAGCGAACGCTCCCTTGAGAGCTCAAGGTTCGCTCGTGGTCGGCAAGATAGGAGGAACCAGTCCGTGGCAGAACCCAAGATCGAGGTTGTACGCAGCGAAAACCCCAAAGAGGCTGGTCCGTACAACATCCTCTTCATTTTGACCGATCAGGAACGCTATTTCCGTCCCGGCGAGCTGCCGCAAGACTATCAGCTGCCGGCGCACGAGCGTCTCGCGGGGAGGGGGATCGTCTTCGAAAACCACCAGATCAACTCTTGCGTGTGCACGTGCTCGCGCTCGGTGCTCTATACCGGGCGGCACATCCAGCATACGAAGATGTTCGACAACACGAATTTCCCCTGGATCAGCAGCATGTCAACGGATATCCCGACCGTCGGTCACATGCTGCGCGAAGCCGGCTACTACACGGCCTACAAGGGGAAGTGGCATCTCAGCAAGGAGTTTGAGACGGTCAATTCGCTGGGTACCCCGGAAAAGATCTTCACCAAGGAGATGAATGCCTACGGCTTCAGCGACTATTTCGGCGTCGGCGACATCATCGCCCACACCCGGGGCGGCTACCTGCACGATGGAATCACCTCGGCCATGGGGGTCAACTGGCTCCGTGGCCACGGCAAGGGGCTCGCCGCACAGGGCAAGCCATGGTTCCTCGCAGTCAACCTGGTCAACCCGCACGACATCATGTTTCTGGACACCGACCAACCGGGGGAGAAAGTCCAGGCGCGAAATATTCTCGGACATATCGAGCCCGCGCCGGTTGATCCGCTTTATGGCAAGCAATGGGCCTTCGAGCTGCCGCGAAGCTACGAGCAACGGCTCGATGAGCGCGGCCGGCCTGCGGCGCATGCCGAGTACCTCAGATCGCACGACACGCTCGTCGGGCGCATCGCCAACGAGGACTGGCGCTGGCGTGCGCGTCACAACTACTACCTCAATTGCCTCCGCGACGCGGACCGCAACATCGTTCCCCTGCTCGAGGAGCTCGAGGCTCTGGGGCTCGCCTCCAACACCATCATCGTGCTCACCTCGGATCACGGTGACCTCGACGGCGCACATCGCCTCCATGCCAAAGGGGCGACGGCTTACCGTGAGCAGAACAATGTTCCATTCATCGTCGTGCACCCGGCGTATGCAGGCGGCAAGCGTTGCAAGGCCGTGACTTCACATCTCGATGTCGCGCCGACGCTCGTAAGCCTGACCAACGCCAGCGCAGAAAAGAAGGCGGCCATCACCAAGAACCTGCCTGGCAAGGATCTCTCAGCGCTGCTCGCGGGCCCTGAAGGAACCTCCCACACCCAGGTCCGTGACGGCGCTCTGTATTGCTACAACATGTTCGCCTATATCGACGGCGCATTCATGGAAAAGGCCGTCAGCGTCCTGCAGCAGCCCGGTGGGAAGGCGAAGCTCAAGGAGGCGGCAAAGGCGGGGACAATGGGGCCTGACCTCAGCAAGCGCGGGGCAATCCGCAGCCTGTTCGACGGCCGCTTCAAGTTCGCTCGCTATTTTTCGCCAAAGCAGCACAACTGCCCCGAATCGGTCGAGGCACTATTCAAACTGAACGATGTGGAGCTCTACGATCTCGAGCGCGACCCGCTCGAATGCAACAACCTGGCGTTGGAGCGCGAGAAGCACGGCGCACTTCTCGAAGCCATGAACGCCAAATTGAACGCGCTGATCGCAAGGGAGGTCGGCGACGACGTCGGCCAGATGCTGCCCGGCGGGGCCGACGGTGGCTGGGTCGTGACGGACGCAGTGTACGACGTCTGACTCGCAGCACGACTCGCAGCACTGACTCCGGCAGCGACGCATGGGTCGCAGCGCGCGCCCGAGGTCATCCCATGAATTGCAGGGGCAGCGGTTGACGTCCGGCTCGCCTGGCTTCGCGGCAGCCTGGCACGGCCGCATCGCCGGATCTCATTGCCCGCCGGTGAGCGCCACGAAGTCAGGATTGCCGCGCAATGCCGCGAGGTCGGGGTCGTTCCGCATCCAGCCAAAGTCCTCGTACCCATTGGCAATGCCCTGCCGGAGCGCAGCGATGGCGCGCTGCGGCTCCCCGAGCCGCGCATAGAGACAGGCGCAGTTGTAGAGGATCAGGGGGTCATCGGGGCTGATCTCGAGGGCCTTGCCACCTTCGCGAAGCGCCTCGTCTTTGCGACCCTTCTCAGCGAGCGCCACCGCGTGCAGCATCCGCGCCCGCGAGTCGTCCGGATTCTGCAACAGGTAGTTAGGCAGCAGCTCCAACACCCGGTCGCGCGCCGCGCGGGCTTCATCCGGACGCCCGAGTCCGTCGCACGTCATCGCCAGATCCATGTGCGCGGTAACGAAGGTGGGCTTCAGCTCGATGACGCGCCGAAAGAGGCGATAAGCCTGCTCGAACTCGCCATTGGTGAAATGGATACGCCCGAGTGTCCAGTGTGCCACGAAGTCCTCGGGGTCGAGTTCGATGGCCTTACGGCTCGAGGCACTGGCTTCCTCGAGCTTGCCCCAGAGGAAATACGACAGTCCCATCGCGGTATAAGCTTCCGGCAGGTTGCCGTCGTACATCAGGGCCTTGAAGGAGAGTTCCTGCGCCCTGAGGCGGTACTTCTCCTCGCGGGCGAAGTACTGGTAGCGCTGCCCGTAAGCACTCGAGCAGGCTGCGTACGCCGCAGCAAACCGCGGATCGAGCTCGATCGCCTTTTCGAACAACTGGATCGCATATTCAACGCTGCGCTTCGTCAGACGATAGAGGTAGTCCTGCCCGCGCAGGTACAGGTCGTAGGCCTGAGCGTTGACGGTGTGCCGCTTGGTCAGCGACACCTTCTCGGAGAAGGACAGCTTGAGCTTCAATGCCTCGACGATCTGCTGCGCCACCTGCTCCTGGATATCAAAAATATCGTCGAGCTTGCCCTTGTAGGTGTTGCCCCACAGCTGCCGGTTGGTCTGCACGTCCACGAGCTGCACCGTGATACGAACGGAGTCCTGGAAGCGCCGCACGCTGCCGCCCACGATGTAGCGCGCGCCCAGCTCGCTGCCGATGTCGCGCACGTCGTGCTTGCGCTCCTTCAGCTGCTTGGTCGCCCAGCGCGAGACCAGCTCGATCTCGCTGAGCGTCGACAGCCGCGCAGTCAGCTCCTCAGTCAGCCCGTCGCTGAAGTAATCGGTTTCCGGATCGGGGCTGATGTTGTCGAATGGTATGACCGCCAGCGCGCCCCGCTCGGCGGCGGCGCCGCGACGTGCCGGCGCGGCCTCGTCGGGCGGCGCTGCGATGGCGGCCACCTTGGTCGTTTGCGGCGGGGAAACGGTGACTCCGAGGCGCTCGAGCGAGCGCAGGATTCCCCTGACGCTGCTGTCGGCATCGCCACCCTGGAAGAATTCGATGTGCTGAATTCCGGCCAGCTGGTATTTGAGCGTCGGCGGAATCACGGTGGGCTCGAGGTGCACGGGCAGAATGTGCCCTTTGCGCTCGCTCACCAGCATCACTTCCTTGGCCACGTTATCCGAATGAACCGATGCCGGGGTGACGATCAGCAGCAGGGCTTTCGCGCTCTCGAGCGCGTTAACGATCTGCTCACTCCACAGGGTGGCTGCGTCGATGGCGCCCTGGTCGATCCACAACGACACGCCTGCGGCGCGCAGCTTGGCGGCCAGCTCGAACACCCGATCCTGATCGCCGCGGGAGTAGCTGACGAACACCTCTGCCGACTGGGTCACGAACGACATTCAGGAAGGAACTGCGGTAGCGCGCGCGTGGTTCTGCTGTTATGCGCTAAGGGTAGCACGAATCCATCCATCGTGAGATCAACAGCTTGGCTCATCAGGCGCGCGGCTCGCCAGACAGCAGGTGATCGCGTGGGGGCTTCGTCCGCCGCACCATTGGTGACCAGCGCCTTGCCGGCTAACTTACGCCGCGTGGCCGCCGACTCAGCTGACGCTAGTTCGTCGCGCCAGCCTTCTTGATCACGTCCTCGGCACCGTGGCGAATCTCACCGCGGAATGGCTCGGTATCCGACCATGAGGACGCCGGCGTAGTGTGAGAATCGAGAAGCGCCGGCGCCATTTCGGCATGTTCGCGGGCGTGCTCACGTTGTCCGTCTCTCAGGTATGCCTCAGCGAGATTCTCGTGCGCATCGGCGGACTGCGGGTAGGCGAGCAGAACGAGCTCCATGACCTCGAGCGCCTCTTTCAGCTCGCCCACCCGCATGTGGTCCGCGCCAATGATGCTGACCGCGATCTCAGGGAACAGCTGTGCCTGTGGGTCCTGGCGTCGGGTCTCGAGCAACTGCCGTGTGACCTGCGCGACGCCATCCGCTTGGCGCAGCTGGTTGATGATCGCCGCTGACGCCGCCGTATCTGCGGTCGCATGGCCGGGCGTCCACCGGCTCATACCACAGCCACGGCGCCTCCTTCGCTGCGAAGTAGTGCGCCAGGCGCTTGCCGGCGTTTGCCGAGCTGACGTAAGCCAGCTCCATCGCTTCCACGGTCGGTGGGTATTCGTCATCGTCGGCCATCACGAACAACGCCGGCAGCTTCGCCGCCTGCTGCAGGAATTGCAGACCAACCTGCATCCTCTCGCCGGAGAGCAACACCAGCGACTTGACTGCGGCAGTGTGCCGGCGCGCCGTTTCGACGGAATTACTGACCCCGAGCACCCCGGCCCCACCCACACCGATCACGTCACGCTGCTCGCCAGGCTGCGACACCAGGTAGGAAAACACGCAGTCCAGGTCCGCGGGCCAGTTTCGGCTGGCCCGCGCCTTGTCACGATCCATCCAGTTGTCGAACCCGCCACCGCTCTCGCCGTGGCCGCGATTGTCGACGGTGAGTACGTTGATTCCCGCTGCCGCCAAGCGACGCGCCACCTCCGCACGCGTGCGGTTGCTCTGGTGAAAAAGCAGCACCCCGGGACCGGGTGCTGGCGCGGCGAAGTAAGTGGTTTTGAGGATCGTGCCGTCGGCTGATTTGAGGTCGACGACACGTGAAGCCGGCGGAGGCTGGGATTGCGGCACCGCTGGTTCCGGGGGCTGCCGCGCTGCAGCTCCCCGGCGTAACGGTGCTCGCGAAGCCGATGAACCCCAGCACCAGCAGGACACGTCGTGATTGCTCACTCATGACCGTTCGTCCACAACTTCGTGAATTGAGTGCGACACCGCGTTCTACTACACATCGTAGTAGAGTCTACGAAGGCTGCCGGCGGGTTACAAGGCAAGAGCATGCGTACCCGCGGTAAGTGCCGGGAGCGGTAAGGACCGGCGGATCGACCGGGCCTACGTTCATACACTCCGGAAGGGGTTCTGCGGTTAAGATCGGCAGGCAAACATCGCGCGCCGGTGAAGATATGGTGCCGGCCGCGTGACTGCCAAGAATTATTCGGCTTTGAGGGGGGAACAGCGTGGTGATCGAGGCAAGCACTGGGCAGCGCGATGCGCGTCGCGTCTTCGTCTATTTCGCACCGCTGACACTCCTCATATATCTGGCGCTGCCCAATGGCTACGGCCTCGATATCGCGCTGACGTTCATCCTGAAGGATTACCTGCGCGCAACGCCCGAGCAGGTCGCGAATTTCCGGCTGCTGATGGCAATCCCGCTGTACTTCGCCTTCTGCTTCGGCTTTGCACGCGACCTGTGGAATCCACTCGGGTTGAGGGACCGTGGCTTCCTCATCGTGTTCGGCACGTGCGCCGCGGCCGTATTCCTGGTTCTCGCCTGGAGCCCGCTGACGTACGGCGGACTGCTGGCGGGCATTCTGCTGATCATGGTCTGCTTCGCGTTCGTCTCGTCCGCGTTCCAGGGGCTCATCGCGCTCATCGGCCAGGAGCGGCTGATGTCCGGCCGCCTGGCCGCGCTATGGAACATCCTCTCGAACACCCCGTACGCGATCGGTGCATTCGTTGCCGGTTACGTCGCGGAGCATCTCTCGCCACGGGGCACCTTTCTGCTGGCGGCGGCGTTATGCGTCCTGATCGCGCTGTATGGCTTGTTGAAACCGCGCGCGGTCTTCAGCCACACCTACGATCAGCCGGCCGCCCGCGGCACGACGCTACTCGGTGACATTCGCCGGCTGGTCCGCCACCGGGCGATCTACCCGGCAATCCTGATCATCTTCATGTTCCAATTCTCGCCGGGCTCGAACACTCCGCTGCAGTTCCAGCTCACCGACGTGTTGCATGCATCGGATTCGGCCTACGCGAACTTCCAGGGGCTGTTCAGTCTCGGCTTTCTGCCCGCCTACGCGCTCTACGGATACCTCTGCCGGCGTGTGCCGCTGCGCAAGCTCCTCTGGCTCGGCACCCTCATTACCGTCCCGCAGATGATGCCCCTGGCATTCATTCACTCGGCCGGGCAGGCACTCTGGCTCGCGCCGCTCATGGGGCTCATGGGCGGCATCGCCTACTCGGCGTTCATTGACCTGGCGATGCGCTCATGCCCGCCGGGTCTGCAGGGGACTCTGATGATGGCCACCGCGGGTGCCTACGAGCTCGCGTGGCGCGGTGGCGACCTGCTGGGCGCATGGATCTACGCGCGAAGTCCGTTGCATGGATTCCTGTACTGCGCACTTGCGACTACGGCGGTCTACGCGCTCATCCTGCCTGTGCTGCTGCTCATACCCACGGAGGTGGTCGCGACGGCCGACGGCGAGCCTAACGCTGTGGCTGAAGCGGAGATGCTCGAGGAGATCGGCGAGGCCGTGGCCTGAAGACTGAGATGAGTCGGCGCCAACGGAAACGAGGTGTATCGCGCAATCATGACAGTGCAAAGCGGCGACAACATGAGAGCGACATCGCATGTGCGGGTCGAGAACACGTGGGTGAAGGTCACGGAGTGGCGCTTTGCGCCGGGCGCAGAAACCGGTCATCACGTGCACGCCTACGACTACGTGGTCGTACCCTTGACGAGCGGCGTGTTGCGTCTCGAAGACGGCGCCGGAGCGAAGAACGCCCAGCTCACGAGCGGCGTCGCGTACGCTCGCGAGAAGGGTGTAGCGCACAACGTCATCAACGCCAACGACTTCGAGTTTCGATTTCTCGAGATCGAGATGCTCCGTACCTGACTTTCACCTGATCCCCGACGGACCGAATCCAGGGAATTCCCTTCTCGCAGGCTAGCCCCGTGCGACCCAGCCGTGCCGCAGGTTGTCGGGCACACCGCCGGCCGCGCGGTAGTCGTCGCGCAAGCGCGCGAGCCGATCCGCGCCCGGCGTGGGCTGCAACGCCTGCGTACCCTGCCGCGAGCCGGGCGCGTCGGCCAGCGTGGCCCGCAGTCCCGCAGGCACCCGCGAGTCAAAATCACGCGGCACGGGCTTGTAGAGGCCGCTCGACGACACCGGCGTGCGAGTGTCAAGCTTGTAGAGGCGCGCCGAGTTCAGCCCGAGAATCTTGCGGCGCGCGGTTTCATCGAGACGCGGATAGCCGTACTTCGCTGCCATCGCTTCGGGGATCTGAAAGCGCCACAGCGCCTCGATCTGCCACTGCGGAGCGCCGTACCACAGCGAGTCGGATCCGAACACGATCCGCTCGGGGCCCCAGTACTTGAGAAGCTGTCCGAGGATGTGGGCGCACACGGTGGGAAACGTCGTCACGGTGGCGGCGAAGGTCGTGCCGAGCTCGGCGTAGACGTTCGGCAGATGCGCGCACTGTTGTGCCATGCGCGTGATCCACTGCACGTCCGGCACGCCGTTCAGCAACCGCCCCTCGCGCACCGAGCGCAGCGACTGCTGGCCGTAGAATAGCGGCGCCCAGGCGGCGTGATAGATGATGAAGTTGAATTCGGGCCAGTCGCGCGCCGCCTTCGGGATGTCGTTGGGGTTGCCCATGGGCGGCTGGTCGCTCGCCGGGTCGGACGGATCGCCGAGCGTGGTCAGTCCCTTGTGGATGCAGATGTTGAAGAAGCCTGGTCGATCCTTGAGGTGCGCGCGGTTGCGGCGGATCAGCTCATAGGTCGGGTAGGCGATGGCTTCATCGTCAAGGCTCCAGCGCGCCATGCCGAGTTTCGGGTCATTGTTGTCCTTGGCGGAGTAGGCGACGGTGTAGCCCTTCCAGGAGTCCGGGCGGCACTCCTCGATCTGGCGCTGCATGAACTCGAGGTTGTGCTTGCCTGGGTAGAACTGCCCGTGGGCCAACATGCGCGTCGAACCGGCGATGCGGTTCACGAAATCGCGCACCGCCGCCGTCTGGTAGCCGGTCAGAATCTCTGCTGACAGCGATTCGGCCACGGTCCGCGGCGGAATTGGCTGCGTCGCCCCGGGAGGCAGGAACAGCCCGAGCGGCGCATTGCTCAGCACCGCCACCGTGACGTTGCTGTCGAGGTACACGTCCTTCACCAGCGAAGTGAGCATGAAGTCCGTTCCGACGTTGGGTGTCTGGCGAAGTGCGTCGCTCCACGCCGACCACGGGTTGCCGAGCTCGTCGGGATAGCCGCTCGGGTTGAAGGGGTTGGCCTTGAAGCCCGCGGCGGTGCTTGCAGCGCCGGCGCCCTGCGATGCGGCACGCAGCGGCATGCCGGCGGCGCCCTGGCTGTCGCGCACCATGTGCAGCTGGTCGTCGAATACGAACAGGTCCGCGGAGGGTGCCCGCTCGGCTGCGGCCGCAGGCTCGAGCAGTTCGTGCGCGCTGGCGTCGAAGAAGTGCCCAAAGACCTCGTTCATCGCGAGAAACGACGCCGCCATGCCTCCCGCGCCTGACAGGAAGCGCCGGCGCGACAGCCCGAGGCGGCCGGCCGCCGCGTCCGCGATCGCGCTGAGTCGCGCCTCCACCTCGCACTGGGCCGGTGTCTGGGCGAAGGGCAGATACTCGCCGTTCGAGACATTGCGTGTCGGCACGGCGGCGCGCAGCGCGTCCGCACCCGCAGCGCGTTCGAGAGCAGCGAGCTGCGCGGGCGAGAACCAGGTGTCGGTTTCGGGATATTCCTGAGCTTGGCTCACGAGCCCTCCTGCTGTGCCAGCATCGGTGAATCGGTCAGCGATCCCGACGCTGCGCCTCGACCATCGCTACCAGCGCCGGGTCGAGCTTCGTGGGCATCGCGGCGATGAGCGCCGCATGCCGCGCCTGCGCAACGGCTCGCCGTTCCCCATGCGTAAGGACGTACAGCTCGTTCTCACGGCGAGCACGGCTTTCACTCCGGCATCTACCAGCGCGCCGGCGATCCCCAGCCCGATGGCCGCTCGCACCGCCCCTAATTAAGGCGACTTTTTCGCGAACGTCCTTCCTCTAACCGTCACCCGCTTCACGTGGCCGCAGCCGCTACTGCAGCAGCAGACGTTCGCCCTTGAGAAACCAACCTTCCGGGGGCCCTCGCCCGCGCCAGTACTCGGTGAAACCGAGGTCGCGGACGAACCCCTGGAAGCGCTCATCGCGTCTGAAAGCGAGTAGCTCCGGCATCCACAGCGGCCCGAGGTTGACGACGTTGATGATTCCGGTCTGCTTGAATGCGCTTACGATGCGCCGCGCCGTAGCGTAAGCATCGTCGAGTGCGCCGAGCCACGTGTACCAGCAGAGCGTCATCAGGATCATCGGCCACTTCCCGAGGCTCGGCAGCGCCTCCCCGGCGTACAGCGCGCGCAATCCGGCGAGCGCCTGGGGCGCTTCGCGCGGCTCTGCGAAAGCCGAATAGACGAGCTTCACCAACTGCTCGCCGCCACGAGGCAGCAGCTCCTCGGGCAGCACGGCGAGAAACTGTTGCGCCGCCGCGGCGAACTCGCCGCGGTGGCGAGCGAATTCCGAGCGAAAGAGCGCCAGCGGCAAGCGGTCGGTACGGGCGCCGAGCTCGGTCGCCACCTGCAGGAAGTGCATCGCTTCCTCATCGCGTCCGCTCAGACTGCTGAAACCGGCCACGTTGATCGCGGCACCCGTCGTGCCCGGCGCCAGCTCATAGCTCGTGAGCGCCTCTGCAAGCGCCTGCTCGAGCTTCCCGGCCGGGCCCAGAACGAACAGCGCGTAGGCGCTGTGAGTGAGGGGTTCCGCCGGATTGAGATCCATGGCCCGACGCAGCGAGTCCTCAGCGCGGATCCACTCGCCGCGGATCGCGTGCTGCACTCCGATCACGGCGTGCGCCTCGGCGGATCGGGGGTCGAGGCTGAGCGCTCGCTCCGCGCAGCGCTGTGCCTCGGACAGAATTTCCGGTCCATGCGAGCCCAGCGAGAAGAGAATGTTGTACGCCACCGCAAGCTCGGCGTGGGCGCGCACGAAACCCGGATCGCGGGCGATGCATTCCTGCAGCACGGCGATTACGCGCTCACTGGCACCAAAGTTGTGCCGCATCGCAACGCCCCGAAGTAACAGCCGATACGCCTCGACATCTCTGGTCGGAGGAGCGTCGCGCAGCACACGACGCTCGCCATCGCCGAGGTTGATCTTCAGCGCCTGAACAATTGCCTCCGCCAGCTCGTCCTGGAGCTCGAATACGTCGACGAAACGTCGGTCGTAGGTCTCTGACCAGACATGGAATCCCGCGCTGGCCTCGACCAGCTGTGCCGTAACGCGGATGCGGTCACCGGCGCTGCGTACGCTGCCTTCGAGCAGCATGCCGACGCCGAGCTCGCGGGCGATCTGCCGCACGTCGGTGTTGCGACCCTTGTAGGCGAAGGAGGAAGTGCGCGCGGGAACCTTGAGGCCAGGGACCCGCGCCAGCAGGTGGATGAGCTCCTCGGCTATGCCGTCGCCGAAGTAGTCCTTCTCCGGATCGCCGCTCAGGCTTGCAAACGGCAGCACGGCGATTGACTTGCACGTCGAGCTCATCGGCAACGCCGCCGCGACCGCCGCCGCCGCGACCGCGGACGGCGGCTCATCGTGCAACTCGCGGACCGGCGCCACGAACTGGTAGCCGCGCCCCGGCACAGTGACGATGAAGCGTCGCCCGCCGCTGCCATCACCGAGCGCCCGGCGCAGCGCCGAGATCACCTGGTTGAGATTGTTCTCCTCGACCACGACGTTCGGCCACACCGCCGCGATGAGTGTCGACTTGTCGAGGAGTTCGCCCGGGCGCCGCACCAGGAAGTGCAGCGCATCAAACGCTTTTGCGGTGAGCTCGATGGCTCGGCCGTCGCTGCGGCCGGTCAGCCGCCGCTGCGCCGCATGGAGGCGGAAGTCGCCGAACTCGTACACGCCGTCGGCGCGGCGATCTTCAGCCATTTTCCACCGGTTTCAGGGGAATTCAGGAGGTCTCAGGCAGCGTCCAAAGCCTCTTCAGGGCTATTCGTGGATTCTAGGCTCCAGTGGATCAGGGGGCTAGGTTCGAGGAAATGGCGACGTACCCCCGGATCGGGTCAGGATACAAGGAGCGCTCAAATGACTGATATCACTTCCTTCCTGTCGGCGGAGATCACCGAGATTGGACTTGCGGCGGCGGCCGATCCACAGGTTGCCGAGCGGCTGATCGAAGCGCTGCGAGGACTGCCGGCGCACGCCGACGTCGGTACGCGAGCGGGCATCGAGCCCGTGAAGGCAGCGAGGGCAGACCGTTGACCTGTCAAGCCCCTCGACGCTCAACCAGGCGCCCGTCCTGCAGCGCGTATCCATCCGGCGGACCGTACGCCTTCCAGTACTCGAGCAGGCCGAGCCTCGCCGTGAACTCCTGGAAGCGCGGATCGCGCCTGAAGGCCACGAGATCGGGCAGCCAGAGCGGCATGAGGGTGACGTTGGACAGTCGGCGCGCGTGCTCGAAATGCGCCACGAAGCGTTGCGCTATTTCATATGCGTCGTCCATGGCGCCGAGCAGCACATACCAGTTGAGTGCCAGGATGGCCATCGGCCAGCCTTGTGCGATCCGCGGATCGAGTCTGGTGTACAGGTCGCGCAGCGCCGAGACCGCGGCTCGAGTGTGGGCAGCATCGTCGAGCGCGCGGTACGCGAGTCTCACGGTGTCCTCGCCGCCCGCGGCACGCACAGCGGCGGGCAACGCGGCCAACATGAGCTCGCCCGCCTCCGCATACCGACCGACGCGCCGCGCGGCCTGCGAGCGAAAGATCGGTACCGGCGCCTGCGGCGGTGCGCCGAGATCGTCGAGGACGCGCAGGTATTGCTCCATGACCTCGTCCTGCCCGACGAGGCCGTAGAAGCCGCCCAACGTCACCGCCGCGCCCACCATGGCCGGCGCTAGATGGTAAGAGCGCAGCCCCTGCTCCGTGGCGTCGTGCAGACGCCCGACGGGCCCCAGCACGTACACGGAGTGCGACAGGTAGGCACTCGGCTCCTTCGGATCGAGGGCAATCGCGCGCCGAAACGAAGCCTCCGCGGCGAGCCACTCGCCCCGGCCGGCCTGGAGCGTCCCGTGCACCATGTGGGCATAGGCAAGCTCGGGATCGAGCGCGAGCGCGCGCTCGGCCTCCCGCATCGCCTCGTCGATGGTGTCGAGGCCTCGGGAGCCGAGCTGCACCTGCATCTCCAATGCGAAACCTCTGAGCGCGTGGGCGCGGGCGAAGTCGCCGTCGAGCGCGAGGCTGCGCTCGAGCGTCTCGACCATCCGCTCTATCCGATCGAGCGTCAGCCCGCCGGAGAAGAACATGGCGCGCGCCTGCAGATAGAGCTGATACGCCTCGAGGCTGCGCGTTGGCGGGTGGTCCTGCAGCAGCGGCCGGGAAGGGCTTCCGAGATTGGGCTCGAGCTTCTGTACGATCGCACCTGCGAGCTCATCCTGCAGTCGGAACAGATCGGCAAAGCGCCGATCGAACGTCTGCGACCAGATGTGGTAGCCAGACTCGGCGTCCACGAGCTGGGCGGTCAGGCGAATGCTGTCGCCGGCGCTGCGCACGCTGCCTTCGAGCAGCATGCCAACCCCGAGCTCGCGGGCGATCTGGCGCACGTCGATGTTGCGACCCTTGTAGGCGAAGGAGGAAGTGCGCGCCGGCACCTTCAGGCCAGGTACCCGCGCCAACAGGTGAATCAGCTCCTCGGCGATGCCATCACCGAAGTAGTCCTTCTCCGGATCACTGCTCAGGCTGGTAAACGGCAGCACGCCGATCGAAGCCCGATCTGCGCGCGCATTCACCGCAGGCGCCCCGCCTGGTGCCGCGTCGCGCACTTCGCGAACGGGCGCGACGAACTGGTAGCCGCGCCCCGGCACGGTGGCGATGAAGCGCCGTCCGCCGCTGCCATCGCCTAGCGCCCGGCGCAGCGCCGAGATCACCTGGTTGAGATTGTTCTCCTCGACCACGACGTTAGGCCACACGGCCGCGATGAGCGTCGACTTGTCGAGGAGTTCCCCTGGGTGCTGCACCAGGAAGTGCAGCGCATCGAGCGCCTTCGCGGAAAGCTCGATAGCTCGGCCGTCGCTGCGTGCGGTCAGCCGCCGCTGCGCAGCGAAGAGACGGAAGTCGCCGAACTCGTAGACGCCGTCAGCGCGGCGCTCTTCAGCCATTTTCCACCGGTTTCAAGGGGATTCAGGAGGTCTCAGGCAGCGCCCAAAGCCTCTTCAGGGCTCCTGGAGGATTCTAGGCTCCAGTGCATCGGGGGGCCAGATTCTGAAAAGGGAGTGTCAGTCCCCGAACACGGGAACTCACATGAGGAGCGCTCAAATGACTGATATCACTTTCCTCTTGTCGGCGGAACTCACCGAGATCGGACTCATGGCGGCGGCCGATCCGCACTTCGCGGAACGGCTTATCGAAGCGCTACGGCGACTGCCCGAACACGCCGCCGGGGTGTGCGTATCCGCCACCGTCGACGGTTCCGCAGCAGTCGATGCTCCGCAGCCTGACGCGCCAGCCCGGCAGCTACAGCAGTCCGCTCAGGGCTCCGGGAATCCTGCTGCCCACGGTCTTGATGACGAGGTCGCGGACCATCGGGTCCCCCGTCGCATTGATGTTCTTGCCGGCCGTTAAGCGCTGCAGCCCGCACCGCATAAGCGCGTCTGGCGATCACGTCCTGTTTCATGGCGACCCGTCTCCTGGTCGTGATTAAGCGTCCATTGAGTCAACGCAAGGCGGCGTGCGACGTCATGTCAATATCCGCTCGGTGCGGTTCGCGCGATCCGCCCTTGGTCGGAGGGCACTCGAGCGGGGCCGGTGATGATATAAATGCCAAGCCTTAGCTTAACGGCCGTCGCACTCAAGATGGGCAAACGGGGTTACCTCGCCAGGGCCGCAAGGCTCCTCGGTGTGCGCGGAGCATTTGAGCCCACGCGCCTGGTCTGGAGCCGGGGCCTTGCCCTGATGTGTGAGCACAACGGAGGCCAGGCGTTCGTCCGGGAGCAGCGCGGCGCAGAGCCACGCCTGAATTTCGACCCGCACGCCTACCGCAACGTGCGCGACGGCGATCTGGTATGGGTGCGACTGACCGCCTTGCCCGAGTTCGCAGCGCAGGTGCTGCCACAGATTCGCGCCCGGTTCGCGCTGGTCACGGGCGATGAGGACTGGTCGATCCCTTCCGAATTCGATCGTGCTCATGAAGTCCTCGCCAACCAGCACGTGGCCTGCTGGTTCACCCAGAACTTCGACGGCACTGACGCCAGTGGCAGGATCCATCCTCTGCCCATAGGCATCGACTTCCACACCATCAGCAACGGGCGCAAGTGGGGTCATCCGCTCGCCACGCCGCGCGAGCAGGAAGAGGAGCTCGAGGCGTTGCGCGCTGTCATGCCGCCAAACTCCGACCGTCTGCTGCGCGTGCACGCGGATTTCCACATCAACAGGCACGCGCGCGCGGTCGCCGGCGAAACGCGCGATGCCGTGGAAGCGCGCCTGCGTAACAACCCGTGCGTTGAGTTCCTGCGGGAAAAGATTCCCCGGCTCGAACTGTGGCGCCAGAAGACGCGGTACGCCTTCGTCGTGAGCCCGCACGGCAACGGCCTCGACTGCCATCGCACCTGGGAGTCACTGGTCCTCGGCAACATCGTCATCGTCAGGCGCTCGCCGCTCGATGCGCTCTATCAAGGTTTGCCGGTCGTCATCGTTGACCGATGGGAAGAGATCACAGCGGCTAATCTGCGGCGCTGGCACGCGCAGTACGCTGGCGCCTGTGTCGCGCCCGAAGTCCAGCAGCGCCTTACCAATCAGTACTGGATCGAACGGATCCGCGGCGTGCTGGCGGAGCATTTGGCGAGCGGCTCTAAGGGTGTTGCCAGGAACGCCCCGCAGCGCTCACTGCCACTGCAAGCACTCGATGTGCACTTGCCACCGCCCCGCGGGTAAGCGCGATAATCGGCAAAAATGGGGGGTCAGCTGACACCGAGCCGAGCGCGCTGGGCGGGGGCGCTGTTTCCGTGACGGAGCTCTCGCACGCCGTATTCCTGAGCTATGCCTCGCAGGATACGGAAGCTGCCCGCAGGGAGATCAGGAGTACTTCTCCGACGGGCTTGCCGAAGAGTTGCTCGATCTGCTGGCGAAGACCCCGGGACTGCATGTGATCGCGCGCACCTCGTCTTTCTACTTCAAAGGCAAGCAGGCGACGGTTCCCGAGATCGCCCGTACGCTCGGAGTGGCAAATATCCTCGAGGCAGCGTGCGCAAGTCCGGTAATCGTCTACGGATCACTACGCAACTTGTCCGAGCCGACAACGGCCAGCATCTCTGGTCCGAAACCTACGACCGCGACCAGGAGGATGTCTTCAAGATCCAGGACGACATTGCCCGTGCGGTCGTCGCGAAGCTGCGGTTGACGCTTCTTGGCGGTGACGCCCCAGCGCCGGACACCGTCGCCGTTAACCCCAAGGCGCACAACCTCTACCTCCAAGGGCGCTACTTCATCAGCTCCGACACTGCCGATGACCTCGCCAAGGCCGGCAGCTACTTTCAGAAGGCCCTCGATCTGGAGCCCGCCTACGCGCCGGCCTGGGCGGGTCTTGCGCGTGTGGCTCTGCGCGAGGTGGCCAACGGCTACGTAGCCGTCGCCGAAGGCATCGCCCGAGCCGACACAGCCGCACGCAAAGCCGTGGCGCTCGATCCGGGATTCGCAGGAGGCTACATCGAATTGGGGCTCTCGCGCATGATGACCAGCTTCGATTGGGCCGGCGCACGGGAAGCCTTCGACCACGCGCTGCTTCTGGAGCCAAGCAATAACGAGGCGCAGTTCTCCGTGGCGCACCTCACGATGACGCTCGGCAATACAACCGACAGCCTGAACCGCTTCCAACAGCTGCTGGAGCGTGACCCGCTGAACCTTCTGCAGCGGCGTTATGTCGCGCGCATGCTGTACTACGCCGGCCGGCTCGATGAGGCCGAATCGATCATCCGTCAGCTGCTCGAGGTCAACCCGAGCTTTCCGGCGGCGCATTACGAGCTCGGGCGCATTTTGTTGGCGCGTGGCCAGGTGCCCCAGGCGGTGAGCGAATTCGAGAGCGAGACGAGCATCTGGCGTGGGAACGGGCTGCCACTCGGCTACCACGCCGAGGGCCGCACTGCTGATGCGCAAGCCGCTCTGCAGAGCCTGGTGGAGAATTCCGCGGGTTCCGAATTCCAGGTCGCCGAAGCCTATGCCTACTTCGGCAACACTGACGCGGCGTTTGCCTGGCTCGATCGCGCTGTCGAGTCCCGTGATCCCGGAATCCAATGGTTGCGCGGTGATCCGCTGCTGCGCAGCCTCACTCGGGACCCGAGGTATGCAGCGTTGCTCCGACGGCTGAACCTGTCTTCCTGAAAACGCTGGGCGAGGCGAATCTCTCGGGTCGGTAAGGTGCGAACAGATCGACACGCGACCCCTGCAGCACTTCCACGGCAGTGAGCCTGCCGACGATCGGGGCCAGCGTCACACCGCTGTGCGTGACGGCAACGTGAATCTCGGGCAGCGTCGGCAGGGCGCCCATCACGGGGAGCTCGTCGCTCGGCATGGGCCGGAAGCCCAGGGTCAACCGCTCGAGCGGGACGTTCCGCGCGCCCGGAAGGAATCGGCCGATCTTCGTGAGAATTCGCTTACCGTGCTCGTCGCGGAGTGCTGCTGAGGGAAACGATTCCACGTGGGCGCGTATGCCCTGGTGGGCGGGGATATCGGGCGGATTAGGCGCGTCGGTGCCGACCACCGATCCGTCTGCCATCTGCTTGAACGAGACGCCGCCGGGGGCATCGTGCACCAGCCGCGTGAGTGCGGGCAGACTGGCACTGTGGGCGAGGATGCCCGGCGCGTGCTTCAAGGCGAGTGGGAAACGGGCCATGGCGAGGATGCGCGGTGTATCGACGCCCGCGGCGACCACCAGCCGATCGAGTGGAAAGCGACCCTGGCTGGTGACGACGCCCTTGAGGTGGCCCGCGCGCAGATCGAGTGCAGTCACCTCGCAGGGGTACAGGACCCGTGCGCCGGCCCGCGCGGCGTCCGCGAGGAATCGCTGCGTGACGTACACCGGATCGAGGTGCGCATCGATCGATGAATAGATCGCGCTCGTGATTTGTCCCGGTGCCACAAGCGGATCAAGCTTGGCGATCTCCTCGGCGGTGACGGCGCGAGTCGGGTAGGGGGAGCCCGCGAGCTGCTGCGCGTTTGCGCGCACCAGGTCGGCCTCCGCTGCAGTGCTCGCCCAGTCGAGGTATCCGCCCCACACCATGTTCAGGGACAGCGACCTGTCCAGTTCACGGTAGGTGTTGAGGCTCTCGAGGCGCAGCGCCCGGTAATGGGTGTCGTCCACAAATGCATTCACCCAGGCGAAGGAGTTTTGCGTGGCGCCCTGCGCGGGCGCACGCTTTTCGAAAACCAGCACTTCCGCACCCTTGCGCGCGAGGTGCATGGCGATGGACGCACCGACGATCCCGCCGCCGATGACGCCCACTCGCGGCGATGCGCCGGCGCACAAGGCAGGGGGCAGCCACGCCGCCGAGGCGGCGGCTGCGATGCCTGCGAGAATCTCACGCCGGCGCGGCCTCAACCTGTCTTTGGACGTGGCGCTCTCCACAGGCGAGCTGCTCGCTCGCCGGAGTATGGAGCCGAAGTACGCCGGCCGTTGGAGCCGGTGTCAAGTGGTCACGGCCGTGAAGCGGGGCGTGGTCATCGGCGGCGGCCTTCCGCTTGGATCCGGAGGGAAAATCCGCTAGTAATGCTGCGTTGTCACACATGCGGGCCCGCGCGCGTCAGGGCCCGCGTCCCGCGAGGTGTCGCTTGATGGGCGTCTGGCACCGGAACAGACACAGCACGGCCGGCGTGAGCAGGCGAGCGCTCGCCGCCACGGGCGCGGCGTGCTGCCTTTCGCTGTGGCAGCCTGCGGTTGCCGCCGCGGCGGACGATACGAATGCACGGTTCGATCTGGTGATCACCCACGGGCGGATCATCGATGGCACGGGTTCGCCGTGGTACTCGGGAGACATTGGAATACGGGACGGCCGGGTCGCCGCCATCGGCAAGCTTGCGGCGCGCGCGCGCGCGAAGACAGTGGATGCCCACGATCATGTGGTGGCTCCCGGCTTCATCGACATGCTGGGCCAGTCTGAGCTCAGCATCCTGGTGGATCCGCGGCTGCCTTCGAAGATCTTCCAGGGCATTACCACCGAGATCACGGGAGAGGGGGATTCGGTGGCACCGCTCAATGACTCGATCGTCCAGGCGGATCGCAAGATCTTCGAGCACTACGGGGTGACGCCCGATTGGCGCACCTTGCCGCAGTATTTTGCACGACTGGAGAAGCAGGGCATCGGAATCAATTTCGCCACCTACGTCGGTGCGACGCGCGTCCGCCGCATGGTTCTGGCAGACGAGAACCGGCAGCCGACGCCCGAGCAGCTGGACAGGATGAAGGCACTCGTGGCCGAGAGCATGCGCGCCGGTGCCGTGGGCGTCTCGAGTGCACTCGAGTATGCCCCGGCCCCGTATGCAACCACGAATGAGCTGATAGCACTGGCGCGCGAGGCCGCGCAGTTCGGCGGGATATACGCAACCCACATGCGCAGTGAGGGCGACGGCATCACGTCGGCGCTGGAGGAGGCGCTGCGGATCGGGCGCGAGGCGGGCATTCCGGTCGAGATCTGGCACCTGAAGACCGCGGGCCGGCGCAATTGGGGCCGCATGTCGGAGTTAGTCGCGAGGATCGACGCGGCGCGTGCAGGCGGGACCGACGTCACCGCCGATACCTACGCCTATACGGCTTGGTACAACGATCTCTCGGCTTTCATTCCGCCCTGGGCCCACGATGGCGGTAACGTCGAGCTGGTCGCGCGACTCAAGGATCCCGCGCTTCGCGCCCGCATTCGCAAGGAGCTGTTGAGTGCCTCGAGCGACTGGGATAACGAATGGGACGAGATCCCAGGCCCCGAGGCCATCCTCATTGGCGTGGTGCACGAGGCCAGGCTGCGGCCGCTGCAGGGAAAAACGCTCGCCGAGGTGGCAACGCTGTGGAAAAAGGATCCCATGGACTCACTGTTCGATCTACTCATCGCGGACGATGCGCTCACCCAGGTGGCGGTGTTCGGGATGTCAGAGTCGGACGTCGCCCTGGCGCTCACGCAGCCGTGGACCTCGGTGGACAACGATTCTTCGGGTACCTCGCCGCAAGGGATTCTCGGCGCGGAGCATCCGCATCCGCGCGCCTACGGCACTTTCCCGCGGATCCTGCGCAAGTACGTCAGGGAAGAGAGGAAACTCACGCTCGAGGATGCCATTCGAAAGTTTACGGCGTTGCCCGCGCAGCGAATGCGCCTGACGGATCGTGGCGTACTCAAGGAAGGGATGTGGGCCGACGTGGTGATCTTTGATCCGGCGACCCTACGTGACGTCGCGACATTCGAAAACCCCAATCAGCTCTCCGAGGGCATGGAGTACGTGTTGGTGAACGGCGTGCCGGTGATAGAAGGCGGCCGCATGACGGGTGCGCGGCCCGGGAAAATATTGCGCGGACCGGGGTATGTGCCGTAGGCATCGCTGATGCGCCGGATGACCCCGCGGGCGCGGGTGGTCTCGGCCTTCAACACCGTGCCGAGCGAGGTGCTCCCTGGCGTCTACCAGGCGCGACGGAAGCCCAGCCGACCGAGTCTTGTGTAAAGGACGTGGCCGCCCGACTGATCCGCGATGTGGGTTTCAGCGCGCTATGCCGAGCCGTTCGCGCCGTTGGTCGCGCGGATCGCCTGCGGCGGGAAGGATGGCCCGGAGCTGGCTTACCGCTTCGAGCGATATCGAAGACCGCGGGGCGCGTGAGCCGCGCGGGCCTTGGGTGCGGCAAGGCTCAGTGGTCTTCCAGGGTCTGCAGTCTCGCGTCCACGTCTGCCGCGATCCTGCCCGGATCAGCGCCCGCCACCGGGTAGGATCGCGACCACAAGAGTGAGCCGTCTGCGACGCCGACGATCTGCACGTTGAGACTCGGTGGCGCCGAGCGGTTGTCGATGGCGCCAGTGAGAACATATTTCGCACGGCGTGCGCGTCCGCGCGCGGCGGCTGCCGATGCATCCAGCTCAGCGAGCGGCTCATTCGCCACGCCCACCTCACCGTGATGCGACATCGCGACTCTTCCGTACATCTGCGTAAAGGCGGACTCCGCGATCCGCTGCGCGGCAGGATCATTGCTGGGCGCACTGAAGGGTATCGCCAACATCGTGACGGGAGCCGCCAGTCTTCCACTGACTTCGCCGGCGACCTCGCGCGCGATCTGCGCGCCGAGGTCCGCGCCGTCAGTTGCACTGCCGCGCTCGTTGCCGGCAACCTGATTGAGCCTCGCGGCCTCTCTCGACGAAGCTCTGCTGCGATGCGCGTCATCTGAGGAGCTGCAACCTCGGGACAGCAAAGCGATGCCGAGCCACACGTAGACCACGATCCTCACCCAGCGCGGCAAGCGGTTGAACGATAGCCACGCCGATTGCAGTGCCCAGCCGATCACCTGGAACCAGAACCGTATCTTCTGTCCGGCCTCCTCCCGGGGGAATTGCGGGTATTGCCGCGCTGCTGCCGCTGCGCGGGTGATGACGGGCTGATCCGGCGCGCGTTTCGCCGGCTGCAACCCGACCGATTGGCCGCTGATCAATCGGCGGCACAGCGCCTCGAGCGCCGGAGTCGGTTGTCCGCCCGGCAGGCGCATCCATTGAACGGTGAGGAATCTCTCAGGAACGCGCGCTCCCGCCTCGGGCGTATCATCGATGACGACCGGCAGGAGGAACGTGTGGTCGTCGGCCATGTCGAGCGTTCTCTCGACGGCAAGGCGCCACTCCCGGCGGAAATAGCCTTCGGGTCGCGCTTCGGTCTGCGCCGAGATGACCGGCATGAAGTAATCGCACTCGCGTATCTGCCTGCGGATCTTCTGGTCCCAGGCGTCTCCGCCGTCGAGCGCGCTCTCGTCGTACCAGACTTCGAGGCCGAAGGCGGGGAGTGCATCTCTGATGGCGCGGACCGCCTGACGGTCTTCCGAGGCATAGCTCAGGAACACGGAAGGTGGCGGTCGGGGAGGATCGGGGGGGCCGGCGGCAGCCATGGTGCCATGAACGATCCAAGCTCGCGCTCAAAGTGTCAACCGCGGGCAGCACCAGGCCGCGCGCGCACCGGCTCTCGGCTCAGTCACTCTCCAGTTCGTCGGCCAGCGCGGGCAGCGCGTACACATTGCGCAGCGCCGGACCGATGGCTGCCGTCAGCACCGCAATCGCCCGATTGAGCCGCGGGTCGAAGCCGAAGTCACCCCCGAGCGAGTGGATGTTGCCGTCGAAGACTGCACCGACGACATTGCCATGGGAGTCGATGAGCGGCGAGCCGGAGTTGCCACCGATGATGTCGTTGTTGGTCGACACGTCGAGCGGTGTCTTGGGATCGAGGTGGGCCTTGGCGTCGAGCCAGCGCTGCGGCAGACGGAACGGCTCGACGCCGCTGGCGCGGGCGTACAGGCCGCCGAAATTGGTGAACGGGGCGACCGTCTGGCCCTGATAGGTCCAGCCCTGGACACTGCCGTAAGACAACCGCAGCGTGAACGTGGCATCCGGGTAGGCGGCGTCACCGTAGACCTTGAACCTCGCGCGGGCCAGCTTCTCCTGCGCGCGTGTGATGGGGCCCTGAACTTCGCGCTCGTAGCGGGTACGCAGCGTGCGCGCATCCGGGTCGGTGGCAACGACGAAGCGTATCAGGGCATCGTCCGATGCCTTGATGGCTGCCGGGCCGCCGCGCCACAACGCCTCGCGTACCTTGGGATCGGCGAGATGGCTGCCTGCCACGAGCCGTCCGGCCAGGGCTTCCGGCGCATCGCCCCCGAGGAGATGCTTGACCAGCGGATTGTCGACCGTCAGATACTCGCGGGTCTTTGCCAGCCACAGGCTGAGACCGATGCGCTCGAGGTCGGGGTAGATCGGCTGCGGGTCGAGCAGCTCTTTCTCCAGCAACGGCAGATTGCTGTCTGCGTATTCGCGCAGTCGCTCGGGACTCGGCTTGGCGCGCTCCGCCGCCCCGCGCACCAGCGTGCGCGCGTAGCCGAACAGCTGCGAGATCGAACCGGCGCGCGCTTCCAGGAAATCGTGCGCCAGGAAGATCTGCTGATAGCTGGCAATGGCAGCATCGATCTGCTTCCACGGATCGCCCACTTCGGCGGCGAGCTGCGGATTGCCGGCGACCCGGCTGTGCAGCTCGTTTTTCTCCTCGACGAGACGTGAGAAGAAAGCCGGGTCGAGCAGCGCGCGCTCCTGTCCGTAGTAGGCCTTGAAGGAGTTATCGAGGAAGAACTGCGTGCTGCCCGCGGTGCGTTTCTGCTCCGCGCCGAGCTGCGAGTACTCCACCAGCCGCCCGCGCAGTTCCGCGCGCACCAGCTGACGGATGGGGATCTGCCAGTCGCGTTGCATCTCGAGTTGCGCCCGCGTGTCGAGTCGGCTCGTCGAGCCGGGATTGCCGGCGACAAAAACGAGCTCGCCGGCGCTCGGAGCGGTGCGCCGCCACTTGAGGTGGGCCGCCATGTGCGCCGGTTTGCCGTTCTCGTACAGCCGCACGAAAGCGGAGTCCAGGCAGTAGCGGGGGAAGTTGAAGTTGTCGGGATCACCACCGAAAAACGAAACGGCGAACTCCGGTGCGAACACCAGCCGCACGTCGCTGTACTTACGATACTTGTAGAGCTTGTACTGACCACCCTGATAAAGCGATACCACCTGGCAGCGGCTGGTCGCATCACCCCGACAGGCCTCGTCTTCGATGGTGGCAGTGGCAGCATCGCGAGACTTGATCGCGTCCTTGGGATCGCCGTGGGCGATGGCGCTCTGCACGCGCGCGGTGACATCGGTGATCTGCCGCAGAATCTCCGCCTGCATGCCCGGGCACTGCCGCTCCTCGGTGCGCGCATGAGTCGTGAAGGCCTGCGCCACGTAGTCCTGCTTGCCCGTCGACATGGTCTGTTCGCAATCGACCACGCAATGATGATTGGTGAGTACGAGACCGTCCTTCGAGACTACCGACGCCGAGCAGCCGCTCGTCAGCCGCACCGCCGAGGAGCGTACGTTGGCGAGCCACGTCGCATCGGGTGCGAAGCCGTAGCGCGCCTTGACGGTGCCCGAGGGGAAGTGATCGAAGGTCCACATGCCCTCATCCGCATACACCGATTGGGCTGTGAGGAAAGCGCAGCACAAGCTGAGGGCGTTGATCGGTTTGCGCAGCATGCGAGTGGTCTCCTGACCATTAGTGTCGGGCGTAGGCCGGGGCCGCTGCACAGCCGAGGTCGCTTGTTCTGCCGGGCGGGCCTGCGGGACAGCGCCGCATTCTCGCCGAGACAACCGGAGACTTTCAATCGCCTGCGCTATTGCCGCGAGTCACGGTTGCTGCGACCGAGCTCGGAACACTCCGATGGTCATCGTCGTGGCATCGAGATGCCGATGCCCTGCCCGTCGCGGGTCGAAAGCATCCAATGCGCGCCGATGTGGCTTGCCTGGCTGAGCTGGCCGTCCGGGGGAAGTGCGGGAAATATCAAGAATTGGACATCGGCCTGGGGTTGGCTACAAGCTTGCGCAAAGCCCCTGGCGACAGCTCGATAGAACAACTCGACTGCACGAAATCCACATGGGCTCGTTACAAAGCTTGGATGACCTTCGCCGGGTACTTCGGTCAGTCGTATCCGCCTCACGTCTCCTGCTGCGTGCGGGCAGCACCGCAGGCAGATCCATGGCATCTCTGCTGATGCTCACCGTCAGTGCTGCCGCGGCAGCAGGCGCGAACACGCCGCTCGAGTATGTCGACGAACAAACCGGCGTCACGGTGACGGCGGTCGCCCGTCCGCTCGTCTTTGCGCGTGACCATACGACCCCGAATGGGGCGCCGGCACAGTCATGGTCGACCGCTCCGCGCGACTACGTGACGCTCGCGGCCGCCGCCGTGGATCGCACCGGCAAGATCACTTACCTGTTGATCGGCTATTTCTGGTCCGTGGGAGTCTCTCAGCCCTGGGAGAACGCACGCCTCGCCCGCGAGCCGCTCGTGTTGCAGCTCGAGGGCCGACGCATCGAGCTCACTCCACAAGGCGGCTCGGCACGCGACGCCGGCATCAGCGCCCCAGTCCACCCACCACCGGTTGGCCCGGCGACGGCGTCGCTCTATGCCGTCGACCTGTCCACGTTGGGGCTCATCGCCGAATCCGCGCATCCGGCCCTGTACTGCGGCGGCGGAAGCACACCGTTGAAATATGAACTGTTCGAGGATCGGCTCACGGCGCTCAGGGAATTCGTGCGGCACATGAGCGGCCCGAACTGAATGCCGTGAGGGGCTCGTGGCGGATCGCGCCGCCGTGCCCGCGGCCTCGACTGCCGATTGTGACAGCGCGGTTACCACCGGCAATGATGTGGCCGCGGTCAAAAAATGCCATGGCAACCGGGCGTTGTCATGATCTGTTAACACTTTTCCTATATTTGCTTCACGCGAGCGCCGCCGCGCTGTCAAACGCTGAGGAGGTCGAATGCACGGTTTCTTGGCAGAGCTGAGGAAGCAACGGTGGGACGACCATCGCTACTACCACCATAGCCGCATAAACCAAACGCTACACCTCGTGAGTGCGCTGAGCTTCCTGGCAGCGTACGTAACGGTGTTTACCAATCCGGCAGCCGCCGCGCTGATCGGCTGGCTGGTGGCGATGGTGACTCGTCAGGTGGGTCACTTTTTCTTCGAGCCCAAGGGTTATGACACGGTCAACCAGACGACCCACGAGCACAAGGAGTCGATCAAGGTGGGTTACAACCTCAGGCGGAAAGTCGTGCTGCTTTCACTGTGGGCGCTGTCGCCGTTGCTCCTGTGGCTCGATCCGACGCTCTTCGGCGTGCTGCCGCCCGCAACGAGCAGCGCCGATTTCCTGCGTCACGTTTGCCAGGTCTGGCTCGCGCTCGGTATCGGTGCGCTGCTGTTTCGCACCGTCCAGCTGCTGCTGCAGCACGGCCCGTTAACGGGCGTCGTCTGGTTCACGAAGATCCTGACCGACCCCTTTCATGACATCAAACTCTATTGCCGCGCGCCGCTGTACCTGCTGCGAGGTGAGCTGCGCGATCCGATGGAGGATGTGGCCCACCAGGCCTGAAGCAGCTCGCGCAAGACT
>Ga0335076_10001096_pt1 | contig 25852 bp, 24 predicted proteins | sample Lox_Sample_25_FD_206717 | JGI IMG/M metagenome (GOLD analysis project Ga0335076, IMG submission 206717) | Soil microbial communities from Loxahatchee National Wildlife Refuge, Florida, United States - Lox_Sample_2.5 | ecosystem: Environmental > Terrestrial > Soil > Wetlands | place: USA... | reverse complement strand
CCGGCTTCCGGTCCCCGCGCTTGAACATCTTGAGCATCCGGTCGGTGATGATGAAGCCGCCCACCACGTTGATGGTGGCGCTGGTCACGGCCACGAAGCCGAGGACGTTGGCGAGCAGGCCGCGGTCCGCCCCCGCCATCACCAGCGAGCCGACCAGGGAGATGGCGCTGATGGCGTTGGTGGCCGACATGAGCGGGGTGTGGAGGAGGGCGGGGACGCGGGTGATCACCAGGAACCCGACGAAGCCGGCCAGGACGAAGACGTAGATCTCGATGAGCTCGAGCATGGGGACCCCGGGCTAGGCGCGGACCTTGCCGCCGTGGACGACCAGCATCGCCCCGGCGATCTCGTCCGCGGGATCGAGGGCGAGCTGGCCATCCTTGGCGAGGTGGGCCAGGAGGGTGGTCACGTTCCGTCCGTACATCTGGCTGGCGTGGAAGGGGACGGTGGAGGGCAGGTTCACCGCCCCGATCACCTGCACCCCCGCCTCGACCACCGTCTCGCCCGCGCGGGTGAGCTCGCAGTTCCCGCCGGTCTCGGCGGCCAGGTCCACGATCACCGAGCCCGCGCGCATCGAGCGGACCATCGCGGCGGTGATCAGCCGGGGCGCGGGCTTGCCGGGGATCGCCGCGGTGCTGACCACCAGGTCCATGTCCTTCACGTGCCCGCCCACCGCCGCCAGGACCCGCTCCTGCTCGGAGGCGCCGAGCTCCTTCGCATACCCCCCCGCCCCCTCGGCGGCGACCGCCGGCACCTCGACGAAGGCCGCACCGAGGGACTGGACCTGCTCCTTCACCACCGGGCGAACGTCGAAGGCGGAGACCACCGCGCCGAGCCGCCGGGCGGTGGCGATCGCCTGGAGGCCCGCCACCCCGGCCCCGATCACGAACGCCTTGGCGGGCGCCAGCGTGCCGGCGGCGGTGGTCATCATGGGGAGGATGCGGGGGAGGGCGGAGGCGCCGAGGAGGACGGCCTTGTAGCCGGCCAGGGTCGCCTGCGAGGAGAGGGCGTCCATCGACTGCGCCCGGGTGATGCGCGGCACCCGCTCCATCGCCATCGCGTGGACCCCGCGCTCGGCGAGCCGGGCGAGGAAGGGGCCGGCGAGGTGCGGCTGGAGGAGGGCGATGAGGACGGCGCCGGGCGGCAGCTGCCCGGCCTGCGCCTCCGAGGGGCGCTGCACCGCCGCCACCACCTCCGCGCCCTCCAGGGCGCCGGCGGCGTCGCGCACCGCCGCCCCCGCCGCCTCGTAGGCGGCGTCCGGGAACCCGGCCTGGGCCCCCGCGCCGCGCTCGATCCGGAGCTCGTGCTTCTGCTTGACCAACCGTGAAACGTTCTCCGGGACGAGGGCGACCCTCCGCTCCCCCGCCGCCGACTCTCTCAGCACCGCGATCCGCATCGTTCCCCGTTCCCCGGGGCGCGAGCCCGAACCCCCGGTGCGAGCCAGAAGGAGACCTCACGCCGGGCCGGTCCGCAAGCGGCAAAGGGGCGCGGCCGCGCCCGTCCCGCGGGGGCGGGCCGGCCCACCGCGAGCCGGGGCGGTGCTCAGCGCCCGCCGATGTAGGTCTGGAGCTGCTCGATCAGGAATTCCTTCTCGTCGAGCATGAGCTGGATGATGTCCCGCATCGAGACCACCCCGACCACCTTGCCGCCGTCCTCCACCAGCAGATGGCGGGTGGTGTTGTCCCGCATCAGGACGGCCACCTCCGCCTCGGTCGCGTCGGCGGCCACCCGCGGCATCCCCGGGCGCATCGCCTCGCGGATGGGCTGCCCGGCGTCGCCGCCGCGGGCGAGCACGGTGAGCACCAGGTCGCGCTCGGTCACGAGCCCCGTGATGCGCCCCGCCTCGCGGACCGCCACCGACCCGATCTTGCGGTCCGCCATGAGCCGCGCCGCCTCGCGGATGGGCGAGGTCGCGTCGAGGATCACCATCTCCCGCGTGACGTGCTTGTGGATCGACGCCATGGAGGCCTCCTTCGACGGGGTGGGAACATCCCGTAACCCAGGCTGCCAACCCCGCGCCTCGCCGTGAAGTCGGGCACCCGAACGGGACGGCGGGAGGAGCGCCTCCCGGGCCCGGCTCAGGCGCCCTGGCGCCCGTAGATGGCCGCCAGCCGCCCGAGCCGGGCGGCCAGGGCGGCCGTGAGCGCCTCCTCGCGCACCCGCCAGCGCCAGTTCCCGCCGAGCGTGGAGGGCCGGTTCATCCGGGCCTCGCTCCCCAGCCCGAGCACGTCCTGGAGCGGGATCACCGCCGTGTCCGCCACCGAGGCGAGGGCGGTCCGGATGAGCGTCCAGGGCATGTCCCGCCCATCGGCGCCCAGGTACTCGAGGGCGAAGGCCTTCTCCCGCGCCACGTCGGCCGCCGTGCGGACGCTGTCCCCGGCGCCGCCCTCCCACCAGCCGCGCACCGTGTCGTTGTCGTGCGTGCCGGTGTAGACGACCAGCTCCGGCTCGTGGGCGTGGGGCAGGAAGCTCGACCCCTGGGGATCGTTGCCGAAGGCGAACTGGAGGATCGCCATCCCCGGGAGCCGGAAGCGGTGGCGGAGCGCCTCCACCTCGGGGGTGATCACCCCCAGGTTCTCGGCCACGAGCGGGAGGGGGCCGAGCGCCCGCTCCAGCGCCCCGAGCAGGTCCGCCCCCGGACCGCGCACCCAGCGGCCGGCCGCGGCGGTCGGGGAGGCGGCCGGGACCTCCCAGTAGGCCTCCAGGCCGCGGAAGTGGTCGAGCCGGACCCGGTCGACCAGCGCCAGGGTCCCCTTCACCCGCTCGATCCAGAACGCGTAGCCCTCCCGCCCGATCGCCTCCCAGTCGTAGAGCGGGTTCCCCCAGCGCTGGCCGGTGGCGCTGAAGTAGTCGGGCGGGACGCCCGCCACCACGGTCGGCTCCCCGGCCGCGTCGAGCCGGAACAGGCCCGGGCGCGCCCAGACCTCGGCCGAGTCGTGGGCCACGTACAGGGGCAGGTCGCCGAGGAGCGTGATCCCCAGCGCGCGGCAGCGGTCCCGGAGCGCCTCCCACTGGCGGTGGAAGGCCCACTGGGCGAAGACCTCGGCGGAGATCGCCTCGGCGTGCCGGGCCCGGGCGGCGTCGAGCGCGGCCGGGTCGCGCCGGGCCAGCGGCCGGGGCCAGCGGGTCCAGGGGAGCCCGCCGTGGGAGGCCTTGAGGACGGCGAACAGGGCCCAGTCCTCGAGCCAGCCCGCCTCCCGGGCGCGGAAGTCCTCGAGCTCGGCCGACGCGTCGGGGCCGGCGGAGCGGGCGAAGGCCCGGGCCGCCCGGGCGATCCGCTCCCGCTTCCAGGCCAGGGTCACCTCCAGGTCGGCCTGGCCCGGGTCCCCGGCGCGCGCCCCGGCCAGGTCGGCGGCCTCGAGCCAGCCCTCGTTCCGGAGGACCTCGATCGACACCAGGAGGGGGTTCCCGGCGAGGGACGACAGGGCCTGGTAGGGGGAGTCGCCGAAGCCGGTCGGGCCGAGCGGGAGCACCTGCCAGAGCCGCTGGCCCGCGTCGGCGAGCCAGCCGGCGAAGCGGTGGGCAGCGCCCCCCAGGTCCCCGGCGCCGTGGGGCCCGGGGAGGGAGGTGGGGTGGCAGAGGATGCCGGAGCGACGGTCGCGCATCACCCACCGACGGATAACACGGGCCGGGGCCGAGCGCGGCGTCCCGGGCGAGAGCCGGGCCCGTTGCCCGCGGGCCCGGCTCCCGGCCCCCCGCCACCCCCTAGGCCAGGGTCGTCACGAGCCCCGCCTCCCGGGCCTCGTGGTCCGCGATCCGTCGGGTCACCTCGCTCGCGAGCTGGGAGAGGTCCGCGGCGGTGTGGCCCTGCGGGGACTTGGCCTTCTCGAGCAGGGCCGACAGCCGCCGCAGGATCTCCTGGTGCTCGTCCACCATCGCCGCGAGCTTGCCCCGCAGCGCCGCGTCGCGCGCCGAGAGCAGGCCGTAGAACCCCTTGGCGTGCTCCTCGTGGGCGAAGTGCTCCTGGAGCGTCTGGGCCAGCTCCTCGAGGGCCGAGGTGAGCGCGGCGGCGTCGGCGGCCTGCTCGGTCCGCCCCATCAGCGCGTTCAGGCGGTCGTGGTCCTCCTCCAGCGCCCGGCGGATCTGCTCGGCGCCGTGGGTGGGCCGGGCGGCCGGCGCCGGGCCCTGGAACTGGGCCTGCTCGGTCGAGCCTTCCAGCGCGAGGGTGGAGGCGCTCCCACCCGAGACGGCGGTGGCCACCGCGTCGAAGTAGCCGGTGCCGACCTCGCGCTGGTGCCGGGTGGCGGTGTAGCCGTGCTTCTCGGAGGCGAGCTCGGCCTCCTGCAGCTCGGTGTAGGCCGCCATCCCGCGGTCGCGGTAACCGCGGGCGAGGTGGAACATGCCGTGGTTCAGGGAGTGGAACCCGGCCAGGGTGACGAACTGGAACCGGTAGCCCATCGCCCCGAGCTCCCGCTGGAAGCGGGCGATGGTGGCGTCGTCGAGGTGCGCCTTCCAGTTGAACGAGGGGGAGCAGTTGTAGGCGAGGAGCTTGCCGGGGAACTTGGCGTGGATCCCCTCGGCGAAGCGGCGGGCCTCGTGGAGGTCGGGCGTCCCGGTCTCGCACCAGATCGCGTCCGCGTAGGGGGCGTAGGCCAGGCCGCGGGCGATGGCCGCCTCGATGCCGCCGCGCAGCCGGTAGAAGCCCTCCGCGGTCCGCTCTCCCTTCACCACGAAGGGGGCGTCGGCGGGGTCGACGTCGCTCATGAGGAGCTTGGCGCTCTCGGCGTCGGTGCGGGCCACGAGCAGGGTGGGGACGTCCATCACGTCCGCCGCCAGCCGGGCCGCGGTCAGGGTGCGGACGAAGGTGGAGGTCGGGACCAGCACCTTGCCCCCCAGGTGGCCGCACTTCTTCTCGCTCGCCACCTGGTCCTCGAAGTGGACCCCGGCCGCGCCCGCCTCGATCATCGCCTTCATCAGCTCGAAGGCGTTGAGCGGGCCGCCGAACCCGGCCTCGGCGTCGGCCACGATGGGGGCGAACCAGTAGGTGCCGCCCTTCCCCTCGGCGTGCTCGATCTCGTCGGCCCGCTGCAGGGCCCGGTTCAGGCGCCGGACCACCTCGGGGACGGAGTTGGCGGGGTAGAGGCTCTGGTCCGGGTAGGTCTGGCCGGCCAGGTTCGCGTCCGCCGCCACCTGCCAGCCGGAGAGGTAGATGGCCTTGAGGCCGGCCCGCACCATCTGGACCGCCTGGTTCCCGGTGAGGGCGCCGAGGGCGTTGACGTACTGCTCCGAGTGGAGCAGCTCCCAGAGGCGGTGGGCGCCCATCCGCGCCAGGGTGTGCTCGATCCGGACCGAGCCGCGGAGCTTCTCCACCTCGGCCCGCCCGTAGCGCCGGACCACGCCCTCCCAGCGGCGCGGGTCGGGGTGGGCGGGGGCGGGGGAGTCGCTCGCGGCCGGCGGACCGCCGGCCAGGATCCGGGCCCGCTCCTCGGGGGTGGCCTCGAGCAGCTCGTAGGCGGGCAGGGTGAGGAACTCCTGGAACTCGGCCTGCGTGCTCATCCGCTCGAAGAGGGCGCGCGCCTCCTCGAACCGCCCGCCCTCGAAGCGGCGGTCGCCGACCTCGAGCCGGATCCGGTCCATCTCCTCGGCCAGGACCGTGCGGAAGCGCTCCACCGTGAGCGGCTTCCCGTCGTCGAGGAGCACGCCGTGGTGGATCCACTGCCAGGCGAGGGCGCGCGAGATCTCGGCGGTGGCCGCGTCCTCCATCAGGTGGTAGAGCGGGACGCAGCCCGAGCCGCGCAGCCAGGACTCGAGGTACTGGACCGAGACCCGGATGGTGTGGCGCAGCCCGGCCTCGGTGCGCGCCCCCTCCACCGGCCGGAGCAGGTCGCGGGGGCCGACCCGGACGTCCTCCCGCTTCTTCTGGAGCTGGTTGGGCGTCCGCATGTGCTGGTCGAAGATCGCCCGGGCGATGGGCACGAGCCCGGGGTGGGCCACCCAGGTCCCGTCGTGCCCGTCGGTCACCTCGCGGAGCTTGTCGGCGCGGACCTTGGCCAGGGCGGCCTCGTTCGCCTCCGGGTCGTCCTTGATCGGGATCTGGGCCGCCATCCCGCCCATGGCGTGGGCCTCGCGCCGGTGGCAGGTCTGGATGAGGAGCTGCACGTAGGCCCGGAGGAAGCCCTTGTCCATGGTGACCTGGGAGCGGTCGGGCAGGACCATGCGCGGGTCGGCGTGGAAGCGCTTCACCCAGGAGAAGATGTAGTCCCAGCGCCCGCAGTTGAGGCCGGCGGAGTGCTCGCGCAGCTCCCAGAGGATCTCGTCCATCTCGAAGGCGGCCGGGAGGGTCTCGATCAGGCAGGTGGCGCGGATGGTGCCGCGGGGGATCCCGAGCGCCTCCTGGGCGCGGACGAAGACCTCGTTCCAGAGCCGCGCCTCGAGGTGGCCCTCGAGCTTGGGCAGGTAGAAGTAGGGGCCGGTCCCGCGGGCGAGGAGGGCGCGGGCGTTGTTCCAGAAGCAGAGGCCGAAGTCCCAGAGCGCGGCGGTGGCCGGGCGCCCGTCCACCAGCGCGTGGCCCTCGAGGAGGTGGAGGCCGCGCGGGCGCACCATCAGGACGGCGGTCCGATCGCGGAGGCGGTAGACCTTGCCCGTCTCGGGCGCGACGTGCTCGATGGTCCCGGCGACCGCGTCCTTCAGGTTCATCTGCCCCTCGACCACGTTCCGCCAGGTGGGCGAGGCCGAGTCCTCGAAGTCGGCCATGAAGACGCTGGCGCCCGAGTTGAGCGCGTTGATGATCATCTTCCGGTCGACGGGGCCGGTGATCTCCACCCGCCGGTCGAGCAGGTCGGGCGGGATGGGCGCCACGGTCCAGGTCGAGGCACGGATCTCCTCGGTCTCGGAGAGGAAGGCGGGCCGCTCGCCGGCGTCGAGGCGGCGCTGCCGCTCGCGCCGGCGCTCCAGCAGCTGCTCCACCCGGGGCCGGAAGCGGCGCACCAGGTCGGCGACGAAGGCCAGGGCCTCGGGGCCGAGGACCTTCTCGTGGCCGGGCGGCAGGGGGCCGCGGAGCTCCAACCCGTGGGGAAGCTGCGGAAGGCGAGGCTCGGTCTGGGGCATGTAAGTCCTCCGTGAGTTCGCCTGAAATCTTGTCTTGATTTTGATCAAATGCAATACCACCAGCAGTTCTAGGTAGTTAACCGTGTGCACCACTGTCAATGAACGGCTGTAAAGCTGCAAAGCTTGAAAATGTCGCGGCGCGTCCACAGGTTCAGGGCGCGGCCGTCGACGAGGGAGGCGGTGAGGCCCCGCCCGCGTTCACCCGATCTGCCCAGCACGTGCGCCGGGCGGCGTGCCCGGCCCAGGAGGACGCCATGCAGGACGCGCCCCATCTCGGCTCGAAGGTCCGGCTCCTCCGCCGCCAGCGGAACCTCACCCAGGTCCAGCTGGCCGAGCGGCTCGGGATCTCCGCGAGCTACCTGAACCTCATCGAGCACGGTCGGCGCGGCCTCTCCGCCGCCCTCCTCATCAAGGTCGCGGCGGTCCTCGACCTCGACCTCAAGTCGCTCTCGCAGGAGGGGCACGCCCGGACGGTCGCCGACCTGATGGAGGTCTTCGGCGATCCGCTCTTCGAGGGGCACGACGTCTCGACGCCCGAGGTCCGCGACCTGGCCGCCACCTCGCCCGCCGCCGCCCGCGCCGTCCTCACCCTCTACCAGGCCTACCGCGCCGCCCGCGAGGCGTCGGACACGCTCGCCGCCACCATCTCGGACGGCGACCTCGAGGGGGTCGACAGCTCGCACCTGCCCACCGAGGAGGTCTCGGACCTCGTCCAGCGCCACATGAACCACTTCCCGGCGCTGGAGGAGGGGGCGGAGGCGCTCGGGCGCGAGGCGCGGCTCGACCGCGACGACCTCTACGGCGGCCTGGTGGCCTTCCTCCGGGAGCTCGGGGTGACGGTGCGGATCGCCCGGCCGGCGGAGATGGACGGGGCGGTGCGCCGCTACCGGCCGGAGGAGAAGGTCCTCACCCTCTCCGAGGTGCTCCGGCGCGGGAGCCGGAACTTCCAGCTCGCCCACCAGGTGGGCCTCCTCACCCAGGGGGCGACGCTGGACCGGCTGTCCGACGACCCGCACCTCACCAGCGACTCGTCCCGCGCCCTGGCCCGGGTGGCGCTCGCCAACTACTTCGCCGGGGCGGTGCTCATGCCCTATCGCCCGTTCCTCGAGGCGGCCGGGCAGGAGCGCTACGACCTCGAGCTCCTCGGCCACCGCTTCCGCTCCAGCTTCGAGCAGGTCTGCCACCGCCTCACCACCCTCCGGCGCTCCGGGGAGGCGGGGATCCCCTTCCACATGGTCCGGGTGGACATCGCCGGGAACATCTCGAAGCGCTTCAGCGCCTCGGGCCTGCGCTTCGCCCGCTTCTCCGGCGCCTGCCCGCGCTGGAACGTCTTCGAGGCCTTCACCACCCCGGGGATGATCCGCACCCAGCTCTCCCAGCTGCCGGACGACGCCACCTACTTCTGGGTGGCCTGCACGGTGAGCCGCGACGGGGGCGGCTACCACGCCCCGCGGTCGGTGCTGGCCGTGGCGCTCGGGTGCGAGGCGTCGCGGGCCCGGGAGCTGGTGTACGCCGACGGCGTGAACCTCGAGTCCCGGGAGGCGGTGGTGCCGGTGGGCGTCACCTGCCGGCTCTGCGAGCGGATGGACTGCGAGCAGCGCGCCCTCCCGCCGCTCCAGCACCCCCTCAAGATCAACGCGAACGTGCGCGGCGTCTCGTTCTACGCGCCGGTCGCTGGACGCGGTTGACAGGCGCGGGGCGCTGGCCGATCGTCTTTCCCGGATGGGCCGTTCGCTCCGCGAGATCAACGCCTACCTCCTGCAGGAGCTGCGCGGGGAGAGGGAGGGGACGCGGGCCACCGACTCCTGGCCGTTCGCCCTGGCCGAGGTGGGCACGGCCCGCGGCGCCGTCGGCCCGGTCCGCGTGCTGGCCTTCGACGACGGCGAGCGGAAGTTCGTCCTCGACGGCCTGGCGCTCCAGGTCCTGCCCGCGGCGGGGATGGGGCTCGCCGACCTCCAGGCCGAGCTGGACGGGGTCGCCTGGATCACCCAGCGCCAGCCGGTCTCGCTCACCACCAGCATGCCCGGGGTGCCGCCTGCGGAGGAGCGGAGGCAGGCGGTGGAGCGGCTCGCCGCCGCGGCCGGCCTGGGCGCGCCGGTGGTGCGCGAGGGGGTCTACCTCCGCAAGGCCCAGGTCTACCTCGCGATCGTGGACGGCGGCGGCCGCACCTGCGCCGTCGGGACCGGGCTCCCCGCCGTCGAGGCGCCCTTCCCCGAGGCCGCGCCGCGCCGCCGGCTGGGGGTCGCGGTCGGCCGCTGGATCGCCCGCAAGGCCTCCTGAGCTCGCCCCGCCGGCCGGGAGAACGGGTCTCACCCGAAGCCGGGTGAGGCGTCAAGCACCGGGAACTGCGGGGGCATTCCTGTCCCGTCGCCTAGGCAGGGGATACCGCCTGGCAGGCCGGTCTCCCTAATGTAGGACACCGATGGACTTCTCCGGTCCCGAGCTTCGGATCCTGGTCGTCGACGACAACGACGTCCTCCGGAAGCTCCTCGCCCACGCGCTCGAGTCGGCGGGCTACGTCGTGAGCACCGCCGAGTCTGCCGAGGCCGCCCTCGAGGTGCTGAGGTTCCATCCCCCCGACCTGTGCGTGATCGATCAGGTCATGCCGGGCATGAGCGGCTCGGAGCTGATCCGGACCCTGCGCCGCTCGGCGGACGCGAGGCTGCGCGCCCTCCCGGTGCTCGCCCTCACCGGCCTCCCCGCGGCGGAGGCGGAGATGCTCGCCGCCGGGGCGCAGGGGGCGATCCAGAAGCCGCTCCGCGAGGATCTGCTGCTCGACGGCGTCCGGCACGCGCTCGGCGGGCCTGGGGGGCCGACGCCCGCGCCGGGCGTCGGCCTGGGCCTGAGCTGACCCCTCAGCCCCGCGCGTACGCCTCCAGGGCGGCGGAGACGGCCGCGCCCGGCCGGGCGCCCTTCCCCTGCTTCGCGAGCGCCTGCTCGATCGCGGCCAGCACCGCGAGGACGTTCTCCTGCCGGGCCGACTCGCCCATGAGCCCGATCCGCCAGACCTTGCCGGCGAGCGGTCCGAGGCCCCCGCCGATCTCGATGGAGTGGTCGGCGAGGAGGCTCTTGCGGACCGCTCCCTCGTCGGCGCCGGCCGGCGCCTTCACGCAGTTGAGGGTCGGGAGCCGGTGCCCTTCCTGGGCCTGCGGGGAGCTGCCGAGCGCCGCCAGGCCGGCCATCAGCGCGGCGGAGTGGCGGCGGTGGCGCGCGTAGCGCGGCTCGAGCCCCTCCTCCAGCACCAGGCGGAGCGACTCGCGCAGCGCGTAGACCATGGAGATGGGGGCGGTGTGGTGATACACGCGCTTCCCCTCGGCCCAGTAGTCCGCCACCATCCCGGCGTCGAGGTACCAGCTCTGCACCTTGGTCTTCCTCGCCTTGACCGCCTCGAGGGCGCGCGGCGAGAGGGTGAGCGGGGCCAGCCCGGGCGGGCAGGAGAGGCACTTCTGCGTGCCCGAGTAGCAGGCGTCGATCTCCCAGGCGTCCACCTCGACCGGTACGCCGCCGAGGGAGGTGACGGTGTCCACGACCAGCAGGCCGCCGCGGGCGTGGACGAGCTTGCCGAGGCCGTCGATCGGCTGCCAGGCGCCGGTGGAGGTCTCGGCGTGGACCAGGGCCACCACCTTCACCTGGCCCTCCCGCTTCAGGACCTCCTCGATCCGGCCCGGGTCGCAGACCTCGCCCCAGGGGATCTCGATCTTCACCAGCCGGGCGCCGCAGCGGCCGACGATGTCGCACATCCGGTTGCCGAAGGCGCCGGCGGCCACCACCACCGCGGTGTCGCCGGGCTCGAGCAGGTTCACGAGCGCGGCCTCCATCCCCGCCGATCCGGTGCCGGAGACCGCGATGGTGAACGGGTTCTCGGTGCGGAACACCGCCCGGAGCTGTGCCTGGACCTCGTTCATGATCTCGAGGAACTTCGGATCGAGGTGGCCGAGCAGCGGCGTCGACATGGCCCTCAGCACGCGCGGGTGGACCATGCTCGGACCGGGGCCGAGCAGGAGGCGGGTGGGGGGCGCCAACTCGGGGACGGCGGGGGCGGACATGCGGGGACCTCGCGGAAGGAGAGGGAGCGGCCCAGGATACCCCGCCGGAGGCTCGCCTGCCGCCCTTCCCCCCGGGGGCGGGCCGATCGAGGGTGGGACTCGGTCGCGGCCGGTTTCCGGGGCAGGCGCGCCCGGCCGTGATAAACCCGGGAGCGCCGTGCACCAGCGCCTGATCCGCCGCCCCCCCCTCGTGCTCCTGGCCGGGCACGTCACCCTCGACCGCTACGGCGACCTCCTGGAGCCGGGCGGCACCGTCACCTACGCCGCCCGCACCTACCTCGGCCTGGGGGCGCGGGTCCGGGCGGCGACCGCCGCCTCGGATGGCTTCCCCGGGCAGGCGCTGGCGGGGGCGGAGGTCTCGATCGCGCCGGCCCCGCGCACCACCACCTTCGTGAACGCGTACGGCCCGGACGGCGTGCGGACGCAGCGCGTGGAGGCGGCCGCCCCGCCGCTCGCCCCGGGGGCGATCCCGCCGGCCTGGCACGAGGCGGACGTGCTGCACCTCGCCCCGGTGCTCGGGGAGGTCGACCTGGCCGCCTGGGTGCGGAGCACGCGGGCGCGGTTCGTCGGCATCGGCGTGCAGGGCTGGGTGCGCGAGGTCCAGCCGGACGGCCGGGTGGCCCAGCCGCGCTGGGAGCCGGAGCCCGGGGCGCTGCGCGGGGTCCACGCCGCCTGCCTGGGCGAGGACGACCTGCGCGGCCAGGGGGACCTCCTCGACCGGCTGGTGGCGGCCGTGCCCATCGTGGTCTTCACCCACGGCGAGGCCGGTTGCGACCTGATCCTGCGGGGCCGGACCGTGCGCGTGGGAGCCTTCCGGACGCGCGAGGTGGATCCGACCGGGGCCGGGGACGTCTTCTCGGCCGGCTTCTTCCTCGGGCTGGCGGAGGGCGCGGGCCCGGAGGACGCCGCCCGGCTCGGGGCGGGCGCCGCCTCGATCGTCGTCGAGGCACGCGCCGGCGAGGCGCTCGGCCGGATCGCCGAGGCCCGGGCCCGGGCCGAGCGCGTGCCGGTGCCCGCGCTGCGGGCCGCTGGCGTCGCCGGTCGCTAGCTAGCCTCGCCCGGGCGCGCGCAGCCAGAGCTCCACCTGCCCGACCGCGAAGGGGACGGCGGCGTCCACCCGCAGGACCCGGGGCCCGAGCGAGAAGGGAACGAACCCGCGCGCCTCGAGCGCTCCGGCCTCGTAGGGCGTCCAGCCGCCCTCGGGGCCGATGGCGAGCGCGGCGCCCGGCCCGCCGGCGGGGAGCCGCTCGAGCGGGACGGCGCCGGCCGGGTGGGCGAGGAGCCGGGTCGGGGCGGGGAAGAACCCCTCGAGCTCGTCCTCGATCAGCGGCTTGAAGAGGCGCCGGACGTGCACCTCGGGGAGGACGGTGTCGCGCCCCTGCTCGAGGCCGAGCAGGAGCTCCCGCCGCAGCGCCGCCGGGGCGAGGAACGGGGAGGAGAAGTAGCTCCGCTCCACCCGGTAGCTCCCGGCGAGGACGACCCGCTTCACGCCCATGGCGGTCACCGCCTGGAGGGCGCGGCGGAGGATCTTGGGCCGGGGGAGGGCGAGGAGGAGCGTCACCGGCGAGGCCGGCGGAGGCTCGCGATCGAGCCGGGGCGCGAGGACCAGCGCGCCCTCCGGGCCGGGGAGGATCTCGGCCTCGCCCATCCGGCCGCCCACGACGCCCACCTGGAGCCGGTCGCCCGGCCCGGCCCGGAGCACCTCGCGGACGTGGAGGGCGCGCCGGCCGGCGAGGCGCGCCGTGCCGTCCGCGGCCAGCTCGTCCGGCTCGAGGAGGAGGAGGTTCACGGGCGGGGAGGGTCGCGTCCCGCCCCGCGGTTGTCAACGCGGCCTTCAGAGCGCGTGAAGCCATCCCCGGCCGTCAACGAGCGAGGGCGAACGCCGAGCAGGGCACCCGACGACCGGGCCCGGCAGGCGTGCCTGGAGGCCTCAGGATGGAGCACCTCCTGATTCGAGGGGCGCCCCATGGCTCAGGTGGCGACCTGGCCGGCTTCGCCACCGCCGCCTGGGGCTCGCGCCGTGGCGGCGGAGGGCGCGCGAGGTCGCCGGCGCGTCCCTGCGTGGCCGGAGAGGACCTCCACGGCGTGCCCCGTACCGTCTCCGCGGGGCACGCGGCGGGCAGCGAGCCCGCCGCTGGGCTACAATCGGGACATGGCCGAGCCCGCTCCCCCCCGCTGGACGCTGATCTCGGTCCTGTTCTCGTCCCTGCCGCTCTCGCCCGCCCTGGCCGCCACCCTGCACGAGGGGGCGCTCGAGCTCTACCGGCGGGACGAGCCGATCGGTCCGGTCGCCGGGGAGACGGTGAGGGGGCGGATCGTGAACCTGCGCAGGACCATGCAGCTCGGGGCGATCAGCGGGCCGGCCTTCGAGGCCCGGCTCGACACCGAGCGCGGCGAGGGCACGGTGCGGTACCTGCTCACCCGCCACGGGCTGGAGCTCATGGGCGTGGCCGATCCGACGCCGGCCCCGGCCTCGGGCCGCTGGGTCAACTGACCTCGGGTCGTCGTCGCGGCGCAGCCGCTCCCGAAGATGGAAGAGGCCCCCGACCTCGCGGCCGGGGGCCTCCGGAGCGCTTCGTCGGCCGCGAGCTACTTCTTCTGCTGCTTCTTCGCGGGCGCGGCGGGGGCCTCGGCGGCGCCGCCGCCGGAGGCCTTGGGAGCGAGGGTCCGGTTGCCGGTCTCGTCCATCGAGGTGAAGAGGACGGCGTTGGCAGCGGCGCCGGCCTCGGCCTTGATCGGGTGGCAGACCGCGCAGAAGGCGTCGATCTTCGAGCCCTTCGCGGTGTCGACCCGCAGGTACTTGTAGTACGGGTTCGAGGGGTGCGGATCGTGGCACCCGAGGCACTCGAAGCGGCCGCCCTCGCGGAGCAGCTCGGCCGGCACCTTGGCGACCTTGGGGTTCACGGAGGAGAGGCCGTACGGGTGGCTCATGTGCCCGGAGATGGGCGCGTAGCCCTGCCCGCCCTCCTTCGAGTCGGCGTGGCAGCCCAGGCAGAGGGCGGTCGTGCCGGTGTAGGGCGTCTTGGTCTTCGGGTTGAGCACCTGCTTGTTGGCGGCCACGGCGAAGATGATCTCGCCCTTGGCGGTGTGGATCGAGTGGCACCCCGTGCAGCCCACGCTGTCGTGGCCGCCGGCGGCGAGGGCCGCGAACGGGAGCGAGGAGGCGAGGACGGCGAGCGCGAAGCTGCGGACGTACGACATGCGGTCTCCTTTGGAGAGGGATCCGGCAGAAGAAGTCGGGTCGAACTGTACGGAAACGCAACGGCCCCGGCCTTGATGGAAGACAAGGCCGGCCGGCTCCCGCGTCCCGCGTTCATGGACCGGTGTGCTCGTCGTCTCCCGCCAGCGCGCCGGTGCGCCACCCGAGACGGATCGAGAGGAGCCGCAGGCAGAAGGCGACCGCGATGCCGGCGGCGGCCGCCCGGTGTGCGGAGAGGTGAGCCTGCGTGGCCAGGGCGAGGAAGACCACCACCCCGCCCAGCGCCGCCACGGCGTAGAACTCCCCCGGCTTGAAGATGAGCGGCTCCTCCCGGACGAGCACGTCGCGCAACAGCCCGCCGCCGACCGCGTTCACCACCCCGACCAGGGTGGCGGCGAGGATGGGGAGCCCCGCGGTCAGGGACTTCTCCGCCCCGACCACCGCGTAGAGCCCGAGCGCCAGGGCGTCCGCCAGCACGAAGACCAGCCGGAGCCGGTGCAGATGCCGGGCGAAGAACGCCCCCACGCCGGCGCCCGCCAGGACCGCCACCAGGTAGCGCGCGTCGCTCACCGCCAGCGGCGGCCCGTTCTGCAGGAAGAGGCCGTCGCGCAGGAGCCCCCCGCCCAGGCCGGTCACCAGGGCGAGCACGAGCACCCCGACCGCGTCGTACCGCTTGCGGATGGCGGCCAGGGCGCCGGTGACCGCGAAGAGGGCGGTGGCCGCCAGGTCCACCGCGACGTTGAGCTGGTACTGGCCGACGAGGATCGGGCGCACGCCGCCGTCTTAGCACGGCGCGGTAGCATGGGTGGATGGACGCCCTCCCGGTCCGGCTCGTGCTCCTCCGCCCGCGCAACCCCGAGAACCTCGGGGCGGTCGCCCGGGCGATGAAGAACTTCGGGCTGTCCGACTGGGCGATCGCCGCGCTCGGCACCCACGACTTCGGCGCCGCGCGGAGGGTGGCGGTCCACGCGGAGGAGCTCCTCGACCGGCCGAGGCTGGTCCCCAGCCTGGAGGAGGCGGTGGCGGACTGCGCCTGGGTGGTGGGGACGAGCTCGCGGGCGGTGGCCGGGAAGCGCCGGCTCGCGCCCGCGGAGGTGGCGGCGGAGGCGCTGGCGCGCGCCGGCCGGGGGCGGACCGCGATCGTCTTCGGCGACGAGCGCAGCGGGCTCACCAACGCCGAGGTCCACCGCTGCCACGATCTCTCCGCCATCCCCTCCGGCGGCGACCAGCCCTCCCTGAACCTCGCCCAGGCGGCGGTCGTCTACTGCTACGAGCTGCGCCGGGCCGCGCTCGCCGCCGCCCCGGCCCACCGGCGCGCTCCGCCCCCGGCGGCCACCGACGCCGACCTCGCCCGGGTCGAGGACGCCCTCCGCGAGGCGCTCCGCGAGGCCGGCTTCCTGGCGGGGCCGGAGCGGCACGCGGTCCGGGACCTCCAGGCGGCCCTCCGGCGCGCCCGCCTCTCGCGCCGGGAGGCGCGGCTCTGGCTGGCGGCCCTGCGGACCCTGGGGCGGGCGCGCTAGGCGAGTCCAGGCGGCGCGGCCGCGCCCCTACTCCAGGTCCTCGCGCACCACGCCCGGCAGGGAGAGGACCAGGTCGGGCCCGAAGGCGGTCGCGGGCGTCTGCCAGCCGGGCCGGACCTCGCCCCGGAGGACCCGCTCGGCGATCTCGATCGCCGCCACGGCGGTGAAGGCGTAGGCCTCCGGCCCGCGCTGGCGGGCGGTGACCCGCCGGCCGTCGCCGTCGATCGCCTCCCCGTAGACCACCGTCGCCCCGCGCGCCCTGGCCGCCTCGTCCGGCCCCCCCTCGGCGCCGGCCAGGAGCCGCGCCAGCCCGTCCCGCACCGCCTCCATCCGGAGGAGAGGGGCGAGGTACGGCACCGTCCGGAAGAAGGCCCGCGAGGCGCGCGGGCCGACGAGGTAGACGGTCACGTCGTGTATCGAGGTCGAGCGCGGGGCGGTGAAGGTGTCGCCCCAGGGCACCGAGACCCCCGCCAGCGGGCCGCTCCCCAGGTCGAACACCCGGGTCCGCGGACCGCTCCCCGCCGTCGCCGGCTCCGGGTGGAGGAGCAGGGTCCGCGCGGTGCCCCGCGAGATCCGGTCGAGCCCCTGCACGGCCAGCACGAGGCGGCGCGCCCCGGGGAGCCGCCCGGCGAGGTGCACGGCCAGGCAGTCGGTGGGGACCACGTCGAAGCCCGCCGCGGGGAGCAGCATCACCCCCGCCCGCTCCGCGTGGAGCCCCATCTCCGCCAGCCCGTGGAGGACGGTCGGCTCGCCGGTGAGGTCGAGGTAGTGGACGCGCGTCTCCAGGCAGGCCTCGGCCATGGGGCGGAAGGTGCGGACGAACGGGCCGGCGCAGTGGAGCACCGCCCCGGCGTCCTCGATCCCGCGCCGCAGCGCCTCGGGGTCGCTGAGCGGGAAGGCACGCCAGGCGCAGCCGAGCGCCCGGCCGAGCGCCGCCAGGCGCTCGGAGTCGCGGCCGGCCAGGACGGGGGAGAGGCCACGCTCCACCGCGCGCCGGGCGATCAGCGCGCCGGTGTAGCCGTAGGCGCCGTAGACGAGGAGCGGGCCGCGCACGTGCGGAGCGTACCAGCGGCTAGGGGAAGATCTCCAGCACCCGGGCCCTGCGGATGGCGGCGTCCTCGATCTCGATCGTGGTCGGGACCTCGTGCGTGGCGCGGACGGCGAACCCGCCGGTGGGGGCGTAGGTCCGGCCTGCGTCGCCGGCCAGGACGCGCACCCCCGCACCGGCCAGCGCCCGGAACCAGGCCAGGGCCCGCTCGGCCAGGCCGCGCTCGTAGAAGACGTCGCCGGCGAGGAGCACCTCCACCCCGGGGAGCGGAGACCCGATGGCGTCCCCGGCGCAGAAGGGGATGGCCACGCCGTTCAGGGCGGCGTTGAGCCGGACCGCCGCCTCGCAGAACGGGTCGTGGTCGAGGGCGATCGCCTCCGCCGCCCCGGCCCGCGCGGCGGCGATCGCCACCAGGCCGCTGCCGCTCGCGAAGTCGGCCACCCGGCGGCCGCGGACCAGCGCCGGGACGTCGAGGAGGTGGCGCGCCAGGGCCTGGCCACCGGCCCACGGGAAGGCCCAGAAGGGAGAGTCGTCCCACCCGGCCAGGGAGGCCGCGGTGGCGTGCCAGAGCGGCGTGAAGGCGGTGGCCTGGAACAGGGCGAGCTCCGGGACGAGCGGGACCGGGGCGGGCGCGGTGCGCTCCCGCACGAAGTCGAGGAGCTCGTCCAGGGGTCGGAGCGGGCCGGGCACCGCGGCAGCGTGGGGCGGGCCGGCGCCCCCGTCAAGCGCCGGCCCCCCGCCGCCGCGCGCCCGCGCCCCGGGCCCCGCGTGGGCGGGACACCGCCCTTGCCCGCGCGCCCCGGGCGGCCGGACAATGCTCGCGGGGGTGCCGCATGGCGTCCGAGCCGGAGCAGCCGAACCGCAGGCAGTTCACCCGGATCCAGTTCCACCGGCCGGCGATCCTCACGATCGCCGACGCCAGCCTCTCCTGCCGCGTGCTGGACGTCTCGCTGAAGGGCGCGCTCCTCCTCGCCCCGACCACCTCGCGGCCCCAGTCCGGCCAGGAGTGCTCGCTCGAGATCCAGCTCGATCCGCACGAGGCGGTGATCCGGATGGAGGGCGTCGTCGCCCACGTGGAGGGGCCGGCGGTCGGGGTGCGCTGCACCGGGATCGACCTCGACAGCATCGCCCACCTGCGCCGCCTGGTGGAGCTGAACCTGGGCGACGAGGACCTCCTTCACCGCGAGCTGGCGGCCCTCATCTCGCAGCCCCGGTGAGCGGCCGCCGGCCGCGCCGCGATCACGGGGTGGCCGGAGGCGTGGGGGGAGGGCTGGCGGGCGCGGCCGGAGGGGGCGCGGGCTGGGCCGCCTGCTGCGCGCGGTGGTGCTCGCGGAGCCCCTCGCAGGGATCGGGTCGCTGGGCCGCCGGGGTGAAGATCACGTAGTCCCAGGGGAGGACGCCCCCCGACTCCTCGTCGCGGGCGTAGGCGAGCGGCTCGAGCTCGCCCGGGTCCACCTCGCGGAAGGCCACCGCCACGGCGCGCCGATCCCCGGCGTCGGGGGCGAGGTAGGCGGGCGCGCCGCGGTCGGTGCGGGCGTGCTCGGCGCCGGCCACGAGGACGGCTCCCTGCGGGCCGGCCCGGAGCAGGACCTCGGCCATCTGCGCGTCGCGAGCCCGCTGGCCGAGGATCATGGGATCGAGGAGCGCGTCGGGGAGCTCGCCGCAATGCGAGTCGGCCATCTCCTTGCGGAGGGCGGCCCGCGCCTGGGGGGAGAGCGGCCCCTGGCGCGCGATCCGGTCCCGCACCCCCGGCGGCAGCGCCTTCTCCCCCTCCTTCACCACCTCGCGGATGCGGGCCCGCGGCAGGTTCGCCCCGAGCACCACCAGCTGCGCCCCGAGGGCGGTCTCGAAGATCGGCTGGTAGAGGCGGAAGGGCGGCCAGCCGCTCTGGTCCCAGCCGAGCGCCTGGCCGAGGCGCTGGGCGGTGAGGCCGGGCTCGGCACGCGCCGCGTCGATGGTCGACTGCTGCTCCACCGAGAGCATCTCGAAGGCCACCGCCGGGCGCCGCCCCGAGGAGAGGAGCGAGCGGAGGAGGCGCGCCTGGAGCAGGTGGTGGTCCGGGTTGTCGTGGACCTCGCCGAGGAGGACGAACGGCGCGCCCGCCAGGGCCTGGTCGAGGGCGGGCTCCTCCACGAAGCGCGCCCGGGCCACGTCCCAGATCCGGCCCACCAGCGGGTGGTCGCGGTGGAGCGGGCTCACCCAGTCGCGGGCCGGGGCGATGGGCTCGGCCACCCGGACGGCGTCGGAGCGGGCACAGCCCGCGGCCAGGGCGGCGAGGGCGGCGGCCAGCGCGAGGCGCGGCATGCGGGCCACCGGGTCAGCGGGCGGGCGGCGTCCCGCCGAGGCGCGCGAGCGCCTCCTGGGCCTGCTGCGCCTGGGGGCTGCCGGGGGCGACCTCGATCACCTTCTTGAAGGCCTTCTCCGCCTTGGCGTTGTCCTTGAGGTCGTTCGAGTAGACCACGCCCAGGTTGAAGAGGCTCTGGGCGTGCTTCGGGTCGAGCTGGCTCGCCTTCTGGAAGTTGGCGACGGCCTTGTCGAACATCCCGGCCTCCCGGTACATCACCCCCTGGTCGGTGAGGACGTCCGGGCTGTCGGGCTCGAGCTCGAGAGCGCGCCCGTAGGCCTCGATCGCCTTCTTCGGCTGGTGCGTGTCGAAGTAGTCGTTGCCCAGCGAGATCCAGGCGCGGACGTTCTTCGGGTCGCGGGCCACGATCGCCTCGCCGGCGGAGATCCGCTGGGCGGCCTCGAGCGAGCCTCCCGGCCGCTGCATCGGCGCCGGGGCGGCCCCCTCCGGCGGCATGGCCGGCGCGGCCACCGGCGCGGGGCGCTCGTCGCGCATCACGCGCCCGGCGCTGCCTGCCTGGTAGCCGAGGAGCCCTCCGATCGCGAGCCCCACGATCAGGGCGATCACGGTGTTCAATCTCACGTCCGACCTCCTGAGAGTTGCGAGAGGAGAGCACGGATCCGCCCCGCGGGCCAGCGCGAACCCGGTCCCCGCGCACCGGGGCCGGGGCGGGTGGGCGCCGGGCGGGACCGGGGCGCTCCGGGCCGCGGCGCGAGGGTCGCCCCCGCGGGCGCCGCGTTCACGGGCGGTGGGAGGCGCGGGGGCTGCGGCGTGGCGCCCGCCCCCGCCGGAACGGCGCAGGGGCCACGCGGACCGGCGTACACTCCACCCCGGTGGCCCGCCCGCATCACGTCCTGCTCGTCCCGGGCTTCTTCGGGTTCGCGAACCTCGGGGACTTCGCCTACTTCGGCCACGTCCGCGATCTGCTGGCCGAGATCGGCCCCGGGCTGGGGATCGACGGCGAGATCCGGGACCTGGCGACCGCCCCCACCGCCAGCCTGAGCCGGCGGGCCGCCCTGCTGGCCGAGGGCATCTCCGGGCTCCTCGACGAGCACGGCGGGGAGGTCACCATCGTCGGGCACTCGAGCGGAGGGCTCGACGCCCGGCTGGTGGCCTCGCCCGAGGTCTCGCTCCCCACCGACGCGGACGTCTCCCGCTGCGCGGCGGCGGTGCGGGCGGTGGTGACCGTGGCCACCCCGCACTACGGCACGCCCATGGCGGACTTCTTCAACAACCTGCTCGGGCAGCAGCTCCTCCGCCTGCTCTCGCTCTCGACCATCTACTCGCTGCGAGCCGGGCGGCTGCCCATCGGCGTGGCCCTCCGGCTTGCCGGGCTCCTGCGCCGCCCGGGGGCGCGGCCGGGGGGGCCGCTCGAGCAGCTGTTCGACGACCTGCTGGCCGACTTCTCGCCCGAGCGCCGCCGCCTGGTGGAGCGCTTCTTCGAGGCCCTGGGGGACGACCAGGACCTGACCGCCCAGATCGCGCCGGCGGGGATGGACGTCTTCAACGCCTCCACCGATGACCGGCCGGGCGTCCGCTACGGCTGCGTGGTCACCCAGGCCCGGCCCCCCGGGGTCCGCTCCGCGCTCAAGGCCGGGCTCGACCCGTATGCGCAGGCGACCCACGCGCTCTACGTCGGCCTCCACCGGCTCGCCGCCCGGACCCCGCCCGCCAAGGTGCCCCCGCTCACCCTGCTCCAGGCCGGCCCGCTCCGGCTCGCCTACGGCCGGGTGCCCGACGGCCGGGCCAACGACGGGATCGTGCCCACCCGCTCGCAGGTGCGGGGCGAGGTGATCCGGGCGGTCTGGGCCGATCACCACGACGTCATCGGCCACTTCCGGCAGCCCACCCACGTGCCGCCCCACCACGACTGGCTGGCGTCCGGCACCGGCTTCAACCGGGCGCAGTTCGACGAGCTGTGGCGGACCGTGGCGCGGTGGATCGCGACCCCCGCGCTCCCGCGGCCGGCCGCGGGGGCGGGAGGGCGCCGAGGCGGTCCTCAGGCGTAGGCGCTGCCCTGCGCCTCGGGCGCGTCGGGGAACGCGTCCACCCGATTCAGCCAGCCCCCCAGGAACTTGGCCAGGGTCGGCCTCGCCTGCGCGAGCTGCGTGTAGTACGCGACGCGGGCCTGCTTGTACCGGCGGTACACCTCGTCCTGCGGCAGCCCGGCGAGGGCCTGCAGCGTCCCCGGGCCGATCGCGCCGTCCTCGGCGACCGCGGTCCCCATCCCGTTCATGACGTGCTGCAGGAGCTCGGTGGCCCGCGCGCCGGCGTTCACGTAGAAGTCGCAGACGATGTTGGCCAGGTCCTGGAGGGCGAAGTCGTCGCCGTGCATCCGGTCCCAGTACCTCGCCTTGTAGATGGCGCCGGCCTGGGCGTCGGTCAGGTTCCTGAGGTTCTCCGCCGTCGGCTCGATCCCGAGGAGCTCCCGCGAGCACTCCTGGAAGACCGCCAGGGTGACGCCCTTGTTCGTCTCGCCCCCCGGATCGTCGGGATCGTCGACGTAGCCTCCCTCGAACCGGAGCAGCATGGGGAGGAACTGCTCGAACTTCGCCATGGCATCCCCTTCCTGCGGCGCGCGGCGCCGCCGGAGACCGCGGCGGGCCGATGCTCGCGGTCGGTGGGACTCTGCGTGATGGGCGACCCGGTGCCGCGCAAGGGGCACTTCTCATCCCGTTGGGCCCGCCCATCCGGGCGAACCGGGTCGAGCGTGCCGACGGCGGGCCGCGCGGGGCCCCGGGAGGGGGCCCGGGCGGCCCTCGACGGGGAGCTCGGGGCCCGCCGTTCGCCTTCGCGGTGCCGCTCCCCTTCGCCACCCCGTCCCCGACGCCCGGACCGACGGGGCGCCCTCACGTGAGCGCCCCCCGGGCATCGATGGGGATGACCCGCTCCACCCTCCCGCCGACCAGCCCGCCGCGCACCCCGACGTAGCGGTCGTGCAGGTTCACCGTCGGATCGCAGTGGCCCGGGACGAGCCAGATCGTCTCGCCGATCCCGGGCAGGGGCGCGCCGCCGAGCGGGCGCAGGATCCCGTGCTCGTCGCCGCCGTTCTCGAAGGCGTAGGCGCGCCGCCCGAAGGGATCGTGGACCCGGGGGAGCCCGGAGTCGACGGCGTGGCTCTTGTGCCCGGCGTCGACCACCGCGCGCCCGGCGCCCACGCTCATCACCTGCGCCTTGACGAAGAGCGCGTGCTCGAAGGGGGGGTGCGCCGGGTCGGCGGCGTTGTCCGCGTAGTCGCGGTCCATGAAGAGGTAGCTGCCCGCCTGCAGCTCCCCGTAGACGCCGCTCGCGGCCTCGAGGGCGTAGGTCCCCGTCCCGGCGCCGGTGACGAGGGGGCAGGGGAGGCCGGCCGCCTCGAGCGCCTGGCGCGTCGCCCGGGCCGCCGAGACCGCCGCCGCGCTCGCCTCGCGGCGCGCCTCGGGGGAGCGGAGGTGCTGCGCCTTCCCCTGGTAGGCCTGGAGTCCGGCGAGGCGCAGGCCGGGGCTGGCGGCCACCCGGCGCGCCAGCTCCACCGCGGCGACGGGGTCGCGATCCGCGGGTGGAACGCCGCACCGGCCCTGGCCGACGTCGATCTCGACGAAGACGTCGAGGGCGGCTCCGGCCTCCCGGACCGCCTCCGCCAGCCGCGCCACGCCCTCGGCGCCGTCGACGGCGATGGCGAGCCGGCCTCCGCGGGCCGCCAGCGACCGGGCGAGCGCCGCCACCCGGACGAGCTTCGCCGGCGCGACCACCTCGTTGCTGAGGTAGAGGTCGTCGATCCCCCTCGCCGCCAGGGCCTCCGCCTCGGAGGTCTTCTGGACGCAGACCCCCACCGCCCCGGCTGCCAGCTGGAGCCGCGCGAGCTCCGCGCTCTTGTGCATCTTGGCGTGCGGCCGCAGGCGCACCCCCGCGCCGCGAGCGAAGGCGGCCATCCGGGCGAGGTTCCGCTCCATCGCGTCGAGGTCGACGACGAGCGCGGGCGTGTCGACGTCGGCGACGGGGTCGCCGGGCTGGCTCACGGGGCGCCTCCCTTTCTCGAAGGCCGAGTCTACCCCGCCGGCGCGGTGAGGCTACGCGGGTCCCGACGGCGATCACGACGGCGGGGCCGCTCGGGGCCGCGGCCGCGGCGGCCGCCTTCGGACCTCCGCGCACCGAGGCGGGGTGAACGGCGTCCCCTCGAGGGGCCGGCGCTCGCGCCCCCTCTCGGGAGCGCTCGCCGTCCGCTTCCCAGGTAGATCCAGGCCTCGCAGGCCCTCGAGGCCTGCAGGAGGACGGCGATGGCTTCAGCGACCCCTTCCGAGCCACGGAGCGGAGCGATCGGCGACGCGTTCATCTCCATCGACGTGCCGTTCGAGCTCGCCCGGCTCCAGGCCAGCGACGCCTACCAGACGGAGGGGCACGCGGGCCGGACGCTCACCAAGTACCCCGAGCTCCGGGTGGTGATCGAGACGGTGAAGACCGGGGTGCGGCTCCCGTTCCACGAGACGGCGGAGCAGATGACCCTGCAGGTGATCCTCGGCCAGCTCCGCGTCTGGATGCGGCACGGGGAGAACCGCGACCTCACCGAGGGGAGCTTCGTGGCCATCGACGCGGGACGTGTCCACGAGCTCGAGTCGCTCCAGGACTGCGCCTTTCTCCTCACGCTCGCCTGGCCTCCCGTCGAGCGTCGCACCCGGGAAGGCGCCGGGAGCTGAGCCGGGACGTCCTGGCCGCGCTCCCCGCGGCGCGCGCCCTCACTCGCGCACGATCCGCCCGCGCTCCACCCGGACCTGGACGTTCCGATCGCCGTCGAGCGCCGCGGCGCCGAGGACGCGGATCTCGCCCTCGCCCACCTCCACGTCGAGCCGGGCCGAGGAGGCGAAGCGGCGGAGGTCCAGGGTGAGCTTCCCCTTCCCGAGCCGGACCCGCACCGGCTTCTCGCCGTCGCCCGGGAGGCGCAGGCTCACCTCGGTGCGGCGCTCGGTGAACCAGCCGAGCGGGTCGATCGAGAGGACCGAGGCCGCCGGCCCGTCCCGCCAGGCGAAGTTGAGGCGGCTGGTCGGGAAGCCGAAGGCCTGCACCTGGTAGGAGGCGACCAGGCCCGGGCCGGCCTCGACCGCGACCGTCGCCTCGTCCAGCGACACCTCGACGGCGGGTGCGCGGACGGCGGCGACCTGGGCCGCCGAGAGAGAGAAGGTCTTGGAGGAGATGTAGGGCGTGGCGAGGAGGACCGCGCCGGTGAGGGCGGCGAGGGAGCCGCCGCCGAGGAGGGTGGCGAGGCGCGCCTTCCGGCGGTCGCGGGCCGGGTCGGCCTGGGCCGCGGGATCGGGCTCCCGGTCGAGGTCGAGCACGTGGTAGAGCGCCAGGGCGACGATCCAGACCATGCCGCCCGACCAGAGGACGTCGCTCAGGAAGTGGCCGCCGGCCATCATCCGGGCCGCGCCGAGCACGAGGCCCCAGCCGAGGCCCGCGACGAGGAAGCCGATGGCCGCCCGGCGTCGGCGCCGCTTCAGCACCAGCCAGGGGACGCTCAGGTAGAAGCCCATGGAGCAGTGGCCGCAGGGGAAGGACTTGGCCTGCGGGTCGCTCCCCTTCACCCAGACCGGGAGGAAGCGCTCCTGGCCCCCCAGCTCCTGGACCTCGCGCGGGCGCGGCCGGCCCCAGTGGTCCTTGAAGGCGACGTTGACGATCAGCCCCGGCCCGACGGCCGCCACCAGCACGAGGAAGAGGGCGGGCTTCCGCCACGCGAGGAGGCGGCGCGGGTACCAGTAGGAGAGGGTGAGGGCGATCAGCGCGGCGGCGGCGAGGAGGACGCCGGCGAGCACGCCGTACCGGAAGATGAAGCGCCAGAACGGCTGCTCGGAGAGCGGCCAGCTGCAGCACGGCTCGCGGAAGAGGTCGCCCGCCAGCAGGTCGAGCCGGGTGGTCCAGAAGACGACCGTGACCGCCGCCAGCACCGCGGCGACGGCGAGCGACTCCCGGCGGACGTTCCGGCTCAGGGGGCGGAGCATGGGCGGCGAGCCTCGCACGCGCCCGGTGGCCTCGGCAAGCCACGGAGGCGCGGCGCCGGGCGCCGTGCGCCGGCCGGACCGGCGCCCTCACCCCACCAGGAAGACCGTGCAGGACCGCGCCCCGTGCGCCCCGATCACCAGCGCCTGCTCGATGTCGGCGGTCTTGGAGGGGCCGGAGATGAAGAGGCCGAAGCCGGCGCCGGGGAAGGCGACCCGGGCGTAGGCCTCGTGCATGTCGTTCACGATCTCGCCCGCGGGCACCACCAGGGCGAGGTGCTGCGCGACGACGAAGGCGCCGCGGTGCCGGAGCCCGGCGCCGCTCACCCAGACCGCCCCGGTCTCGGCCACCGCGAAGGCCCCGGGGAGGATGGCGAGGTCGACCCCCTCGAGCTGGTGCGGGTCGGCGAGGTCGTCGAGCCGGACGTCGCCCGGGCCGGCCGCCGGCACGGCCGAGAGGACGCGGCGCGCCTCGAGCGACCGCGCCAGGGCGGCGGACTCGGCGGCGAGCGCCCCCGGTCCGCTCACCCGGACGAGCTTCCCGCCCACCAGCGTCACCGCCTCGGCGAGCTTCCCGGCCGGGTCCGGCCAGCGCACCGGCTGGACCTTCCCCTCCGGGCGGCCCGGGTCGGGCGGCGCCGCGCGGCGCAGGGCGGACAGGATCTCCTCACGGCTGCCCATG
>Ga0335076_10001095_pt1 | contig 25858 bp, 19 predicted proteins | sample Lox_Sample_25_FD_206717 | JGI IMG/M metagenome (GOLD analysis project Ga0335076, IMG submission 206717) | Soil microbial communities from Loxahatchee National Wildlife Refuge, Florida, United States - Lox_Sample_2.5 | ecosystem: Environmental > Terrestrial > Soil > Wetlands | place: USA... | reverse complement strand
ACGATCTATGGCCTGATGCGCACCGCCGGGCCGAATCTGTGGCAGGACGCGAACGGCACGCAGACGAACATCGTCACCGGCAAGCCCGTGACGATCGGCAAGATCGATCCGCTCGGTTATTTTCGTCCGACCAGCCCCGACGGCGTGATCGCCGGCTTTGGTGCTCCGCTGGTGCCGCCGAACGGTCTGTCGTTGGGCAAGCGCTTCCTGTTCGCCAGCGACCCGCATGTCCAGCTCTATCTCTATCTGGACAAGGACGCGCTGGACAAACGCGCCAACCTCTTGATGAGCGGCGGCGGCGTCGGCTTCGAAGGCAAGCTGAGCTCCGGCGATCCGTTGAAGCTGCGCCTCGGTGTCGGCCGCGACCAGACGGGCTCCGGCGCCGGCTTCATCACCATTCAGATCGGACCGGACTATACGGCGGCGTCGCCGCAGCCATAGCGCCCGATGCCGGCGGCCCGCGTTCAGGGGCCGACGGTGAAGGGGATCTCGCCGTGCGTGGTCTTCCCGTCCTCGCCGAGCGCGTGCCAGCGCAGGCGGTAGGCGCCGGCCGCGACTCCCTTGGCTGATGCAGCCAGGTGATCGGGCGCAGCGTCGGCCACGATATCCAGCGGAATGAACTTGTTGTCCGGCGTCGCCAGCGTGAGGCGCGAGCCGGCGTGATCGACCGGCGCGCTGAACTGGATATCGACCGCGACGTTCGGGCCGGCGACCTTGGCGTTGGCGACCGGCGTCGACTTGAGCACGGTCACGTCCGCTGCCGCCAGCGGCCGGAAGTCGACGGTAGCAATGAGGGCGGCGACCACGCCGCTCAGCAAAACGCGTCGAACCATCTCCGGCGCTCCGCTTGCCTGACACACTTTGCCTAACAGGTCGCCCCGGCGCAGGGCAAGCGATCATATTCGTTCAGTCCGGTTTCAACCGCTGCGGCCGCGTGACGCCCGCGGCGACCGCTTCGTGACTGCTGTCACGGGTGCGGCGCGGGATGGCTCCCATATCCCGAGGCGTTCGGAACCCATCCTGATCCACCCACACCGCATCCGCCGAACCCGGTTGCGGCCAACCCAGTCACCGCTCGCGTCGAGCCTGCCCGACCATCGCTCGGTCGAAGTGAGGTTTGCGCACGAGCGGCGCGCATCGGAAGGAGCCACCCATGCCGCAGACACCCAAGATCATTCTCGATGCCACACGCATCGGCCCCGTCAATCCGGCCAAGGATGGGAGGCGTCAGACCTTCCCCGCGCGAAGCTCGCAGCTATCGCCTACGCAGCAGTCGATGGTGCGCGCCGCCGTGAGTGGACCCATGGCAGCCGTGGTCCCGAGCGCCCAGGCGGTCCGCGACTCCTTCAGACTCGTCGACGCCCAGCGCTGCGACGTCACCGTGATGGCAGCGCCGGGCTTCCCGCCTGTGACTTACGCGCATGACGTCACGATCGGCGTCGGCTTCGACGTCACCTGCGCAGCCGGCATCACGATTTCCGGCGGCGGCGGGCTCTACTTCAGCACGCTCCCGGAGGTCGGCGTCTACGCCTCGATCGGCGGCGGCCTCACGACCAACGCGAGCGTCTTCTTCGGCGGCGCGGTCACGGTCGTCTTCGGCCCGCCGTCGACATTCGCCGGCGACTGCCTGGCACTCGGCGTCGATTTCTCGCTGCCTCCCCCGTCCGTTCTGGGCGGCGGCGGCGCGCTGCTGTTCGAGTTGTCGCCGCCATACGACTGCATCGGTTTCGTTCTCCAGTTCGGCCTATCGCCGAGCTGGGTGCCATTCGACGTTACGGTCCAGTTGCAGCGCACGACGACATCAAAGTTCTAGGACCCATGCCGCATCGCAGCACGACCGCCGCGTACCCAGGTCATCGTTTTCTCACAGCTGCCGGCACATTCCTGACACAGTTCGTCGCTAATCGATACGCGTCCCCATCGACGATGAGGAGCGTGGCATGCGGTCGAGACGCGTCTGGATGAGCGGCGAGCCTTCCCTGCAGGAAATGTTGAGCGACGAGGTGGTGCAAGCGGTCATGCGCCGCGACGGCGTGCGCCGCGACGACCTCCTGGCGTTGATCCGCCGGGTACAGCGCGCGTTGCGACCCGAGGGCGTGTGGCCCGTGGTGATGCGGCTGCAAGCGGTCTGAGGATCCGGCAGCGCGGCCCAATCGCCGATCAGAAACGGTCGATGCAGTAGGGGCGCATGTCGAGACCGGGGTCGCGGCCGGCGACGAGGTCGGCGATGAGGCGGCCGCTGACGGCGGCGAGCGTCAGGCCGACATGGCCGTGGCCGAAGGTGAAGAAGGCGTTGGGGTGCCTGTCCGAACCCGAGATAACGGGGACGGAGTCGGGCATCGAGGGGCGGAAGCCCATCCATTCGGTCTTGGCGGATTCATCGAGCCCCGGGAACATGCGGCGGCCGCGCTCGATCAGCACGTTGGCGCGCGCGTAGTTGGGCGGGGCCTCGAGGCCGCCGAGCTCGACCGTGCCGGCGAAGCGCAGGCCGTGCTCCAGCGGCGTCACGGCGAAGCTGTAGTCGCCGGAATAGATCGGCAGACGCGGCATGACGCCGGGATTGGGGAACATGACGTGGTAGCCGCGCTCGGTATCGAGCAGCGGCCGATGGCCGAGACGCACCGCCAGCCGTTTGGACCAGGCGCCCGCCGTGATGGCGACCGCGTCGACGGCGTGGCGGCCCCGGTCGGTGATGACGTGCGTCGGTCCGGCCGGGGCGAGGACGAAGTCGCGCACCTCTTCCTTCAGGACCGCGCCGCCGTTGCGGGAGAAGCTTTCGGCCAGCGCCTGCACGAGCCGGAAGTTGTTGGTGACGTACGCGTTCTCCGGATAGTAGACGGCGTGCTTGTAGATCGGCGCCAGGCTCGGCTCGAGTTGGCGGATCTCCTCGGCCGGCAGCACCTCCATCTTGACGCCGCGGCGCCGCTGCAACGCCAGATCGCCCTGCGCGCCCAGGAATTTCTTCTCCGTCTCGTAGACGCCGAGCCAGCCCGTGCGCTTGAGCATGTCCTCGAGGCCGGCGCCCCTAAGCAGGGGCATATAGGCATCGACCGCCTGGACGAGCAGCGCGCGGAGCGCGATCGAGATTTCCTCGACCCGCGCCGGCGAACTAGCGCGCACGAACTCCCAGAGCCAGGGCGCCAGCCGCGGCAGGTAGCTCCAGCGGATGGCGAGCGGCCCGAGCGGGTCGAGCAGCATGCCGGGCACGCGCTTGACAATGCCCGGCGTCGCCACGGGCACGCAGGACTCGACGGCGATGACGGCGGCATTGCCCTTCGACGTCCCCTCCCCCGGCCCGAGGCGGTCGATCAGGGTGACGCGGTGCCCGTCGCGCTGCAGGTAGAGGGCGGTCGCCACGCCGACGATGCCGGCGCCGATGACGGCGACGTGGCGCGGCCCGCGCGGCGGCGCGGCGGTTGGCTCGCTCATTCTTGCTCCCCTGATGAACCCGGCGGGTGACTAACGGATGGCGGGCGGCGGATCAAGCGGCGGCGCGCTGCAGCCGGTCGATCAGCCGGTCGCGCGCCGCCGGCAGGGGACCGCGGGCGGCGGCCGGTGCCTGGTGCGCGAAGGCGTGCTGCACCAGGAAGAAGCCGGTGAGCCGCAGGCCGACGAGGATGTCGGCGGCCGGGACGGCGGCATCGGCGGCCGCCGTGAGGAAGCGCGGCAGCGGCAGCAGCCGGTCGCGATAGGGTGCGGCCGCCGCGGCCGACACCGCCCGGCCGCTCTTCGGCGAGACGTAAGCGAGCTCGTCGACGCTCCCGGTGACGGCGCAGCGCGCGAGATCGAGGCCGAAGCCGAGATCGGCCAGGAGGTCGAGCTCGAGGCGGACATAGGCGGCGGGCCAGCCGGCGCCCGCGCAGAGGCCGGCGATGAAGCCGTCGAGACCCTCGAAGAGGCGGGCATGCGGCTCGCGCTCCGGCAGGGCCGCGTCGACGAGAGCCGTGGCCGCCGCCAGCCCGGCCAGCCGCGCCGCATCGTCGAGCAGTTGCGCCGCCCGGCTCTCGGCCAGCTCGCAGGCATAGTGGCCGAGATGCTCGGCGAGGCGGGCCCGCCAGGCGGCGGTCACGCGGTTGCCGGGCTCGTAGAGGCCGCGCGCCCGCCGGCCGGCGCCGCCGCGCACCAGCCCGACATGGCGGCCATGGCCGCGGGTCAGGAGCGACACGATGGCGGCGCTCTCGCCATGCCGGCGCGCCGACAGCACGATGCCCTCGTCGGACCATTCGATCATGCGCAAGGCTATAGCACGGCCGCCGGGGTCCCCGCCCCCAATGAAACCGAGCGATGGACCCCATGCCCAGCGGGAATGACCCGCTCGTAGGGGCGACCGGCAGGTCGCCCGTCGTTCTGTGCGGTTGATGGACGGGCGACCTTCCGGTCGCCCCTACAAGTGGACATCGAGCGATGGACCCCATGCCCAGCGGAACGGGCTTAACAAGAGGCGCGAGGGCGGCGGACATTTGGGGAGGTTCGGCGCCGGCGGGGCAAGGCGTCGGCCCGGTCGTTGCAGCAAACCGATTCACGATGTCCAGCAGCCAATCCCCCTTCGGCGGACGGGTGCAGGACGCCCGCATCAGGGGTCGGTCCAGTATATGAACAAATCAGGAACACGGCAATAGCAAAGTTGCCGCGCTGAGGGCGCGGTCGAATTGGAGCCGAAAGGAACCGGCCGCTCGGGGCTGGGTTGCTTGTTGACAGGCGCCTTCAGGCAGGGAGGGCGCGATCGTTCATCCGCTCTTCTTCGACGGATCGCCGGTTTTCGTCAGTTGCCGTTCGGCGCTGTCGGCCAGCAGGTCATATTGCTCCGCCACGCGGAGAAGGGTCTGCCGCGCTGTCGAATCGCGCATCTGGTCGGCGTTGACGCGGACCTCTTCGGCGCGGGCGCGCCAGCGTTTGATGCGCTGCAATTCTTCGTCCGGGGCCGAGTGTCGCATGGCGCCCCACAGTGAGAGTCCGACGTGAGTCATTCTAGCATGACGGGCTCTGTGTCGATAGGTTCCTTTTCAACGGCTATCCGATCGTCGGGCGCCCAATTTGCGGCCGTGGACGTCCGCCGGAATCGCGAGTAGGGCAGCCGCCGCCGGCCGTGACCGATTCCCCTGACTCCTGAGGGCAACGGCGCTAGAATGGACCAAGGCCTCCATCCAGCGTCGGACAGAAAGTCGGCGCGGCGGCAGCGCCGGGCGGCGTGAATCGCAAGACATGGCACGAAAGACCCGCGACAGCAGGAAGAAGCCGGCGCTGCGACCGAAGCAAGCGAAAGCGAAGCGCAAGCTCGCGAGACCGACGCTACCGAACCCCGATCCGCCGCGCGGGCCTAGTTGCCCGGTGGTGGGGGTCGGCGCCTCTGCCGGTGGTCTCGAGGCATTCCAGGAATTTCTCTCGGGCCTGCCCGACAACACGGGCCTTGCCTTCGTCCTGGTTCAGCATCTGAGCCCGCAGCACAAGAGCATGCTCGAGGAACTGCTCCGTCGGCACAGCAAGATGCCGGTCGCCGAGATAAAGCAGGACACGCCGATCCAGCCCAACCGGATCTATGTCATCCCGCCGAACGCGACGCTGACGGTACAGGGTTCCCGTCTGCATCTGGCGCCGGCCAAGAAGCGCGACGGACGGATGCCCATCGACGACTTCTTCAGCTCCCTTGCCGAGACGATGGGCGAACGAGCCGCCTGCGTCGTTCTCTCCGGGACCGGCAGCGACGGCACGCTCGGCCTGCGCGCCATCAAGGAGCATGGCGGGTTCAGCATGGCGCAGACCGAGGAGTCGGCCAAGTATGACGGCATGCTGCGCAGCGCCATCGCAACCGGCCTCGTCGACTACGTGCTGCCGGCCGAAGAGATGGCGGGCAAGCTGGTCGAGTATTTTCGCCACCTGACGGAAGTCGACGGGCAGAAGGACGCCGACGGCGTCAGCCGCGAGACCACGGCCTATCTAGGCCGGATCCTCACGGTCCTCGGCTCGCGCACGAAGCACGATTTCACCGGCTACAAGGAAAAGACCGTGGCACGCCGCGTGCAGCGGCGCATGCAAGCCCTGCAAATCGGTTCCCCGGAGCAATACCTGAAACGACTCCGCACCGAGCCGCGCGAGATCGACCTGCTGTTCCAGGACCTGCTGATCAACGTCACCAACTTCTTCCGCGACCCGGAGGCGTTCGAGGCGCTCGACACCCACGTCATCTCGCACTTGATGCAGAGCGGCAAGAGCAGCATCCGGGTCTGGGTACCCGGCTGCGCCACCGGCGAGGAGGCCTATTCCATCGGCATCCTGCTGCGCGAGCGGATGGCGCAGATCGACAATCCGCCCCGGGTGCAGATCTTCGCCACGGACATCGACGACAACGCCCTGGAAACCGCGCGACTCGGCCGCTATCCCCTGACCATCGCCAAGGACGTGTCGCCGGAGCGGCTCGAGCGCTTCTTCGTCAAGGACGAGGGCGCCTACCGCGTCGTGAAGGACCTGCGCGAGATGTGCATCTTCTCGCTGCACAACGTCCTGCGCGATCCGCCGTTCTCGAAGCAGGATCTGGTCTCCTGCCGCAACCTGCTGATCTACCTCAATGCGCCGATCCAGAGCCGGCTGCTGCAGATCTTCCACTACGCGCTCCGGCCCGGCGGATTCCTGTTCCTGGGCAACACCGAGAGCGTCGCCCAGCAACCCCTGCTCTTTGCCAACCTCGACAAGACGCACCACATCTATTCGTGGCGGCCGCATGCGGAAGCACAGATCCGCTTTCCGCTGGCGACCAGCCATGCGGAAGACAAGGAAGGCGAAGCGAACAGGCCGAAAGCCGAGGCGAAGCGCAGCGTCGCCGAGTTGGCGGAGCACGTGGTCCTTTCCTATGCGCCGGCCTATGTGGTGATCAACGCCGACCAGTCGGTCCTCAGCTTTTCGCCGCGCACAGGGAAATATCTGGAGCACCCGGCCGGCGCCCCGAACGTGGACCTGTTGCAGATGGCGCGGCGCGGCCTGCGGCTCGACCTGCGCGCGGCGATCAACAAGGCCATCCAGACCGGCCGGCGCGCCGTGCAACCCGACGTCGCGGTCCAGATCAACGGCGGCACCCAGCGTGTCAACATCATCGTCCAGCCGTTCGGCGCCGGCGGCGGCGGTCGCGAGGGAACGCTTTTCGTCGTGATCTTCCAGGATATGGGCGAGATCAAGCTCGAGGCGGAAGGCATCGTCGACGAGACCAACATCGACGCCTCCGGGGTGCAGCAGCTGGAAAACGAGCTGCGCCTGGCGCATGCCCAGCGGCAGTCGATCACGGAAGAGCTCGAAGCCACGAACGAGGAGCTGAAATCGTCGAACGAAGAGCTTTCCTCGATGAACGAGGAGCTGCAGTCGACGAACGAAGAGCTGGAGACCTCGAAGGAGGAACTGCAGTCGATCAACGAAGAGCTGCAGACGATCAACACCCAGCTGCAATCCAGCAACGAGGATCTGCGCCGCGCCAACAGCGACATGAAGAACCTGCTGGAGAGCACGCAGATCGCCACGCTCTTTCTCGACGGCGAAATGCGGATCAAGAGCTTCACGCCGGCCGTCGCCGACATGTTCTACATCGTCGCCGGCGATATGGGGCGGCCCCTCAATCACATCCGCACCCGCCTCGAGACGAGCGACTTCGAGGCCGATTGCCGCCGCGTGATGCGCACGCTGGCGGTCGTCGAACGACAGGTCCGCCTCGCCGACCACGGCGCATCCTATGTCATGCGCATCATGCCGTATCGCACGGTGGACAACGTCATCGATGGCGTCGTTCTCACCTTCTTCGACATCACCGAACGACAGAAACACGAGCAGGAACGTGCCTTGCTGGCGGCGATCGTCGACTCGTCGACCGATGCGATCTATTCGGTGTCGCTCGACGGCATAGTCACCAGCTGGAACAGCGGCGCAGAGAAGCTCTTAGGCTACACAAGCGAGGAGGCCGTCGGCCGCTCGAAGTCCTTCACGGTGCCGCCGGACCGGGCCAGCGAAGTGGCGCTCATCGACGCGCGGGCGCGGGCCGGCGAACGCGTCGAGGCGCTGCAGACCGTCCGCCAGGCAAAAGACGGGCGCCTTCTCGACGTCTCCCTCGTCGTTTCGCCGATCCGGGACGCAGACGGGAAGGTCACCTCGATCTCGATCATCGCGCGCGATATCGCGGATCGCAAGCGGGTCGAGCTGCAGCGCGTGATGATGGCGGAGCTCAATCATCGCGTGAAGAACTCGCTCGCCATCGTCACGGCCCTGGCGCGCCGCACGATGCAGAGCAGCGAGACTGCGGCAAGCTTCGTCAGCGCGTTCGAAGGACGCCTGAAGTCGTTCGGGCGCACCCACGACGCCCTCAGCCATGAAAACTGGGCGGGGCTCGACATGCGCCAACTGGTGCTGAGCGAACTGAAGCCCTACAAGGGCGGGGAGCGGACCCGTGTCGAGGGACCGCCGGTGCTGCTCCGCCCGAAGGCGGCGCTGGCGTTCGGCATGACCGTGCACGAGCTGGCGTCGAACGCCGTGAAGTTCGGCCCGCTCGCCGCCGCGGGCAGGGTGGATGTGAGCTGGGAGCTGACCGACGGCGCGAAGGATCCGCGACTGTCCTTCCGCTGGAACGAGAGCGGCGGCCCGCGCGTGGCGCCGCCGACGCACAGCGGGCTGGGCCGCAAGCTGATCGAAGAGCTGATGGAGTACGAACTCGGCGCGAAGACGAACCTTACATTCGAGCCCGGCGGCGTCCAATGCGTTATCGACGTGCCGCTGACCCGCGACGTCGGCGAGGTGACGGCGGTCCACCCGCCGGCGGCGACATCATGAGGCAGGCCCGCAGCCCGTCCGGCCTGCGAGTCCTTGTCGTCGAGGATCAGTTCCTCGTGGCGGAGGACATCGGCACCCTCCTCCGCGGGCTGGGCTGCACCGTTGTCGGTCCCTTTGCCCGCTTGTCGACGGCGCTCCCCGTCGCCCGCACGGAGACGCTCGACGCTGCCGTTCTGGACGTGAACCTGGACGACGGGGTCGTCGACCCCGTCGCGGCGGAACTGGTCCGGCGCGACATCCCCTTCCTGTTCGTCACCGGCTACGTGCGGCAGGATCTCTCGCAGAAGTTCCGGGACCGCCCGGTGCTGGCGAAGCCGTTCACCGCGCACGACATCGAAGCGGCGATCTGGTCGATCTGCAGCCCTTGACAGGCGGCCGGAACATCCGACATGTCGGGCGACTGACGGGGAGTCGATTGAGGGGAAAATCCCAAGGTGGACCATCACCCCCTGGACGGCGGGAGCGATTGCATATCTAATCACGCCAAGCAAACGCGCGTGTGGGTACCAAGACAAACTCGAACCGGCGAGCCGACAAGGCAGCCTGACTAGAATGGCGCAAAAACAGGGAAGCGCCCGCAAGAAATCCGAGCGAGCATCGGCGCCGTCGGCGGCCGGAAAGAAGGGCATGCGCGCAAAGTCGCCGCAGCGCGAGAGCGCGCCGGCGCGCAAGCCCGCCGCCGAAGCGCCGGTCCCGTCGGCCGGACGCGCGCCTGCCGCACAGAGCGCGCAAGCAGACACCCTGCTGGCCGCGATCGTCGAGTCGTCGAACGACGCGATCTATTCGGTGGCCCTCGACGGCCTGATCACGAGCTGGAACGAAGGCGCCGAGCGGCTCTACGGCTATACCCCCGCGGAGGCGATCGGCCTGCCCAAGGTCCTCACCGTGCCGCCCGACCGGATGAGCGAGCTGGCGCACCTCGACCAGCGCGCAAAGTCCGGCATCCGCGTCGACCACATCGAGACCGTCCGCATAGCCAAGGACGGGCGCCGCGTCGACGTCTCGCTCTCGGTCTCGCCGGTTCATGACGCCGGCGGCGAGATCGTCTCGATCGCGTTCATCGCGCGCGACGTCTCCGACCGCAAGCGCCTCGAGCTGCAGCGGGCGATGATGGCGGAGCTCAACCACCGGGTGAAGAATTCGCTGGCCATCGTCGGCGCGCTCGCCCGCCGGACGCTGCGGAACAGCCAGTCGCCCGAGGGCTTCGTCAACGCCTTCGAAAGCCGGCTGAAGGCGTTCGGCCGCACCCACAACGCCCTCACCACGGAGAACTGGATCGGCATCGAGCTGCGGCACCTGCTCCTGGCGGAGCTGTCGCCCTACAAGGGCGAGCACTACGAGCGCACCAAGGTGAGCGGGCCGGGCGTTCTGCTGCGTCCGAACGCCGCGCTGGCGTTCGGCATGACCGTTCACGAGCTCGCTTCCAACGCCGTCAAGTTCGGGGCGCTCTCGTCGACGGGGCGGGTCGCGATCACCTGGCAGGTGACGCCGGAGTCGCCGCATCCGCTGCTGACCCTGACCTGGGTCGAAAGCGGCGGCCCGCCGGTGAAGGAGCCCTCGCGCACCGGCCTCGGCCGCCGGCTGATCGCGGAGATGCTGCAGTACGAGTTCGGCGCCAAGGTGACGCTGGCGTTCGAGCCCGCGGGCGTGCAGTGCCGGATCGAGATGCCGCTCACCCATGACAGCGGCTCCCTGGCGGCGGAGCCCGAGCTGCCGGAACGCGCGCCATGAAGCGCCGCCATCCGCGCGGACTGCGCGTCCTCGTGGTCGAAGACCGGATGCTCGTGGCCATGGACATCGTGGCGCTGGTGCAGGCGCTCGGCTGCGTCGTGCTCGGGCCCGTGGGCAGGCTGTCGCAGGCCCTGCCCCTGGCGCGCGACGAGGCGTTCGACGCCGCCATTCTCGACGTCGACCTCGAAGACGGCACCGTCGATCCGGTTGCCAACGAGCTGACCCGACGCCGCATCCCCTTCGTGCTGGCGACCGGCTATGTCCGTCCCGACCTGCCGGCCGCCTATCGCGGCCGCCCGATCCTGGAGAAGCCCTTCACCGGGCAGGACATCGAGGCCGCCATCTGGGCCATGTGCGGCGGCGGCGCCTGAGGCACCTGCCGGCGTGCGCCTGAGAGCGCCGGCATGACTTCGTTAACATTCGAACGATCGACCACCGCTTCCGGCCGGACCGGTTCACGAGCCATCAAACCGGTTGCGGACGCGCGGCGAAGGGCACTAGAGTTGGCGCCGACCGGTGTCGCCCGATCGTCGAACCGGTCCGGATGACAGAAAGGAAAGGCGGCCTACGACAGAGACAAGGTCGACGGATCGTCGCGATGGCGACGCCGGAGACCGGCGCCAGAGCATCAACAAGAGGGACTCGCAACGCCGCCGACAGAGCGCCGCCGATGAGCCTTCGAACACAACAGGAGCAGGGAGACAGCAAGATGACCAAGATGAATCGCCGACAACTGATGCTGAGCACCGTGGGCGCGATGGCGCTGGTGCTGGCCGCTGCGGCCGGTTTCGGCCCGGCCCAGGCCGACGAGAAAGTCGTCACCATCGGTATCGAACTGCCGCTGACCGGCGCCGATGCCGATTCCGCCACGCGCATCAAGAACGGCGCGATCATGGCCATCGAGGAAGCCAACGGCAAAGGCGGCGCCGGCGGCTACAAGCTCGGCGTCACGGTGCTCGACAGCGGCACGTCGACGGCCGGCCAGTACGACCCGGCCCAGGCCGCCACCAACGCCAAGAAGTTCGTCGCCGATCCGAACGTGATCGCCATCGTCGGTCCCGAGATGAGCGGCGAAGGCAAGGCGATGACGCCGATCCTGTCGGCCGCCAACCTCGCCACCATCACGCCCTCCTCGACCAACCCCGACATCACCGATCCGAAGTTCGCCGGCCAGTACAAGCCGAACGGCAAGGCGATCTATTTCCGCACGGTCACGACGGACGCCTTCCAGGGCCCGAACATGGCCAACTACATGCGCGACACGCTGAAGGTGAAGTCGGTCTACATCGTCGACGATTCCGGCGCCTACGGCGTCGGCATCTCGAACGCGTTCGAGGCGCAGGCCAAGAAGATCGGCGTCAACGTGATGGGCCACGACCAGCTCGATCCGAAGGAAGCCGACTACACCACCATCATCACCAAGATCAAGGGGCTCAACCCCGACGCCGTCTACTACGGCGGCGTGGCCCAGGCCGGCGTGAAGGTCGCCAAGCAGCTGCACGAGATCTTCCCCTCGGTCATCAAGGCCGGCGGCGACGGCATGGTCGATGGCGGCCTGCTCTCCGCCGTCGGGTTCCCCGCAATCGAAGGCTGGTACTGCACCCAGGCTTCACCCCACGTCATGGACGACGCCTCGATGTCCGACTGGGTGGCGCGCTACACCAAGGAATTCAAGATGACGCCGAGCGACTACGCCATCACGGCCTATGACGCCGTGCAGGTGGTTGTCGACTCGATCAACCGCGTGTCCGCGGGCGGCCAGCCGGTCAACCGCGACACCGTGCGCGATGCCATGCAGAGCGCCAACCTCAAGACGCTGCAAGGCCCGGTCTCGTTCGACGAGAACGGCGACATCGTCAACAAGGTGATCAGCGTCTTCGAGATCACGCACGATGCAAAGTCTGCCGACGACGACGTCCAGCACCAGTACAAGTACATCGGCGTGGCGCCGGAATCGCCGACCAGCTGAGGGACACCCGACAGTAACCTCAAGATCGGGGTCTAAATCGTGAGCTACAGTGATGTCCTGCTTCAGCAGGTCATCAACGGGGTGAGCCTGGGCGCGATGTATGCGCTCCTCGCGCTCGGGTTCACCATGGTCTACGGCATCATCGAGCTGATCAACTTCGCCCACTTCAACGTCTTCATGGTGGGCGCGTTCTTCTCGATGTGGATCCTGAAGCTGACCGGCTTGGCGGGCCAGAAGGTGATCCTCACGGGACTCCCGCTGGTCGGGGTCCTCCTGCTGGCCCTCGTCTGCGTCATGCTGTTCTGCGGCGTACTCGGCGTGGCGATCGAGCGAACGGTCCTGCGACCGCTGCGCAACGTGCCGGGCACCGCGGCGATGATCACGACGATCGGCGTCTCCTACATCCTCTTCAACGTCATCCTGCTGTCGCAGGGCGCCGCCGCCTTGAACTTCCCCAATCCCATGCCCGCGGTCGTCTGGAATGTCACGGGGGGCGCCGTGCTGAAGCTGCGCGAGGTGCTGCTCTGGACTCTCGCCGGCGTGCTGATGCTCGGCCTCCACTTCTTCGTGCGGCGCACCAGGATGGGGAAGGCCATGCAGGCGACCGCGCAGGACCAGGAGGCGGCGCGGATGATGGGGATCGAGGTCGACTCCGTCGTCATGACCACGTTCTTCCTCGGCTCCGCATTGGCCGGCGCGGCCGGGCTGGTCTTCGGCCTCTACTACAACTTCGCGAGCTATGTGATCGGCTACACGGCCGGCCTGCGCGCCTTCACGGCAGCGGTCCTCGGCGGGATCGGCAGCATCCCCGGGGCGATGCTGGGCGGCATCATCATCGGGCTGATCGAGTCCCTCGGCGGACAGCTGCTGGCGACCCGATGGACCGACGTCATCATCTTCTCGATCCTGGTCATCGTGCTCGTCTTCCGCCCCACCGGCCTGTTCGGCCGCATGATGATCCGCAAGTCATAGGCCCGCGATGACGGAATCCGCGGGCGCGAAAGCGCAGGCCGGCAGCGCCATCGGGAGTACTTGGCGCCGGACAACGGCGACGCAGCGGCGCCGGATCATCCTTACCGTGGTGACTCTGGCCCTCGTTGCGTTCCCACTCATCGATCGCAACGGCGGCGACATCGACGCGGCGGCCAACGCCTGCGCCTTCGCCATCCTGGCGCTCGGCCTCAACATCGTCGTCGGCTATGCCGGCCTGCTCGACCTCGGATACGCCGCCTTCTTCGCGATCGGCGCCTATACCTACGGCGCCCTCGCGTCCTGGCAGGTGCAGCCGCAATGGTCGGACTTCTGGGCGCCGCTCGAGTGGCTCGGGCTGGTCGCCCGTTTCCATGCGGACGGCGTGCCGGATGTCGTGCATTTCACCTTCTCGTTCTGGGTGGGCATGCCGGTGGCTGCCGTCGTCGCCGCCTTCTTCGGCGTGCTCTTCGGTGCGCCCACCCTGCGGCTGCGCGGCGACTATCTGGCCATCGTGACGCTCGGCTTCGGCGAGATCGTGCCGATCGTCGCGCGCAACTGGCCGACCGTGACCAACGGCGCGATCGGCCTCAACGGTGTCCAGGCCCCCCGACTCTTCGGCTACTCCTTCGGCGTCGATTCCGAGCCGTTCTACTATCTCGGCCTCCTGATGATCGTGGCGATGATCATGATCAGCCTGCGGCTGCAGAACTCGCGCATCGGCCGCGCCTGGATGGCGATCCGCGAGGACGAGATCGCCGCTTCCGCCATGGGCATCAACCTGGTCAGCCTGAAGCTGCTGGCCTTCGGCATCGGCGCCGCCTTCGGCGGCATGACCGGCGCGTTCTATGTTTCCAAGCTGCAGACGGCGACGCCGGACATGTTCATGTTCCCGGTCTCCGTCATGATCCTCGTCATGATCGTGCTGGGCGGCATGGGCAGCGTCTACGGCGTGGTGCTCGCCGCCATCATCCTGCAGCTGCTGCAGTCCTGGTTCCTCCAGGACCTGACCGGCTGGGTGCACGCGCTCGGCCGCGCCCTCGACACCGACTGGCTGCAGCGCGTCGACCTCGTGCAGTCGATCGAGCTCATCTTCGGCATCATCCTCGTGACGATGATGCTGTTCCGCCGCCAGGGCCTGATACCGGCGACGCGGGCGACGCCCGCGCTCACCCTCGACCAGCAGACGGCGCACGCCAGCCGCGGCGGCTTCGCCACGCCGATCCGCGGCATCCAGCCGACGCCGGCCGAGCCGAAGCAGGCGATGATCGAGGTGCGCAACCTGACCCGCCGCTATGGCGGCATTGTCGCCGTCAAGGACCTGAACATCGTCGTCGAGAGCAACTCGATCGTGGCGCTGATCGGCCCGAACGGTTCCGGCAAGTCGACGACGTTCAACCTGATCACCGGCATGGACGAGCCGTCGTCGGGCCGGGTGCTTTTGCTCGGCGAGGACATCACCGGACTGAAGGCGCATGCGATCACCGCGCGCGGCATCGCCCGCACGTTCCAGAATCTGCGCCTCTTCAGCAACATGACCGTGCTGGAGAATATCCTGGTCGCCATGCATTCCCGCACGACGACGGGTTCCGTGGCCGCGATCCTGCGCACGTCGCGCAGCCGCGCCGAGGAGCGCGAGGCGCAGGAACGCGCCTTCGAGATCATCGGCGCCTTCGGCAACCGCCTGCTGCCGCGCACCAACCAGCTGGTCAAGGAGCTTTCCTACGCCAACCGCCGCCGGGTCGAGATCGCCCGCGCGCTGGCGTCGCGGCCGAAGGTGCTGCTGCTCGATGAGCCGACGGCGGGCATGAACCCGGTCGAGACGCTGGAGCTTTCGGACCAGATGCGCAGCCTGCGCCAGATGGGGCTGACCATCTTCCTCATCGAGCACAAGCTCAACGTCGTCAACGACATCGCCGACAAGATCATCGTGCTCGATCACGGCGAGAAGATCGCCGAAGGCACGGCCGACCAGGTGCACAGCAATCCGCTGGTCCTCGAGGCCTATCTCGGACGGAAGGCCAGCCATGCTTGAGTTCCGCAACGTCAACACCTACTACGGCGAGCTGCACGTCCTGAAGGACGTGAACTACGAGATCAAGCAGGGCGAGATCTGCTGTCTGCTCGGCGGCAATGCCAGCGGCAAATCCACGACGATGAAGGCGGCGCTCGGCATCGTGCGGCCGAAGTCCGGCGAGATCCTCTATGAGGGGAAGGTGATCAACACGCTGCCGACGGCGACGCGGGTGCGCCTGGGCATCGCGCCGGTGCCGGAGGCGCGACGGCTCTTCCCGCGCATGACCGTGCTCGAGAACCTGGAGATGGGCGCCTATACGCGTCTCGACCGGCAGAATCTGAGCGACGATCTAGAGCGCGTCTACTCGCTGTTCCCGCGCGTCAAGGAGCGGCGCCAGCAGCTCGCCGGCACGCTTTCGGGCGGCGAGCAGCAGATGGTGGCGATCGGACGCGCGCTGATGGCGCGGCCCAAGCTGCTCTGCATGGACGAGCCTTCCATGGGCCTGTCGCCGGCCTTCGTCGACCAGGTCTTCGAGATCATCCAGACCATCAACAAACAGGGCACGACCATCTTCGTGGTCGAGCAGAACGCGGCCATGGCGCTCTCCATCGCCGACCGCGGCTATGTGCTGCAGACCGGCGAGGTGGTGCTGTCGGGGACTGCCAAGAGCCTGCTCGACAACCAGATGGTGCAGCAGGCCTATCTGGGCCAGATGGCGGCGGCCTGACACATACGCCCATATCCAACGGTCACTCTGCCGGCGGTGCCGGGGCGGCCGCTTACGAGTGCACGCCCTGCTCCGGCCTGGCATCGAGCGCGGCGCGGATGTGGGCGGCGAGATCCTGACGGCTGTAGGGCTTCTGCAGCAGACGCACGCTGCTGTCGAGCTGGCGCGGGAGGACCGTGGCCTCGCTGTAGCCGGAGGTGAGCAACGCCCGGAGGCCCGGCACGTGCCCCCGCGCCTGCTCCAGCAGCTGCGGCCCGAGCAGGCCGCCCGGCAGCATGACGTCGCTGAAAAGCAGGTCGATGCGGCGGCCGCCGGCGATGAGGGCAAGCGCCGTCGGCCCGTCCTTGGCCTCGAGAATGCTGTAGCCGAGGGTCTTGAGCTGGCCCACGACATACGTGCGCACGAGTTCGTCGTCCTCGACGACCAGGATCGTCTCGCTGCCGCCGGCCGGCGGCGCGCGCACCGCCTCCGCCGGCACCTCGAGGGCGCCGACGTAGCGCGGCAGATAGAGCCTCACGGTGCAACCGTGGCCGGCCTCACTGTAGATCTTCATATGTCCGCCGGATTGCTTGGCGAAGCCGTAGACCATGCTGAGGCCCAGCCCTGAGCCCTTGCCGACCTCCTTGGTGGTGAAGAACGGCTGCACGGCGCGCATCAGGACTTCCGGCGTCATGCCGACGCCCGTGTCGCTGACCGCGAGCATGACGTAGTCGCCGGCCACGAGCTCGGGTTCCTGTGCGGCCCGCTCGGCATCGAGGCTCACATTGGCGGTCTCGACGATGAGCCGGCCGCCATCGGGCATCGCGTCGCGCGCGTTGATGGCGAGGTTGAGCAGCGAATCCTCGACCTGGCCGGGATCGGCGCGGGCGGTCCACAGGCCGTCCGGCAGCCGCATCTCGATCTCGATGTTGGCGCTGAGCGAGCGGCGCAGCATGTCGGACATGCCGCTGACCAGCCGGTTCAGATCGATCTTGCGCGGCTTCAGCATCTGCTGGCGCGAGAACGCGACCATGCGATGCACCAGCTCGGCGCCGCGCTGCGCCGCCTGCAAGCCGATGCCGGCGAGCTGGGCGACGTTCTTCGGATTGTCCGGATAGTCGCGGATGAGATCGAGATTGCCGATGACGACCGTCAGCAGGTTGTTGAAGTCGTGGGCGATGCCGCCGGTCATCTGGCCGACCGCCTCGAGCTTCTGGATCTGGCGCAGCTGCTCCTCCAGCCGGCGCCGGTCCTCGATGTCGATGAGGATGCCGAGATGTCCGAGATAGGCGCCGTCGGCCCCGAAGCGCGGCGCCATGGTGTCGAGGAACCAGCGATATTGGCCGTCCTTGCCGCGCAGGCGGTATTCGTCGGAGGCGTAGGCGCGGCGCGCGAAGATGTCGCGCTCGATGTCCGCCGAATGCTGCCGGTCATCGGGATGAATGCCGGTTGCAAAGCCGCGGCCGAGTTCCTCCTGGAGCGGCCGGCCGGTGAATGCCGACCACTGCTTGTTGAGGAAGATGCAGTCGCCCTTCTCGTCGGACATCCAGACGAGGGCCGGGATGCTGTCGGCAATGCTGCGGAAGCGGCCCTCGCTCTCGCGCAGCGCCGCCTCGGCCCGTTTGCGCTCGGTGATGTCGCGCAGGAAGCCGACGAAGACCCGACGGCCGTCGCTCTCCGCGGCTTCGATGGCGAGTTCGACCGGAAACTCGGCGCCGTCGGTGCGCAGCGTCGGCAGTTCCAACCGACGCCCCAGCAGCTTGCCGCCGCCCCCCGCCTTCAGCCGCGCCAGGCCGGCGCGATGCTGTTCGCGCAGCCGCGGCGGAATGATGAGATCGGCCATGCTCCGGCCGAGCACATCGCCGCGCGCACGGCCGAACGTCTGCTCCGCCGCCGGGTTGAATTCGAGGATGCGCCCCTCCTCGTCGATGACGATGACGGCGTCGAGGGCGCATTCCAGCACGACGGCCTTCAGCGCCTCGCTCGCGTGACGCTGCGCTTCGGCCTGCCGGCGCTCCGTGATGTCCTGGATCGTGCCCATGATGAAGCGCGGCGCTCCGTCTTCGGCGAGGTGGCACACGACCACCTCGGTCAGGAAGCGGATCTCGCCGTCCGGCCGCACGATGCGGTAGCCGCCGCCGAGATCCCGCGGCAGTCGGTGCGTTCGCGGCAGCTCGGCGAGCTCGTTCATGTAGCTTCGGTAGTTGGCAAGGGCCGCCTTGCGGTCGTCCGGGTGAACGAAGCGTTCGATGAACGCCTGGTCGGAGATCTCCAGCTCGGCGGGCGGCACGCCCAGTATTTTCGCGGCCCCGGACGAATAGCGCGTGACCGGCACGGTTGCGCCGCCCGGCTCCGTGCGCCAAGTGGTGATCCAGTGGCCGAGCTTGGCCATGTCCTGCGCCAGGACGAGGAGGGCTTCGCTCTCGCGCAGCGCCTCTTCCGCGCGTTTGCGCTCGCTGATGTCGAGGCCGACCGCGACGACGTACTTCACCGCCCCCGATGCGTCGAAGATGGGCGCACGCGAGGCGAGCCATGTGATGAGGCGCCCGTCGCGCTCGCGAAAATCGGTCTCGTAGAAGTCCCGCCGGGCCCGCGACTCGACGATGCCGCGATCGGCGGCACGGATCTGCTGGATGTACTCATCGGGATAGAGTCCGTCCGGTGGCCGTCCCGGGAACCAGTCGATCGGCCGTCCGTGATAGCGGGCCAGCGCCTCGTTGACGAGCACGTAGCGGCAATCCAGATCCCTGACGGCGATGGTCGCCGGCACCGAATCGACGACGGCGCGCAGCAGGGTGCGGCTCTCGGCGAGGGCAGCCTCGGCCTGCTTGCGCGCGCTGATGTCGAGCGCCACCCGGACGACATACGCGACCTCGCCGGCGGTGTTGCGGATGGGCGCACAGGACAGCAGCCAGGTGCTGATCCGGCCATCGCGCTCGGTGTAGTCGAACTCGACGAGGCCCTCGGGCTTGCCGGACTCGATCACGCGGCGGTCGATGGCGTGCATGCGTTCGACGTAGCCGGCGTCGTAGAGGTCGGACGCCGTATGGCCGGGAAACCAGTCGACCGGACGATCGTGGTAGCTGGCGTGCAGCGCGTTGACGAAGACGTAGCGGCCGTCGCGGTCGCGGACGTTCACAGTCGCCGGCACGGCATCGACGAGGGCGTGGAGCAGCGATTGGCTCTCGCGGAGCGCCGCCTCGACGCGATATCGGTCTGTGATGTCGAGACCGACGCTGACGATGTGGCTGACGACGCCGGTGGCGTCATGGATCGGCGCCCGCGACATCAGCCACCGTTTCGAACGGCCATCGGGCGTGGTGAAGTCGATCTCATGGAAATCGAGCGCCTTGCCGGTCTCGATCATCTGGCGATCCCACTCGGCAAGCTCGGCAACGTAGGATTCCGGGTAGATATCCCTGGGGCTGCGGCCGATGAACCACTCGGACGGCCGATCGTAGGACTTTGCCTGAAAGGCATTGAACAGAACGTAGCGGCCGTCTCGGTCGCGGACGTTCACGGTCGCCGGCACCGCATCGACGACCGCACGCAGGAAGGCTTGGCTTTCCCGCAGCGCCGCCTCGACACGCCCCGGCTCGGCGGTTGCGGCAGAAGGCTGCCGCCGTCGGCGCACTACCAGCAGGCAACACAGGAAGCCGAGCAAAAAGGCGACAGAGAGCGCGAGAGCCAGAAGGAACGGAGAAAACGTCAGCACGGGGTTGGGGCTTCGTCCTCTTGGGCGTGTTCGCGCGGAGAGCGGATGCCGTGCGTATCCACCCGGTGTTGCCGCCCCCGACGGTCATAGTACCGTCATGGTTAATTTTCCGCTACCGACGGCCCTTGCGGGGTCATGCAAACGTCAAGGCAGCCACATCGGCCTGTAACGGGGCGTGCCGATAGTCCGCTGATCCCACTCAAGAATTCCGGTGAGGCAGCCATGACGAAAGACTCGATTTCGCGCCGTCTGCTCCTGCGCAACAGCGCGCTTCTTGCGGCCGGCGGCGTCGCCGCGCCCTTCATCCTGCGCAGCCGCGCGGCCCTGGCAGCGACATCCGATACGGCCCTGCCCGGCCTGCCCTACGGCATCGCCAGCGGCGACATCGGCACCGACAGCGCCGTGATCTGGAGTCGCAGCGACCGCCCGGCGCGCATGATCGTCGAATACGCGACGACCGAGTCCTTCGTCGACGCGCGCCGCATCGTCGGACCGGCCGCCCTCGAGGACAGCGACTATACGGCCCGCGTCGTGCTGACCGACCTGCCGGCCGACCAGCAGATCGTCTATCGCGTCAGCTTCGAGGATCTCGCCGACCTCAGGACCGTGAACGGGCCGCTCGTCGGCCGTTTCCGCACGGCGCCGGCCGAAAAACGCGACCTCAACATCCTCTGGAGCGGCGACACCGCCGGCCAGGGCTGGGGCATCAATACGGACTGGGGCGGCATGAAGATCTACGAGACCATGCGCGGCCTGCAGCCCGATGTCTTCATTCACAGCGGCGACAACATCTACGCCGACGGCGTGATCAAGGCGGAAGTGACGCTGCCGGACGGCACGCTGTGGAAGAACGTGACGACGCCCGAGAAGTCGAAGGTGGCGGAGACGCTGGACGAGTTCCGCGGCAACTACCGCTACAACCTGATGGACGAGAACATCCGGCGCTTCTATGCGGAGGTGCCGGGGATCTTCCAGTGGGACGACCACGAGACGCTCAACAACTGGTATCCGACCAAGGTCATGCCGGCCGACGACGCGCGCTATACCGTGAAGAGCGTGGCGCTGCTGTCGGCGCGGGCGAAGCGCGCCTTCCTTGAGTACATGGCGGTCCGGCGCAACGCCGAAGACGGCGAGCGCATCTACCGCACCATCCACTACGGCCCGCTGCTCGACATCTTCGTCCTGGACATGCGCAGCTATCGCGGCCCCAACAGTATCAACCGCCAGGCCTCGCCCGACGGCGACACCGACTTCCTGGGCCGGCCGCAGATCGCCTGGCTGAAGCAGGCGCTGCTGGCATCCAAGGCGACCTGGAAGCTCATCGCCGCCGACCTGCCGATCGGCCTCATCGTGCCGGACGCCGGCAACACCTTCGAGAACGACGCCAACGGCGACGGGCCGCCGCTCGGCCGCGAGATGGAGATCGCGAACCTTCTCAGCTTCATTCGCAACAACGACATCCGCAACACCGTGTGGATCACGGCCGACGTGCACTACGCCGCGGCTAACTACTACGATCCGAACCGGGCGCAGTTCCAGGACTTCCGGCCGTTCTGGGAGTTCGTCGCCGGGCCGCTCAATGCCGGCACCTTCGGCCCCAACGCGCTCGACAACACCTTCGGGCCGCAGGTGCGGTTCCAGAAGGTGCCGCCCGACGGCCAGTCGAACCTGGCGCCGAGCGCCGGCTACCAGTTCTTCGGCCAGATCAAGATCGACGGCCCCAGCGGTGGCATGACCGTGGCGCTGCGCGACCTCGCGGGACAGGAACTCTACAAAGCCGACTTGAATCCGGAACTCGGGGTGTAGCCGGCACCGCCTGGCCTTGTAGGAGCGGGTCTTACGACCCATAGGTGGTAAGGCGGAGTTCCGCCTTTGCGTCTTTCCTTTAAATGTGATTCCCCCGCGGAAGCGGGGGCCCAGGGCCGGCGCACCGTCACTTGCCCTGGACCCCCGCTTCCGCGGAGGAATCAACGAGTATCTTTCCACGAATGCGCGACGAGAGTCCGATGTCCTACCGATCGATGGGCGGGTCTTGGATCCGCCCCTACAGACCCTTACACATCGTATTCGAGGCCGAGATCGCGGAAGCGGCCGGGGTCGTCGGCCCAGTCGGCGCGGACCTTGACGTGCAGGAATAAATGCACCTTGCGCTCGAGCAGCGCCTCCAGCTCGCGCTGCGCGGCGCTGCGCACCGCCTTGATGCGCTGGCCGCCGCGGCCGAGGACGATCGGCTTCTGGTTCTCGCGCTGGACATAGATCACCTGCGCGACGCGCACGCTGCCGTCCTTGAAGTCCTCCCAGCTCTCCGGCTCGACGGCCAGTTCGTAGGGCAGTTCGTCGTGCAGCTGTCGGAAGAGATGCTCGCGCGTCGTCTCCGCCGCCAGCAACCGCAGCGGCAGGTCCGACAGCTGGTCGGCCGGGTAGTGCCAGGGACCCTCCGGCATGCGGCCGGCAAGCGTGCGGGCGAGATCCTCGACGCCGTCGCCGGTCTCGGCCGAGATCATGAAGAGGTCGCTGAAGATACCCTCGGCGTCGAACGCCTGGGCCAGCGGCAGCAGCTTTTCGCGCGCCACGAGATCGATCTTGTTGAGCGCCAGGACAGCCTTGCGCTCCGAGCGCTTGAGCCCCTCGATGATACGGCGCGTGTCGTCGTCGATGCCGCGGCGCGTCGCGTCGGCGAGCAACAGGACGACATCCGCATCCTCGGCGCCGCGCCAGGCGGCATGCACCATGGCGCGGTCGAGACGGCGGCGCGGCGCGAAAATGCCGGGCGTGTCGAGGAAGACCAGTTGCGCCGCATCGCGGACGGCAACGCCGAGCACCCGCATCCGCGTCGTCTGCACCTTCGGCGAGACGATCGACAGCTTGGCGCCGACCAGGCGGTTCAGCAGCGTCGACTTGCCGACATTGGGCGCGCCGATGATGGCGATGAAGCCGCAGCGCGGGGACGCCTCAGCCATGCGCGGCCCTGACCCGGTCGAGCAGTGCCGTAGCCGCGGCCTGTTCGGCCGCGCGCTTGGTGCGGCCGCTGCCGGTCACCGGCGCCTGCCCCTCGACGCTCGCCTCGACCGCGAACAGCGGCTCGTGCGGCGGCCCCTCGGTCCGCACCGTGCGGTAGACGGGCAGCGGCAGCCCCGCCCCTTGCGCCCATTCCTGCAGCGACGTCTTCGCATCCTGCGGCGGGCGCACCTCCGCCGCCATGAGCGGATGCCAGTAGCGGCGGATGAAGCCGGCCGCGGCCGGGAGCCCGCCATCGAGGTAGAGGGCGCCGATGACAGCCTCGCAGGCATCGGCGAGCAGCGCCGGGTTGCTGCGGCCGCCCGCCCCCGCCTCGGCCCGCGACAGGATGAGGTGGGCGCCGAGGTCCGCCGCCCGGGCGACGCGGGCCAGCGTGTCCTTGCGGGCGAGCGCGGCCAAGCGCTTGGCCAGTGCCCCTTCGTCCTCCTCCGGGAAGGTGCCGTAGAGCAGATCGGCGACGACGAGGCCGAGCACGCGATCGCCGAGAAATTCCAGCCGCTCGTAGCCGCGCTGCTTCGCCGGTCGCGGGCGCGACACCCGCGGGCTCGGCGAGGACGCGCTCGGATGCGTCAACGCCTCGCGCAGCAGATCGGGACGCGAGAATCGATAGCCGAAGGTGTCGGCCAGCTGCTCCGCCAGAGCGTTATCGGCGGCGGCGCGGCTCAATGCACCCCGGTGAACAGCCGGTCCACCCGCGTCGCCGGCAGCGACTCCCAGACCTTCCACAGGGCGCCGCCGGCGGTGGAGTAGAAGATGAAGGAGGCGCGGCCGACCAGATTGTCTTCGGGCACGAAGCCCCAGACGCGGCTGTCGGAAGAATTGTCACGGTTGTCGCCCATGGCGAAATAGGCGCCCGGCGGCACTTCGACTGCCGGCGTGTTGTCGCTGGGATCGTCGTCGGAGCGCTCGACGATGCGATGCTGAACGCCGTTCGGCAGCGTTTCGACATACTGCTTCAGCGTCACGTCCTTCTCCGCATCGTACCAGTCCTCGATCTGCTCCCGCTTCACCGGCTGGTCGTTGATGTAGAGGATGCCCTGCTTCATCTGAATGCGGTCGCCGGGCAGGCCGACGATGCGCTTGATGTAGTCCTCGTCCTGCTTCGGCGGGTGCTTGAAGACGACGACGTCGCCGCGCTGCACCGGCGACGACCAGACGCGGCCCGCGAAGGGCGGCCAGCCGAACGGAAACGAATAGCGGCTGTAGCCATAGGCCAGCTTCGACACGAACAGATAGTCGCCCACCAGCAGCGTCGGCTTCATCGAGCCCGACGGAATGTTGAACGGCTCGTAGGCGAACGTCCGCACGACGATCGCGATCAGGACCGCATAGACGATCGTCCTGACCGTCTCCATGGCGGATCCGGCGCTGCTGCGTGTCATGGTTCTTGGGCCTGTCATGGGCAGTGGACCTAGGGCGGGCATGTCTGATTAAGGCAGACGGATCAAGCCCATGGGGCCGGGGCCTGTCAAGCGCAACCGTCGGCGCCACGATGTCGCGCGAAACGGCCGGCAACTGCAGCATCCGCGGCCCCGGATGGCATCTCGACGACGGCCCGACGGCCGTCTCGAGCCGCCGAGACCAGCGGCTCCGATTCGGCGTGGCCGGGTCGCGGCCGGATCCAGCGGACCAGCCCGCGGCCCTCCTGCGGCCGGCCCAACGCGCTTTCCGGAACGACAAGCCGACGAGCGGTTCGCAGGCTAACCAGACATAATGAAAGTAATGTCAATATTTTTACTTAGAAATGACGACGTTATGTTTGATATATTACAATGAAAAATGTTCTGAATTCGTGAATTATTTTCACAAAGTGCCATTTGATATTGACCGCGATTTGGCCCGGCAGTATCGAATTCCCATCGGGGATCAACGCCGCACCTGAAGCGGCGGCCAAGACAGGTGGGGAGTGGGGAAATGTCGGGTCACGCGAAGGGGCGCCCCTTCTGGGGCGTAGTTGGAGAGGCGCGCCGTTGCTCCGGCGTATCGGTCGCTGCCGTGATCGCCTTGATGCTGGCCTCCGGGCCGACGCGCGCCGATGATGCTCAGCAGCAGGTCATCCAGAAGATGCAGCAGCAGATCCAGGATCTGCAGAAGAAGCTCGACGACCTGATCGCGGCCCAGAAGGCGACCGACGCGGCGGTGCAGAAGCAGCAGCCCGCCAAGGGCTCCACCCAGGTCGTCAACGGCAGCGACAAGGTCAAGCTCACCGTCTCCGGCCAGATCGACCGCGGCCTGCTGGTCTTCGACGACAGCCACCAGACCAACCTCTTCCACGTCGACAACGACATATCCAGCACGCGCCTGCGCTTCATCGGCGAGGTGGTTCCGGACGACGATCTCAAGCTCAACGCCAACCTCGAATTCGACCTCCGGTCGAACTCATCGAGCAACATCGACCAAACCCAGAGAAACAGCGGATTCATTCCTGCCAACGGCTCCGACACGGCGATCCGCATCCGGCGCGCGTCGGTGTCGCTGACCAGCAAGACCTTCGGCAAGTTCACGATCGGCCAGGATTCGGTCGCCACCGACGGCGTCGGCGAATACGACCTGTCGGGCACCTACCTCACGCAGGAATCGGACGTCCAGAAGCTCGGCGGCGCCATGTTCTTCAGCCCGGGCGACCATCTCGGCACGCGCCGCCGCATGAACCAGATTTTCGCCAATTTCGATGGCGGCCGCGACGACGAGATCCGCTACGACACGCCGACCTTCTACGGCTTCAACCTGCAGGCCAGTCTGGCCCAGGGCAGCGGCCCCGGTGCGCCGAATCAGACGGGCGCCCTGCAGGATTCGACCGGACGGTTCGAGGTGGCGCTGCACTACAAGGACGAAATCGAAGGAACAAAGATCGAAGCCGGCATCGGCTACCAGGACCGCAAGGGCCTCAATCCGAAGAATCCGACCGCCGGCGCCGTCTTCGAGAACTTCGAC
>Ga0335076_10001094_pt1 | contig 25859 bp, 17 predicted proteins | sample Lox_Sample_25_FD_206717 | JGI IMG/M metagenome (GOLD analysis project Ga0335076, IMG submission 206717) | Soil microbial communities from Loxahatchee National Wildlife Refuge, Florida, United States - Lox_Sample_2.5 | ecosystem: Environmental > Terrestrial > Soil > Wetlands | place: USA... | reverse complement strand
CGCGCCGCCATCATGCGGGAGAAGGGTGGGTAGCCGAAGGCCCTGCGCCGCTCCAGCTCGCCCTCCGCGAACCCTGCGTAGTCGTGCGCCACCGCGCAGGCGACCGCAGGGGTGCGCGGGTTGAAGGTCTGGATCAGCACCCGCCCGCCCTCGGCGCCGCGCCCGGCCCGGCCGGCGACCTGGGTGAGGAGCTGGAACGTTCGCTCGGCGGCCCGGAAGTCGGGGAGGGCGAGGGCGGTGTCGGCCAGGATCACGCCCACCAGCGTGACCCCAGGGAAGTCGTGCCCCTTGGTCACCATCTGCGTGCCCACCAGCACGTCCAGCTCGCGCCGGGCGAAGCGGGCCAGGACCGCGGCCGTCTCGTCGGCGCTCCCCACCGCGTCGCGGTCGAGCCGGCCCACCCGCGCGCCGGGCAGGAGGTCCCGGACCGCCTCCTCCACCTGCTCGGTCCCCACCCCGACGCCGAGCCGGACCCCGCCGCAGGCGGGGCAGCGCGCGTCCATCCGCTCGACCTTGCCGCAGTAGTGGCAGAGCAGGATCCCGCGCCGGGCGTGGTGCGTGAGCGACACCGCGCAGGCGTCGCAGCGAGCCTCGGCCCCGCAGGCCTCGCAGACCACCAGGGTCTCGTAGCCGCGCCGGTTGAGGAACAGGATCGCCTGCTGCGAGGCGGCGGCCGTCTGCTGGAGCGCCTCGGCGAGCCGCGGGGAGAGGAGGCCGGGGAGGGGCTCCGCCGTCCCGCGCCGCAGCCGCCCGAGATCGACCAGCTCCACCTCGGGCAGCGGCCGGTCGTCCACCCGGGCGGGCAGCTCGAGCCGGCGGTAGCGCCCCCGACGCGCGTTCTCCAGGGTCTCGAGGGACGGGGTGGCGGAGCCGAGGATCAGCACCGCGTCCTCCCGCTTCGCCCGGACCACCGCCAGGTCGCGGGCGTGATAGGGCGGCCCGTCCTCCTGCTTGAAGGACGGGTCGTGCTCCTCGTCCACCACCAGCACCGCCAGGTCCTGGACGGGGGCGAAGATCGCACTCCGCACCCCCACGCAGATGCGGGCCTCACCCCGCCGGAGCCGGAGCCACTCGGCGTGCCGCTCCGCGCCCGAGAGGCCGGAATGGAGGAGGGCCACGTCGTCGCCGAAGCGGGCCCGGAAGCGGCCGGAGAGCTGGGGGGTGAGGGCGATCTCGGGGACGAGCACCAGGGCGCCCTTGCCCGCGGCGCGGGCCCGGGCGATGGCCTGCAGGTAGACCTCGGTCTTCCCCGAGCCGGTGACGCCGTGGAGGAGGAAGGCCTGGAACGTCCCCAGGGCGCCCTCGATCTCGGCGAGCGCCGCCGCCTGGGCGGAGGTGAGCGGGAGCGGGGTGGCCGAGGCGGGCAGGCTGCCGCCGCGGGCGATCGGGATCTCGGTGTCGATCCGGACCAGCCCGCGGCGGGAGAGGGCGGTGAGGGCGGGGCGGCCGCGGGGGAAGGCGGCCCTGAGCTCCTCGACCGGGATCCGGCCACGGGCGAGGAGGTAGTCGAGGAGGGCGCGCTGGGCCGGGGCGCGCGCCAGGGAGGCGAGGGCTTCGGCTGCGCCCTCCGCCGGGGCGGCGTACTCGACCCCGCGCCGGGCCGGCCCCGCTTCCCCGCGGCGCGTGTTGAGGCCGGGGGGAAGGGCGGCGCGCAGGAGCTCGCCGGGTGGGACGAGGTAGTAGTCCTCCGCCCAGCGGAGCAGCTCCACCAGGCGGGGGGTGAAGGGCGGGAAGTCGTCCAGGACGTCGACGACGTCGCGGAGCTCCACGCCCGCCGGAGGGGCGACCGGGAACCCGACCACGTACCCGGTCGCGCGCCGGCTCCTGCCGAAGGGGACCGCCACCCGCTGGCCGAGGGCGACCTCCTGCGCCAGCGCCGACGGCACCCGGTAGGTGAAGGTGCCGCGCACGGCGGCGGCGACGGCGACCTCGACGAGCACGGGCGGAGTGTAGCAGCGGTCGGCGACGCCGATGGCGGCGCCGGGCCGGGCCGGGAACGGGTAGGATGGCCGACCGTGCGGCGGCGCAACAGGCCCTTCGACCGGACCGAGACCCTGGCCATGGCCGATCGGGCCCGGGCCCGCGGCCGCCGGAAGAAGGCGATCATCCTCTACCGGAGCGTCCTCGCCGCCCACCCGGACGATCTGACGGTGCACGGGAAGATCGCGCCCCTCCTCGCCGCAGCCGGCGAGCGGAGGGAGGCGCTGGCCAGCTTCCAGCGGGCGAGCGCCGGCCACGAGAAGGCCGGGTTCCCGGCCCGGGCCCTGTCGGTGCTCGCCCAGGCGGCCGAGGTCTTCCCCGAGGAGGAGCCGCTCTGGGACGCCCTCACGCGGCTCCAGCTGGCCCGGGGGACGCGGGCGGACGCGGTGGAGGCGCTGGCGACGGGGGGGGCCCGGCTCATGGCCCGGCGCGACCCCGGTACCGCCGAGCGGGTGCTGCGCCGCGCCGGCCGGCTCGAGCCCTGGCACCCGCGGACCACCCTGCTCCTGGCGCGGGCGCTGGCGGCCACCGGCCGGGGGGACGACGCCCAGCGGCTCCTGGGCGGGCTCGCCGAGCGGAAGCGGGGCAAGGAGCGCCGGGCGGCGCGGCGGCTCGCCTTCCGGCTCTCGCCCTCGCCCGGGAACCTGTGGCGGTGGCTCCGGGCAGTGGTGAGCGGGCGCTGAGCGGGGCCGCGGCGGCTCGACGCCGCGTCTCAGCGGGCGCGGACCGACGGCCGCGCGAGGTCAGGGAACGCCGGTGAGCGGGGCGAGGAACGCCCGGGCCTCCTGGAAGATGCGGTCAAGCGAGGCGACGAGCTCGTGGCCGTCGTCGAGGGCGAGGAGCCGGGCCGAGGGGTTGCGGGCGACGAACGCCTCCACGTCGTCGAGGGGGACGGTCTCGTCGCGCCGCCCGGCGAAGCAGAGGGTCGGGACCCGGACCTCGGGGAAGGCCGGCCAGGCGCGCGCGTCCTCGTGGAACTGCCAGCCCAGGCGGCGCTTCCGTCCGGAGGCGAAGTGGTCGACCTCGAACCCGCTCGTCCGCCAGGCCTCACGGTCGGCGGCGGTGAGGCGGGCGTCCCAGCGCTCGAAGAGGCGGAAGGCCGGGGCGAGGAGGACGAGCCGGGCGATCGAGGGGTCGCGGGAGGCGGCCACCGCCGCCAGGTAGCCGCCGAGCGAGCTGCCGACGATGGCGTGCGGCGGTGGGGAGGCCGCCAGGAGCCGCTCGGCGACGGCGAGCATCGAGGAGGGCGAGGAGCGCTCGAAGCCGTCAGGCCCAGGCGTGAGGTCCGGGATCTCGACGTGGACGCCCAGCGCCGCGAAGCGCCGGGCGAGGTCCTGGGCCTTCTTCGAGGAGGGGCCGGAGGCGAAGCCGTGGAGGTAGAGGAGCACGTGGGGAGACTAACGCGGGACCCGGGACCCGCCCGACAGCCGGGACCCGCCCGACAGTACCGCGGCGCGAACCTACCGGCCATGCTGCGGCCGGCGGGGGACAGGTAAGTGCGCGGACGTCCATGCTCCGTCCGCGGCACGCAGCATGCCTAACGGCGCACCGTGACCCCTCCTCGCCGCGTGTTGCCGGGCACCACCTACCTCGTGACGCGCCGATGCTCGGAGCGACGCTTCTTCCTCCGACCGGGCCGCGTCGTGAACGAAATCGTCCTCTACGTCCTCGCGGTCGCCGCTCGCCGCAACGGCATCCTCGTACACGCCTTCTGCGTGCTCTCCAATCACGTGCACCTGGTGGTGACCGATGTCGACGGACGCCTCCCCGCCTTCATGCAGTACCTCGACTCCCTCGTCGCCCGCGCGGTGAACGCGTCGCTCGGGCGCTTCGAGGGGTTCTGGGCGCACGACGGGAGCTACAGCGCCGTCGAACCTCTCGCGCCTTCCGACGTCGTCTCGAAGACCGCGTACACCCTCGCGAATCCCGTCGCCGCCTGCCTCGTTCGACGGGGCGCCGAGTGGCCCGGACTCTGGAGCGCGCCCAGCCAGATCGGCGGCGCGACGATCGCCGCTCCTCGACCCAAGGTCTTCTTCGACCCGAAGGGCTACCTGCCCGAGGTCGCTGAGCTCGAGCTGACAACGCCGCCCGGCTTCGCCTCGCCCGCGGAGTTCCGCGCGCTCCTGGGCGACGAGCTCCGCCGCCTCGAGGACGAGCACCAGCGCGAGTTCGCGGAGAAGAGACGCCGGTTCCTGGGAGCGGCACGCGTGCTCGCGCAGAGTCCATTCTCGCACCCGTCGCCGGGTGAGCCCAGGTTCGTCCTCGAGCCGCGGATCGCCGCCCGCGACAAATGGCGGCGGATCGAGGGGCTCCAGCGTCTGAAGAGCTTCGTGCAGGCCTACCGAGAGGCGTGGCTCGCCCGCCGGGCGGGGGCACTCGACGTGCTGTTCCCCGCTGGCACCTACCTCCTGCGCCTCATGCACGGCGCGCAATGCGCAGGCGCGGCGTAGGTCGGGCGCATCCTCATGACCACCTTCGTGTTTGCCCCTCGCGCTCGCGTCCTTCGGGGTGAACGTGCGCGCAACGGAGGATTTCGCACTCACAACGGCACGACTGTGCCCGATTCCGGCGCGAGGCGTTGAAGCTCGCCTGGCGGAGTCCGCTCCAGTTGCGCCGTCCAGCGCCTTCGCGGGCGCCAGGAGATGGCAAGCCGGGCGGCGGCGATTCTCTTCCGCCCGGATACTCTCGGGCGGGCTGGGAGGCTGGGACCTCCGCGGCCAGAGCGCGTAGAGCAGCAGCGGCCACGCGGCCGCACGGCGTGTCCCCGCGGACGCACCTCCCCGAAGCCTCCCGGCCACGCCGTCCGGGTTGGGTGGCTCGCCCCGCCCTCCGCGGTTACCCTCGCCAGTGACGGAGGCGACCCAATGTGCCGCAACATCCGCGTGCTCCACGGCTTCGAGCCCCCGACGACCCGCGAAGAGATCCGGGCCGCCGCGCTCCAGTACGTCCGCAAGGTGAGCGGGCTCCACCACGGCGCCGCCGCGGACGAGCGCGCCTTCGACGCGGCGATCGAGGAGGTGGCCGCCAGCACGGAGCGGCTGCTCGGCGCGCTGCGCCCCCGGACGGTGGCGCGGACGCGGGAGCAGGAGCGCGAGAAGGCCCGGGTGCGCGGGGAGCGCCGCCGGGCGCGGCTCGAGCCCGCGACGGAAGCGTCACCCGGAACCGCCGGGCGGCGGTGACCCGGGTGCCCCGGGCGCTGGTGCGGGTGATCTCCGGCGGCCAGACCGGGGTCGACCGTGCGGCGCTGGACGCGGCGCGCTCCGCTGGCCTGGCGCTCGGCGGGTGGTGTCCTCCCGGCCGCGCCGCCACGTCCGGCCCCATCCCCGCCGAGTACCCCTTGCGGGAGACGCCCGAGGAGCGGAGCCCCGCGGCCCCCGACGTCCCGCGCTCCCTCCGCACCGAGTGGAACGTGCGCGACGCGGACGCGGTCCTGGTGCTCCGCCCACTCGCCGCGCCCATCGATCCGGGGACGGAGTGGACGGTGCGGTGCGCCGGGCGGCTGGGGCGCGCGCTCCTCGTCCTCGATCCCGGCGACGCCGGCGCCCCGGCGCGCGTCCGGAACTGGCTCACGGCCCTCGGCGTGCGAACGCTCGCCGTGGCGGGCCCGAGCGAGGAGCTCCAACCCGGGATCGGGGCGTGCGTCCGCCGCCTGCTCGAGGAGGCCTTCACGTAGAGGTCGCCTTCTCGGCGTCGGCACGTCACGGGGCCGCCGCGCAGGGCACGAGGAGGCCCGCCCCCGCGCGTGACGGAGCGAGCGCCTGCCCCCCCGGCCGTGGCAGACTGCGCCCATGGCCAGGACCGCCGAGCGCTTCCCACCGCAGGTGAAGTACATCGTGGGCAACGAGGGGTGCGAGCGCTTCTCCTTCTACGGGATGCGCGCCATCCTCGTGGTCTACATGGTGCAGTGGCTGGCCATGCCGGAGCCGGCCGCCAAGGGCGCCTACCACGACTTCATGACCGCCTGCTACGTGACCCCGCTCCTGGGCGGCCTCCTCGCCGACCGGTTCCTCGGGCGCTTCAAGGTCATCCTCTGGCTCTCGCTCGGGTACGTCGCCGGCCACGCCACCATCGCGCTCTGGGAGAGCCGCTGGGGCCTGGCCGCCGGGCTGGCCCTGATCGCGCTCGGCTCGGGCGGCATCAAGCCCTGCGTGTCGGCCTTCGTCGGCGACCAGTTCCGCCCGGAGCAGAAGCGGCTGGTGGAGCGGGTCTTCGGCCTCTTCTACTGGATGATCAACCTGGGGAGCCTCAGCGCCAAGCTCGCCATCCCCTGGTTCCTCCGCTGGCGGGGCCCCTCGATCGCCTTCGCCATCCCCGGCCTCCTCATGGCCCTGTCGCTCGTCATCTTCTGGGTGGGCCGCGGCCTCTACCGGACCGTGCCGGCCTCGGGGCCGAACCCCCACTCCTTCCTCCGCGTGCTCTGGAGCGCCGTGCGCCGCCGCGGCGAGCGGGCCGGGGCCTGGCTCGACGGCGCCCGCGCCGACCACCCGGCCGAGGCGGTGGAGGGCGCCCGGGCCGCGCTGCGGATCGCCGGCGTCTTCGCCTCCACCCTGGCCTTCTGGTCCCTCTTCGACCAGCAGGGCTCCTCCTGGATCCTCCAGGCCCGGCGGATGGACCTCACGACGCCCTTCGGGCGGCTGGAGGCCTCGCAGATCCCCTTCCTCAACCCGCTCCTGGTCCTGGGGCTGATCCCGGCCTTCGACGCCTGGCTCTACCCGGCGGTGGAGCGGCTCGGGGTGCGGGTCACCCCCCTGCGCAAGATGGCGGCCGGGATGTTCCTCGGCGCCTTCTCCTTCGTGGCTGCCGCCCTGGTGGAGGGCGCGCTCGCCGCCGGGACCCCGCTCCACGTCGCCTGGCAAGTGCCGCAGTACGTGATCATCACCGCCAGCGAGGTGCTGGTCTCCGTCACCGGCCTCGAGTTCGCCTTCACCCAGGCGCCGAAGAGCATGAAGAGCACGGTGATGAGCTTCTGGATGCTGACCACGGCGCTCGGGAACCAGCTCACCGCCACCGTCTCCAAGGTGAACGCCTTCCAGGGGGCGAGCTTCTTCTGGTTCTTCGCCGCCCTGATGCTCGGGGCCTCCCTCCTCTTCGCGGTGGTGGCGCGGGCCTACCAGCCGGTGGGAGAAGCCCCGGCGATCCCGGATATAGTGTAGGAGCGTCCCGGGCCGCGGCCCCACACGCTCCCCCCGATGGCCGATCCCACCTTCCAGTTCGGCAAGACGCCGGTCGCAGGCGCGGCCGCCGCACCCACCCCGCTGGCGGTGGGGTCGCTGCTCGACGGGCGCTACCGGCTCGAGCGGCTCCTGGGGACGGGCGGGATGGGGGCGGTGTACGAGGCGGAGAACGTCCGCATCGGGCGCCGGGTGGCGATCAAGATCCTCCACCCGGAGGCGGCCCGGACGGCGGTCGACGTCGAGCGCTTCCAGCGCGAGGCGCAGATCGCGGTGCGCCTCGGCTCCCCCCACGTGGTCGAGGTCCTCGACTTCGGCCGGACCGGGCAGGGGGCGCTCTACCTGGTGATGGAGCTCCTCCGCGGCGAGAGCGTGGCCACCGTGCTCTCCCGGATCGGCCGCTTCCCGCCGGAGCGGGTGGCCGACCTGATGCGGCAGCTCCTCACCGGGCTGGCCACCGCCCACGAGGCCGGCATCGTCCACCGGGACCTCAAGCCGGAGAACCTGTGGCTCACCCCGGTGGCGGGCGGCGAGCGGCTCAAGATCCTCGACTTCGGGATCGCCAAGGTCACCGACCTCCCCGAGGGCGCCGCCCGCACCCAGGCCGGGCTGGTGATCGGGACGCCCCAGTACCTCTCGCCCGAGCAGGCGGTGGGCGGCGCCGTCGACGCCCGCTCGGATCTCTACAGCGTCGGGATCATCGCCTGGCTGCTCCTCACCGGGCGCCACCCCTTCCCCCGGGCCGAGGTGCGGGAGCTGGTGCGGGCCCACGCCTTCGAGCCCGTGCCGCCCCCCGAGCGCGAGCTGGCCGAGCTGGCCGGCCACCCGCTCCTCCTCCGGTTCGTGGCCCGCGCCACGGAGAAGGACCCGGCCGCCCGCGCCCGCTCGGCCGCCGAGCTGCTCGCCATCCTCGAGGGGCGCGAGGCGAAGATCCGCTCCACCTCGACCTCCCGCGGCCTGGCCCGGGCGGAGGCCCCCGACGGCGCCCCGCCCCCGCGCCCGCCGGCCCCCGGGATCTCCGGGCTCCTCCGGCCCGCGGTCCGGATCCCCCGGGCCCTGGGGGCGACGATCCTGGTCACCGAGATCGTGGGATACGCCGGGCTGGAGGAGGAGCTCCCGCCGGACGGGCTGGCGCGCCTCCTGCTTGCCCACGACGCCCTCGTGCTCCCGGCGATCCGAGCCTTCCACGGCCGGCGCGTCCGCTCCCGGCGCGAGACCCTGCTGGCCGCCTTCCCGTCGCCCACCGACGCGCTGCTCTGCGGGATGGCGATCCAGGATCGCCTGGCGGCGAGGCCGGCCGATCCCGCCCTCGCCCCGTTCGCGCTCCGGGCCGGGATCCACCTGGGCGAGAGCCACCCCGCGGGCGGCGACCTCGCCGGCGAGGCGGTCGAGGTCGCGCTCTCGGTCCGCGCCGCCGCCGAGCCCGGGGACGTGGCCCTGAGCCGCACGGTCTACCTGGCGATGAACCGCAGCGAGGTCCCGGTGGAGCCCCGCCCCGCCGTCGCCCACCCGCAGCGGGACGAGCCGCTCCCCCTCTACCGCGTCGAGCGCGTCCCCGGCCCCGCGCCCTACGGCGGTCGCGAGGCCGGCCTGGTGGCGGCGGGCGAGCGGGGCCCGCGCCTGCTCGCCCCGCTCAGCGACGCGGTGACCTCGATCGGCGAGGGCGCGGCCGAGGGGCGGATCCGGGCCACGCTCCGCGTGCTGGGGGCCAGCACCGGCCTCCTCTCGCTCCGCTGCCTCGGGCTCTCCGCCCGCATCCTGGGGGGCGTGGTGGCGGCGGTGCGCTGGATCGGCTGGCGGCGTCGCCCCGTCCCCGCCCTCCTCGAGGGGCTCGCCCGGCGCCTGGTGCGGGTGCGGGAGTGGGCCCGCCGGCGGCGGCCGGTCCTGCGCGCCGCGCTCGTCCGGCCGCTTCGCTGAGCTCCCGCGCCCCCCCGGAGACCGATCGCCGATGCGCAGCGAGAGCCAGGTGGTGATGCTCACCGACATCCAGGGCTTCACCGCCACCACCAGCCGCCAGACGCGCGAGGAGAACGCCCGGATGCTGGCGCTCCACGACGCCCTGGTCCACCCGGCCATCCGGGCCTTCGGCGGGCGGCGGGTGAAGACGATCGGCGACGCCTACCTGGTCCTCTTCGCCGCCCCGACCGAGGCGCTGCTCTGCGCGATGGCGATCCAGGACCGGCTCTGGGACTACGGCCGCCGGGTGGCGGAGGCCAAGCGGATCCAGATCCGGATCGCCCTGTCCCTGGGCGAGGTCCGCATCGCCCGGGACGACGTCTTCGGCGACGCGGTGAACCTCGCCGCCCGGGTGGAGGAGGAGGCGCCCGCCCGGGAGATCTGGTTCACCGAGGCGCTCTACTGGACCCTGGACCGGAGCCTGGTCCCCTTCGAGGAGGTCGGCTACCGCGACCTGAAGGGGCTGCCGGACAAGGTGCGGCTGTTCCGGGTGCTCGCCGAGCCGGGCGACGGTCCGCCCTACGGCAACGCCGCCCTCGAGCTCGCCGCCAAGGTCCCCCCGCCCGATCCCGAGGAGCTGGAGCGGCGGCTCGACCTCGGGCGGCGGGAGGGGGGGAGCCGGGCCGGCCGGGCCCTGGGGGTCCTCGCCCTCCTGCTGGTCCTCGCCGCGGCCGGCGCCGCCGGGTGGTGGCTCCACCTCCCGCCCGCCGAGCGCGCCCTGCGGCGCGGCCGGTGGGAGGAGGCGCGGGCCGCCGTCGACGAGCTGGCCCAGGCCCGGGGGGCGCAGGATCCGGAGGTCCTCTACCTCAAGGGCCGGTACGAGCAGGTCCGGGCGGACGCGAACGCAGGCGGCTCGCTCAAGGCGGCCTTCGCCGCCTGGTCGCGGGCGGTGGCCGCGGGGAGCGGCCCGGCCCTCTCCGCCCTCTCGCGAGAGTCCCGCGCCGAGGACTGCGGCCGCCGGCGGCTCGCCGCCCGGGCCCTGGGGGACTCCCGCTCGGCGGAGGCGCTCGGCGCGCTCCGCGACCTGTCGGACGCGGAGCCGCCGCCCCCGGAGGCGGCGAACCCGCTGGAGGCCCTGAGGAACGTGATGTCGGGGCCGCAGCGGTGCGGCGCGGGGGACATCGCGCGGGAGGGGCTGGCGGCGATCGGGGAGGGCCCGCGGCCGAGGGAGCGGAGGTAGCGCCGGGGGCCCCGCCTCACCGGCCCCCCGGAGCCGCTCCGGCCCGGTCCGCGATCACCCTCCGGTAGACCTCGACCAGCTTCTCGGCCGAGGCCTCCACCCGGTAGCGCTGGGCCGCCTCGCGGTAGGCCTCGCGGGCCCGGGCCAGGCCCTCGGGGTCCTCGATCCACCGGTCGATCCTGCGGGTGAGCGCCTCGCCGTCCCCGGCCTCGAAGAGGAAGTCCTCCGAGAGGGCGAACTGGGACGTGGCGCTGAGCGGGGCGCGGGCGACGAGGCAGGGCAGGCCGCAGGCCATGGCCTCGAGCACCGACATGCACTCCACCTCCACGTCGGCGGCGTGCACGCACAGGTCGGCGCCGCCGTAGTACGGGATCAGCTCGGCCGGCTCGAGCCAGCGGAAGACGGGGGGGTTCGTGAGGCCGCGCCCCATGGCCTCGAGCCGCGCCCGCTCCGGGCCGTCCCCCAGGACCACGAGCTGGATGCGGGGCTCGTGGCTCGACCGCCGCACCGCCTCGATGAGCAGGTCGTGGTGCTTCTCCCGCGCCAGGCGGCCCACGGAGAGGATCGTGAACCTCCCCTCGAAGCGGTGGCACTGCTCGGGCGGGAGGGGGCGGTACTCTGGGGGGACGCCGTTCGAGATCACCGAGGTGGGCGCGCGCAGGCCGTGGCGGCGGAGCTCCCGCTCGGCGAAGGCGCTCGGGCAGATCACGTGGTCGGAGCGGTCGTACGTGGTCCGGAGGAAGAACCGGTAGACGCCTCGCACCAGCCGCTCGCTGTGCACGTTCACGTTGTGGAGCAGGTGCTCGGCCTGGACGTGGAAGGTGGAGACCACCGGCACCCCGGCCCGGCGCGCCAGGGTGATTGCCCGGATCCCGAGGTAGAACGGGAAGTGGACGTGGATCAGGTCCTGCCGGGCGAGGACCTCCTCCAGGACGCGCCGGGTGGGCCAGGCGAAGGGGAGCCGCATCTTCTGCATGATCCGGCCGGGCGTGGGGACGAAGAAGGTGGGGAGCGGGATCTTGCCCGGCGCGGGCGCCCCGGTGGCCAGCACCTCCACGGTGTGGCCCTGGCCGCGGAGCAGCTCGGAGAAGCGGCGCGTCGAGACCACCGCCCCGTTGTTGGCCTCGTCCCAAGCGTCGATGACCATCGCCACGCGGAGCGGCCGCGCCGCGCCGGGCGGGGGGGGGAGGGGATCCGGGGCGGCCGGGGTCACGGCACGCGACTGTACCGCGCCCCGGCCCGCGGCGGGCACGTTCTTCGGCCGCGCCGGGGGCGGCGGCTACCGGTCGTAGCGGAGGCCGACCAGCGCCTGCCAGCGGGGGGCCTGGAGCAGCTGGTCGGGCTGATCGCGGGCCGGGCCGACCGCGTAGGCGGTGCTCTGGGTCGAGGACCAGGTCCCGGCCAGCCGGTACGAGAGGCCGCCGGTCAGCGCGCCGGTGATCGCGCCCCGGAGGGAGAAGAGGGAGCTCGAGTCCGGGGCCGGGGAGACGTTGGTGCCGGAGACGGGACGGGGGCCGACCACCAGGACGGCGAGGGCGAGGGTGGGGAGGCGGCCGCCGAGGTCGTAGGAGAGGTGGGCGTTGCCGAACGCCTGGGCGGCCGCGGCGAGCTCCTGGCCGTCGCGGCGGGCGCGCGCCACCGTGATCGCGGCGCCCCAGCGGAGCCGCTGGCCGAGGGCGGTCGCGTCCCAGGCCGCCTCCACGCCCTGGCTGTCGACCCGCGAGGCGTTGGCGTAGACCTGGGCGCTGGTGGTGCCCGGGGGGAGGGCGCCGGCGACGATGGCGGCGTCGATCTGGGCCTGAGGAGCGTCGACGAGGAGCACCATGTCGCTCCACCAGGCGCGGAAGGCGGAGAGGCGCAGGCGGCTCGCGCCCAGGCGCTGCTCCACCACCGCCTCGAGGGAGCGCACCTTCTCCGGCAGGAGGTCGGGGGCGGCGAGCTGCGTGACGTTGTCGGTGTAGTAGCGCTCGTAGAACGAGGGGGCGCGGAAAGCCTCCGCGTAGATGGCCTTGATCGTGCCGCCGCTCCAGGCCGGGGAGACCGCCGCGAGGCGGGGGGAGAGGTGGGCGCCGAGCTGGGCGTCGGCGTCGAGGCGGAAGCCGACGTTCAGGCTGAGCCAGCTGGCCGGCCGGGCGGTCTGCTCCACGTAGGCGCCCAGCGTGCCACCGCTCTTGGTGAACGGCGCCACCAGGGCCGTGTCCCCGGTGGCGGCGCTCTGGTAGGTCGACCACGAGCTCACGTGGCGGTAGCGGGCGTCGACCCCGAGGAGGGTGACGTACCGGCCGTCCTCCAGCCAGTCGTAGGTGGCGTTCACCTCGGTCCCGGCCCAGCGCGACGTGCCGGAGTTCTGGTAGAGGCAGGTGGCCGTCGGGTCGAAGCAGGCGGCCGGGTCGAGGGTGGGGGTGTTCTGGAGGTAGTCGTAGAAGTCGCCGTAGAGGCGGACCGAGAGGGCCAGGCTGGAGGAGACCGAGGCCGACCAGCGCGCGTCGGCGGAGAGGAAACGGTCGCGCTCCCAGTTGGACGGGTCGTCGAAGCTCCCCCAGATGAGCGTGGCCTCGCGCGTCGACTGGGCGGCGCGGAGGGCGAGCTGGAAGTCGCCCAGGGAGAAGCGGAGGTAGGCGGAGGGGACCCCGACCGAGCGGTGGGTGGCGTCGCCGCCCCATGCGCCGCTGCCGTAGGGCTGCAGGCCGTAGGTCGCGTCCGGGCCCCAGGTCTGGTGGACGTCGAGCCCCACGGTCAGCTCGCCGGTCTGTCCGCCCCACTGGAGCTCCTGCCCGAAGCCGCCCGCCAGGTGCGTCATCGTCGGATGGCCGCCGTCCGCCACCAGGTGGAGGCCGGAGTAGTCCCTGGCCCGCTTGGTGATGACGTTCACCACCCCGAGCATGGCGCTCGAGCCGTAGAGCACCGAGCCCGGGCCGAGGATCACCTCGACGTGGTCGACCATGTCGAGGGGGATCCCGGCGCTCTGATCGTAGTAGGCGGTCTCGTCCCAGGGCTCGTTGAGGGCGTGGCCGTCCAGGAGCAGGAGCACGTGGTTCCCGAAGTCTCCGGTGAGGAGCACGCCGCGGGCCCCGATCTCCGGCGTCCCCCAGCTGCGCTCCGTGAGCATGCCCACGCCCAGGAAGTTGATGGCCTCGTCGAGGGTGGTGAAGGCGTAGCGGCGGAGGTCGTCGGAGGTGATCACCGAGGTGGTGGCGGGGGCGAGCCCGGCGGTCTCGGCCGCCTTCGAGGCGGTGGAGACCACCGGCTCGTTGAGCAGCCCGGCCAGCTGCGAGACGTCCTGGGCGGAGGGGAGCCCGGGGACCGCCAGGAGCGCGGCCAGGGCCAGGGTGGGGGGGAGGCGAGAGATCGTCATTGGGTGACCGCCATGAGGGCCAGGACGTCCGGGCCGAAGGCGACCCGCTGCTTGGCCGCCTGCGTGAGATCGACGAGGAGCTTGGCGCGGCCCGAGACCAGGTCGAAGCCCAGCACCACCCCCTTCTTCACCATCGCGGGGGTGGCCGAGGCGGTGAGCACGCTCTCGCCCTCGAGCGCCTTCCCGATGGCGGCGGCGTCGGCGGCGGTGAAGCCGGGGGTGAGGTAGACGATGGAGGCGTGCCGCGCGCGGCAGAGCTCGGCCACCGCCGGGCCGGTGGTGAAGGGCGCGACCTCGACCACGTGGGGCAGCCCCGCCACGGTGGGCTTCGCCGCGGCGGCCGCCTTGAACTGCGCGGCCGCGTGGGCCGACTCGTCGCCGGCCTTGGTCAGCACCAGGGTGCGGACCTCGGCGCCGGCGCGGGCCGGGAGGTTCCGGTCGTGCCCGGCGATCATCACCAGGAGCTCGGCCTGGAGGCCGACCGGAACCGGCACGTCCTCGGCTCCGGCGGCGAGCGGGAGCGCCAGGGTGAGCGCGGCGACCAGTGCGGTGGCGCGTCGTGGATGGCTTGCGGGCATGTCCGGATCCGGCGGTGTGTGCTCGCGCCCTCGCGAGTGGCGCCCCCTCGGCGCGCCCCAACATTCAAGGGCCGCGCCAGATCAAGAGCCCGGCGCCGCCGGCGCGCCGGACCCGCGATCGAGCAGCCCGATCGAGCAGCCCGGCGGCAGCGGCCGGGCGCGGCCGACCCCCGGCGCATGGCATGGTCGGAGCCGACCCAGGGTCCGCGGCCGCACTCGGGACCGTCACTCATCGTTTACGCGGTCACCGCCGTGAGTCCGCGGGCGAGGGGACGGTCGGCGCGGCGTCCTGTCCGGCCGAGGGCTTCCGTACGGTGGCAAGGCGGTTGCAATCCAGGGTCGGCTCGACCGACGGCGCCGGGGTGTGCCGCGGAGGGGGGGTCCCGATGAACGCGCATCTCAGCCTGCGAGCCCAGATCGCGCTGGCCGCGGCGGTGGGCGTGGTGATGCTGGCGGTGGTCGGCACCATGACGTACCGCGCCAGCCATGCCGGGGCGCGCCTGGCGGCCGCCCTCCCGGTGGTGCAGGCGACCGCCGATCTGATGGGGACCCTCACCGCCGTCGACGAGGCGGCCGCCCGGCTCACCGACGCGCGGATCTCCGAGCCGGCCCGGCGCCGCGCCCTGGTCGAGGGGGCGGAGAAGGATCTCGCCCGCCTCGACGAGCTCTCCGCCCGGGTGGAGCGGCAGGCCGTCGACGCCGAGCAGCTCGCCGCCTGGAAGGAGTTCACCCCGCTCCGCGACGCCTGGCGCCGGGACGTCGGCAAGCTCCTCGCGCTCCAGCGGAAGAAGGACGAGGCGGGCGCCGGCGACCCCGCCGCCGCCCTCCTCCTCGACGCGCAGTCGATGGAGGCCTTCGTCGCCACCGCCGAAGGGTACCGGGCCGCGCAGCGCGCCCTGGCCGGGCTGGTGGAGAAGAACGCGGCGGTGGCGGGCGTGCTCGGCGAGCGGGCCACCGAGGAGCTGGGCCGCGGCGCCTGGGTGACCGGGCTCGCCTTCCTCGGCGGGCTTCTCAGCCTCGCCTACCTGGGCTGGATCCTGGTCCGCTCCATCCAGCGGACCGCAGCCACCCTGGTGGCCGAGTCGAACGCCCTCCGGGCGGCGGTCGACGCGGGGGAGCTCGACCGTCGCGCCCGGGTGGACTCGGTGGCGGTGGAGTTCCGCCCGGTGGTGGCGGGGATGAACCGGATCCTCGACGCGGTGGTCCCGCCGCTCCGGGTGGCGGCGGAGCAGATGGATCGCATCGCCCGCGGGGACATCCCGCCCCCCATCACCGCCGAGTACCGGGGGGAGTTCGACGCGCTCAAGGCCAGCCTCAACCGCTGCAGCGGCGCGCTCTCCGGGCTGATCGAGGACCTGAACGCGATGGCCGGCGCCCACGACCGGGGCGACACCGACGTCCGCATCGACGCCCGGCGGTTCCAGGGGGCCTACGCCGAGGTGGCGGAGGGGCTGAACGCCATGGTCCAGGGGCACGTCGCCCTGAACCAGAAGGCGATGACCTGCGTGACCGAGTTCGGCCGCGGCAACTTCGCCGCCCCGCTGGAGCGCTTCCCCGGCAAGAAGGGGGCGATCAACGACACCGTCGAGCAGGTCCGCGCCAACCTGAACGGCTTCATCACCGAGACCCGGCGCATGGCCGGTGAGCAGGAGGCGGGCGACCTGGACGCGGCCATCGACGCGGCGCGCTTCCACGGCGACTGGCGGACGATGGCCGAGGGCGTGAACGGGATGGTGGCCCGGCACGCCACCCTGATCCGCACGGCGCTCGGTTGCGTGGACGAGTTCGGGCGCGGCAACTTCGAGGCCCCCCTGGAGGCGTTCCCCGGGAAGCAGCGCTCCATCAACGAGACCGTGGAGCGGGTCCGGACCCACCTCCGCGCCCTGATCGCCGACGCCGACGCCCTGGCGGCCGCGGCCCGGGACGGACGGCTCGGGGAGCGGGCCGACCCGGCCCGCCACCAGGGCGACTTCCGGCGGATCGTGGCCGGCATGAATGGCACCTTCGACGCGCTCCACGCCCCCATCCGCGCCGCCTCCGAGGTGCTCTCCCGCATGGCCACCAGGGACATCACGGTGCGGGTGGCGGGGAGCTTCCAGGGCGACCACGCCGCCCTGGTGGACGCGGTCAACGGCACCGCCGGCGCCCTGGCCGGCGCCCTGGGCCAGGTGAAGGAGGCGGTGGACCGGGTCTCGGGCGCGGCCGACCAGATCGCCGCGGCGGCGTCCTCGGTGGCCACCGGCGCCTCCGCCCAGGCCGGCGAGGTGGAGCAGATCAACACCCGGCTCGAGGCCCTCGCCGACAAGACGCGGCGCTCGGCGGAGAGCGCCGCCCGCGCCGACGGGCTCACCCGCCAGGCACGGGAGGTGGCGGCGAGCGGCACCGACGCCATGAAGGGGATGTACGAGGCGATGGGGCGGATCCGGCAGAGCGCCGAGAGCACCTCCCAGATCATCCGCGACATCAACGAGATCGCCTTCCAGACCAACCTGCTCTCGCTCAACGCCGCGGTGGAGGCGGCCCGCGCCGGCGAGGCGGGGCGCGGCTTCGCGGTGGTGGCCGAGGAGGTCCGGTCGCTGGCGATGCGCTCCAAGGAGGCGGCGCAGAAGACCGAGGCGCTCATCCGGGAGTCGGTGCAGCGGGCCACCGGCGGCGAGGCGACGGCGCGCCAGGTGGGGTCGATGCTCGAGCAGATCAGCGCCCAGGTGAACGGCGTCACCGAGATCGTCACCGCGATCGCCGCCTCGTCGAGGGATCAGACCGCGGGGATCGAGGCGGTGGAGAAGGCGGTGTCGGAGGTCGACCGGCTCATGCAGCGGACGGCCACCAACGCCGAGCAGTCCTCCTCCGCCGCGGTCGAGATGCGGCGCGAGGCAGAGGCCCTGGGGGGCATGACCGCGAGCTTCCGGCTGGACCGGGCCTCCCCCGCGCCGGGAGGGGCTCCGCTCCGCCGCGAGCTCGCCGCCAGGCCGCGCCCGGCCGCGGGGCCGAGGCCCGGGCGCCCCCTCCCCGAGGCCTGAGCGGCGGCCGCGCGCCCCGGCCCGGCGGCCCGGGTGCGCCTCGGCCTCGCCCCGCGCGCCGTCCCCCGGCGGCTCGCCGCGCGGTCCCGGGCGGCGGGCCGGCTACAGCCGCACCGCCGTCTCCAGGACCTGGAGCCAGCCGCCGTCGATGAAGCCGACCGGCTTGGCGTCGTGGAACCCGTAGCCCACGAGGACCACGCGCCCCGAGAAGAAGGGGATCTCGGTCAGGATGGCGGCCGCGGGGGTGGGCGGGATGGCCGGGCTGGCGGTGGGATCGCCGGGATCGCCGGAGGCGTCCTCGTAGATCACCCTGGCGGCGGCGGGCAGGCTGGCCTCGAGCACGCCGTCCACCTCCTCCCCGACGAGCAGGGTGGCAGGGCCGCCGGCGAAGGGCGTGGTGGTGGCGGCGGACTCGACCAGCGAGAACGGCTCCACGGCCACGGGGCTCGGGCTGCTGGCGGTGAGGTGGAAGCCGAAGATCGCGTTCACCAGGTCGAGCCCGGCCTGGTTCGAGCCCAGGACGACCAGCGTCCCCCCGCCGTCCACGAACTCCTCGATGGCGGCCGCGGCCGCGGGGTCCAGGTCGAGCGCCAGGCTGCCGTTCTCCTGGTCGGGGAAGACCAGGACCGACTTCCCGGCGACGGCCTGGTCGATCTCGGCGGCCGAGGTCCCGACGAACTCCTCCACCGGGATCTTCATCCCCACCAGCGCCGCCCGCGCGTTCGAGGCCTCGGCGGTCGGGTCGCCCGAGGCGTACTGGGCGTAGTTGGTGTTCACGAAGAGCGCGGCCGAGACCGTTCCGGCCGGCGGCGGGGAGTGGCTGCCGGAGCAGGCGGCGAGCAGGGCGAGGGAGAGCGCGGCGGGGGCGACGCGGCGGGTCATGTTGAGCCGTCCTTTCACGGGTGGGGACGAACCCAACGTGGGGGCGACCATCGGGGGCGGCGAGTACCGTGGTCACGGGGGTGGGCGACGCCCGCCCGCGGTGGGGAAGGGTGGGCGCGCGCGAGGGATCCGGGCGCATGGTCCCGGGAGCTCGCCCGTGCAGGAGCAATCAGGCGGCGGCCCTGGCTGCGCGCGGGGCGCCGTCGGTCGGGGTGCGCGGGATGGTGAAGTGGAACGCGGCGCCGCCCTCGGGCAGGCGCTCGGCGTGGATCCGCCCTCCGTGGCCTTCCACGATCCCGCGGCAGATCGCGAGCCCGAGCCCCGTGCCCTTGTACGTCGAGCCGGCGCCGCGCTGGTACGGCTGGAAGAGGCGCTCCGCCTGCCCCGCCTCGAACCCGCGCCCGGTGTCCCGGACCGAGAAGCACAGGACGCCCGGCTCGGCGGCGACCCGGATCGTGACCGTGCCGTCGGCCGGCGTCGCCTGGATCGCATTGGAGAGGAGGTTCCCGAGCACCTGGAGCAGGCGGACGCGGTCGCAGCGCAGGGTGGGCGGCAGCGGGTCGCGGAGCGGAAGCTCGATCGCCACGCGCGCCCGCCGGGCCAGCGGCGCGGCCACGCGCGCGGCCTCTCGAGCGATCTCGGCGGGGTCGTGGTCGGCGGGCGAGAGGCGGAGCGAGCCGCTCTGGATGGCGGCCACGTCGAGGAGATCCTCGATGAGGTGACCCATCCGCGCGGACGCGCCCTGGATGATCTCCGAGCGCTCCAGCAGGTCGGCACGCGCGTCCGGCCCGTCGGCGGCGCTCTCGAGGCCGCTCGCCATGGAGGAGATGGCCGCGAGCGGGCTGCGCAGGTCGTGGGCCACGATGGCGAGGATCTGCTCGCGCGCGCGGGTGGCCCGCTGCGCCTCGATCAGCAGGCGCTTGCGCTCCTCGTCGAGGAGCCGCCGCGCGGTGACGTCGCGGATCGTCCCCACGAGCCGGGTCGGCGCGCCGTCGGGCCCGCGGGCCACCACGCGCCCGCGCACGCTCGCCCAGCGGGTCGAGCCGTCCACCAGCCGGACCCGGGCCTCGGCGGCGAGCGACTCGGTGCGCCCCTCGAGATGCTCGCGGGCAGCCGCCCGCACCGCCTCGCGATCGTCCGGGTGAACCGAGCCGAGCACGTCCCGAATCCGGTCGCCGCCCGCCTCCGGCGTGGGCGTCGAGAGCAGGGCGGGCCAACCCGGGCCGACCCGGACCCGTTCGTCCGACACGTCCCACTCCCAGATCTCGGTGTCGGAGGCGCTGAGCGCCTGGGCGAGCCGCTCCTCGCTCTCCCGGAGCGCGTGCTCGGCCGCCTGCTGGGCGGTCACGTCCCGGGCCACCCCCATCACCCCGGTGATCGCGTCGGTCCCGTCGCGCAGCGCCACCAGGCTCATGCTGAGGGTGATCTCGTGCCCGTCCTTGCGGCGCCGGCGCACCAGCCGGGTGCAGGGCTCGCCGGCCGCCGCGGCGGCGATCGCCCGGGTCACCTCGCCCGCCTCCGCCTCCGGGACGAAGAGGCCGAAGACGGACCGGCCCGTCGCCTCCGTCGCCGTCCAGCCGAGGATCCGCTCCGCGCCGGGAGACCAGAGCTTCACCCGGAGGGCGTCGTCGAGCACCACCACCGCCTCCTGCATGTGCGCGAAGAGCGCGGCCACGAACCAGCGCTGCGCCTCTGCGGCGCGCCGGGCGGACACGTCCCGGACGACGGCGTGGAAGTACCGCTCGCCGCGCAGGAGGCAGGGGCGCGCGCTGACCTCGACCGGGAAGCTCGAGCCGTCCCGCCGGAGGTGGACGGTCTCGAAGACCACGCCGCCGCGCTCCACGGCGAGGCGGAGCTGTAGCTCGATGCGCGGCGCGTCCTGCGCCGGACCCAGGCCTGGCAGGCGCATGCCGATCAGCGCGTCGCGTGGGTGGCCGTAGGTCTCCACCGCCCGGTCGTTCGCGTCGACGATCACACCGTCCCGCCGGAGGAGGAGCTCGACGTCGTTGAGCTGCCGCTCCAGGCTCCGCAGCCGCGCCTCCCGGTGCCGGGTGGTCTTCCCGTGGACGACCCAGGCGACCAGCCCCTGGATGCCGGCGAAGACCGCTGCGCTCGCCAGGCCGGCGAGGACCCCGTGCCGCTCCGTCTGCACGACGAGGCAGGTGATCGTCCCCGTGACCCAGGCGGCCACCACCACCGGGCCGTCGAAGAGGACTGCGGCCCAGGCCAGCGGGGCGGACAGGACGGCGATGAACCCGAGGCCGGTCGCCCCGGTGGCCGCGAAGGCGATGCCGCAGGAGACGGTGGGGGCGACGCCCGCCGGCAGGATCCAGCTGAGCGGTCCGGGCGACCGCCGGACGAAGACCCAGGCCCCGGCGGCCCCGCACAGGGCGAGGACCGCCTCCACCGCCGGCGCGCGCCGCGCCGGCACGGCGGTGGCCGCGAGCACGACCACGAAGGGCGGCAGGACCAGCGCGTAGAGCAGCAGGACCAGCCGGCGCAGGCCCGCCGGCGTCTCCTCGAAGAAGCGTTGGCGTCCTGGGCCCGCCACGCGCCCAGTCTACCCGGGGGGCGCGGGCGTCCGCGACCCGTGGTCCGCGGACAGCGGCCCCCCTGGCGACGCGCGTGCGAGAAGGAGCGCGGGAGGGGGAGCCAGGCACACCGCGGCGGACGCCGCTCCGGCGATCGTCAGCTTCCTGACGCCGGGCGGGCCTGCCGGCTCGCCCCCCGCACGCAGCAGCCCCTTGCTAGCCCTTCTTCCCTGCCCGCGCCCGCAGGGCCCGGAGCCGCTCCCCGAGCTCGGCCTCGCGCCCGCTCCCGGAGAGCGAGACGATCCGCTGGCCGAGGAGCGCGTCGGGGAGGTACTCCTCCGCCACGTAGTGCCCCTCGAAGTTGTGGGGGTAGCGGTAGCCGCCCCCGTAGCCCAGCCCCTCCATGAGCTGGGTGGGCGCGTTGCGGAGCTTGAGCGGCACGGGGAGCGAGCCGTGCTCGCGGACCAGGCGCCGGGCGGCGCCGTAGGCGGCGATGGCGGTGTTCGACTTGGGGGCGAGGGCCAGGTAGATGGCCGCCTGGCTCATGGGGAGGACGCCCTCCGGCAGCCCGACCAGCTCCACCGCCTGGAGGACGGCCACCGCCACCTGCAGCGCCTCCGGGTCGGCGTTGCCCACGTCCTCGGAGGCGAAGATCACCATCCGGCGCACCACGAAGCGTGGGTCCTCGCCCCCCTCGAGCATCCGGACCAGGTAGTAGACCGCGGCGTCGGGGTCCGAGCCGCGCATCGACTTGATGAAGGCGGAGACGACGTTGTAGTGCTCCTCGCCCGCCTTGTCGTAGAGGAGCGTCTTCTGCTGGAGGGCCTCCTCGGCGTCGGCCCGGGTGATCTCGGCCCGGCCGGCGAGGCGCACCGCCGCCGCCGCCACCTCGAGCGCGTTCAGGGCCCGGCGGGCGTCGCCGAAGGCGTAGCGGCCGAGCGCCTCGCGGGCGTCCGGGGCGAGCCGGACCGCCCCGGCGAGCCCCTCCGGCGCGGCCAGGGCCCGGTCGAGGAGGGCGGTCACCTCCTCCTCGGTGAGGGGGCGGAGCGTCACCACCCGGCAGCGCGAGAGGAGGGCGGCGTTCACCTCGAAGGACGGGTTCTCGGTGGTGGCGCCGATCAGGGTGATGGTGCCGTCCTCGACGTGGGGGAGGAAGGCGTCCTGCTGGGCGCGGGTGAAGCGGTGGATCTCGTCCACGAAGAGGATGGTCCGCTGCCGGTGCATCCGCCGCCGGTCCCTGGCCGCGGCCACGATCTCGCGGATCTCCTTCACGCCCCCGAGCACCGCGCTGAAGGCGACGAACTCGGCCCCGGTCCGCCCGGCCACCAGGCGGGCCAGGGTGGTCTTGCCCGTGCCCGGGGGGCCCCAGAGCAGGAGGGAGGGCACCTGGTCGGCCTCGATGGCGCGGCGCAGGGCGGTGCCCGGGCCCAGGGCGTGCTCCTGCCCGGCGAAGTCCTCCAGGCGCCGGGGGCGCACCCGCTCGGCGAGCGGCTTGCCGGAGGGGTCCTCGGCGGCGGCACGATCGAAGAGGTCCATGGGATCGGCAATATAATGCGCCGCATGGTCGGCCATCCCTGTCCGGTGCCGGAGCGCGTCGGGATCGTCCACAAGGTGACGTCCGCGGAGGCGTCCGAGACCGCCCTCTACGTCGCCCAGTTCCTGCGGGGGAAGGGGATCGAGGTCCTCCTCGACGAGGCCGAGATCGCCCGCGCCGCCGACCTGGTGGTGGTCCTGGGCGGCGACGGGACGCTGATCCACGCCGCCCGCCTCCTGGCCGGGCGGGCCGCCCCCATCCTCGGCGTGAACATGGGGAGCCTGGGCTTCACCACCGAGATCCCGCAGAGCGAGATGTACCCCACCCTGGAGCAGGTGCTGGCGGGCAAGGCCGGCCTCTCCGAGCGGATGAAGCTCCGGGTCCACCTTCACCGCGCCGGGAGCCACGAGCGGCTGCTCGACGCCGAGGTGCTGAACGACGTGGTGCTCGCCAAGGGCGCGCTCTCGCGCATGGTCGAGCTCGACACGCGCTGCTCCGGGAACTACGTCACCACCTACCGGGCGGACGGGATCATCGTCGCCACCCCCACCGGCTCCACCGCCTACGCCCTGGCCGCCAACGGACCCATCCTCTACCCCACCATGCACGGGGTGGTGATCGCGCCCATCTGCCCGCACACCCTCACGCAGCGCCCCCTGGTGGTCGCCGAGGACGAGAACATCGAGATCCTCCTCATGAACGACAGCGAGGTGTTCCTCACCCTCGACGGCCAGAAGGGGCTCAAGCTGGAGCGCGGCGACCGGGTCCAGGTGAAGCGCTCGGACCACCGCGTCCTCCTGGTGCGGAACGCGCAGCTCGACTTCTTCGGCATCCTCCGCGCCAAGCTCCGCTGGGGCGAGCGCTGATCGAGTCCATCGCGGTCGGTGGACAGCGCGGCGAAGCCGCGCCCGCGGGAAGGCGCGCGAGGCGAGGCCGAAGCGCGCCAGGGCCCCCGCGCAGCAGGGGAGGGCCCCCGACGAGCTCCGCTCGGCGGGGAGGGGGCGGGGTGCAGCCCCCGAACGAGTGTCCACTGAATATTTGCGCAGTGTCAGGGGGACGTGGATCATGGGGCCATGCTCACGACCCTGCGCATCTCCGGCTTCGCGGTCGTCGACGCGGTGGAGGTCCGCTTCGGCCCCGGGCTGAACGTCCTCACCGGCGAGACCGGCGCCGGCAAGTCCATCCTGGTGAACGCCCTCCACCTCGTGCTCGGCGGCCGCATGAGCGGCGACGTCCTGCGGGAGGGAGCGGAGGAGGCGGTGGTGGAGGCGCTCTTCGAGCTGCCCGCCGCCCATCCCGTGTTCGGCCGGCTGGCGGCGGCCGGGCTCGACCCGGGGGGCGCGGCCGAGGCGGGCCCGGAGGTGCGCGAGCTCCTGGTGCGCCGGGTGGCGGCGCGCGGCGGGCGGGGGCGGGCCTTCGTGAACGGCGCCCTCTGCACCGTGGGCATGCTGGAGACCGCCCTCAAGGGCGTGGTGGACATCTCCGGCCAGCACGAGCACGTCTCGCTCCTCGACGAGACCAGCCACCTCGCCCTCCTCGACGCCTTTGCCTGCGCCGATGCCCCGGCCAGGGACGGCGCGGCACCGCTCCTCCGGTACCGCGCCGCCCACGCGGCGCTCGCCGCCCTCGTCCGCGAGCGGGAGACCCTCGCCGCGGACGAGGGCGAGCGGGCGCGGCGGGCCGACTACGTCGCCTTCCAGCTGCGCGAGCTCGAGGCGGCCGACCCCCGCCCCGGCGAGCTCGAGGCCCTCGAGGCGGAGCGGCGGGTCCTGGCCTCGTCCGAGAAGCTCCGGGCCGCGGCCCGGGCGGCCGAGGCGCTCGCCTACGGGGAGGAGGGGAGCGGCTCGGAGCGGGTCGGGCAGGCGGCCCGGGCGCTGGCGGAGGCCGCCCTGCTCGACCGCCGGCTGGAGGAGCCGCTCGGCCTGCTCCGCTCGGCGGCGGTGGAGCTGGAGGAGGCGGGGCGCGAGCTGGGGCGCTACGCCGAGCAGCTGGGCGGCGATCCCGAGCGGCTCGTCTCCGTCGAGGAGCGGCTCGAGCTCCTGCGCGCCCTGGCGCGGAAGCACGGGGGGTCGCTCGAGGCGGCCATCGCCCGGCGGGACGGGATGCGCGAGGAGCTGGCGCGCCTCTCGGGCGGCGGGGAGCGGCTGGCGGCGATTGCGCCGGAGATCGCGGCGCGGGGGGAGGAGGTGGCGGCGCTCGCCCGCGAGCTGTCGGCCCTCCGCGGCGAGGCGGCGCGCACCTTCGCGCGGGCCGCCGAGGGGGAGCTCTCCGGCCTCGCCATGGGGCGGTGCCGGCTCGAGGTGGCCCTGCCGCCGCCGGAGGCGGGGGTCGAGGTGGGCGGGCGCCTCCTCGGCCCGGAAGGCGCGGAGCGGGCGCAGATCCGGATCGCGCCCAACCCCGGGGAGCCGGCCCGTCCGCTCGCGCGGATCGCCTCCGGGGGTGAGCTCTCGCGCCTCCTGCTCGCGGTGAAGCGCGTCCTGGCGCGGCACGACCCGGTCTCGACCTACGTCTTCGACGAGGTGGACGCGGGGATCGGCGGGGCGGTGGCCGAGGCGATGGGGCGGGTGCTCTCGGAGGTCTCCGCCGGCCGGCAGGTGCTCTGCGTCACCCACCTGCCGCAGGTGGCGGCCTTCGCCGATCGCCATCACCTGGTGGACAAGCGCGTCTCGGCGGGCCGGACGGTCACCCGCGTCACCCTGCTCGGCGCGGAGGAGGCGCGAAGGGGGGAGGTGGCCCGGATGATGGCCGGGGCGACCGTGACCTCGGCGGCCCTCGAGCACGCCGGCGCCCTCATCTCGGCGGCCCGCGTTCCGCGGGCGGTCCCGGGACGCGGGAGCCGGGCCGCGCCGGCGCGGACCGCGGCCAGGCAGCTCGGACGAGGCCACGCCCTCGGAAGGGGCTGAGCACGAGCGCGTTGACCCTCCAGGGACGCAAGGTTACGCTCCGCGCGTGGCGGACCTCCCTGCGCTCTCGTTCGAGGCCCGAGGCCTGACCGACGTCGGGCAGCGCCGCGATCACAACGAGGACGCCTTCCTGGTCGACGAGGGGCTGGGCCTCTACGTCGTGGCCGATGGGATGGGCGGGCACGCCGGCGGCGGGACGGCCTCCCGGCTCGCGGTCGAGACCATCCAGCAGTCGGTCCGGGCCGCCCGGACCGCCGATCCGGGCGCCTTCGGCGCGGGGATCGGCGTCGAGGACAGCTTCCTCCCCGACGTGCTCCGGGACGCGGTCGAGGCGGCCTGCGCGAAGATCTTCGAGACCGCCCAGGCCGAGCCTTCCCTCGCCGGGATGGGGACCACCGTCACCGCCGCCCTGGTGGACGGCCGCGTGGCCTTCGTCGCACACGTGGGCGACAGCCGCTGCTACCTCGTCCGGCAGGGGCGCATCTACCAGGTGTCCGAGGATCACTCGCTCGTCAACGAGCAGATCAAGGCCGGGGCGATGAGCCCGGACGAGGCCAAGCACAGCCGGTTCAAGAACATCATCACCCGCTCGGTCGGGTTCGAGCAGCAGGTCCAGGTCGACCTCATGGGCCTCGACCTCGAGCCCGGCGACGCCATCGTGATCTGCTGCGACGGCCTGTCGAACCTGGTCGAGGACGCCGAGATCCTCCAGATCGTCGAGGAGGTGCCGCTCGACCAGGCCCCCGATCGGCTGGTCGCCCTGGCCAAC
>Ga0335076_10001093_pt1 | contig 25898 bp, 23 predicted proteins | sample Lox_Sample_25_FD_206717 | JGI IMG/M metagenome (GOLD analysis project Ga0335076, IMG submission 206717) | Soil microbial communities from Loxahatchee National Wildlife Refuge, Florida, United States - Lox_Sample_2.5 | ecosystem: Environmental > Terrestrial > Soil > Wetlands | place: USA... | reverse complement strand
GGCGGTTCGGCCAGGCCGGGCTGACCCGGGCCGCCGAGATCGTCAGCACGGGCCTAGACCAGATGCGCGGCGCCACCTCGCCCCGGCTGCTGCTCGAGCTGATGTGCGCGCAGGTGCTGCTGCCGACCGCGGCCGACGACGAGAAGTCCCTGCTCGCCCGCCTGGAACGGCTGGAAAGGGGGACGCCGCCGGTGCCGCTGTCACCCCGGCGCGCGCCGCACTCCGGTGCCGATGATGAGGCCGAACGGGCCGGGGGTACCAGCCCCCCCGGCAGCCAGGCGGCCGAGCCCGCCCGCCCGCGGCCCCCCGCGCCCTCCCGCCCGGCCGCGAGCCCGCCGCCGTCCGGCCCGCCGCCGTCGAGCCCGGCGCCTTCCAGCCCGACGCCTTCCAGCCCGGCGCCGTCCGGCCAGCCGGCCCCGGCCCGGCCGCAGCCGGTGCCGCCCGCCGCGGCCCCGCCTGCCCCGGAACCGGCCGCCGCGGGGTCAACCGGGGCCGAGTCGCTGCGGCAGAACTGGGACGCGATCCTGCGGGCGGTCAAGCAGGAGCGCAAGGTGGCCTGGATGCTGCTCAGCCACGCAAGCGTGCTCTCCCTCGAGGACCGGGTCCTCACCCTGCGGTTCCCGCGGGACGGGGACGTCAAGGGCTTCGGCGTGAGCGGCCACGACGCCGTCCTCAAGCGGGTCCTCAACGCCCGTTTCGGCCTGGACGTGACGATCAAGGGGGTGGCCGGCCCGGGGCCGGAGAGCCGCCCGCCCGCGGCCCGCCCGCCCGCGGCCACCCGCGCCGTCCCGGCCCCGCCGGAACCCGCCCCGCCCGGGTCCGCCCCGCCCGAATCCGCCGAGACGGACGAGCCGCCGGACGACCTGCCGCCCGGCGAGGCGCCCGCGGACGAGCCGTCGCCGGACGGCCGTGCGGCCCGGGACGCCGAACTGACCGGGATGGACCTCATCCAGCGCGAGCTGGGTGGCCAGGTGATCGGCGAGATCGAAGGCTAGGGCCGGCGTGCCTGACCGGCTCGACCATCCCGGGCGAGTCGTAGGCTCTGCGTATAGGAGGGCGATGTGGAACCCCAGATGGATATGCAGCAGCTGTTCGCCGCGGCGCAGCAGATGCAGGAACAACTCATGAACGCCCAGCAGGCGCTCGCGGATGCTGAGGTGACCGGGACGGCCGGCGGCGGCCTGGTCAAGGCCACGGTCAACGGCCAGGGCGAGCTGCTCGACCTCAGCATCGCGGCGGGCGCGGTGGATCCCGACGACCCCGAGGAGACGGCGCGGACGATCGCCGACCTCGTGCTCGCGGCGGTCCGGGATGCCTACCGGTCGGCCGAGGACCTGCAGCAGCAGCAGATGGGGCCGTTCGCGGCGGCCATGCAGGGCGGCGGCATGCCCGGCATGCCCGGTGGCCTCAACCTGCCCGGCGGGCTTGACCTGTCCGGTCTCGGCATCGGCGGCCCGGCCCAGTCCGAGCCCAACGAGGACGAGGACGAGGACGAGCCCTAGGATCTGACGTGTACGAAGGGGTCATCCAGAACCTCATCGACGAGCTCGGGCGGCTGCCCGGGGTCGGTCCCAAGGGTGCCCAGCGGATCGCCTTTCACCTGCTCTGCGTGGACCAGGCCGAGGTCAGGCGGCTCGCGGACGCGCTGATCGAGGTCACCGAGCGGGTCCGGTTCTGCCGGACCTGCGGCAACGTCGCGGAAGCCGACGAGTGCCGGATCTGCCTGGACCCCCGGCGCGACCGCGCGGTGATCTGCGTGGTGGAAGAACCCAAGGACGTCGCGGCGGTGGAGAAGATCCGCGAGTTCCGCGGCCGTTATCACGTGCTCGGCGGGGCGATAAGCCCGATCGAGGGAATCGGCCCGGACGAGCTGCGGATCAGGGAACTGATGGCGCGGCTCAGTGACGGAACGGTGACAGAGTTGATACTTGCCACCGATCCCAACCTCGAAGGCGAGGCGACAGCCACCTTTCTCGCTAGGCTGGTTAAGCCAATGGGCTTGCGGGTGACCAGGCCCGCGAGCGGACTGCCGGTGGGAGGTGACCTGGAGTACGCCGACGAGGTGACCCTGGGCCGCGCCTTCGAAGGACGGAGATTGCTTGATGTCTGAACCGCCAGCTCAGCGCCATCAAAGGGGGGGTGGTGAGTGGCGGCCGCTAGCGGACCAGATCGCGGTGAACGTGACCAACTTCATCGAGGGCGTGGATGCGCTGGCCCAGCGCGGCGGTGACGAGACGGTGCCGCTGCTGCTGCTCGAAGTGTCCCAGATCCTGCTGGCTGGCGCCCAGCTCGGCGCCAGCCAGGACGTGATCCCCGCGGGGAACCGGGAGCCGGAGGTGGGCGACGACCCGGACCTCGACGCGCTGCGCACCGGCCTGGCCACGCGGCTGTCCGCGGTCGACGAGTACGTCGAGGTGTTCGACCCGTACCAGGACACGTCGTGCCTGCCGTTCCGGATCTCCGACGACATCGCGGCCGTGACCGCCGACCTCATCCACGGCCTGAAGCACTACCGGGCCGGCCGGTCGCTCGAGGCGCTGTGGTGGTGGCAGTACTCCTATACCAGCCACTGGGGCACCCACGGCGGAGCCGCACTGCGGGCGCTGCACGCGGTGGTGGCGCACGCCAGCCTGGACGTCGCCGAGGAGAGCACGAGCCCGTGACGACCGCGGGTCACCCCGCCTCGTTCGGTAAAATCAACCGTCCATCCAGGTCCGGGGAGGTGCGGCGCGGCCGTGGCGCTCGTGGTGCAGAAGTACGGTGGCTCGTCGGTGGCCAATGCCGACGGCATCAAGCGGGTCGCGCAGCGGATCGTGGCCACCCGCAAGGGCGGCGACCGCGTGGTGGTGGTCGTGTCGGCGATGGGCGACTCGACCGATGAGCTGCTGGACCTGGCCGGCCAGGTGAGCCCGCTGCCGCCGGCCCGGGAGCTCGACATGCTGCTCACCGCCGGCGAGCGGATCTCGATGGCGCTGCTGGCCATGGCGATCGCCACCCTCGGCCTGGAGGCGCGCTCGTTCACCGGCTCCCAGGCGGGCGTGATCACCGACGCCGCGCACGGCCGGGCGCGCATCATCGACATCAGGCCGAGCCGGATCGCCGGCGCGCTGGCCGACGGCGCGATCCCCATCGTCGCCGGATTCCAGGGCGTGTCCCAGACCACCAAGGACGTCACCACGATGGGCCGCGGCGCGTCGGACACCACCGCGGTCGCGCTCGCCGCCGCTCTGAACGCCGACGTATGCGAGATCTACACTGACGTGGACGGCGTCTTCACCGCCGATCCGCGGATCGTCAGGTCCGCCCGGCGGCTCCCGCGGATCAGCTACGAGGAAATGCTCGAGATGGCCGCCTGCGGCTCGAAGGTCCTGATGCCGCGCTGCGTGGAGTACGCGCGGCGGTACGGGGTTCCCATCCACGTGCGGTCGTCCTTCACCACCCGGCCGGGAAGCTGGGTCAGCGGGCACGCGAACGACGAGTCGGAGGTAACCGGGATGGAAATGGAGCAGGCCATCATCTCCGGGGTGGCGCACGACCGGAGCGAGGCGAAGATCACCGTCGTGGGGGTCCCCGACCGGGTCGGCGAGGCAGCGAAGATCTTCAGGGCCGTCGCCGAGGTCGGCATCAACATCGACATGATCGTGCAGAACGTCTCCGCGGTGGCCACCGGGCGGACTGACATTTCCTTCACCCTGCCCCGCGACGACGGCCAGAGCGCGATGACCACGCTGCGGCACCTGCAGGAGTCCATGGGCTTCGAGTCGCTCCTCTACGACGACCGCATCGGCAAGGTGTCGCTGATCGGAGCGGGCATGCGCTCGCACCCCGGGGTGACCGCGAAGTTCTTCGGCGCGCTGGCCGACGCGGGAGTGAACATCGAGATGATCTCCACCTCGGAGATCCGGATCTCGGTGGTGGTGGACACCAGCGACGTGGACCTGGCGGTGACCGCCACGCACAAGGCGTTCGAGCTCGACTCCGATCAGGTCGAGGCCGTCGTCTACGGCGGGACCGGCCGGTGACCGGCATCGGGGGGGCTCGGGGAGGTCGTCTCTCCGCAACGGGGGTCCGGGGGGACGGGTCGCCCCGGACCAGAGGGAGCCAGCAGAGCGCCCGGCCCAGCCTGGCCGTGGTGGGTGCCACCGGCGCGGTCGGCACGGTGATGCTCGACCTGCTCTCCACCCGGGAGGACGTCTGGGGCGAGGTCAGGCTGGTGGCCTCGCCGCGTTCGGCGGGCCGGCGGCTGACGGTCCGGGGTCGCGAGACCGAGGTGGTGGCGCTGTCGGAGGACGCGTTCGACGGCATGGACGTGGCCATGTTCGACGTGCCCGACGAGGTCTCGGCGCGGTGGGCGCCGGTGGCGGCCGCCCGCGGCACGGTAGCCGTGGACAACTCCGGCGCCTTCCGGATGGACCCGGAGGTGCCGCTGGTGGTGCCGGAGATCAACCCCGATCACCTGGCGAGCCGGCCGAAGGGGATCGTCTCGAACCCGAACTGCACCACGCTGTCGATGATCGTGGCGGTGGGGGCGCTGGACCGCGCGTTCGGCCTGACGGAAATGGTCGTCGCCTCGTACCAGGCGGCCTCGGGCGCGGGCCAGGCCGGCATCGACACGCTCTACGCCCAGCTGGACAAGGTGTCCGGGACCCGGGCACTCGGGCAGCGGGCCGGCGACGTGCGTTCGGCGGTCGGCGACCTGGGGCCGTTCCCCGCGCCGCTGGCGATGAACGTGGTGCCCTGGGCGGGCTCGCTGAAGGCGGACGGCTGGTCGTCGGAGGAGCTGAAGATCCGCAACGAGTCGCGCAAGATCCTCGGCCTGCCCGCGCTGAAGGTCTCCGCGACCTGCGTCCGGGTGCCCGTCGTCACCACCCATTCGGTGGCGGTGCACGCCACCTTCTCCCGGCCGGTCAGCCGGGAGCAGGCGTGGCAGGTGCTGCGCCGGGCGCCGGGCGTGGTCCTGTCCGACGACCCCGCCGCGGGCGAGTTCCCGACCCCGGTCGACGTGGTCGGCACCGATCCGTCCTGGGTCGGCCGGGTGCGCCAGTCGCTCGACGACCCTCGGACGATCGAGCTGTTCGTGTGCGGCGACAACCTGCGCAAGGGGGCGGCGCTGAACACCGCGCAGATCGCCGAGCTGGTGGCGGCCGAGCTTGGGTCGCGCCCGTTACCTTGACTTCCCCGCCGGGACGTGAGCCGGGCGTGCCGCGGACGTCGCCGGGCTCGGTGCTGTTTACCACGTACAACCTGCTGGACCTGTTCGGCGCCGACTCGGCCGAGGGCCGCCAGCACTACGAGACGATCGTCGCGGTGATCCGGTCCCTCGGCGCTGACGTGCTGGCCGTCCAGGAGATCCTGGCCCCCGACGGCGACACGGCCGCCCGGCGGCTGCGCCAGCTCGCGGACGACACCGGCCTGCACTGCGACGTGCCTGGTCCCGGCGGGGAGCCGGACGCCGCGTTCGCGTTCGGCGGCCACCGCTACCACGTGGGCCTGATGTGGCGGGACGGGATCGAGCCCGTCCCGCGTTCGCTGCGCAGCTACGGCGGCCGGGACTTCTGGCACGGCCTGGCGGTGGTCACCCTGGACGTGGGCGGCACGCTGATCCGGCACGGCGCGTTCCACGCGACGCCGTTCAGCCGCGGGCTGCGAGCGGACCAGAACGAGCGCCTGGTGGCCGCGATCACCCGGCCGGCCGGCGAGCCGCCCGCGCTGGTGGGCGCCGACTGGAACACCGAGTGCGCGGACCGGATCCCGGTGGCCGGGACCGGGCCGGCCTGGGACTTCTATGAGACCGCCGACCCCTACGCCGGCGTCGACTGGTTCGCCGACCTCATCTACCAGTGCCAGTGGGACTACGACGAACGGGGAAGGCGCAGGCACTGGGCCGACCGGCGGCCCGGGGACGTGCTCTGGGCCGGCGGCCTGCACGACGCCGCCGCGCTCATCGGGGCCGGCTGGCAGGCCACTACCGGTCATCACCCGGACGACGTCTACGCCGCGCACGGGGTGCGGCGGCGCATCGATGCCGTCCGCGTGACCGTGCCGCTGGCCGGCGCGCTACGCGCGCACCGGGTCCATGACACCGGCCAAACCCGGGCCGCCTCCGATCACCTGCCGGCGACGGTGGAATACCTGCCGGGGGCGGTGCATCCCTAGTATCATCTGTCACTTCTCTTAACACCGCGCCAAGGCCTGGTGCCGCTGGCGCCCGGGTGCTACGGGCGTGATCCGGCCACGTCGTTACTGCCCCTATAGCGGCGAATGTCTATTTTCCGGCGCCCCGGGTAACCGCTGGAAATAGACGCTTATGTGCACGCGGCGGTGTACAGCCGGAAGAGTTCGGTAAGCAGCGACCTTGCCGGTTTGGCAGATCTGCCGCGGTTGCGGACGGTATAACAGGTGTGGAGCCGGGTAGCCGAAGGAGGGACGTGCTGAGATATCGCAACACTCCTGCTGGCCCGACGATGCTCCGGCCCTGGATGACTCGCTCCGCGGGGTCATGGCCGCCGCTAGCTGGCGGTCGAGGACGCTCCGCGGCGATCCGGACCGCGGCGACCGGCCGGTCCCGCGGCGGCTGCCGGTCCGCATCGGCCCGGATCCGTGGCCCGGCCGATCCAGAAAGGCTTCGGGCCTGCCTCACCTGCGCGAAATCATCCAGATACCATTTCGCCGCCGAAATGTTATTGGCGCTGATATAGTCACTAGGCCACGAGCTACCGGCCTAAGGATAACAATCAGCGCGCCAGGCGTCGCAATTGGTCTTTTCTCGTCAATCACGATCCTGAGGAGGTTACGCGTGCCAACGACCGTAGGCCGTCCGCGCGGTCGTCAGGGTGTGCATTCGGGGGCACGGGGAGCAGCTGGCGATCACAAGCGGAAGATCATGGCCACCGTGATCACCGTTACCGTCGTAATCGTGTTCGTGCTGGCCGTCACCAAGGCCGGCCATGTCATCGACGCCGCGACGCAGCACTTCATGCTGTATTACGCGGGAGTGCTGGCGCTCGTCGCGCTGACCGGCTCGGTGCTGATGAGCCTGCTCGCCACCGACCGGATCGTCATGACGCCCGGGCACCGGGTGATGGCGCAGGCGGTCCACCGTGCCTTCGCCTTCGGCACGCTGGCTTTCCTCATCATTCACATCACCACCGAGATCCTGGCCCAGCGGTCCCACGTCATCGATGCGGTCGTTCCCTTCCTGTCGCCGTACCGGACCTTCTATATCGGGCTCGGCACGATCGCCTCGGACCTCATCGTCCTGCTCGTGGCAACGGGCATCCTGCGCAACCGGTTCACCGCCCACGGCAAGGCCTGGCGCTGGCGGGCCATTCACTACACGTCTTACGTAGCGTTCGTGTTCGGGGTCCTGCACGGGCTGCTCGGCGGCCGGGCGGCCAAGCCCTACGTCGACTGGAGCTACGGGTTCGCGATCGCGATCACCGCCCTGGGCCTGGCCATCAGGTTTCTGGCCGTCTCGCTGCGGCCGAAAGAGAGCCTGAGCACGTCCCCCCTCGCCGACCGGGCCAGGCCCGCCGGGTCGTCGCCGCTGCACGCCGCCGCTATGAGCATGGCCCAGGCGCAGCTCGGCGGGACCGTCCAGGTGCTGCCCGCCGGTCCGGGAACGCGGGGCGCCGCCATCAGCGTGCCGGGCACGGACTCGTGGGCCGCGCTCCCGGCCCCGGGGCACTCCCCGTCCTCCGGGCCGCTTCCGGCGCTGGGGGCCGCCCCGGCGGCCTACGCCGGGTCGTCCGCGTCATCCGGCCCCTACGGCGAACTCGGGTTCACGCCACTGGGCGCCCCGGCGTACGACGACGATCCGGCCCAGACCCGGCCGGGCCGTCCCTACGTCACCGCGGACCAGCCGCGGTCGGCGCTGGCCAGCCCTGCGATAGCCGCCGGGACGGGCCCGGCGCGACGGCCGCTCTACGAGCCCGGGTACGACGGGCCGCCCCGGTTCGAAGGCGCTCCGCGGGGGCACGGCGGCGTGCCGCAGGACGAGTTGTCCTCCTATCCGTACGGGCCGCAGGGCCGCCGTCCGCAGTCCGCGTCCCCGTATCCCGGCGACTACGCGGACCGGCCCGGGCCCGCCTGGCCAGAGCCCGCCTGGCCGGAGCCCGCGCATCCCCGGGCGGCCATATCCGCCCCGTCCCCGATTCCCCCGACAGCCGCGGCCGCCCGCCCGGCTGAGCGGAATTCCGGCCCGATGCCGCGAGTGGGCAGCGGCCAGCCGCCGGGCCGCGGGACCGGTCCGCTGCCCCGGGCGACCGCCGGGTCCGGCCGCGGGACCGGTCCGCTGCCCCGGGCGACTACCGGGTCCGGCCGCGGGACCGGTCCGCTGCCCCGGGCGACCGCCGGGTCCGGCCGCGGGACCGGTCCGCTGCCCCGGGCGACCGCCGGGTCCGGCCGCGGGACCGGTCCGCTGCCCCGGGCGACTACCGGGTCCGGCCGCGGGACCGGTCCGCTGCCCCGGTCGACTACCGGGTCCATGCCCTGGGCCGATTCCGGTCCAATGCCGCGCCTGGGCACAGGTCCGCTGCCCCGCCCCGAGACCGGCCCGGTGCCGCGGATCGGCGGCGGCCAGCCGCCGCGCCACGGGACCGGCCCGATGCCCCGTGCGAGCACCGGTCCGGTACCGCTGGCCGACTCCGGGCCGCTGCCCCGGCTCGGCGCGGGATCGGCCGCCCGTCCGGCTACCGGCCCGACGCCCCGGGCCGACACCAGGGCGGCCCCGGGTCCCGGCACCGGCCCGATACCCCGCCTGGGCACCGGCCCGACGCCACGACCGGGATCAGGCCCCATGCCCCGCCCCGGTCAGCCCACGGCGTCGGCCGACCCGGCGACCGGACCGCGTACCGGCCCGCCGGGCGCGGACCGCCCGTCACGCCGGGCAAAGCCCGATGACGCGGGATACCGCGACATGCCCGGACCGACCGGAGGTGGCCAGTGGCAGTGAGCCCGATGAAGGGCCTCGATGCCCCGGTGATCGTGCGGATCGGGGCGGTCAGGCTGACGGCAGGACTGGACCGGATGCCCCGGCTCGGCCTGGAGGCGCACCGTGACATCTTCGGCCCGCTGCCCCGGCTGTCTGCCGAGGAACTGATCTCGATGGCCGAGCAGGTCGATCTGCGCGGCCAGGGCGGCGCGGCGTTTCCCTTCGCGCGCAAGCTTACGGCGGTGGTAACGAACGCGGAGGCGAACGACTGCGCGCCGGTCGTGGTCGTCAACGCCACCGAAGGTGAGCCGGGCAGCGTCAAGGACAAGATGCTCATGATCCGCTCGCCGTACCTCATCCTCAGCGGCGCCGCGCTGGTGGCCGAGGCCATCGGCGCGGAGGAAATCGTGATCGGGGTGGCCGGCAACGAGCTGGCGAACAGGTCGATGGAAGCGGCCATCGCGGCCGAGCCAGGCCTGCGCAAGCTGGCCCGCATGGTCCGGATGCCGGAGCGGTTCATCTCGGGTGAGTCGGGTGCGCTGGTCCGCGGCATCAACGGCAAACGGCCGGTGCCTCCCGGCCGGAAGGTCCTGGCCAGCGACTTCGGGGTGGCCGACCGGCCGACGCTGCTGTCCAACGCGTCGACGTTCGCCCAGCTCGCGATGCTCGCCCTGCTCGGGCCCGAGCGGTTCGCCGCGGTCGGGACGCCAGAAGAGCCCGGCACGGTCCTGCTCAGCGTGGGCGGCTCGGCCGCGCATCCCGCGGTGGTGGAGTTGCCGACCGGTGTCCCGCTCGCGGCGGTCCTGGACATCTGCCAGGCGCCGGCGGGCGACGGCGTCCTGGTGGGCGGCTATCACGGCATGTGGTTGCCAGCTGGCACGGCGTATGTGATTCCCGTCTCGCGCGAGGGCCTGGCCGCGGTGGGCGGCACGCTCGGCTCGGGAATCGTGCTCCCGCTCGGTGACGGAACCTGCCCGCTGGGCGAGGTGTCCCGGATAGCGAGCTACCTGGCTGGCGAGTCCGCGGGCCAGTGCGGGCCGTGCAAGCTCGGCTTGCCCTCCATCGCCCGCGCTCTGGCCGCGCTGGTCGATGGATCAGGCGGCATCGAGGCGCTCGACGTGGCCCGGCGGTCCGCGGCAGCCGTCGCCGGGCGCGGCGCCTGCTCACACCCCGACGGCATGACCAGGTTCGTGCTCTCGGCACTCGACGTGTTCACCGAGGACCTGGCGGCGCACGTTTTCCACTCTTCCTGCGGCCGCCCGGTCCGCGGGGTGCTGCCGCTGCCGGCCGGCCCAGAGCAGGAAGCCCAGCAGCGGCTGGTGGTGGACTGGACGCGCTGCCGCGGTCACGGGCTCTGCGCCCAGCTGGTGCCGGAACTGATGCACCTGGACGCCCAGGGCTACCCGGTCCTCCTCAACATCCCGGTGCCCGAGTGGCTGGAGAAGGACGCGCAGCAAGCGGTGGACATGTGCCCGGCCCTGGCCCTGCGTCTCACCAGCGCCACGCCGACCCCGACGCGCACCGCGCCGGTGGCAATTCCGGCCCCCAGCCTGCGCACCGGCCTGGTCGGCGGCTCCAGCGGCGGCCGCAAGCAGATCACCGCCGGATAGGCTCTGCGTGTCAAAGCCCTGGCCCACGACCGGGCTGAGGTCCTCGCCGACGAGGCCACCCGGCAGGTCAAGGCCGCGCCGAGCCAGCCCCTCAGCCGATCGGCGTGGCGGCATCGTGCGGATGAAAGTGGTGCGCGGGCTTTCGGGCCGAGGAGGACCGACAGCCGCATCTACTGGTTGCGTCTGGTGAGCCGGTTTGATTTAAAGCTAATAGCGGGCGAGTGCCGCGCCGACTGCCAGTGCGTAGATCTGCCGCAGCTCGGTGAATCTCTCCGGATTCGTGGTCGGCGTGATCTGCGAGTTGGCAGAAACCACCACCGATCGCCTCCCGTTCGCGCTGGCGGCCAGGAACTGCGTGTAGCCAGGCGTATTTCCGGTATGGCCGTACACGGTTCCGCAGCTGGTCTGGTAGCGGAATATGGCCAGGCCGGCCGAGTTCTGGCCGGGGCCAGGCGGCTCAGAACCTCCGGGCCTGAACGTGAACTGCGCCGAACGAACCGGGGGGCTGGTAGTAGCACCGCGGACATAGGCCCGGATGAAGGTGTTGGCCTCAGCTGGCGTGGAGACCATCCCGCCAGCGGCCCAGGCCCAGCCCGCGGCGAACAGGAAGGTGACGTCCTCCGGGGGTTGAGGCGGCGCCACGTCGTAGCCGTGGACGAACGGAACCGGCATGCCCGCGCCGCGCGGGAGGCTCGTGGCCGTAAGGCCCAACGGGACGAACACGCGCTCGGCCAATTCGGTTTCGTAGGATTTTCCGGTGGCGGCCTCGACCATCAGGCCGACAACGATATTGTCGGAGTTCGAGTACTTGTACGTCGACCCGGGGGTGAAATTCAGCCTCTTTCCGGCGTAGGACAGCAGAACTCGCGGCGGTGGCGCCTTCAGCGGAGACTTCATCAAGGCCTGGCCGAACGCCGCGGTCTGGCTGTAGTCCGGGATGCCGCTGGTGTGGTTCAAGAGCTCCCGTAGCGTTACCTTCGACCAGGCCCGGGGTAGTTGCGGCAGCCACGTACCGACGCTATCGCCGAGGGACAGCGTGCCGTCCGCCGCCAGCGACAGTGCGACCGCGCCACTAAAGGCCTTCGACGCGCTGGCCAGCCGCATCGAGTCGGAGGCCTGAATCGGCGCCCCATCGGCCAGATCGGCAGTACCTGCCCGGTGCAGGATCGCTTGGTCCCCGCGCTGCACGAGTGCGGCGATCCCCGGCGGCCCATCCAGATGCTGGACGAGCCGGGTAAGAGCCTGGTCGAGTGCCACATCAGCAGCGCCCGGGCTGGCCGGCGCGGCGGGCGCATCTTCGGCCAGCGCGCTGGACGCAGCGGTAAATCCCCTCGCCAAGGCGCCCGCGACCGCGGTCACCGCCGTTCCGGTCAAGAAGGTTCTCCGTGTCACGGCCACGTCGCTACCCCCACAGGTCACACAGATCCCTCCACTCAACCGTATACGTGCCGATAGCGCCTGCATAGGCGGAGGATGGGCTAATTGCCCGTAATATTTTGCCGGTCCCGTGGCAGAACGTGCAGTCCACCGTGCTCTTGCCGGTGCCGTAGATCGTGCTCTTGCCGGTCCCGTGGCACAACATGCAGTCCATTGTGTTCTTGCCGGTTCCGTGGCAGAACGTGCAGTCCACCGTGCTCTTGCCCGTGCCGTAAGTCGTGCTCTTGCCGGTGCCGTAGATCGTGCTCTTGCCGGTCCCGTGACAGAACGTGCAGTCCATTGTGTTCTTGCCGGTTCCGTGGCAGAACGTGCAGTCCATCGCGCCTGCCCCTTTCCGCGTAACTTACAGTGATTCGCTCATTACGGTGACCTGCTCATTTTCCTGCCGATAGAGACCAAGGATGTACTCATCGTGGACCAAGGTCGGTAGTAGGTGCGGAAGCAACCGATCCGGTGTTGCGGCCTTGTGGTTGTTTCAGGGCTGGCGACTCAGTGGGCCAAGTGCCGGGCTGCGGGATCTTCCCGGCGAGGCGGATCACGGTGCTTAGTTACCCACTACGGCTAGTGAGCCAGTCTGATGGAGATCACATAACCTCTGAGCTGGTCGGGGTGGCCGGATTTGAACCGGCGGCCTCTTCGTCCCGAACGAAGCGCGCTGCCAAGCTGCGCTACACCCCGCCCGCACGGCGCCTCACCGGTACCGCACGAGACTCCGACAGTCTAGCGGAAAGGTGGACCCGCTCGTGCACCGCTGGGGCACCGCGTCAGCCGGGCCGGGAAGGCCGGGCGGGCTAGCCAGAATCGCGCGGCAGCAAGGTGAGCAGGCTGGCCTCGGGGCGGCAGGCGAACCTGGCCGGAGCCCACGGCGAGGTGCCGAGCCCGGCGGAGACATGCAGCCAGGCCGGCCCGTCGACGGGATGCCGGTGCAGGCCGCGGACCCGTTCCCGGTCTATGCCGCAGTTGGTCACCAGCGCGCCGTAGAACGGCACGCACAGCTGGCCACCGTGCGTGTGCCCGGCGAGCAGGAGGTCGTACCCATCGGCGGTGAACTGGTCGAGCAGCCTCGGCTCGGGCGAGTGCATGACACCGATGCGAAGGTCGGCCGCCGGGTCGGCCCGGCCCGCCACCAGGTCGTAGCGATCCCTCTTGACGTGCGAGTCGTGCACGCCGGCCAGGGCAATGTCCTGGCTACCGACGGTTAGCCGCCCCCGCTGGTTGTTGAGATCCAGCCAGCCGGCCGCAGTCAGGTCGTCGCACAGCTTTTCCCAGGGCAGGTCCGGGCCCTTTCGGATCTTGCGGCGGGAACTCGGCCCGGCCAGGTAGAGCGCCGGATTGTGCGGCTCGGGCGCGTACAGGTCGTTGGAGCCGAGAACGAACGCGCCGGGACGGTCCAGCAGCGGCCCCAGCGCATCCAGGAAACAAGGGACGGCGCGCGGGTGGGAGATCGAGTCCCCGGTGTTCACGACCAGGTGCGGATCGAGGTCATCGAGGGACCGGATCCAGGACATGAGCCGCTTCCGGCCGGGAGTGAGATGCGCGTCGGAGATGTGCAGGACGCGCACGGGCGCCGTGCCCGGCGGCAGGACCGGGACCTCATAGTGGCGCAAGACGAACCAGTTCCGCTCGATCACGGTGGCGTATCCGATGGCGGCGCCGGCGGCCACGGTCAGCGGGACGAGCGTTCGCATTTCCACTCACCCATGGTGCCATGACCGACGGGGTGCCACGGCCAGCGGCAAGCCATGCTCCTCTTCCCTAGGACATGCTCCTCTTCCCTAGGATGGGAGCGTGGCTGAACTGAAAGAACGGCTGCGTGCGGACCTGAACGCCGCGATGCGGGCACGGGACCAGGTGCGGATGCGGACCCTGCGGATGGCGCTCAGCTCGATCACCACCGAGGAGGTGGCCGGGGCCACGGCCCGGGACCTCAGTGACGACGAGATCGTCAAGGTGCTGACCCGCGAGGCCAGGAAGCGGCGGGAAGCCGCCGAGGCGTTCAGCGCCGCGGGCCGGGCCGACCAGGCCGCGGCCGAGCGGGCCGAGGGAGAGATCCTGGCGGGTTACCTGCCCGCCCAGCTCAGCGACGAGGAGCTCGGCGGGCTGGTCGACGCGGCGATCGCCGAGACCGGCGCCAGCGACATCAAGGGCATGGGCCAGGTCATGAAGACGCTGACCCCCAGGGTGGCGGGACGGGCCGACGGGGCGCGGGTCGCCGCCGAGGTCCGCCGCCGCCTCAGTCCGGCCTAGAAGCGGCCGCCGGAGATGCGGCGGTCACGCTGCGACTGGCCGCGACCCCCGTAGGGGTAGTCGGGAGCACCCGGGTCGCTGGCCACCTCGAGCAGCCGGGTCTCGTCTCCGGTGAGCTCCAGATCGGCGGCGGCCAGGTTGTCGTCGAGTTGGGCCAGGGTCCGGGCGCCGAGGATCACCGAACGGACCGCCGGGCGCGCGAGCACCCAGGCGATCGCCACCTGTGACATCGCGGCGCCGCGGCCCTCGGCGACCTTGCGGACCGCGTCGATGACCTGCCAGTTGCGCTCCAGGTGCCCTCGCTCGTTCCAGGTCCGCATGCCCTGGTCCATCTGATCGGACAGCCTGCTGCCCGCGGCGGGCGGCTCGTTCCGGTGGTACTTGCCGGTCAGCCAGCCGCTGGCGAGCGGGGACCAGGGCAGCAGGCCCAGCCCCTCGGCCTGGCAGGCCGGGACCACCTCCCACTCGATCGCGCGGGCCATCAGGTTGTACTGCGGCTGCACGGTCACCGGCCGGATCAGCCCGTACCTGTCGGCGAAGTCGACGTACTTCTGGATCTGGTAGCCGAGGAAGTTGGACAGGCCGAAATAGCGGACCTTCCCGGCCTGCACGGCGTCATCGAGGAAGCGCAGCGTCTCCTCGACCGGGGTCAGCGGATCCCACCCATGCAGCTGGTAGAGGTCGATCGTCTCGACGCCGAGACGCCGCAGCGACGCGTCCAGTGCCTCCGTCAGGTGCCGCCGGGAAAGCCCGTGCCCGTTCGGGTCACCGGTGGTCGGGAAGCGGCCCTTGGTCGCGATCACCACGAGGTCGCGCGCGTCCGCCCGGCTGGCCAGCCAGCGGCCGATGATCTGCTCGGACCGGCCGTCCGCGTACACGTCGGCGGTGTCGATCAGCGTCCCGCCCGCGGACAGGAAGCAGTCGAGCTGGGCGAATGAGTCCGCCTCGCCGGTCTCGTTGCCGAACGTCAGCGTGCCGAGCGCCAGCGCGGAGATCGCGCATCCACTGAGCCCGAGCAGCCGGTACTCCATCAGCCGTGGCCTCCGCCTCCGCCTCCGTTGCCGCCTCCGCCGTTCCCTCCGCCGCCGTTCCCGTTCCCGCCGTTGCCGCCTCCGCCATTACCCCCGCCGTTGCCGCCGCCGCCCTTCGGGCTGGGGGGCTGGATGACGGCCTGACCGTTGCCCTTGCTGTTGAACGGGCTGTCCCCCGGAACCGGCACGAAGTACGTCACCGGGCCGAGGTCGGCGTTGTCGAACGTCATGTGCCAGGTCGAGGCGGGCGCGTCCGCCCCGAACATCTCGCCCGGGCAGTCCTGGCCGCCGCCCTCCAGCCGGTAGCAGGCGGTCAGGCCGGTCATCGTGTCGCCGGTCGGGGAGATCGGGTTGAACACCGAGACGTAACCCACCAGGTTGGGCGTGTAGCCGGCGAAGGCGGCATACGGCGTGCCGCCGCCGCCCTGCACGTTCGAGGTACCCGTCTTGCCCGCCGTCTCACGGCCGGCCACACCCCCGATGTTCGCCGCCGTGCCGCTGGTCAGCACGCCCTGCAGGATGTAGTTCACCGCGTCGGCGACGTCGGTGGAAAACACCCGGTGGCAGTCGGCCGACGGCACTGACAGGCTGCCGCCGCTACCAGTGACGATCTTGCCGATCGCGACCGGCGAGCAGTACATGCCGCGGGCCGCGACGGTGGCGTACGCGGCCGCCATCGACACCGGCGAGACGTTGACCGAGCCGAGCGTGAACGACGGGATGTTGTCCGCGGCGGGCTGGCGGCCATCCTGGCTGAGCAGCGAGGTCCCGTCGGCCCTGGTCATTCCCATGCTGACGGCGGTGCGCACGACGTTGCACAGGCCGACCTTCTGCTCGAGCTCGGCGTAGAACACGTTGACCGACTGGGTGGTGCCGGTGTACAGGGACTGAGTGGACGCGGACTGCGGGCCTTCCGCGTTCGTCACGTTGTACGCGCCGGGGATGCCCTGGTAGTAGCCGGCCGGGCCGCCCTGGCAGTTGGTGTAGCCGGTGACGGTGGTGCTGCCGGGCACGTGCAGCTGGAAGCCGAAGGGGTAGCCGTACTTGAGCGCGGTGATCAGGGTGAACAGCTTGGACGAGGAGCCCGTCTGAACCCCGGCGCTGCCGCCATAGGCGGTGTCCGCCGCGTAGTCGATCTCGGTCTGGCCGGGGCCCGTGCCGTACGGCCGGTCCTCGGCGATGGCCATGACCTTGCCGGTGCCAGGCTGCACCACGGCTTCGGTGTCCGCGTTGCGGCCCGGGTTCCAGAAGCCGCTGTTACCGGGCTCCACGTAGTTCACCGCGTTGTTCGCGGCCTGCTGGTCCTGCGGGTCCAGCGTGGTGTAGATCTTCAGGCCGCCGGTGGCGAGCAGCTTGGCCCGGTCCATCGGCGTCTTGCCGTAGCCCGGGTCGTGCAGGAACAGTTCCTCGACGTACTGGCAGAAGAAGCCGTCCGAGCCAACGGAACTGGACTCGCAGCCGTTTTGCGGGATAGCGAAATTCAGGCCGAGCGGCTTGGCCTGGTCGGCCTTGGCCTGCGCGTTCGTGAGCCCGTTGTTGGTGGCGGCCATCCGGACCAGCACGGTGTTGCGCCGTTGGATGGCCGTCGCGGGGTGCTGCACCGGATTGTAGGCCGAAGGGTTCTCCACGACGCCGGCCAGCAAGGCGGCCTGGGTCACCGACAGCCTGGCCGCACTGGTGCCGAAGTACGTCTCGGCAGCGATCTGGATGCCGTAGGCGAAATTGCCGAAGTAGGCGTCGTTCAGGTACCCGTCCAGGATGTCCTGCTTGGATTCCTGGTGCTCGGCGGCCACCGCCATTCGCAGTTCGTTCAGCTTGCGGCTCAGTGTCTCCGCGGCGGCGGCCTGCACGCCCTGGCTGTTGTCCGCGATCCCGGCCTCGAGCAGGAGCACGTTCTTCACGTACTGCTGCGCGATGGTGGAACCGCCCTGCACCGGTTTGTGCTGGAGGTCGTTCACCATGGCCCGGATGGTGCCGCGCAGGTCGATTGCGCCATGCTGCCAGTACCTGTCGTCCTCGATGGCCACGAGCGCGTTCACCACGTGCGGCGAGATCTGGGCGTAGCCGACCGGCTGCCGGTCCCAGCCGAAGTACCGGAGCGCGCTGGCGCTATTGGCAGTGTTGTAATAAGGCACGTCCACGCCGTACACGTAGGCGAGGAGGTGGCCGTTGCGGTCCAGGATCTCCGATCGCTGCGGGAGGCCCTGGGTGTTCAGCGACAGCGTGGTGAACTTGTCGGCCTCGTTCCTGACCAGGACCCCGGTCCCGGCCACCACCGGAAGCACCAAGGCCGCGGCGAGTACCCCGCCGACCACTGCGAAGACGACGAGGCGTCCAAGCACGCTCGTGCGGGTGAAAATCGTCTCTGCGAGCTGCACGCGATTTAGGGTACGCCGCGATGGCAAGTAACCAGGGTCCGCATACCGGACAATCGCCGCCTAGACGTGCTTAGACCCGCGAGGTTTACCAAATCGCGAAAAAAATGGAACTATTACCCCACGTTACTGTGGCGTCGCATTCCAGGTCATTGAGGTGACGACGGGAACATGGGCGCATCCGGAGAGTGACTGACTTCCGGTTGGGACATAGCCCGTGAGGACTATTTGCTAAATGGCCATGCCGGGGTCTTGGCAGCGCGGCCGGACTTCCGTAAGTTGCTGGATCACGAACAGATAACCGTGGCAGAGCGGCCGCACGCACTGGCCCCGGGATCGCAACCCATCGAGACGACCGTCGGACGTTCGCGCTCGACGATCAAGAGGAGTGGGCACATGTGGATCACTGACTGGACCACACGCGCCGCATGCAAGGGAACCGACCCTGACGAGCTGTTCGTCCAGGGCGCAGCGCAGAATCGCGCTAAGCTGATCTGCCGGGGCTGCCCGGTTCGCACGGAGTGCCTTGCGGACGCGCTCGACAACGGGATCGAGTTCGGCGTCTGGGGCGGGATGACCGAGCGGGAGCGGCGTGCGCTGCTCCGTCGGCGCCCGGACGTCACCTCGTGGCGCGACCTGCTTGAGCGCGCCCGCAACGAGTACGAGCGGCAGTCCATCGACGAGCTCGTCGCCAGCTGAGCAGAGCCGCTCAGCGCGGCCTTGGCAGCGTGGCCAGGCCGCATCCCAGCCGAGATCACATTGATCTACCGGGTCATTCATGCTGTCCCAGCGGGGCTAACGAGTTCTGCTGGGACAGTATCGTCCCGATTACCCGCAGTCCGTCGAGGTCGTGTACGTCTTCGGGCTGCGCGATCACTTCCGCGACCGGGATCGCCGGGTGGGCCGAGGTGAAGTGCTCGGCTATCCGTCGTTCCCGCTTGCCGAGCTGCATCCGCTCGGCGTGCATGCGCAGGGCCGCCACGGCGATCGAGTAACGCGGGGCGTCTGAGGAGGATCCGTTCGGCCGGTCCTGCATTTCCAGAGTCTCGGCCGCGGCCAGGCTCCGGGCGGCGCTCAGCCGGCCGGCGGGCGAGGTGTGCACCCGGTTGAGGACGAGTCCGGCCAGCGGCATGCGCTCGGCGTCGAGGCGCTCGACGAAGTAGGACGCCTCGCGCAGCGCGTCCGGCTCGGGCGCGGCCACGACGAGGAACGCGGTGCCCGGCGCCTGCAGCAGCCGGTACGTCCACTCGGCTCGCTCGCGGAAGCCGCCGAACATGGTGTCGAACGCGGTGACGAACGTCTGCGCGTCCTTGAGCACCTGGGCACCGAGGATCTTGGTCAGCGCGCCCGTCATCATCGCGAATCCGGCGTTCAGCACCTTCATGTAGGACATGCCGGCCTTGGCCGGCACGGTCAGCAGCCGGATCAGCCTGCCGTCGAGGAACCGGCCGAGCCGCTGCGGCGCGTCAAGGAAATCGAGCGCGGAACGGCTCGGCGGGGTGTCGACGACGATGAGATCCCACTCGTCGGCGTGCCTGAGCTGGCCGAGTTTCTCCATGGCCATGTACTCCTGCGTCCCGGCGAAGCTGGAGGACAGCGACTGGTAGAAGGGGTTGGCGAGGATCTGGGCGGCCCGGTCCGGGTCGGCGTGCGCCTCGACGATCTCGTCGAACGTCCGCTTCATGTCGAGCATCATCGCGTGCAGACTGCCGCCGCCGGCGGTATCCACCCCGTCCACCTGCCGCGGGGTGTTGTCGAGTGAGGTCAGGCCCATGGACTGAGCCAGCCGCCGGGCCGGGTCGACGGTGAGCACGCAGGCCTGCCGCCCGCGTTCGGCGGCGCGCAGGCCGATGGCGGCCGCCGCCGTGGTCTTGCCGACCCCACCGGAACCGCAGCACACGATGATCCTCGTCCGCCGGTCGTCGATGATCCGGTCCATATCGAGCTTCGGGGCGCTCACGCGTTGCTTCCTGCTCGCCGCCGGCTCGCTCATGCCGCCCCCTGTTCGCGGAGCGCGGTAGCCAGCTGGTACAGGCTGGCCAGGTCGATCCCGTCGGGGATCATCGGCAGCTCATAGTGCGGGCGGCCGGAGGTGAGCAGTTCCTCGCGCTCCCTGTCCTGCAGCGCCACCTGCTGCGCGTGCTCCCTCAGCTCCGTCATCAGGTCGGCGGCCAGCCCGTGGTTGTCGCTGATCCCGGCCGCCTTCAGGCCGACGGCCAGTTCGGTGACGTCCAGCGATCCGCCGGCCGCCGCGGCCAGGTCGGCGCCGTCCAGCATGGCCGGGCGGGCCATGTTGATGAAGATGCCGCCGGGCCGGATCGCCCCGCCGGTCCGCTCGCGCAGGTCGGCCAGGCCGTCCAGGGTCTCCTGCACCGGCATCTCCTCCAGTGTCGTGACGAAGTGCACCGCCGTCTGCGGCGACCGGATCACCCGGGCCACGGTGTCCGAGTGCGTCTTGATCGGGCCCACCTTGGCCAGCCCGGAGACCTCCGTGCTGACGTCGAGGAAACGGCTGATCCGGCCGGTCGGCGGGGCGTCCATCACCACGGCGTGGTACACGTGGCTGTCGTCGCGCCGGTCGACCCGCCGCCGGGCCGCCTCGGTGGCCTTGCCGGTGACCAGGACGTCGGACAGGCCGGGGGCGATGGTGGTGGCGAAATCCACCACGCCCAGCTTGGTGAGTGCCTTCCCGGTGCGGCGCAGGTTGTAGAACATCTCCAGGTAATCCAGCAGCGCGCCCTCCGGGTCGACGGCCAGCGCGTACACGTCGCCCCCCTGTCCGGCTCCCTGGGCGCCCAGGCCGATCGCGACCTTGCGCTCCTGGTAGGGCAGCGGGGGGCAGTCGAAGAGCCGGGCGATACCCTGCCTGCCCTCGACCTCGATCAGCAGGACCTTGCGGCCGGCGCTGGCCAGCGCCAGCGCCAGCGCCGCCGCCACGGTGGTCTTGCCGGTGCCGCCCTTGCCCGTGACCACGTGCAGGCGCACGCCGTCCCAGTCGGTATCCCTCGTGGTCATGCCGTTACTGCCTCCGGTCGTCTCTCCAACGGAGGCTATCTCCGCGCGGAGACCTCATGGTTCGGCGGGCGTAATTAGCTTGTCGCCCTTTTGTCACTACGCTGGGCTCTAGGAAGAGAGGTGATCCCGGTGGGTGCAGTTATCGCCGTCATCGTGATCCTGGTCATACTCGGGATAGTCGCGGCCGCGCGCTCGTTCAAGGTGGTTCAGCAGTACGAGAAGGGCGTTATCTACCGATTCGGGCAGGTTCTGCCCGAGCTGCGCGGCCCCGGTCTGCACGTGATCCGGCCGGTCGGTGACCGGATGGCCAAGGTCAATATGCAGATCGTCGCTATGGCCGTGCCTGCCCAGGAGGGCATCACCAGGGACAACGTAACTGTCCGGGTGGACGCGGTGGTGTATTTCCGCGTGGTGGATCCGATCAAGGCGACAGTGAACGTGCAGAACTACATGTTCGCCGTCTCCCAGCAGGCACAGACCTCGCTGCGGTCGATCATCGGCCAGTCCGAGATGGACCAGCTGCTGGCCGAGCGGGAGTCGGTGAACCGGGAGCTACGGCGGATCATCGACGAGCCCACCGAGGGGCCGTGGGGCATCCGGGTCGAGCGGGTGGAGATCAAGGACGTGTCGCTGCCGGAGCAGATGAAGCGTTCCATGTCGCGGCAGGCGGAGGCGGAGCGGGAACGCCGCGCGAGGATCATCACCGCCGACGGCGAGTACCAGGCGTCCAAGCGGCTGGCCGCCGCGGCCAACGTGATGGCGCGCGACCCGGCCGCGCTGCAGCTGCGGCTGCTGCAGACCGTGGTCGAGGTGGCCGGCGAGAAGAACAGCACGCTGGTCATGCCGGTCCCGGTCGAGCTGCTCAGGTTCTTCGAGAAGATGGCGCCCGGACCGGCGGCCACGGCGGCCGAGTCGGCCGGCGAGATGGAGGACTTCGGTGACGCCGAGGTGGCGGCGGCCGAGGCGGCCATTTCCAGCGCCCACGCGCCCGAGCTCGAGGAGGCGTCCATCCCGCCCGCGCCCGAGGTGGAGTCGGCCGTGGCTCCCGAGATGCGAGAGGTCACCGCCCCGGAGCGGGCCGCCGGGGACAGGGCATAAGGTCGGTCCATGCCAAAGTGGGAGTACGCGACGGTGCCGTTGCTCGTGCACGCGACCAAGCAGATCCTGGACAACTGGGGCGACGACGGCTGGGAACTCGTCGCGGTGATCCCGGGTCCCAACTCCGAGCAGCTGGTCGCCTACATGAAGCGGGAAAAACCGTGAGCGGGCCGGCCGAGCGGCTGGCCGCGCTCGGGCTGACGCTGCCGCCGGTGACGGCGCCGGTGGCCGCGTACGTGCCCGCCGTGCGGACGGGCGCGTACGTGTACGTGTCGGGGCAGCTGCCCGTGGTGGACGGGAAGCTGCCCGCCACCGGTAAGGTCGGGGCCGAAGTCAGCGCCGAGGACGCGGCCGGGATGGCCCGTACCTGCGCGCTGAACGCGCTTGCCGCCGCCGCGCAGGCGGCCGGCGGGCTTGCCGCGATCCGGCGGATCGTCAAGGTGGTCGGCTTTGTGGCCTGCGCGCCCGGCTTCAGCGGCCAGCCGCAGGTGATAAACGGGGCGAGCGACCTGCTCATCGCGGTGTTCGGCGACGAAGGCAGGCATGCCCGCAGCGCGGTCGGCGTGGCGGAACTGCCGCTGAACACGCCGGTGGAGGTCGAGCTGATCGCCGAAGTCCGCGAGTGAACCGGGAGCCATGACCGAGCCCCGCCAGGAGCGGCCATGAGCGGCCCGGCGACGGGCATCGACGGGTTCCGGACCCCGCGAGCCGCCTGCGTGCTGGCGCCCAACCCGTCGCCGATGACGCTGGACGGCACCAATACGTGGCTGATTGCCGAGCCCGGCTCGTCTTCGGTGGTGGTGGTCGACCCGGGGCCGGACGACGAGGAGCACCTGCGCCGGGTGCACGCCGAGGCGATGGCGGGTGACCGGCAGGTGGCGGCAATCCTGCTGACCCACGGGCACCTGGATCATTCCGCCGGGGCGGCATGGCTCGCCGGGCTGACCGGGGCGCCGGTGCAGGCGGCCGACCCGGCGTACCGGCGCGGTCCCGAAGGGCTCGCCGACGGCGACGTGGTCACCGCGGCGGGCTGCGAGATCCGGGTGGTGGCGAGCCCGGGGCATTCCGCCGACTCGGTTTGCCTGCTGCTGCCCGCCGACGGAGCGCTGTTCACCGGCGACACCGTGCTCGGCCGCGGCACCACGGTCATCGGCGCCGACGGGAACCTCGGCGACTACCTGCGCACCCTGGACCAGCTGCGTGACCTGGCCGAAGCCCGCGAGGTGGGACTGCTGCTGCCCGGGCACGGCCCCATGCTGGCGGACCCGCCCGGCACGCTCGACTATTACCTCTCGCACCGGGCTGAGCGGCTGGACCAGGTCCGGGCGGTCCTCGCCGCCGGGGCGAAGACGCCCGCCGAGATCGTGGCCATGGTCTACACCGACGTCGACCCGTCGCTCTGGCCCGCTGCCGAGTGGTCCGTCCGCGCCCAGCTCGACTACCTGGCCGAGGCAGAACCATGATCGTGGGCAGTTTCGGGTCACCTACGACCGAAACTGCCCACGATCATGAAAGACGGCGGGTGGGCGCAGGGAAGGCGGGGAGGCGGAGCGGCGCGCGGCGCGGTGCTCGTCAGCGGGCGCGGCGGCGCAGCCGCTCGGTGTCCAGGATGAGCACCGAACGGGCCGAGATCTGCAGCCAGCCGCGGGCCGCGAAGTCGGCCAGCGCCTTGTTGACCGTCTCCCGGGACGCTCCCACCAGCTGGGCCAGCTCCTCCTGAGTCAGGTCGTGATGGACGTGCAGCCCGTCCTGTTCCTGCTCGCCGAACCGGTCGGCCAGGTCGAGCAGGTTCTTCGCCACCCGGCCGGGGACGTCAGTGAAGACCAGGTCGGCCGTGACGTCGTTGGCCCGGCGCAGCCTCCTGGCCAGCGCCCGCAGCATGTGCATGGAAACATCCGGGCGCTCGAGCAGCCAGGGGCGCAAGGTGTCATGCGCGAGCGCCGCGAGCGCCGCGTCGGTAACGGCGCTGGCCGTCGAGGTCCGCGGGCGGGGGTCGAACAGGGACAGCTCGCCGAACATCTCGCCCGGACCGATCACGCTGATCAGGTTCTCGCGGCCGTCGGCCGCCGCCCGGGTGAGCTTCATCTTGCCGTCCAGCACCACGTACAGGCGGTCGCCGTCCTGTCCCTCCAGGAACAAGTGCTCGCCGCGCGATAGTTTGACGTCGGACATCTGCCGCCGGAGCGCCCGTGCGCTTTCCTCGTCGAGCCCTTCGAAAAGCGGTGCCCGCCTGAGCACAACTTCGGCGTCCTCCACCGATCCTCCTTGCCGGCCTCGATGCCGCCGGCCGCCTGGCCAGCGGGCGGGCCAGCGATAGTCTCTGGCCGTGCCCTAATAGTGTGAATCATCCCGCACCAACAGATGTGCTCGGGATCACATTCCAGTGTGGCCCGGACGGCGGCAGCGACGAGACTCACATTGCAACATGAGATGCTCTTATCACATAGCGTAGTGGACGCCCGTACACCGGAGCGTTCGCCGGCATCGACGGCATGTACCGGCCCGGCGGGCTCGCCGGCGCCGTCCGCCCGCCCGGCGGGCTCGCCGGCGCCGCCCGGCCGGGTGAGTCTAGGGCGTCTCGAGCTGGCTGAGCACCTGGCCGTAGGCGAGCGAGATGAGCTTGACCACGTTGCCGTGCGCGCCGAGCGGCTCGCAGTACTTGGCCCCGATCGCCGCCGCGGCCTCCTCGATGGCCGCCGGGTCGGCCTCGGGGCCGATCAGGCACGGCGCGAAGGCGATCCGGGTCACCCCCATGGCCTCGAGCTGGGCGGCGGCTTCCTCGATGGTGGGCTTGGCGTCCAGCGACGCGGCCATGACCGGCAGCGCGAGCCGGGCGGCGAGCAGGAACGCGGTGACGCCGGCGGTACCGACCGCTTCCTCGCCGCCGACGGTGGCCAGGATGATGCCGTCGGCCGAGGTGGTGATGCTGAACATGCGCACCCGGTCGGCCCGGGCCAGCCCGGCGTCGGCGAGCCGGTGGTGCAGCGCCTCGGCCAGCAGCGCGTTGGTGTTGAACACCTCGCCGATGCGCGCGTTGACCCCGCTCGCCGTGATCGCGTCCCGCAGGTCCCTGAGGCTGCCCGGGTGCGGGGTCACCACCTGCGGCACCACCACGGCCGAGGGGGCGCCCGCGGGGCGCCGGGCGGCCGCGTCGGCCAGGACCGCCCGGATCCCGGACGGGTCACCGCGCCCGCCGTGGTCGATCCGCGCGGTGCGCACGTCCAGGGCCGGGTTGTCGATCCGGAGCACGGTGGCGATGTCCGCGGTGGCCCCGGTCAGGCCGTCGTCGCCGGCACTGGGCACGGCGAGCACCAGGGCCGGCGCGCCCTCGGGCAGGCTGGCCGGCATCGGCCGCCGGTGGCGGCCGCCCGGCGCGACCAGCCGGGCTTGCGCCGGGCGGACCGGCGCGCCCGGCGACCGGGAATGCGAACCCGGCCCGGGCAGCCTGCGGGCCAGCGCGTCGCGGTCCGGCTGGCCGTAACCGGGGAAGCCGGCTCCCTGCGCTCCTGTATCGGTCGAGAATTGCGGCGGCATCGCTTCCCGTCCCGCCCCCTGCAGCGGCGTGTCCGACGGCACGTTCGCGCCATGCCGTCGCCCGGGCAGGCCCGTCGAGGAGTCGCGAACGTCTGTCACACAAGCGAAGCGTAGTCGCCGGTGATCGGCAATTTGTGAAAACACCTAAAAAAAGGATATGCGGCCACGAGTGACGCGCGCGGCCATTTCCGTCCGCTCACCGGGAAAGCGTGTGCGGCCCGCGCTCGCCCGGCTTGTTACTAGCGGGTAGCATAGATCGCGGTACGGGTGAACAGCGATACGGCGGAGCAGCGGATGAGCCACTACAAGAGCAACCTGCGGGACATCGAGTTCAATCTGTTCGAGGTGCTGCGGCGCCAGGACCTACTCGGCCGGCCCCCGTTTCCGGAACTGGACGAGGAGACCGTCCGCGGCATCCTCAGGGAGCTCGAGCGGCTGGCCGCCGGCCCGCTGGCGGAGTCCTTCGCGGACGCGGACCGCAACCCGCCGGTGTTCGACCCGGCCACGCACTCGGTGCGGATTCCCGAGTCGCTGCGCAAGTCCTACCGCGCCTTCATGGACGCCGAGTGGTACCGGCTGTCCGTGCCATCGGAGCTGGGCGGTACCGACGCGCCCCGGT
>Ga0335076_10001090_pt1 | contig 25924 bp, 19 predicted proteins | sample Lox_Sample_25_FD_206717 | JGI IMG/M metagenome (GOLD analysis project Ga0335076, IMG submission 206717) | Soil microbial communities from Loxahatchee National Wildlife Refuge, Florida, United States - Lox_Sample_2.5 | ecosystem: Environmental > Terrestrial > Soil > Wetlands | place: USA... | reverse complement strand
CCTGACGGTCCAACGAGGATCATGAACTCGCCGTCGCCGATGCTCAGGTTCAGGTTCTTGACGGCCTCGAAGCCGTCGGGATATCGCTTGATGACGTTGTCGAGAACGATGTCGGCCATTTCCGCTCCTTAGTGGTCAGCCCTTGACGGCCCCGGCGGTGAGTCCGGAAACGATCCGTCGCTGGAAAATCAACACCATGATCAGGATTGGCACGGTCACGATCACCGCTCCCGCAGCGATCGCGCCGGCCGGCTGCTGAAACTGCGAGGCGCCCGTGAAGTAAGCCATCGCCACGGGGGCTGTGCGTGCCGCGTTCGACGTCGTCAGTACGTTCGCGTACAGGAAGTCGTTCCACGCGGCGATGAACGCAAGGATGCCGGCCGTGAACACCCCGGGCATCGCGAGCGGCAGGATCACGCGCCGGAACGCCTGCATCGGCGTCGCCCCGTCCATCTGGGCGGCCTTCTCCAAGTCCCAGGGTATCTCTCTGAAGAACGCCGACAGGATGTAGATGCACAACGGCAACGAGAAGGTCAGGTAAGGAAGGATCAGCCCGGGCCACGTGTCGAACAGGCCGATGTTCCGCCACACGTTGTACAGACCACCGACGATTGAGATCGCCGGAAACATGGTGACCGCGAGCGCTCCGGCGAGAATCAGGGTCTTGCCGGGAAAGTCAAGCCGCGTGATCGCGTACGCAGCCGCCGAGGCGAAGCACAGCGCCAGAATCGTCGTGATCAGCGCGATTCCGATCGAGTTCCGCAGGGCGGGCGGGAAGAAGTCGGTGTTGAACACCGCCGAGTAGTTGCTGAGCGTCGCGTGGGTCGGGAGGAAGCTGCCGTCGCCGATCGACTCCGGCGTCTTCAGTGACAGCGAGATGATCCAGACGACCGGGAACAGCGCGTACAGCAGGACCGCGATTACCGCCAGACCCCAGAGGGTCTTGCGTGCGGGTGTGTTTTCACTCTCCACGTCGTCTCACCTCCGCTGAGGACTGGCACCGAGGAACCGGAAGAACGCGACTGCTATCAGACACACGCACAGGAAGATCAGCACGGCAATCGCCGAACCGAGCCCGAGGTCGAGCCGCCCGATCAAAACCTGGTAGCCCAACAGCGACACGCTCGCGGTGTTGTTGGAGCCGTTCGTGATGATGTACACCGAGTCGTAGATCCGGAACGCGTCGAGGACCCGGAACAGGACCGCGACGGCGAGCGCGGGCTTGATCAGAGGGAGCGTGATCCGCCAGAACCGCTGCCACGCGGTCGCACCGTCGACCTTGGCGGCCTTGTACAGATCCTCGGGCACGAGCGCGAGCGCGCCGAGCATCAACAGCGATATGAATGGCGTCGTCTTCCACACGTCCGAGAGGATGATCACCGCGAACGAACCCGCGCGCGTGGTCAGCGGTGGCGTCGAGAGCCCGAGCCACTGAGTGGCGAACCCCGTGGCCGGGTTGAACGCGAGTGACCATGCGAAAGCGGACACCACCGTCACCGCACCGTAGGGCACGAGCACCGCCACCCTGATCCAGGTTCGCGCGTACAGCGCGCGGTACATCGCCTCGGCGATCAGCAGTCCGAGCACGATCTCGAGCCCGACCGAGACCACGGTGATGATCACCGTGTTGAAGAAGTCCGTCCACCACGTATGTGACTTAAGAACGTAGATGTAGTTGTCGAGCCCGATCCACGCGGTCAGGTTCGGGAATCGCAGGTCGGCACGGTGCAGCGACAGCCAGAACGCGTACAGGATCGGGAACCCGGCCACGAGGATCATCACCACCACGGACGGCATCACCAGGAGCAGCCCGAGCTTCCGCTCGGCTCTGGCCCGCTCGGTCAGACCGTGGCTCTTGGGAGGCGCGGCAACGGGCGTCATCGGGGTTCCGGCGACGGTGGCCATCAGCACAGACCTCCCTTGAGTAGCGTCGTCAGACACGAACGCAGGCTGTTGATGTCGGACACCGGCTTGATCGAGGCCGGCGGATGCAGCGTCTGCTGGATCGCCAGCGTGACGTCGGAGTAATAGGGCGTCTCAGGACGATTGGTGGCGTTCTCCAGCTGCTTGAGCAGGACCGCCGCGAACGGGTAACTCTTGATCACGGTCGGGTTGTGGTAAGACGCGATCGTCACCGGCGGCAGTCCCTCGTTGATCGCCTCCTGGTTCTCCCAGTAGTAGCGGGTCATGCACAGCGCGGCCGCCAGTGCCTGCTTCGGGTACTTGCTGTACGCGGAGATCCCGATGTTGGCGCCGCCGACCGACGACTTGCCGGGCACGCCCGGATACACCGACGGGTATGGGGCCCACCCCATGTCCTCCCACACGTGCTTCGTGGTCGCGCTCGTCGCAGCGTCGGTCCGACCGGCGGCATACACGTACGGCCAGTTGAGCATGAACGCGGCCTTGCCCGCTTCAAACGCGAGGCGTCCTTGGTCTTCCTGGTCGGTCGACAGCGAAGGGTCGGCGCGCCCCGACGTCGCGACGTCCTTGATGATCGTCGCCGCCACGACCGCCGGCTTGCCGAGCACCGGCTTGTCGTTGGCGTCGACCACCTCGCCTCCGGCGGACGCGAGCACACTGTTGAACCACACCGTGTAACCCTCGTACTGCTGGCCCTGCTCCTCGATCAGTCCGTCGCTCGCCGGCAACAGCTTCGCGTCGGCGATTATCTGGGCCCACGTCGTCGGCACCGGCTTGTGGATCGACGCGAGCAGGTCCTTGCGGTACCACAGCAGCTGCGCGTTCGTGTTCAGCGGCACCGCATACAGCGTCCCCTTGTACTCGGCCGACTGAGCGGCGATCGGGAGCACTCCCTGAAGCGCCTGGAGGCGCGCCGCTCCGGTGATCGGCTTGAGCCAGCCGGCGGCGGCGAACTCGGCCGTCCAGATCGTGTCCATGTTGAGGAGCGAGTAGTCGGAGTCGTGCGCCGCCAGACGCTGGACGGCCAGCTGGCGCGACGCGTCCGAGCTGTTCGCCTCGGGAGTGATCGAGATCTTGTAGCTGCCGTTCGACTGCGCGCTGCACGTGTTGGCCGCCTTCACGTTCGTCCCGTTCGAGTCGACGGGGCTGTAGTAGACGATCGACGCCGGACCATGCGTGGTTCCCGACGAGCCGCAGGCCGCAATCCAAAGCGCGCACAAGGCACCGATCGCGATCGCAGTGGCGATTCGGGCGACCCTACTTCCAGGCGAGTTCGCAGACGCTTGGCTCACAAGATCCTCTCCTCACTCGGTCCGGGCCGGGCGCGTAGCGGGGGTGTTGTACCGCCGGGAAGATTTTGTGAACAGGCTTGTTCGGCTATGCCGGACGAGTCGATTTCGCGGATAAATCCACCTGGACTTTCCACGACGACGCCACAGGAGTAACGTATCCGTCATGTCCCGTGAGTCGGTGCTCATCGGGGTCCTGACGATCGACCCGACGAGCACGTCTGAGCTGTACGAGCGCGCCGGCTACCCAGCCCTCGCCGAGGCCGGGATGATCTCGTACCACGAGTTCCGGGGCGAGCTCGAGAAGCTCCAGGCCGCCGGGATCGTCACCAGCGAGGCCGGCGCCGACGGCTCGACGCTCTGGAGTCTCACTTCGGAATCGGCGGGCGAGGAGTGAGATGCTCGTCTTCGGTCTCGTACACGGCGATGGATGGGAGCCACCCGACAACGGCTGGGAGCCACCCGAGGACAGGGCCCCCAAGCCACAGCGTTTCAACTGGAACTGGCACATGGTGCCGTGGCGGTCTCTCGCGTGGCTGGCGCTTTGGTGTGCTCTCATGGCGGTCGTGCCGTTCGTCAGCAGTACATTTGGTGGATTGGCGGCGTTCGTAGTCCTGATGGCCGCCGTGGCGCTCGCGTTCTGGCGCCTAGAGCGGTTCTGCGCAGGCCAGTACTGGCAGGGATTGCGCGAGTACAAGTTGTAACCCGTTCCGGCATTGTCGAACGGGTCTTGAACCCCTCTGACCTGGCTGTCACACTCGCGCACGCCAAATTCTCAGCGAGGGGAGACTCATGGAGACGGCAACTCCGCATCGCACTCTGATCGTGGCGAATCTGACTGCCTCGACGCCATTCCTCCTTCAGGAGGTAAAACGCCTCGCCAACGAGCGCCCCACCTCCTTCAGCTTGCTGATCCCGGACGTGAGCCAGGGACAAGGCGCGGACTGGTCGATCGCGACCGCGACGAAGTTGCTCGGGAGAGCCGCGGGTGCGGCGGTCGACGGGCACGTCGGCGGCCAGGACGCATTCGAGTCGATCAAGGCGGAGATCGCCGGCGGCCACTACGACGACATCTTGATCTCGACGCTGCCCAAGCGCCGGTCCGAGTGGCTTCGCAAGGATCTCCCGACGCGGGTCGAGACGCTCGGGCTCCCGGTCAACGTGATCACCCCGCCCGAGGAGCCGAGCCCGCTCCAGCAGTTCACCGAAACGTTCTCGGCCAGAAGCGAGTAGGGGCGACTCGGCCTCGGCCGCGCGTCGCTCCGGGCGTCACGCCGCGAGCGCGTGGTGCCGGATCGCGGCGGAGATCCTCCCCGCCGCTGCTACGACGGCCCGCGCGTGGAGGTCGATGTTCGACGTCGAGAACGGGTCGAGCAGGTCGAGGCTGATCGCCGCAGCGACGTTCCCGTCGGCGTCGCGAACCGGCGCCGCGACCGCGCTGCTGTCATATGGCTCCTCGGCGTCGTTGTGTGCCCAGCCGTGTCGGCGCACGACGTCGAGATCCAGTTCGAGCTCGTCGACCGACGCGTGCCTGGTGTGTACGAGTCCGTCGCCCCACAGCATCTTGATTTCCTCGTGCGGCCGACTGGCAAGCAGCACCTTGGAGGCGGCGCTCCCGTTGAGCGGGGAGGCGCTTCCCGCTACCGGCCCGCACGGGCTCATCCGTCGGGCGCTGTAGCGCCGGTCGATATAGATGATCCGACCGCAATCCCAGGCGGCGAGACTCACGGTCAGCCCTTGGCGCTCGGCCAGGTCGCGAACCACTGGACGCGCGTGCGCTTTGAGCTCGCTCGTGCGCAGGAGCACCGACGCGAGCGTCACCGTGCGCCACCCCAGTCGGTACCTGCCGTGCCCGACGCGCTGAAGCAGGCCGATTCCCGCGAGGCTCGCGAGCACGTCGTGGGCGAGCGACTTCCCGATTCCGAGCCGCTGCGCCGTTGCTGTCACCCCCCACTCGGGCTCCTCGGTCGTGAACAGATCGAGCACCGCTCCCGCTCTTGCCAGCGTGCCTAGCATCGTCTCCTCCCCGGTCCGGGTGCAGTCACCATGCGAAGCACCACTCCGCATCTACCTTCGCGGCGCGCGGCGGCTCCGCGCCCGCCCGCTCACAGGTGCGAGCCGCCACCAGGGCGGCGAACTCCGCGGCACGGTGGACCGCCTCGATGTCGCCGAGGTCCTGGCGTCCGAGCCCTTCGGCCATCCACCCTGCTAGCCATGCTGCCCCAAAAGCGTCGCCTGCCCCAATCGTGTCGACGACATCGACGCACGGCGCCTCCACCCACCCTTCGTATCTGGCAGTTAGGACCGTGGCGCCGCGGCTGCCGTTGGTCAGCAACACGACCGCCGGTCCACGCTCGAGCAGGGCACGCGCGGTCTGATACGGCGTCCGGTCCGGATCGAGATAGGCGAAGTCCTCCTCGCTCGCGTTTACGACGTCGGCCAGACACATCACGTCACGAAGCCGGTCGCAGTAGACCCGTCGCGCTCGGGCCGCACCGACACGGCAATTCGGGTCGACGAGGACGAGCGTTTCCGGGCCCGCATCGCGGACGAGCGCGGCGATCGCGCTCGCATGGGGCTCGACCGACAAGCCGAACCCGCCGACATGAAGCGCCATCGCTCGGCTGGGCATGGCCGCGCGGGCCTCTTCAGGCAGGAGCCCGGCCATCGAGGTTCCCTCGATGTAGAAGCGCCAGCTGGGTGTGCCGTCCGCATCGACCTCGACTCGAGCGAACGTCGTGGGGTCGTCGGTGGCGATGACTCGATCGAGGCTGACGCCTGACTCATCGAGCGCGTCACGCAGGGCGTGCCCATAGCGGTCCCGGGACAGTCGGCCGATGAACACCGGTCGCAGCCCCAGCCGGCCGAGCGTGCGCGCCGCGGTGAACGAGCCGCCTCCGAGGTGCGCCGAGGTGCCGCCCCCTGGCTCGAGCACGAAGTCGGCGATCGCATCGCCGGCGACGGCTATCGTGGGCCCGGCTTTCGGCACCGCGCCGCCGAAGCTGCACGGCGCCTCGGCCGCGCCGGGAACGTTCATGGGCTGCTCCTCACCTCGTCTGATCATTTCCCCGCAACCGTTGGTTTCGGATGCTCGCTCGCACCACACGGGTGTTCCGTTGCGATCCGAGCGAAGAAATGTGGAACCGGTTCCAATATTTAGCGATTTGTACCCTCGCAGTCAAGTCCTGATCGTTGACTATGGAGTTACGCTGCAGTCTTGATGGATCCGGTTCCACCCAGATCCCGAGATCGTGCGCCGACCATCCGTGATGTCGCGCGCCACGCCAAGGTCGGGGTGGGAACCGTCTCGCGCGTGCTGAACGACAGCCCGCTCGTCAGCGAGGACGCGCGCCGGCGTGTCCACCGGACGATCGACGAGCTCGGCTACCGGCGAAGCTCCACAGCGCGCAACCTGTCGCTCGGGCGCACGCAGATGATCGGCGTGGTCGCCCCGTTCTTCACCAGCGCATCGGTGCTCGAGCGGCTGCGCGGCGTCGTCGACAAGCTCCGCGACCACGGCGACTATGACCTGGTGATGTTCGACGTCGAGACGTTGGCGCAGCGCGAGGACGCGTTCCGCAGCTTCGCTCGGACCGACCGGGTCGACGGTCTGTTGGTGATGTCGCTCCGCCCCACCGACGAGGAGGTCGAGAGCCTGCGGCGCGAGGGACTGCCGGTCGTGCTCGTCGACGTCGTCCATCCGGCGTTGCCGCGCGTGGTGATCGATGACACGCTCGGCGGCGTGTTGGCGGCCGAGCATCTGCTGTCCAAAGGACACACGGCGATCGGGTTCATCGGCGACGAACCGACCCCCTTCGGGTTCACCTCGAGCGAGCGACGGCGCCAGGGGATGGCCCGCGCGCTGCGACGCGCGGGGATCGGACGCAACGGAGCCCTCGAGATCCGGGCCCCCCACGGGCGCGAGCAGGCGCGCGAGTCGGCCGAGCACCTCCTCAACCTGCCGGACCGCCCGACCGCGATCTTCGCCGCGTCGGACGTGCAGGCAATGGGCGTGCTCGAAGCCGCCCGCGCCATGGGGCTTCGGGTGCCCGAAGACCTGGCGGTGGTGGGCTTCGACGACATCGACGTGGCCGAAGTACTCGGGCTGACAACGGTCCGTCAGCCGTTGCGAGAGACCGGCGCGCGGGGCGTCGAACTGCTGCTGTCCGCGATCGACGGGGATGGGGCGGAGCCGACCGAGGAGCTTGCTCCGCTGACCGTGATCGCGCGCCGGACGACCTGACTCGCGCCCGCTTCTGCGCGAGCGCGTTCGCGATGGCCGAACGGTGTTTTGGCTGTGCGTCCCCGGACCTGTACAAAGGCCTCCGATATGACGCAGTCGACCGCTTCCCCGCCCACCCTCGACGAGACCGAACTGACCGCTCGGGTCGCCTCCCTATCGCTCGAGCAGAAGGTTCGGCTGCTCACCGGAGCCGACTTCTGGTCGCTGCACGCCGAGCCGGCGGTGGGCTTGCGGCGGCTTCTCGTCTCCGACGGCCCTGCGGGCGTGCGCGGCGAGCGCTGGGACGAGCGGGACCCGTCCGCAAACGTGCCTTCGCCGACCGCGCTCGCGGCAACCTGGGACGAGGAGCTCGTCGAGGAGCTCGGCGGCCTGCTCGCATCCGAGGCCAGGCGCAAGGGCGTCGACATCGTGCTTGCGCCGACCGTCAATCTCCACCGCACCCCCTATGCCGGGCGGCATTTCGAGTGCTTCAGCGAGGATCCGCTGCTGACCGCGCGGATCGGGGTCAGCTACGTGTGCGGGCTCCAGGACGGCGGCGTCGGCGCCACCGTCAAGCACTTCGTCGCCAACGACTCCGAGACCGAGCGGATGACGCTCGACGCGCGGGTCGATGAACGAACTCTGCGCGAGCTGTACCTGGCGCCGTTCGAGGCGATCGTCCGCGAGGCCGGCGCCTGGTCGGTGATGGCGGCGTACAACGGGGTCAACGGCGAGCCGATGACCGAGAGCGCGCTGCTCCGGAACATCCTCCAGGGCGAGCTCGAGTTCGACGGGCTGGTCATGTCCGACTGGTTCGCGACTCGCTCGACCGAGGCGTCCGCCCGCGCCGCGCTCGACCTGGTGATGCCCGGCCCGGTTGGGCCGTGGGGCGACGCGCTGGTCGCAGCGGTCCGCGCCGGCGCCGTCGAGCCCGCGGCGATCGACGACAAAGTCCGGCGGATCCTGCGCCTGGCCGCTCGGGTTGGGGCGCTCGAGGGGACAACAGCGGCGACCGCTCCGGAATACGACGACGCCGAGATCGCGTCAATGCTGCGGCGGAGCGCGGCGGCGGGGTTCGTCCTGGCCCGCAACGATCGCGGGTTGCTCCCGCTCGACCCGGGCGCGCTCGGGCGGGTCGCGGTCATCGGGCCTAATGCCGGCGCCGCCCGGACCCTCGGCGGTGGCAGCGCGACCGTGTTCCCGCCGTACACGGTGTCGCCGCTCGACGGTCTCCGCGCCGCGCTCGAGCCCGGCATCGAGATCGCCCACGGCGTCGGCGTCCGTACGACCGGCCGGGTCCCGGTAGCCGGAGCCCCCTGGCTGCATGTCCCCGGCGGCGGCGAACCCGGCGTCGAGGTTCGCTTCCTCGACGCCGACGGGGCGGTGGTCGCAACCGAACGACGCCCCGGCTGCACATTCACGTGGCTCGGCTCGTTCGGCCTCGACGGACCGATCGCACAGATAGAGGTCAACACCGTGCTGCGCGCGACCGCTCCCGGCACGTACACGATCGGCGCATCGGGGCTCGGCCGCTACCGGATGTCGGTGGGCGGCGCGATCGCCTTCGACGAGCGGCTCGAGCTCCGCTCCGGCGCCGACATCGTCGAGGGGATCATGGTCCCGCCACAGGCCACGCACGACGTCGAGCTGGGCACCGGCGAGGAGGTCACGATCCGGCTCGCGCACGAGGTCGGGCCGCTTCCGGATCAGCCGGGCTCCCTGGGCGTCAACTTTCAGCTGAACCTGGCGCCGCCCTACCGGGGCGACGATCCCGAGATCGAGCACGCGACGGCCATCGCCGGGGCGGCGGATGCCGTCATCCTCGTCGTCGGCACCACCGAGGAAGTCGAGAGCGAGGGCTTCGACCGCGTTTCGCTGTCGCTGCCGGGTCGCCAGGACGAGCTCGTGCGGCGCGTCGCCGACGCGAACCCGAACACGATCGTGGTCGTGAACGCGGGCGCTCCGGTGCTGATGCCATGGGTGCAGGACGTCGCCGCGGTGCTGATCGCCTGGTTCCCAGGCCAGGAGTTCGGCAACGCCCTTGCGGACGTGCTTCTCGGGTTCACCGAGCCGGGCGGCCGGCTGCCGACGACATGGCCGGCCACGGAGGAGCGACTGCCTCCCACGCAGCCGACCGACGGCGTGCTGCGATACGACGAGGGCCTGGCCGTCGGCTACCGAGACCCGCACCGCGACGCCTTGTTCGCCTTCGGGCATGGCCTTGGCTTTTCGTCCTGGGAGTACGAGTCGATCGATGCGCCCAGCCACGCGCAACCGGGCGCTGCGGTCCGCGTCACGATCGGCGTTCGGAACACCGGCCAACAGCGCAGCCGAGAGGTCATCCAGCTGTACGCGAGCCGCCGCGACACCGCGATCGAACGGCCGGTCAGATGGCTCGTCGGCTTCGCATCGGTGCGGGCCGAGCCCGGCGAGCGGGCGAGCGGATCGATCATCGTGCCTCCGCGCGGGTTCGAGCATTGGAGTGTCGAGGACGGTGGTTGGGTGCTCGAGCCCGGCACATTCGATCTGAGCGCCGGCGCGTCGTCGGCGGCACTCCCTTTGTCTGCCCGGATTACGGTGTCATGACTGGGGCAGGCCCGATCGGGAACGGTGCGCTCTGGTGGCGGAGCGCGGTCATCTACCAGGTGTACATCCGCAGCTTCGCCGACGGCGACGGCGACGGCATCGGCGACATTCCGGGACTGCGCTCGCGGTTGCCGTACCTGGCCCGTCTCGGCATTGACGCCCTCTGGATCAACCCGTGGTACCCGTCGCCGATGAAGGACGCCGGGTATGACGTGTCCGACCTCAGGGCGATCGAGCCGCGGTTCGGCACGCTGGCCGACGCCGAGGCAATGATCGCCGAGGCGCACGACCTCGGGATGCGGGTGCTGCTCGACATCGTCCCGAACCACGTCTCGGACAAGCATCGGTGGTTCCAGGAGGCGCTCGCCGCCACGCCGGGCTCGCCCGAACGGGCTCGATTCATCTTCCGTGACGGCCGCGGGCCGGGCGGTGCGGCACCCCCAAACGATTGGACGAGCAACTTCGGGGGGCTGGCCTGGACGCGCGTCACCGACGTCGACGGCCGTCCCGGCCAGTGGTACCTGCACCTGTTCACCCCCGAGCAGCCCGACGTCGATTGGACGAATCCCGAGGTGCGGGAGGAGTTCAGTGAGACGATGAGGTTCTGGTTCGCGCTCGGGGTCGACGGGTTCCGGATCGACGTAGCCCACGGCCTGGCCAAGGCCGAAGGCCTTCCCGACGTCGGCTCGACCGTGTGGCCGCCGGTCGGCCCTGAGGTGGTCGACCATCCACACTGGGACCGCGACGAGGTGCACGACATCTACCGGTCGTGGCGCTCGCTGGCCGACACCTACGACGATCCGCGCGTGTTCGTGGCCGAAGCGTGGGTGCACAACCCCGAGCGGCTGGCGCAGTACGTCCGCGGCGACGAGCTGCACACCGCGTTTAACTTCGACTTCCTGCTCGCTCCCTGGGACGCGGTGCCGATGCGCGAGTCGATCGTCGCCTCCCTGTCGGCCCACGAGGCGGTCGGCGCGCCGGCCACGTGGGTCCTGTCCAACCACGACACGGTGCGAGAGGTGTCCCGCTACGCCCGTCCCCAGGACGTGCGCCGGTTCCGGAAGCTGGCCGACCTCGTGGACCTGCCGGCTGACCTCCCGCTGGGCCGCCGGCGCGCTCGGGCCGCTGCGCTGCTGATGCTGGCGCTGCCGGGCGGCGCCTACGTGTATCAGGGTGAGGAGCTCGGCCTCGCCGAGGTCGAGGACCTGCCCGAGGAGGTCCTCCAGGACCCGGGGTGGGAGCAGTCCGGTCGAACCGAACGCGGCCGCGACGGCTGCCGGGTCCCGATCCCCTGGTCGGGCGACGAGGCGCCGTTCGGCTTCAGCTCGCCGGACGCGAGCGCGCCGCCTTGGCTTCCCCAACCGGCTGAGTGGGCTGAGCTGACGGTCGAGGCTCAGACGGGCGACGAGCGCTCGATGCTCGAGCTGTACCGCCGCGCTTTGCACCTCCGCCGCTCGCAGCCGGCGCTCGGCGACGGCAATCTCCGCTGGCTGGTGGCGCCGGACGGGGCGCTGGCGTTCGCCCGGGACCCAGGATTTGCATGCATCGTCAACCTCTCCGGCGAACCGGTGGCCGTCCCCGAGGGCGCGGGGCTGCTGATCTCGAGTGGGCCGCTCACGGAAGACGGGCGGGTGCCCGCGGACACCGCGGTCTGGCTAGCGATATGAGCGCGCGATTCGTCCGCCCACGAGCTAACGGGCGATGCCGGGCGGGCCGGCGCCGCTAGTACCCCTGGTTCGTGCTGGTGTAGCCCTGGGGACCGGTGCTCGTCGTCTGGGTGCTGGTGGCCGTCGTCTTGGGCGGAGCGACCACCGGGGCCGGGGCGGACGTGGTCGTGACGGGTGGCGCCGAGTTTGTGGTCACAGGCGGAGGCGCCGAGTGCGTCGTCGTCGGCGGGGGCGCCGAATGCGTGGTCGTCGTCGACGCCTTGTGGGCCGGCGCCTTGTGGTGCTGGACGGCCGGCTTCTTGGTCGTGGTCGTCGTGGTGGACGTCGTCGAAGTCGAAGTGGTGGCGGGGGTCGACGCCGCCGCGTTGGTCGAGCTGGTCTTAGACGAGCCGCCGCCACCGCACCCCGCTATCGCCACAGCGGCCAAAATCGTGCTGAGCAGCGCTTTTTTCATAAATCCGGCTCCAGTCCTTGCTCGAAAATTACAGCGTTCACATTACAAGACACCCCCGGCGGCGAAACGTTTCGAAACCGCCTAACAAGCACGCCGAGTACCCGCCTTGCCCGTTCCGCCACCGTCTCAGGGTAAGCTATGAACGCGGATGGAGGCATCTGAAACTTCGTCTGCTCCCCGGGACACCGACGGCTCGGCTGCGGGAGGGGCGGCAGTAGTAGACGACGCTCGCGCTCCCGCGAGCGCGGAAACCCCGGCGAACGGCGGCGCCCAGGCGCGCCCGCGTCCGTCTGGCTCCGGGCTGAGTTCGCGCACGACGTGGGTCCTCGTGGTCTGCTGCGTGGCCCAGTTCATGGTGATCCTCGACCTGAGCATCGTCAACGTCGCGCTGCCCTCGATCCAGTCGAGCCTCAACTTCAGCTCGGCCGACCTCCAGTGGGTCGTCGACGCATACGCGATCACGTTCGCCGGGTTCCTGATGCTCGGTGGCCGCGCCGCCGACGCGCTCGGCCAGCGGCGCGTGTTCGTAGCCGCGCTGGTCCTGTTCTCGCTCACGTCGCTGGTCGGCGGCCTATCCACCACCAGCACGATGCTCGTCATCGCGCGCGGCGTTCAGGGATTCAGCTGTGCGTTCATGGCCGCCTCCTCGCTGGCGATCATCACGTCGTCGTTCCCGCCCGGACCGCAGCTGCACCGGGCGATCGGCCTGTGGGCGGCGATGAACGGCGCCGGCGGCGCGGCCGGCGTGCTGTTCGGCGGGATCATCACCGAGACGCTCAGCTGGCGCTGGGTGCTGCTGATCAACCCCCCGATCGGGTTCGTGACCGCGATCATCGCCTATGCGGTCGTGGTCGACCGGCGCCGAGGCGCCGCCGGCCGGAGCTTCGATATCCCGGGCGCGGTGACGCTGACCGTCGGCCAGATGGTGCTCGTCTACGGTGTCGTCCAGGCAGGCTTGCGCAGCTGGCACTCGGGCCAGGCGCTCATCCCCATCCTCGTCGGGTTGGCGATGCTCGGGCTGTTCATGCTGATCGAATCGCGCTGGGCGTCCGATCCGCTGGTGCCGTTCAAGGACCTGACCAAGCCGCTCAACGTGGCCAACGGAATCGTGGTCCTGTTCAGCGCGGCCCTGTTCCCGATGTGGTTCCTGAGTTCGCTGTACCTCCAACAGGTCCTCGGGCTCTCGCCGCTCCATGCGGGGCTGTGCTTCCTGCCGATGGCGCTCACGATCATGTTCGTCGCCCGCAGCGCCGGCAAGCTCGTCAGCCGCTTCGGCGTGCGCGCGGTGCTCGGCGGCGGGCTGATCATGATGACGTTCGGGATGCTGCTGTTCACCAAGATCGCGGCCAGCGGCAGCCCGATCCTGTACGTGGTGCTCCCCGGCATCCTCACGGCGGCGGGAATCGGCATGTCAATCGTGCCCTCGACGATTGCGGCCACCCAGGGCGCCAAGGAGGGCCAGGCCGGGCTCGCCTCGGGCCTCGTAAATACCTCCCGCCAGGTCGGCGGCGGCCTCGGGCTCGCGGTCCTGATCACGCTGGCGACGTCGATCACAAGCCATCTGATCGGCCAGGGACACGGCGTGCCCCAGGCCCTCACCGACGGATTCCGGGTCGGCTACTTCATCGGTGCCGGTCTGTGCGCCGCGGCCGCGCTGGTCACGTTCGCGCTCGTGCCGAAGGTGGGCGCCGCCGCCCAGGGGCCGATCACGAAACGGATTCCGATCGCGCTCGGCGTGACCGCGGTCGTCGCCGCGTTCGTCGCGATCGCGTTCGCGTTCGGCGGCTCCCACGGCGCCCCGATCGGTGCCTACACAACCGACAACACCTACAGCTACGTGACCGAGCCCGCACTCCGACCGCCGGTGATTCGCGCGGACATCAAGACCGACTCGAGCAAGCTCGCGCCCGGCTACATCTTGATGACGAACTTTTACGACCTGAGCCACCCGCCGATAACCGGCCAGAGCGGTCCGCTGATCCTCGACAACAACCTGCAGCCGGTGTGGTTCAAGCCGGTCCACACGAGCGTCGTCGCCGGCAACCTGAGCCTCCAGATCTACAACGGCAAGCCGGTCCTCGCCTGGTGGCAGGGCGTGGTCACGAACACGGGCGCCACCGAAACCGGCGAGTACGTGATCGTCAACCAGCACTACCAGACGGTGGCGACGCTGCACGCCACCGACGGTTGGGTGCTGACGCTGCACGAGATCGTGATCCAGGGCCACTATGCGTGGGCCACGGCGAACAAGAACATCCCGATGAACCTGTCCAAGTACGGCGGCGCCTACAACGGTGCGTTGATCGACTCCGCGGTGCAGGAGTACGACCTGAACACCGGCAAGCTGGTTCGCAGTTGGGACGCGCTCGATCACATTCCATTGAACGATTCGCGCGCGTCGCTGCCGACGAACGGGTTCCCGTGGGACGCCTACCACGTCAACGCGATCGACCTGGTCGGAGATGGGTCGTTCGTCGTGTCGATGCGCGACACATGGGCCGTCTACAAGGTCAACATCGCCACCGGCGACATCGAGTGGACGCTCGGCGGGCCGCACTCGAACTTCAAATTCGGCCCCGGCGCGGATTTCCAGTGGCAGCACGATGTGGTCACCTATCCCGGTTCGTCGTTGATCACGATGTTCGACGACCACTGCTGCCAGATCACCGGAGGCGGCACCTACGTCTCGCCGACCGGACCCTCGCGCGGGCTGGTGCTGAAGCTCGACCAGCAGACGCACACGGCGACGCTCGCAGCCCAGTACAGCCACGGCTCGAGGTTCGACTCCGACTACATGGGGAGCCTCGAGCCCCTCGCGAACGGGAACGAGATGGTGGGCTGGGGATCGTCACCGTTCATCACCGAGTACAGCGCGTCGGGGGATATGCTGCTCGACGCCCGCCTCCCCGGTTCCGACATCAGCTACCGCGCCAAGGTCGAGCCGTGGGTCGGTCTCCCACTGACTCCGCCCGTCGCCGCCGCCCGCCAGAAGAGCGGCAAGACCACGGTCTACGCGAGCTGGAACGGCGCCACCGAGGTCACGTCGTGGAAGGTGCTGTCAGGCGCCGGCGGACAGGCCGTCGCCACCGCCCCCAAGTCCGGATTCGAGACGGCGATCCCCGTGAGCTCGTCCGACAAGACGTTCACCGTGCAGGCGCTGGACGCGCACGGCAAGGTGATCGGCACCTCGCGCCAGTTCAGCGTCGCCGGGTAGAGCCGCACTTAGACTGGGTGCGTGGGTAAGGACACGTCTCGGGCGGTTCTCCGCGCAAATCGGCCGACTTCGAGAGATGTCGCCGCCGCCGCCGGCGTCTCCCGCGCCACGGTCAGCTACGTACTCAACGGCGCGGACGCGAAGCACCGGATCACCCGCGCGACCCGCGACCGGGTGCTCGAGGTGGCCGAGCGCCTCGGCTACGAGCCCAACGCGGTCGCGCTCGCCCTGCGCGCGGGGCGCACCGAGATCGTGCTGGTCGAAATACCGAACTGGCCGATCGGCCCGCCGGTCGCGGAGGCGATCCGGACGATCGTCGAGGCGCTCGAGCAGCTCGGCTACACGCCGCTGGTCCATTTTCAGCGCGCGGACCCGCGGAGCCTCGCGCGGGCGAGCCAACGGGTCCATCCGGTCGGCGTGATCGCGCCGGGAGCCGAGCTCTCCTCGGAGGTGGTCCAGCGGCTCCAGGCATGCGGCGCGCGCGGCGTGGTCGCATTCGACCAGCAGCCCCTGCCGCACGTCTACACGTACGTGGTGGAGCAGGCGCGAATCGGGCGGCTCGCGCTCGAGCATCTCGCGAGCCGCGGCCACCGTCGCGTGCTCGCGCTCATGCCCGACGACTCCGACGTACGCCGGCTCGTCGAGCAGCGGGTGTCCGGCGCCACCGCCGCCGCCCGCGAGCAAGGCGTCACGCTCCGATCGGTGACCGTCCCCGTGCGGCGGGACTCGATCGAGCGCGCGCTCGCCGCCGAACTCGGCCGCTCCAAGCGCGCCACCGGCATCTACGCGTTCAACGACGAGCAGGCGATCGTGGCCCTCGAGGTTCTCCGTGACCGCGGCGTGGCGCTTCCGGACGAGATGGCGCTGATCGGCTGCGACGACAGTCCGGCGGCGGAGCAGATGCGTCCCCGGCTCACGACCGTCCGCTTCGACGAGCACGGGCGGTGGCGGGAGATCGCCGGTCACCTGCACGCGATGATCTCGGGCAACGGCGATTACCCGCAAATGACGGCCTCGGATCCGGCCGTCGTCGCCGGCCAGACGACCTGATCCCCCGCGCTGTTCAGTCCTCGGGACGCGCCGCCAACGACAGCGCGAGCTCCTCCCGCGAGTGGATGTCGAGCTTCTGGTAAACGTGGCGGAGGTGGTACTCGATCGTCTTCGGGCTCAGGAACAGCGTGGCCGCCGCCTCCCGGGTAGTCCTCCCGCCCGCCAGCAGCAGCCCGATCTGTAGCTCCTGCGGGGTCAGTTCGTCGACCGTGCTGGGGTCGCGCCGGCGCACGGTCTCGCCCGTGGCGGCCAGCTCGTTGCGGGCCTGTTCGGCCCACGGCTCGGCATCGAGCTCCTCGAACTTGTCGACCGCCGCCCGGAGCTGCTCGCGCGCCAGGACACGATTTCGGGCCCGCCGCAGACGCTGCCCGTACGCGAGCCGCGTGCGCGCGGTCTCGAACTCGTCGGGTGTGTGGGCGTGAAGGCGAAGCGCCCGCTCGAACTGCTCGGCGTAGTCGGCGTCGTCGGCCACCAGCCCACGGCTGCGGAGTGCCCGCGCCAGTGACCAGGGCTGCGCCTTTGCCTCCGCCGCGGCCATGAACTGGGCCGCGACCAGCTCGGCGTCGTTGTCCCGACCGAGCCGGACATACGCGTCGACGAGCTCGGCCGCGGGAGAGAGATCGACATCGGTGATCCCCAGCTCCCGCACCAGCCGGCGCTGATCCTCGAAGTGCTCGGCGGCTCGCGCGGCGTCGCCGAGGCCGAGCTCGAGCTCGCCGAGCGCGGCGGTCGCCCACACCTCGTATAACCGCGCTCCGACTTCGACGGCCACCTCGATCGCCTCCGCGGCCAGGGCCCGGGTCTCCCGCTCTCGGCCGCGGCGGGCCTGGAGCCAGGCGAGGCCGGCGAGGCCGAAGCCGAGGTCGGTGCGCTGATCGGACTCGCGCGCGATGCCGATCGCTTCCTGGTAGGTCGCCTCGGCGACCGCCCAGCGGTCGGACGTCGCTTGGTCGCGGGCGAGCAGGAACAGCACGAACGGCAGCTCGCCCAGGGCGGCGCGAGCGCGCGCGATCTCGAGCGCTTCCGCGAACGCCGACCGTCCGACGCCGGCCTTTCGGAGGAAGATCGGGCCGAGCACCAGCCACGGGAGCAACTGGAGGTCGTCCTTGAGCTCCGGTGTGTCGCGCGCGATCGTGATGCCCCGATGAAGCGCCTCGGCGCCGGCGGCCGCATCGCCGCCGAGGACGCGGGCCATCCCCAGCGCGGTCTCCGCCAGGAACCGGGAGCGGATCGACGCTCCGTCGGACACCATCGAGTGCCCCCGTTCGGCCGCCGACAGCATGTCGGCCGGCTTGCCCGCGGCGAAGCACGCGACGGCTGCCTCGGCGAGCATCGCGACGGCGCGCTCCGCATCGGCGCGCGCCGCTGCCGCGGTGAGGATCTCATAGCCGCCCAGCACCGGGCCTCGGCGGATCGTGATGTGTCCCGACAGTTGGTCGATGGCCACGACCGTGTCCGGGTCGGCCGTGCACGCGCGGGCCTCCTCTAGCAGAGCGCCGGCGCGCTCGGCAAGCCCGGCGTGCCACGCGGACTCGGCGGCGCAAAGCAGGAGCCTGGCCCGCCGTTCCGTGTCGGCGGCGAGCCGCGCCGCGCGCTCGAATGCCGCCGCCGCGGTCGCGTATGAGCTCCGGTCGCGGCTCCTCACCCCGGCCTGTTCGAGCGCCGCGGACGCCGCGTTGTCCGTCCCGACGGCCGCTGCGGCGAGGTGCCATGCGCGGCGATCGATGTCGCGGTCGGGCAGCGCCGCAGCGAGCGCGCGGTGGGCGGCGCGCCGCTCCTCGGCGGTGGCCGCAGCATATATCGCCGACCGCGCCAGCGGATGACGGAACTCGGCTGACCCCGGCTTCAGCGTCACGAGCCCGCTCGACTCGGCGACCGCCAGCGCCTCGAGATCGATCCCGAGCCGATCCGCGGCCCGCTCGAGCATCGGAAGATCGCCGCTGTCGCTGGTCGCCACGAGCACCAGCGCCATGCGAGCGGTCTGTCCGAGCTCGTCGACGCGCCGTAGGAACGCCCGCGAGATGCGCGCGGATACGAGCACCGGGGCCCCCTCGGGTGCGAGCGCAAGGTCGTGCCCGTCGGCGGCAAGCTCGATCAGCGCGAGCGGATTGCCGGCGGTGGCCCCGTGTAGGCGCTCGGCGGCCGCCGGGGTCAAGCCGTGCAGGAGAGTGGCCGCCTCGCCGCTGGTCAGGCCGGCGAGCCGCAACGTCGGGAGATCTGCCCCGTCGAGCAGCGACGGGTCGCCCTCGCGTACCGCGATCAGGACCGCGATCGGGTCCGCCACCAGCCGGCGGAACGCGAACAGCAGCGCCTGTGCGCTCGAGCCGTCGAGCCAATGGGCGTCGTCGACCAGGATCAACACGGGCCCCTCCTCGGCATATGCCGCCAGCAGGCTGAGCGTGGCCGCCCCGACCGCGAACCGTTCCTGGGCCGGCCCGCGCCGGAGCGCAAGCGCACCTTCGAGCGCTACCGCCTGCGGCTCGGGGATCCGATCGAGCATCGCCAACGCCGGCCGCAGCAGCTCGAGCAGCGCGGCAAACGGAATCTGCGCCTCGGACTCGATCCCACGAGCGCGCAAAACGCGCATGCCGGGGGCGCGCTCAGCCGCGTCGTCGAGGAGCGCGGTCTTCCCGATCCCAGCCTCGCCCACCAGTGCGACCGTCGCGCTCGTACCCGACCGCGCGCTCTCGAGCGCGCTCTCGATTGCCTCGCGCTCCCGCTCGCGACCCACCAGCGCCACCGGAGTCAGACCACCCGATGCCATGCCAAACGAGACCCCCAAAGACTAGGTGCCCCCCGGAAGCGAGGGCGGTACCCCCAACTCTAGCCTCGCCGGAAACGACCCTAGGAGGGACACGATGAGCACGATCGAAGAGCCCGTCGCGGTTGACGGCGACAAGCTCATGCAGTTCGTCTTCCGCGCGGTGGACGAGGTCGGAGCCACGCTGAACGCGGCGCTGGTGGTGATGGGTGACAAGCTCGGCTGGTATCGGGCGCTGGCGGGCGCCGGCGGGTTGTCGCCCGCGGAGCTGGCTGAGCGGACGGGCTCGGCCGAACGGTACGTCCGGGAGTGGCTGAACGCCCAGGCGGCGGGCGGCTATGTCGACTATGACCCCGACAGCGGTCTCTACAGTCTCCCACCGGAGCAGACCGTTGCACTCACCGACCCGAGTAGTCCGGCCTACCTGCCCGGGCTGTTCCAGACCGCGATCGGCTCGGTCCTCGACTACCAGCGGATTGCCGAGGTAGCGCGCAACGGCGCGGGCTTTGGCTGGGGCGAGCACGTCCACGACGTCCACGAGGGCTGTGAGCGCTTCTTCCGCCCGAGCTATAACGCCCACCTCGTGGCCGAGTGGCTGCCGGGTCTCGACGGCGTCGTCGACAAGCTGGAGCGCGGCGCGCTCGTCGCCGACGTCGGCTGTGGTCACGGAGCCTCGACGATTCTGATGGCGCAGGCGTTCTCGAACTCGACGTTCGTCGGCTCGGACTATCACGACGGCTCAATCGAGACCGCGCGCCAGCGCGCTCAGGACGCCGGTGTGGCCGATCGGGTTCGCTTCGTGGTCGAGCCCTCAACCGTCTACGGCGGGACCGGCTACGACCTCGTGACGATGTTCGATTGCCTGCACGACATGGGCGATCCGGTCGGCGCCGCGCGGCACGTCCGCTCGACGCTCGCGCCGGACGGCACCTGGATGATCGTCGAGCCGAACGCCGGCGACCGCGTCGAGGACAACCTCAACCCGGTCGGCCGCGCGTACTACGGGTTCTCGACGCTGCTGTGCACGCCGGCTTCGCTCTCGCAGGACGTCGGCCTCGCGCTCGGGGCCCAAGCAGGTGAGGCGCGAATCCGCGACGTGGTGGAGGCGGGCGGCTTCACCCGCTTCCGCCGAGCCGCCGAAACGCCGTTCAACATCGTGTACGAGGCGCGACCGTAGGCATAACCGGGGGCTCCAGCGGGCCCGCGGCCCCCAAAGCCGGGGTTGCGGGCACCGCTGGACAGATGAGACGATCTGCACGGAGGGCGCGATGAAACCGAAGGCGGCCAACACGTTAGGGGCGCTCGGATGACAGTGATGAAACCCGCCCCGCCGGAAATCCCGGCGTCGGACCGCGAACGGCCGGAGCAGACGCGCGCCCGGTATCCCGACGCCGAGGGATACGTCGAGCGCGACGGAGTGCGGATCTTCTGGGAGCGATACGGCGACGGCGAGCCGACGGTGTTGCTGCTGCCGACGTGGTCGGTCGTCCACTCGCGATTCTGGAAGTTCCAGATCCCCTACCTCGCGCGCCACTGCCGTGTGGTGACGTTCGATGGCCGCGGCAACGGTCGCTCGGATCGGCCGGTCGGCGCCGAGGCCAACAGCACCGACGAGTTCGCCGCCGACGCGCTCGCGGTGATGGACGCCACCGAAACCGAGCGCGCGATGCTGGTGACGCTGTCATGCGGCGCCCTGTGGGGCACGATCCTCGCCGCAAACCACCCCGAGCGCGTCGACGGGGTCGTGTACATCGGCCCCGCGGTACGTCTGGCCCCGGGGTACCCCGAGCGCGACATGCACCCGTTCGACGAGCGGCTCGACAGCGACGAGGGGTGGGCGAAGTACAACAGCCACTACTGGAAGCGCGACTACCTCGACTTCCTCGAGTTCTTCTTCGGCAAGTGCTTCAACGAGCCGCATTCGACCAAGGCCATCGAGGACTCGATCGGCTGGGCACTCGAGACGACGCCCGAGACGCTGGCCGACACAACCCGCGGAATCGGCGTGCCGCGCGCCGAGGACTTCCGCGCGATGTGCGCGCGGGTTCGGTGCCCGACGCTCGTGATCCACGGCGACCGCGACCAGATCCGGCCGGTGGCTCAGGGCCAGGCGCTCGCGGACGCCACCGGCGGCAAGCTCGTCACGCTCGAGTACGCCGGCCACATCCCGAACGGTCGAGATCCGATCCGGCTGAACCTGATGTTGCGCGATTTCATCGGCCCGCCACAGCCGGCGCGCCGCTGGACCCGGGCGGCATGCCGACGGAGGCGGGCGCTGTACATCTCCTCGCCGATCGGCCTCGGCCACGCCCGCCGCGACGTCGCGATCGCACAGGAACTCCGCGCACTTTGCCCCGATCTCGAGATCGACTGGCTCGCCCAGCACCCTGTGACCGCCGTGCTCGAGGCGCGCGGCGAGCGCATCCACCCCGCCAGCGCGCAGCTCGCCGGCGAGTCTCCCCATATCCAGTCCGAGGCGCACGAGCACGAGCTGAACGTGTTCGATGCGTTCCGTCGGATGGACGAGATCCTCGTCGCGAACTTCATGGTGTTCCACGACCTGGTCCGCGAAGAGCAGTACGACCTCTGGATCGGCGACGAGGCGTGGGAGCTCGACTACTTGCTGCACGAGAACCCGGAGCTCAAATCGGCAGCCTACGTGTGGCTGAGCGACTTCGTGGGATGGCTGCCGATGCCCGACGGCGGGGAACGAGAGCGGTTCCTCACCGCCGACTACAACGCCGAGATGCTCGAGCAGATAGCCCGCTACCCCCGCGTCCGCGACCGCTCGATCTTCGTCGGCGACCCCGATGACATCGTCCCGCACCAGTTCGGTCCCGGCCTCCCGCCGATCCGCCGATGGACGGAGGAGCACTTCGACTTCGCCGGCTACATCACCGGCTTCGATCCCTCGATGGTCACCGACCGCGAAGCGCTGCGCGCGGAGCTCGGCTATCGGCCCGACGAGCGGATCTGCATCGCCACCGTCGGCGGGTCGGGCGTCGGCGAGCACCTGCTGGCGCGGGTGATCGCAAGCTATCCCGAGGCAAAGGACCGAGTGCCCGGCCTGCGGATGATCGTCGTCGCCGGCCCGCGGATCGACCCTGACTCGCTCCCGGCGGCCGACGGGCTCGAGATCCGGTCGTACGTGCACGACCTCTACCGCCACCTCGCCGCGTGCGACCTCGCGATCGTCCAGGGAGGGCTGACCACGACGATGGAGCTGACCGCCACCCGCCGCCCGTTCATCTACTTCCCGCTCGAGCGGCACTTCGAGCAGAACCTCCACGTCCGCCACCGGCTCGAACGCCACGGGGCGGGGCGCCGGATGGAGTACCGGGAGTCGCCCCCGAGCGCGATCGCGGTGGCGATCGCCGAGGAGATCGGCCGCGAGGTCGACTACCGGCCGGTCGCGACCGACGGCGCGGCGCGCGCGGCGGCGCTGATCGCGGAACTGCTCTAGGTGCGACCGTACTTACGGGGCCGACCACTAGCCTAGCCTTAGCCTAGGCGGCGCTGCGCTTTGTCCTCGGATCCTCACGTAGCGCTGTTACGCATCGGATCCTGCCTCCTCGCGCAGCATCCACCAGTGACATCTGTGGTCGCGGGGGCGGCCACCACCACAAAAAGGAGCGGCGGCCCTCATGGCCGCCGCTCATGCGGTTCCGCGGACACTGCCGAAGCGTGGCGGGGCAATGCCAGCGCTTCGCCGCGGCTCCTTGGGGACAACTTCGGTCTACGACCGCGTTACCAGTTCGACGTGATCCCACACGGCTCCTGCACGGAAACCGTGAGCGGAATTTGGTGAGGCCCGGGGACCGGCTCGAAAAAGGGGCTGTGGAGGATGTCGCGTCAAGCCGCAGGCGTCGATGTTGGTGGCGCTCGACTCAGAACCGGTCCGGCGCTTGGTAGTGGCGGCTAACTGCGATCTCGACGTCCCCGTCGGGTCGAGATCCCGAATTCCCGCCACCCGAGACGGCCATCTCGCCCAGCCGGCTCACGACCCATCAGCGCGCGACCAGGTCCGCCGGCGGCGGCTCGATCGGCTTGCCGGCGTTGAACGCGCTCCACGTCTGCGTCATGAAGTGGGCCGTCGTGATCATCCCGATGTGGAGCACCCGTCGATGGGTGATGTCGATTGCGATCTGGAGCCACACGGTTCCCAAACCGGCTATCCGGCTGACGGTCGCGACGTCGGCCCGCTCGTCCGCGCCCGCCCGGAACCGATCGAGCAGCTGCGGCTCCACCGCGAACGGCGCCCACCAGCCCAGGTAGCCGGCGGCCGAGAACGGCGGACCACCGCCGCCGTAGACGCTCGCCTGCCAGTGCTTCTGGCCGGCCGCGCGCGTCCATTCACGCGTGCCGACGATCGTCGTGTCGCTGACGAGGTGCCCCTCACGAGACAGGCGGTAGGCGAACCGATCGGGCATCCCCACCTGGTAGGCGGTGACCTCGGGCGCCCCCACCCCGCTCCCCAGCGTCTCGCGAATCGCGACCGACCGAAGCGACCCCTGACCCGTCTGCACGAGCGCCAGCAGCCGCCGCGCGACGGGGTCCTTGCCCACCTCATACCGGATCGGCAGCGACACGCGATACACGTGACCGGGCGCCTCGACCTCGACGGCAACCGTCGCCGGGAATCCGGCGAGCGCGAACTGGGTGCAGCCGTCCCCGCACGGCCCTCCGTTCACGCCACCCGCAGCGCGGACGGGGAGCGAGACCGGATGCTGAAGCGCGTCGAGCGTCCGAAGCTCGACGCTCGTCCCCCGGCCGCCGCCGCTGACTAGCGCGTTGACGACGTACGGCCCGGCCTCCCCGGCGACCGACAGCTGCGACCCCGGCGCCGAGGTCTCGACCACCTTCCCCGATGGCGCGGTGCCCGCTACTACCTGCGAAGCCGCGTCGATCGGAGGCGCGTACGCCAGCAGCAGCGCGGCGGCCAGGACGATCCCTGCGCTCACGATCGGCTCCGACGCCAGCAGCCGCCAGTGGCGCCGCTCGAGTGCGGGGTCGGACTGCCGCGCGGCCAGCAACCGCGGCCGCAGCCGCAGCGCGTGACGGTAGGAGAGCAACGCCACCACGCCGACCAACGAGGTCTTCACGAGCAGCAGGCGCCCATACGCGGTGCTCCACAAGGCCCGCGGCGATCCGAGCTCGGTGACGGCGTTGAGCCCGCCGGCGACCACGAGCGTGAAGAACGCCGGCAGCGCGACCGCTCCGAACCGCGGCAGCACGACCTCGACGATCCGCCGGCGGCCGGCCGCCCCCAGCTGCCCCAGCCGCGGCACCCACGCGAGCGCGATCACCGCGATGCCGCCGAGCCACACCGACGCGGCGACCAGATGGACGAGATCGGCCGTGAACGCGACGCCGCTGAGACGGGCGGAGCTCGAATGTCCGCCGGCGGCGACCGCCCCGAGCGCCAGCACCGCCGCCGCGCCCGCCCACCTCGGCGCTCCGCGCGCCGCGATCACGACCGACACCAACAGCAACGCCGGAACCGCCAGACGCGTATAGCCCGCGAAGTCGGACAACAGGTAGTCGTGCAGCGCTCGGCCGCTGATCCCGCCGCCGGCGTGGGCCGCGTCGGCCAAGGTCGCGACGAGCGAGAACAGCACCGCCGCGCCACCGATCGCGATCGTCACCCGCCACACCCACCGCGCGACTTCGCGCGGGCCGGCGTCGTCCGCCAGCAACCACGCTCCGGGACCCGAGCCGGGTCGGGAAAGCAAACCGCTGCAGAACACGCTGCCGCAGAACAGGATCAACGCCCCGCCGAAGAGCGCGTCGAGCAGCGCGCGCAGCCACCCGTAGTCGGCGAGCGGGCCGGGTGCCGCGGAAACGGCCGGACCCACCACCGAGGCTCCGACCCCGAACGAGTACGCGCCCTGCGCCGTATGCCCGTCGTCCGCCGAGACCGTCCGCCATCGCACCTCGTAGACCCCGCGTGCGAGACGGTGAGCCGGTCTCAGGACGAGCACCGTGGGACCGTCGGCCGTCACGGTCGCGGGCACCGGCCGCCCGCGCGAATTCGTCAGCGTCAGCGTGCTCAGGGGACGATTCAGCGGTTCGCTGAAGGTCGCCGTGATCGCGCCCGGGGCGGCACCGAGTCCCGCTCCCGGCGTCGGGGTCGAGGAGATCAACAGCGCATGCGCGGACGCAACCGCCGGCAGGACCAGCAGACCGATTACCGCGATTGCGAAGGCGCGCAGCGCGGACACGTCACTGCACGGTCAGCGTTCCCTGCATTCCGGCGGCGCGATGGCCCGGAACGCTGCAGTAGTAGGTATACGTCCCGGCCTTGAGGGTCAGCTTCAGGGTCTTGGTCCCGCCCATGAAGGTCGGCGTGGCCCCGAGCACCGGTCCATTCGTGCCCTGCTGAACCGTCAGGTTGTGGGCCAGCGGCGAGCTGTTCGTGAAGCTGATCGTGACCGTTCCCGCCCTCGCGGTGAGCGTGCTCTTGGTGAATTTCAAGGCACCCGATGGATCCGCCGCGATCGACAGCGCGCCGCTCGCGCTCCCCGAAGACGACGCGGCCGCCGAGCTCGTGGCGGTGCTGCTGCTCGCGGGCGTACTCGCGGCCGCGCTGCTGCTGCTCTTGCTACCGCCCCCGCTCGAACCGCCGCAGGCGCTGATGCCGAGCGCCAGGGCGATTGCCACGAGTGTGAACCTCAGTGTCCTGTGCACGAGTCACATCTCCTTGCTGTTCGTTCAACTGACTCGATGACGCCACGTTGTGGCGGGTCCTTCCCGCGAGC
>Ga0335076_10001089_pt1 | contig 25937 bp, 23 predicted proteins | sample Lox_Sample_25_FD_206717 | JGI IMG/M metagenome (GOLD analysis project Ga0335076, IMG submission 206717) | Soil microbial communities from Loxahatchee National Wildlife Refuge, Florida, United States - Lox_Sample_2.5 | ecosystem: Environmental > Terrestrial > Soil > Wetlands | place: USA... | reverse complement strand
GCGGCGAGGCCGCCGGGGCTACGGTTCAGGAACGGGCAGCGAGGGGCTCATGGCGCAAAGCTCGCCGGCGTATCGGCGAATCCTCTTGAAGCTGAGCGGTGAGGCGTTGCTCGGCAACCAGCAATACGGCATCGACCCCGCGATCATTCGCCGAGTCGCCGCCGAAATCGCCGAAGTCCTCGGGCTCGGGGTCCAAGTCGGTCTCGTGATCGGCGGCGGCAATATCTTCCGCGGCGCGGGGCTCGCCGAAGCAGGCATGGACCGCGTGACGGCCGATCACATGGGCATGCTTGCGACCGTGATCAACGCGCTCGCGATGCAGGACGCTCTCGAACGGCTCGGTTGCGTCGCCCGCGTGCTGTCCGCCCTTCAGATCCACGAGGTCTGCGAGGACTACATTCGCCGGCGCGCGATACGCCATCTCGAGAAAGGCCGCGTGACGATCTTCGCGGCCGGCACCGGCAATCCCTTTTTCACGACCGACACGGCCGCGAGCTTGCGGGCGATCGAGATCGGCGCCGACGTGCTGATCAAGGCGACGAAGGTCGACGGCGTGTACTCGGCCGACCCGATGAAGGACCCGACCGCGGTCCGCTATCGCGCTTTGTCGTTCGATCAAGTGCTCAGGGATCAGCTCCGCGTGATGGACGCAACCGCGATCGTGATGTGCCGTGAGAACAATCTGCCGCTCGTCGTGTTCAATTTGAACAACGAGGGCGACCTCGTGCGGATCGTCAAGGGCGAATCGCTCGGCACGTCCGTCGCGAACCACCTGCCGAAGACGGGCACCGGCTCATGATCGGCGACATCACTAAAGACGCCACGCAGCGCATGCAGAAGTCCGTCGACGCGCTGAAGGACGAGCTGAAACGCATGCGCACGGGGCGCGCACACGCGGGTCTGCTCGAGAGCGTGCGCGTCGAGTACTACGGCACTCAGGTGCCGATCAAACAGACAGCGAACATCACCGTGGAGGACGCGCGCACGCTCGTCGTCACGCCGTGGGAAAAGAACATGGTTTCGGCCGTCGAAAAAGCGATCTTGAACGCGGGCCTCGGGCTGAATCCGGTCACTGCCGGCGTCGTGATTCGGGTGCCGCTGCCGCCGATGACGGAGGAGCGCCGCAAGGATCTCGTGAAAGTCGTGCGCCATTCCGCGGAGAACGGCCGCGTTGCGATCCGGGCGGCGCGGCGCGACGCGCTCACCGACATCAAGGATCTATTGAAGGAGAAGATGATCGCGGAGGACGAGGAGCGCAAGGCGGAGGTCGATACGCAGAAGCTGACCGACCGTTTCATCGCCCAGGTCGATGCGCTGCTCAAGGAGAAGGAAGCGGAGATCATGGAGATCTGACCGACCGCGAGTCCGCAGACGCCCCGAAGCCACCGCCTCTCCAACCCCTCAACGATGGTCTCAATCCCCGCTCCCAGCGAAGCGCAGCCCACGACCCCGCGTCACGTTGCCATCATCATGGACGGCAACGGTCGTTGGGCGCGCCGGCGCGCGCTGCCGCGCCAGGCCGGGCATCGTGCCGGCCTCAAACCCGTCCGGACGTCGGTGGAGATCTGCGCGCAGAGCGGCGTGTCGGCGCTCACGTTGTTCGCGTTCTCGAGCGAGAACTGGCGGAGGCCGGTCGAGGAGGTGCGGGGCCTGATGTCGTTGTTCGTCGACGCGCTCGAGCGCGAGGTCGAGGAGCTCGACGCGAACGGCGTCCGCGTGCGCTTCATCGGCGACGTCGACTCGCTGAATCCGACGTTACGGCGCGCGACCGAGGCCGCGCAGGCGCGGACCTGTGGCAACACGCGGCTCGATCTCGTCGTCGCGGTCGCATACGGCGGCCGCTGGGATCTCGTGCAAGCGGCTCGCAAGCTTGCGACCGACGCGGCGGCCGGGCGGCTCGATCCCGCCGCGATCGACGAGGCCAAGCTCGCGTCGGCGCTGCAGACGGCGAGCTACCCGAGCGTCGATCTATTGATCAGGACGGGCGGGGAGAAGCGGATCAGCAACTTCTTGCTCTGGGACGTCGCCTACGCCGAGCTCTATTTTTCCGACGTGCTGTGGCCGGACTTCACGGCCGCGGAGCTGCGCAAGGCGTTCGAGTTCTATGCACGACGGCAGCGGCGCTTCGGCCGCACCGGGGAGCAGATCGAGGCGGTGGGTTGATCAGGGCGCGGATCATCACCGGCGCCCTGTTCGGCGGCGTGCTGATCTCCGTCATCCTGCTCCTTTCGACTCCGCTCGCCGCGGTCGTTCTCGGCGCGCTGTGGATTCTCGGCGCGTGGGAATGGGCCGGCCTCGCCAGCCTCCACGCGGGTTGGCGGATCCTGTATGCCGCGGCGTGCGCGGCGTGCATGGTGGCACTCTATCTCCTCGGCGACTCGCGCGTGCTCGATGCGCTTCTGATCGTCGCGCTGGCCAGCTTGCTGCTGGCGCTCGTCGCCGTGCTGACCTACCCGCGCAAGCTCGGGATGGCGACGGTCGGTGCGGCCGGTTTCATCGCTCTCGTCCCGTCGTGGCTGTTGCTCGTTTGGCTGCACTCCACCGAGCCCCCGCTCGGCCGCGCGCTCGCGATGACGGTGCTCGCGATCGTCTGGGCGGCCGACGTCGGCGCCTACACGTTCGGCCGCACCTTCGGGCGCATCAAGCTCGCGCCGGCCGTGAGCCCCGGCAAGACCTGGGAAGGCGTGACCGGCGGCGTCGTTTCGGCCGCGGCAGCGGCTTGGGTGGCGGCGATCTTCATCGGATTGCCGGCCGGCCCGCTGCTCGCGCTCGGCGTCTCGACCGCGCTCGCCTCCGTGGTCGGCGACCTCGCCGTCAGCGTCTTCAAGCGCAACGTCGGGCTCAAGGACACGGGCACGTTGCTGCCGGGCCACGGCGGCGTGATGGATCGGATCGACAGCCTCATCGCCGCGATCCCCGTGTTCGTCTTCGGTCTTATGCTCGCGAGGATCGTGGTCTGAGCGTGGAACCCCGAGTCTCGGCCGCGGTCTTTATCACCGCTGGGGAGTGCCTCTTGGGTGGGCTGTTGCGTGGGCGCGTCGGGGCGAATGCGGTGCCCGCGGAGCGGTTTGACCGGCTAGAATACCAGGCTCACGTCAACGGCCGCGGGACTCGAGCTCCCGTCGGGAAGAACGGATGCACAACATAGGCTGGAGCTTAGTCGGTTTCGTCGTCGCGATCGGCGTGCTCGTCTCGGTTCACGAGTTCGGGCACTTCTGGGTCGCTCGCCGGCTCGGCTTCAAGATCCTCCGTTTCTCGATCGGCTTCGGCCGCCCGCTGCTGCGCTGGAGCGGCCGGGCACCCGACTACACCGAGTATTGGCTCTCGGCGATCCCGCTCGGCGGCTACGTGAAGATGCTCGACGAGCGCGAGGGCCCGGTCGCGGCCGTCGAGCAAGATCGCGCCTTCAATCAGCGGCCGATCTGGCAGCGCATTGCCGTGCTGCTCGCGGGGCCCGGGTTCAACTTCCTGTTCGCGATCGTCGCCTACTGGGTCATGTTCTCGATCGGCGTGCCAGGCACCAAGGCCGTGATCGGCGCCGTCGTCGAGGACTCGGTCGCCGCGCGCGCGGGCCTCGTGGCGAACGACCAGATCGAGGCGGTCGGCGGCCGTCCGATGTCGACCTGGGAAGGCGCCACGCTCGTGATTTACGACGAGCTGCTCGGCAACGGCCAAATCGAGCTCACGGTTCGCGAGCCAAGCGGCGAGACGAAGAACGTCGTGCTCGACGTGCGGGGGCGCTCCCGCGAGCTGACCGAGCCGGCGGCGTTGTACAGCGGGCTCGGCATCCGGCCGGCGCCGGTCGTGCCGGCCGTGGTCGGGACAGTGGCGCCCGACTCGGCGGCCGAGGCTGCGGGCCTGAAGGCCGGCGACGAGGTGCTTCGTGGCGACGGCCACAGGATCGCCGACTGGGAGCAGTGGGTGGACTTCATCCGCAAGCGGCCCGGCCAAAGCGTCACGCTCGAAATACGCCGCGGCGAGGACACGCTCGAGGTGCCGGTCACGATCGGCTCCGTCGAGGAGAACGGCACGACCATCGGCCGCATCGGCGCCTCGCGGCCCGAGCTTCCGGCCAGCGCGTTCGAGTCTCTGCGCGCGGAGCAGCGCTACAGCGTTCTCGACGCGCTGCCGCGCGGGCTTGCGACGACCTGGCAGATGACGTCGCTCACGCTCCGGATGCTGGGGCACATGATCATCGGCCAGGTGTCGCTGAAGAACATGTCCGGGCCGATCGCGATCGCGACCGTCGCGGGCGACGCCGCGCAGGCGGGCTTCCGCGCGTTCTTCGACGTGCTGGCCGTGCTGAGCATCAGCCTCGGAATCATCAACCTCGTCCCGGTGCCGGTGCTCGACGGCGGCCAAGTGCTCTACCAAGTGATCGAGTGGATCAAGGGCTCGCCGCTCTCGGAGCGCGCGCTCGCCGTCGGCCAACAGATCGGCGTCTTCTTCCTGATCGTGCTGATGAGCTTCGTCTTCTACAACGACCTAACGAGAATCTTCGGCTCATGAGCTTTTGGCGTTGGGCGCGCCTCCTGGCGGCCCTTTCCAGCATCGCGGCTGCCTTGTCGGCCCAAGCGGCGTTCCAGCCGTGGGTCGTCCGTAACTTTCGCGTCGAGGGCGCGCAGCGCATCGCCGAGGGAACGATCTACAACTACCTGCCGATCAACATCGGCGACACGATCGACGAGCAGCGGCTCCGCGAGGCGAGCCGTGCATTGTTCCAGACCGGTTTCTTCCAGGACTTCGAGTTCCGCAAGGACGGCGACACGCTCGTGATCGTCGTGCTCGAACGGCCGACGATCGCGGAATTCAAGTTCTCGGGCAACAAGGACATCAAAGACGACGACCTGAAGAAGTCGCTCACGACCATCGGGCTCGCGCAAGGCAAGACGTTCGACCGCTCGGTGCTCGAGGAGGTTACGCGCGAGCTCACCGAGGAGTACTACGGGCGCGGCAAGTACGGCGCGCAGGTGACGCCGACGGTCGAGGACATCGGCGACAACAAGGTGCGCGTTACGATCAAGATCGTGGAGGGCGATGCCGCGAAGATCCGCGAGGTCAACATCGTCGGCAACACGTCGTTCACCGACAAGGAGATCCTCGCCGGGTTCGAGCTGAAGACCGGCAACTGGCTGTCGTGGATCAAGAAGAACGATCGCTACTCGAAGCAGGCGCTCGAGGGTGACCTGGAGAAGCTCAAGTCGTTCTACATGGACCGCGGTTTCGCGGACTTCCACTGGGACAACGTCCAGGTCGCGATCTCGCCCGACAAGCGCGACATCTTCGTGACCATCAGCGTGACCGAGGGCGACCGCTACAAGATCTCGGACGTGAAGCTCGCGGGCGAGATGGTCGTGCCCGAGCAGGATTTGAAGAGCCTGATCGTCATCCAGCCGGGCCAGCCGTTCGCGCAGAACGTGCTCACGTTGACCGAGAAGGCGATGACGCTGCGGCTCGGTCTCGACGGCTACGCGTTCGCGCAGGTCCGTGCGCTGCCCGAGCTCGACAAGCAGAAGAAGACGGCCGCAATCACGTTCTTCGTCGATCCGAAGAGCCGCGCCTACGTTCGGCACATCAACTTCAACGGCACGGACAACGTGAACGACGAGGTGCTGCGTCGCGAGATGCGGCAGATGGAGGGCGGCTATCTATCGAACAACCTCGTCGATCGCTCGCAGGTCTTGCTCCAGCGCCTGCCGTACATCGAGAAGGTCGAGCACGAGACGACGCCAGTGCCGGGCAGCCCCGATCTCGTGGACGTCGACTTCAAGATCAAGGAAGGCCTGCCGGGCCAGTTCGGCGGCAGCTTGGGCTACTCGGCCACCTACGGCGTGACGCTCGGCGGCAACTTCGTCCACTCCAATTTCATGGGCACGGGCAACCGGCTCGCGGTCAATCTGCAGGGCGGCAAATACCAGAAGATTTACGACGCGAGCTACACGGACGCGTATCGAACGGTCGACGGCCTGTCGCGCCAGCTGTCGGTGTCGTACCTCGACAGCAAGCAGTACACGTCGACGGCATCGCAATTCTCGACGACGACCGCGTCGGCCGGCATCAGCTGGGGTTACTTGATCAAAGAATTCCAGAACGTGCGCTTCGGCATCACGTATCAGCAGGCCGATCTCGCGACGAGCGCCCTGAGCTCCGACCAGGCGCGCGCATGGGTCATCGCGAACGGCGGGCATACGATCGATCCCCTCGCCGAGATCGACACGACCACCGTGCAGAGCATCGAGCTGCTCGCCGGCTGGGCCTACGACTCGCGCAACGCGACGCTTTTCCCGACCGCGGGCATGCGCTTCGGGTTGAGCCTCACGGCCTCGATTCCGCAGAGCGATGTCGAGTACTACATCGCGGGCTTGGACTTCGCGAAGTACATGCATCTCGTCGGTCGCTGGATCTTCAGGATCAACAGCAGCCTCTCGTACGGAGAGCCGTACGGGAACACGCTGGTGGGCATCCCGCCGTATCGGAATCGCTATGCGGGCGGCCCGGGCTCGGTGCGCGGGTATCGGGAGAGCACGCTCGGGCCGAAGGACTCGCTTGGCAATCCGTACGGCGGCAACATGCTGATCGCCAATCAGCTCGAGATCATCGTGCCGACGCCCGCGAAGATCGCCGGCTCGACGCGCGTCTCGCTATTCTTCGACTCGGGCGGCGTGTTCTCGAGCGACGGCACGCGCTTCTTCGACAAGCTCGGCGACCCTATCGACTACCATTTCGCGTATGATAAATTGAAGAAATCCGTGGGCATTGGCGTCGAATGGTTGGCACCTCTCGGGTTGCTGCGGTTCAGCTATGCCATTCCGCTGAACCAAGATGTCGCAACGGATCGGTTCTACGGCGATCAGGTGGAGCGGTTCCAGTTCTCCATCGGCAACGCCTTCTAGCTCTTTATTTTGAGGTTGAATGAGATGATCAACGATCGGGTCTCGCCGCGGAGCCGGAGCTACACGAGCGCGCGGCGATTGGCGTTCAGGCTTCTCGGTTTCACGACCTTCGCGGTCGCGGTGTGCGCCGCGGGCGCGGCCGGCGCCCAAGGCAATCTCAAGATCGGCGTGATCAACGTCGGCAAGCTGCTCGAGAACGCGCCGCAGTCGAAGGTGGTCTCCGACAAGCTGCAGAAGGAATTCGAGCCGCGCCAGCAGGCGATCGTCGCTAAGCGCCAAAAGCTGCAGACGGCGCAGGAGAGCTTCCAGAAAGATCAAGCGGTGATGGGCGAGGAAGAGCGCCTGAACCTCGAGCGCCAGATCCAAAACACGCAACGCGACCTGCAGCGCGACGAGAACGAGTACCTCGAGGACCTCAACGCACGCCGCAACGAGGAGCTCGGCAAGCTGCAGCGTGAGGTGCTGCAGCGTGTACAGGCGTATGCGAGCGCCCAGAAGTACGACCTCGTGCTCGCCGACGCGATCTACGTGAGCGGCGCGGTCGACATCACGCAGGCCGTCATCACGGCGCTGCAATCTTCCCCGCCGCCCGCCGCCCCCGCGCCGAAGAAGTAGTCGAGCTGACGCCGACGCACTCCGCCATGCTGCGCAGCTGACGCGATGCCCGCGACCCTGCGCGAGCTCGCGGACGAATTCTCCTGCCGGCTCTATGGAGACCCGGATCGAACCGTCGCTCGCGTCGGCACGCTGAGCGGCGCCGGGCCGGACGCGGTGTCGTTCCTCGCCAACCCGCTGTACCGCGCGCAGCTCGCGACCACGCGCGCGGGCGCGGTCGTTCTCGCCGAGCGAGACCGAGAAGGTTGCCCGACGGCGTGCCTCGTGCACGAGCGGCCTTACGCGGCCTACGCGCGGATCGCCGCGCGTCTGCACCCGCCGGCCCCGTCCGCGGCAGGCGTTCATCCGAGCGCCGTGATCGCGGCGTCGGCGCGCGTCGCACCGTCCGCAGGCGTGGGGCCGAATGCGGTGATCGGCGCGGGTTGCGAGATCGGCGACGCGGCGGTCATCGGCCCGGGGTGCGTGCTCGGCGCGAACGTGGCAATAGGCGCCGCCACGCGGCTCGTCGCCCGTGTCGCCGTGCTCGACGGCGTACGGATCGGCGCCCGCTGTATCGTGCACGCGGGCGCGGTGATCGGCGCGGACGGTTTCGGATTCGCGCCCGAGGACGGGCAGTGGGTCAAGATCCCGCAGGTCGGCAGCGTCGTAATCGGTGACGACGTCGAGATCGGCGCGAACACCACGATCGACCGCGGCACCATCGAGGACACGGTGATCGAGGACGGCGTGAAGCTCGACAACCTCGTGCAGATCGCGCACAACGTGCGCATCGGCGCCCATACCGTGATGGCGGGCACGGCGGCTATCGCCGGGAGCACGAAGATCGGCAAGCGCTGTATGATCGCGGGCGGCGCCGCGGTGATCAACTCGATCAAGGTCTGCGACGACGTGACGCTCACCGTCCGCGCCGTCGTGACGAAGAACATCGACAAGCCGGGGGTTTACTCGGGGCTCTTCCCCGCCGAAGAGGCCGGGCAATGGCGGCGCGACGTGGCTCGTTTCCGGAGGCTCGAAGAGCTCGCGGCCCGCGTGACGGCGGCCGAGGCGCGGCTCGCCGAGCTCGCTAGAAAGAAGAAGGGCGAATGACCGACAGCAAAGTGCTCGACATCGAAGCGATCGCAGCGCGATTGCCTCATCGTTTCCCGTTCCTGATGGTGGACCGCGTGCTCTCCGTCGAGCCCGGCAAGTCCGTGGTCGCGATCAAGAACGTCACGGCGAACGAGGCGCACTTCATGGGCCACTTCCCGGGCCATCCGGTGATGCCCGGCGTGCTCGTGATCGAGGCGCTCGCCCAGGCCGGCGGCGTGCTCGCATACGAGACGGAGCCCGCGGAAGGGCTCTGGGTGCTCTACCTCGTGGGGCTAGACAACGTGCGCTTCAAGCAGGTCGTTCGGCCCGGCGACCAAATCTTGCTGAAGGTCGACCTCGTGCAGCGGCGCCGCAATCTGTGGCGGCTCGAGGCGCGCGCGGAGGTCGACGGCAAGGTCGTCGCCGAGGCGGACCTCCTGCTCGCGGACGGACCGAAGTCGTGATCGACTCGCGCGCGGTCGTCGCGAGCAGCGCGCGCGTCGACGACAGTGCGCAAGTCGGCGCCTACACGATCATCGGCGAGGACGTCGAGATCGGCCGCGGTACCCGCATCGAGCCGCACGTCGTGATCAAAGGCCCGACGGTGATCGGCGCCGACAACCACATCTTCCAGTTCGCCTCGATCGGCGACGATCCGCAGGACAAGAAGTACAAGGGCCAGCGCACGCGGCTCGTGATCGGCGATCGCAACACGATCCGTGAAGCGTGCACGATCAACCGCGGCACGGTGGAGGATCGCGGCGAGACCACGATCGGCGACGACAACTGGATCATGGCTTACACCCACATCGCGCACGACTGCGTGATCGGCAACGACATCATCCTCGCGAACAGCACGCAGCTCGCGGGCCACGTGCACATCGGCAACCACGCGGTGCTCGGCGGATTCACCGGCGTGCACCAGTACTGCCACATCGGCGCGCACGCGATGCTCGGCATCGCGAGCGTCGTGACGAAGGACGTGCCGGCCTACGTCACGGCGCAGGGCCAGCCGGCCGAGCCGCGCGGAATCAACGCCGAAGGTCTCAAGCGGCGCGGATTCACGCCGGAGCAGATCCGCAACATCCGCGAGGCCTATCGGACGGTGTTCCGCCAGGCGCTCAAGCTCGACGAGGCGGTCGCGATCATCGAGGACCTCGTGCTCGACCAGCCCGAGCTCCAGCTGTTTCTCGACTCGTTGAAGCAGGGCACGCGCGGCCTCGCGCGCTGAAGACGGGAGAGAGAGCGCGTGACGGGCGAGTTGCGAATCGCGCTCGCGGCCGGCGAGCAGTCGGGCGACGCGCTCGGCGCCGGCCTCATCGATGCGCTCAAGCAGCACGTCCCGAACGCGCGATTCGTCGGCATCGCCGGGCCGAAGATGATCGCCGCGGGCTGCGAGCCGTGGTTCCGCGCCGAGGAGCTTTCGGTCATGGGGCTGGCCGAGGTGCTGCCGCACTTGCCGCGCCTGCTGCGAATCCGGCGCGAGCTCCGCGAGCGTATCGAGGCGCTGCCCGCGCACGTGTTCGTCGGCATCGACGCGCCGGACTTCAACCTGCCGCTCGCGAAGCGCCTGAAGCGCGCCGGGATCCCGACGGTCCAGTACGTGAGCCCGCAAGTCTGGGCGTGGCGCCAGAGTCGCGTGAAGACGATCCGCAACTCGGTCGATCTCGTGCTGTGCGTGCTGCCGTTCGAGACGAAGTTCTATGCCGAGCACGGCGTCGCGGCGAGGTTCATCGGTCATCCGCTCGCGGACGTGATTCCGTTCACGGTCGATCGCGCGGCGGCGCGCGCCGCGCTCGGGCTGCCGGCGTCGAAGCCGCTGCTCGCCGTGCTGCCGGGAAGCCGGCGTTCGGAGATCGGTCGCCTCGCGGTGCCGTTCATGGAGTCCGCGGCCTGGGTGCAGAGCGCCCGCCCGGACGTGGAAGTCGCGGTCGCCCTCGCGAGCGAGTCGATCGGCGCGCAGTTTCGTGCGGCCGTCGGTGGCGTCGCGCTGCCGCGGCCCGCGCACTTGATCGCCGGGCGCGCGCGCGACGTGCTCGCGGCCGCGGACGTCGTGCTCACGGCCTCGGGGACCGCGAGCCTCGAGACGCTGCTGCTCAAGCGGCCGATGGTCGTCGCGCACCGGATCGCGGCGCTCACTTACTGGATCGTGCGCCGACTCGGGGTCGCGAAGCTCAAGAACTTCTCGCTGCCGAACTTGCTCGCGGGCCGCGAGCTCGTGCCCGAGTTCGTGCAGGCGGAGGTCCGGGCCGACGTGCTCGGTCCCGTGCTGCTCGATTTTCTCGATGGCAAGATGCCGACGACGGACTGGTATGATTCGTTCGCCGCCATCCACCGTCAGCTCCGCTGCGACGCGAGCGCCGCGGCGGCTCGCGAGGTGCTCGAGCTACTGAAGGCCCGCCCGTGACCGGCTTCGTTCATCTGCGCGTTCACACCGAGTACTCGCTCGTCGACAGCGTCGTGCGCGTGGACCCGCTCGTCGACGCGCTGGACAAGCTCGGGATGCCGGCGTGTGCGATCACGGACCAGGGCAACGTCTCGGCGCTCGTGAAGTTCTATCGCGCGGCGTTCGACCGCGGCATCAAGCCGCTGATCGGCGCGGACGTCTGGGTTGCCGAGTCGGCAGACGACCGCGAGCCGACGCGGCTTACGCTCTTGTGCCAGAACCGCCTGGGCTTCAAGCGCCTGAGCGCGCTGCTCACGCGCAGCGCCGCGCGGGGGCTCGTCGGCGGGCGCAACGTCGTGCTCAAGGAGTGGCTCGACGTGGGCGCGCTCGAGGGGCTGATCGGGCTGTCGGGTGCGCAGGCGGGGGAGCTCGGGCGCGCACTCGCGGCCAGCCGCGACGCGCGTGCGCCCGAAGTGCTCGATTACTGGCGCACGCTGCTGCCGCAACGCTTCTACGTCGAGCTGCAAAGGCTGGGGCGCCCGGGCGAGAGCGCGTATCTCGGCAGCGCCGTCGAGCTCGCCGCCGCGCACGGCGTGCCCGTCGTGGCGACGAACGACGTGTGTTTCCTCGGCCGTGACGACTTCGAGGCGCACGAGACGCGCGTCTGCATCGGCCAAGGCGTGACCCTCGACAATCCGGCGCGCGCGCGCCAGTACTCCGAGGAGCAGTACCTGAAGTCCGCGCCGGAGATGGCGAAGCTGTTCGCCGATCTGCCCGAGGCGCTCGCGAATACCGTCGAGATCGCGAAACGTTGCAGCCTCGAGCTCGACCTCGGCCGCGTGTTCCTGCCCGACTTCGCCGCCGACGACGGCAGCGCGCCGCGCGCGTATCTAAAGAATCGCGCGGAGCGCGGGCTCGACGAGCGGCTGCGACAGCTCGGCATTGCGGCCGGCGAGGAGCCGCGCTACCGCGAGCGGCTCGCTCGCGAGCTCGAAGTGATCGTGAAGATGGGCTTCGAGGGTTACTTCCTGATCGTCGCGGACTTCATCGCGTGGGCGCGAGAGAGCTCGATACCCGTCGGCCCGGGACGCGGCTCCGGCGTCGGCTCGCTCGCCGCGTACGCGCTCGGCATCACGAACCTCGATCCGCTCGCGCACGACCTGATCTTCGAGCGCTTCTTGAACCCCGAGCGCGTGTCGATGCCGGACTTCGACATCGACTTCTGCATCGAAGGCCGCGACCGCGTGATCGACTACGTCAGCGGCCGGTACGGCAAGGAGCGCGTCTCGCAGATCGCGACCTACGGCACGATGGCGGCGAAGGCCGTCGTGCGCGACGTCGGCCGAGTGCTCGGCATGCCCTACGGCTACGTCGACCGGATCGCGAAGCTGATCCCGTTCGAGATCGGCATCACGCTCGACAAGGCGCTCGCGGACGATCCCGAGCTGCGCGCGGTCTACGAGAAGGAAGACGAGGTCCGCGCGCTGATCGACCTCGCGAAGCAGCTCGAGGGCCTCGCGCGCACGGTCGGCACGCACGCGGGCGGCGTCGTGATCGCGCCCGAGCCGCTCACGGAGTACATGCCGCTCTACGCGGCCGAAACCGGGATGCTCTCGCAGCTCGACAAGGACGACCTCGAGTCGATCGGGCTCATCAAGTTCGACTTCCTGGGGCTCAAGACGCTCACTGTCATCGACAAGGCGCTCGCCGCGATCAACGCGGAGCGCGCGGCGCGCGGCGAGCCGCCGATCGACATCGACGCGATTCCGATGGACGACCCGAAGACCTACGACTTGCTGCGTCATTGTCGGACGACGGCCGTGTTCCAGCTCGAGTCGCTCGGGATGCGCGACCTCATCAAGAAGCTCCAGCCCGACCGCTTCGACGACCTCACCGCGATCGTGGCGTTGTTCCGGCCCGGGCCGATGCAGATGGCCACCGAGTTCATCAACCGCAAGCACCGGAAGGATGGCGCCGCCGTCGACTACCTACATCCGAAGCTCGAGGGGATCTTGAAGCCGACCTACGGCGTGATTCTCTATCAAGAGCAGGTGATGCAGATTGCGCAGGTGCTCGCCGGCTACTCGCTCGGCGGCGCCGACCTGCTGCGCCGCGCGATGGGCAAGAAGAAGCCCGAGGAGATGGCGAAGCAGCGCGAGGTCTTCGTGAAAGGCGCGACCGAGCGCGGAGTCGAGGCCCAGCGCGCGGAATACATCTTCAACCAGATGGAGACGTTCGCGGGCTACGGCTTCAACAAGTCGCACGCGGCCGCGTACGCGCTGATCGCGTATCAGACCGCATGGCTCAAGGCGCACTTCACCGAGGCCTACATGGCGGCCGTGCTCACGGCCGACATCGACAACACGGACCGGCTCGTCGTGCTCAAGGACGACTGCAAGCAATTCGGCATCGCGCTCGAGCCGCCGGACGTCAACACCTCGGTATTCGCGTTCACGGTCGCGGGCGAGCGGCGGATCCGCTATGGCCTCGGCGCGCTGAAAGGCGTCGGCCAGAGCGCGGTCGACGCGATCGTGAGCGAGCGCGAGGCGCGCGGGCCGTTCAAGAGCATGATCGACCTCTGTCGGCGAGTGGACCTGCAGAAGATCAACCGGCGCGTGCTCGAGGCGCTCGTGCGCTCCGGCGCGCTCGACACGCTCGGCCCGAACCGCGCGACGCTCAACGACGCGATCGGCGACGTGCTGCAGCTCGCGGAGCGCTCGGCGCACGCGAGCGCGGCGGGGCAGGGTGCGCTCTTCGGCGGCGACGAGAGTGCGGGGACGCTGAAGCACGAGCTAGTGCCCCGGCGCGAATGGACGAAGCGCGAGCGCCTGCAGGCCGAGTACGAGAGCTTGGGGCTACATCTCACGGGCCATGCGTTCGACGGGTTCGCCGACCACCGAGATCAGCTCAACATCAGCTCGATCGCGAAGATCGTCGGCGGCATGAGCGTGCCGAGCGAGGGCGCGAACTTCTTCGCGAGCCGCAAGGAAGTGACTCTGGCCGGCGCCGTGATGGACATCCGCAGGCGGCCGAACCGAACCTCGCTCGTGCTCGACGACGACACCGAGCGCATCGAGGTCACGCTGTTCGACGAGACGTTCGCGCAGTTCAAGCACCTGATCTCGAAGCACGCCGTGCTGATCGTCGAAGGGCAGCTCCGCTACGACGACTTCTTGAACGGCTGGCGTGTGACCGCGAAGCGCGTTCGCTCCGCCGACGAGCTGATCGAGGAGCAGGCGCGGCGGCTCACGATTCCGTGGTCGGGCGGCCTCGGCTCGTTCGTGCGGGATCTGCAGCGCACGCTGAAGCCGTTCACGCGCGGCCATTGCGAGGTCTGCGTCGATTATCGATCTGCGGCCGGCGAGGCGCAGCTCACGCTCGGCGACGCGTGGTCGGTGAGGCTCACGCGCGAGCTGCGCGATCAGCTCGTGCAGCTGCTCGGCGAGAACAAGTTCGCGATCCACTACCGCAAGCACATCGTGTGAGTCGGCGCCACTCGGCGCCGGGCCACGGGCCTCTCCATGCAAGTGCAGGTCCGCTGAGCGAGTGTTGGAGGAGCGCCGCGCCGGCCGAGCACGGCGCTGTTAGTCCCCTTTGATCCGGCCGAGTACCTGCGCGAACTGCGGTTCTCTCAGGAGCGGATCGTTCAGAAAGTTCATCTTGAGATTCAGCACCGTGTAGCAGTTCGGCTCGACCTCGTGTCGGCCCACCTTGGCCGCGCACAGCGTAGGAGATGGGCTCCCGGTCGGCCGACATCCTTTGAAGCAGGGAAACGCTTGGGCCCGGCTCCTCGACGCGCCGACTTGTGAGCCTCCGGGGTTGACGGTAAGGTTTGCGGCCGGGGTGTTGCACGGGACGCTATGGATCTCAAGTTCTTGGAGTTCGAACAACCGATCGCGGAGCTCGAGGCGAGAATCGACGCCCTGAAGTTCGTCAGCGAAGACTCGGAGCTCAACATCAGCGAAGAGATCGAAAGGCTCAAGAACAAGAGCGAGACGCTCACCCGGAGCATCTTCTCGAATCTCACGGCGTGGCAGATCGCGCAGCTCGCGCGCCATCCGCAGCGTCCCTACACGCTCGACTATATCGAGCGCATCTTGACCGACTTTCACGAGCTCCACGGCGACCGCATGTATTCCGACGACCATTCGCTCGTCGGCGGCCTCGCGCGTCTCGACGGCGAGCCGATCGTGATCATCGGCCACCAGAAGGGCCGCGACACGAAAGAGCGCATTTGGCGCAACCACGGCTCGGCGCGGCCCGAGGGCTACCGCAAGGCGCTGCGCCTGATGCGGCTCGCGGAGAAGTTCGGACTGCCGCTCGTCACGCTGATCGACACGGCGGGCGCGTATCCCGGCATCGGCGCCGAGGAGCGCGGCCAGTCCGAGGCGATCGCGCGCAACTTGTTCACGATGTCGAGCCTCGCGGTGCCGATCGTCACCGTCGTGACGGGCGAGGGCGGCTCGGGCGGCGCGCTCGCGATCGGCGTGGCGGATCGCGTGCTGATGCTCCAGTACAGCATCTACTCGGTGATCTCGCCCGAGGGCTGCGCGAGCATTCTATGGAAGAGCGCCGAGAACGCCGAGCTCGCGGCGGAGGCGATGGGAATTACCGCGACGCGCCTCCGTGGGCTCGGTCTCGTGGACGAGGTGATCGCCGAGCCGCTCGGCGGCGCTCACCGCGATCCGCAGGCCACGGCCGACGCGGTCAAGGTCGCGATCCTCGGCACGCTCGCGGAGCTGCGCAAGCTATCGCTCGACGACCTGCTCGCGCAGCGCCGGCGCCGGCTCGCGGGTTACGGCGTGTTCCGTCAGATGTAAGCCGGCGTCTCAAGCCCAAGAGCGGTTCGCGCGTGTCTTGGCTCGATCCCGATGTCGTCGCCCCTGCCGAGCCGCTCGCCGCGCTCGTGCGTGCGGCGCTCGAGCGTTGGCCGCCGCCCGCCGAGGGCGCGCGCGTGATCGTCGCGTTCAGCGGCGGCGTCGATTCGACCGTGCTGCTCGCGGCTCTCGCTCGCCTCAAGCTGCGCGCGCCGCTGCGCGCGGCGCACGTCGATCACGGATTGCATCCCAACTCCCCGCTGTGGAGCGCGCACTGCGAGGCGACGGCTCGCTCTCTCGGCGTCGAGCTGGTTACGGTTCGGGTCGACGTCGAGCGGCGGGCTCGCTCGGGGATCGAGGCCGCCGCGCGCACGGCTCGCTACGCGGCGCTCGCGGATCTCTTGTCCTTGGGCGACGTGCTGTTGACGGCACATCACGGCGACGATCAGCTCGAGACCGTGCTGCTCAGGATCGTGCGCGGCTCGGGCGTGCGCGGGCTGCGCGCGATTCAAGAACGAATGCCGTTCGGTCGCGGTTGGCTCGCGCGCCCGCTGCTCGGCTGCAGCCGAGCCGAGATCCTCGCGCAGGCGCGCGCGTGGGATCTGCGCTGGCTCGAAGATCCCGCGAACTCGCGTCTCGAGCACGACCGCAATTTCCTGCGCGCCGACGTCGTGCCGCGGCTCGTGGGGCGCTGGCCGGCCGCGGCGCGCAGCGCGCAGCGCCTCGCCGAGCAAATGGCGGATGCCGAGCAGATTCTTACCGAGGTCGCCGTGCAAGACGCGGCGGCCGTCGCGGACCCGAGCCGGGTGCCGCGCGCGGCGCTCGAGCCGCTCGATCCCGCGCGCCAGCGCAACCTGCTCCGCCACCTATTGCGGCGCGCGGGGTTCGACGTCCCGAGCGCGCAGAAGATCGAGGAGCTGCGCGCCGCGTTGCTCGGCGTGCGCCGCGACGCGCAGCCGCGGATTCGCTGGGGCGGCGTCGACGCGCGCGTGTTTCGCGACCATCTCTATCTGATGCATGCGCTGCCGACCGCGTCGGCGCGCGGCTTCGCGACGCGGCTCGACAAGGCCCGCCGCTGGACCGGTCCCGAAGGGGAGCTCGAGTTCGAGCCGCTCGGCGTAGGCCTCGGCCTGCCGGAGTCGTGGCTCGACGACGGCCTCACGCTGCGTTTCCGCTGCGGCGGCGAAACGTTCAAGCCGCTCGCGCAGGCTCATCACCGCTCGCTCAAGCACTGGCTCCAAGAAGCCGCGATCGTCCCCTGGATGCGCGCCCGCATCCCCCTCCTGTACCGGCACGACGACCTGGTCGCGGTAGGCGACCTCTGGCTCGCCGACGAAACCCGCGCAGCCGGCGATGAGCGTCGCTGGCGGGTCGTCTGGTCTCGCCACCCCCCTCTCACCTAACGCGTGCTCGGCGGTTGCCCGCGCGTGCGACGCGTAACCCCGCGCATTCCTCGGGACGGCGTCGGTCCGCTGCGCGCGTCACAGGGGCGCAATCGCGTGGAGCTGGCGAGCGCGTGCCGCTTTTGGTAGCTTGGCGTTCCGTCCGGATGCAACCAGCACCTAACTTCGAGCGCCAGGTCGTGACTCCCTCTGGGAGCGCCGCTTGGCCCTCCCGGTTTTGACATGACGCGATTTATCTTCATCACGGGCGGGGTCGTCTCCTCGCTCGGTAAGGGCATTACCTCGGCCAGCCTCGGCGCGATCCTCGAGGCGAGAGGGCTCAAGGTCCGCTTGATGAAGCTCGATCCGTACATCAACGTCGACCCGGGCACGATGAGCCCGTTCCAGCACGGCGAGGTCTACGTCACCGACGACGGCACCGAGACGGACCTCGATCTCGGCCACTACGAGCGCTTCGTGCGCACGCGCACGAGCCGCACGAGCAATTTCACGACCGGCAAGATCTACTCGCACGTGATCGCGAAGGAGCGGCGTGGCGAATATCTCGGCGCGACCGTGCAGGTGATCCCGCACATCACGGACGAGATCAAGCGTTCCGTGTTCCAGGGAGCGGCTGGCGCCGACGTCTGCATGGTCGAGATCGGCGGCACGGTCGGCGACATCGAGTCGCTGCCGTTCCTCGAGGCGATCCGGCAGATGGGCGTCGAGCTCGGCCGCGACCGGGCGGTCTACGTCCATCTTACCCTCGTGCCGTTCATCTCGGTGGCCTCCGAGATCAAGACGAAGCCGACGCAGCACTCGGTCAAGGAGCTGCGCTCGATCGGCATCCAGCCGGACGTTCTCGTCTGCCGCTCGCAGCTCTTCTTGCCGCGCGAGCAGCGCGCGAAGATCGCGCTGTTCACGAACGTCGAGGAGCGCGCCGTGATCTCGGCGATCGACGTCGACGAGATCTACAAGATCCCGATGCTGCTGAACGAGCAAGGGCTCGACAACATCGTCGTCGACAAGCTGAGGCTCGAGGTGCCGCCCGCCGACCTCTCTGAATGGAAGGCGGTCGTCGACGCGAAGGCGAACCCGGAGGCCGAAGTCCGGATCGCGATGGTCGGCAAGTACATCGACCTCAAGGACTCGTACATGTCCTTGAACGAGGCGCTCCGGCACGCGGGCATCCGGACGCGCACGCGCGTGAACATCGACTACATCGAGTCGGAGAGCCTGCAGACCGAGGGTACCGGCTGCCTCCAGGACGTCGACGCGATCCTCGTGCCCGGAGGCTTCGGCGAACGCGGCATCGAGGGCAAGATCGCGGCCGTGAAGTTCGCCCGCGAGAAGAAGGTGCCTTACCTCGGCATCTGCCTCGGGCTGCAGGTCGCGATCATCGAGTACGCCCGCCACGTCGTCGGGCTCGCCGGAGCGCATTCGACGGAGCTCGACCCGCAGACGCCGCACCCGGTGATCGCGCTGATCACCGAGTGGCAGAATCAAGACGGCACGGTGCAGGCGCGCACGGCGACGTCGGACCTCGGCGGCACGATGCGCCTCGGCGCGCAGACTTGCTACATCAACGACGGCACGCTCGCGAAGGAGATTTACGGCAAGAACGAGATCTCCGAGCGCCACCGTCACCGCTTCGAGTTCAACAACCGCTACTTGAAGCAGATCTCGGACGCGGGCCTCGTGTTCTCCGGCTTCTCGCGCGACGGACTCGCCGAGCTCATCGAGCTGCCGGGCCATCCGTGGTTCTTCGGCACGCAGTTCCACCCCGAGTTCACGTCGAATCCCCGCGACGGCCATCCGCTGTTCACGAGCTTCATCAACGCTGCGCGCGAGTGTCAGGGGCTGAAGCTGCCGAGAGCCGCTACCGCATGAGCGTTGTCGTGGCTTTGGCGGGCGGCGCCCCGCGTCACCGCCCGCCAAAGCCGTTTGGCTTGCCACGCCGGCCTCGGCAGCTCGATGGGTAATGAGGAGAGAAGAATGAGCAAAATCAAGGACGTAGCTGGCATCGAGATCTTGGACTCGCGCGGCAATCCGACCGTCGAGGCGGAGGTCGTGCTCACGAGCGGCGCGCGCGGTCGCGCGGCCGTCCCGTCGGGCGCGTCGACGGGCTCGCGCGAGGCGCACGAGCTGCGCGACGGCGACAAGAAGCGCTATCTCGGCAAGGGCGTTTTGAAGGCCGTCGCGAACGTGAGCGGCGAGATCCGCAAGGCCGTGACGGGCCTCGACGCGGCCGATCAGGAGAAGCTCGATCGCAAGATGATCGACCTCGACGGCACGAGCAACAAGGCGCGGCTCGGCGCGAACGCGATCCTCGCGGTGTCGCTCGCGGCCGCGAAGGCGCACGCAGCCGACCAAGGCGTCGCGCTCTACGAGTCGCTCGCGGGCGGCAAGAAGGAGCTCACGATGCCGTTGCCGATGATGAACATCATCAACGGCGGCGCGCACGCCGACAACAGCGTCGACATCCAGGAGTTCATGATCCTGCCGGTCGGCGCGCCGACGTTCGCCGAGTGCCTGCGCTACGGCGTCGAGGTGTTCCACGCGCTCAAGGCCGTGCTCAAAGCGAAAGGCCTGAACACCGCCGTCGGCGACGAGGGCGGCTTCGCGCCCGATCTCGGCTCGAACGAGGAAGCGCTGCAGACGATCGAGCAGGCCGTCGAGAAGGCGGGCTACACGCTCGGCCGCGAGATCTATCTCGGGCTCGACGTCGCGAGCACGGAGTTCTTCGCGAACGGCAAGTACACGCTCGAGTCCGAGGACCGAACGTTCACGTCGGCCGAGTTCGCGGACTACCTCGAGGACCTCGTCGCGCGTTACCCGATCGTCTCGGTCGAGGACGGCATGGCCGAGGGCGACTGGGAAGGCTGGGCCATCCTGAGCGCCGCGCTGCGCGACAAGATCCAGCTCGTCGGCGACGACCTGTTCGTCACCAACACCGAGATCCTCGCGGAGGGCATCGAGAAGAAGATCGCGAACAGCATCCTGATCAAGCCGAACCAGATCGGCACGCTGACCGAGACGCTGGCCGCGATCGACATGGCGACCAAGGCCGGCTACTCGGCCGTCGTCTCGCATCGCTCGGGCGAGACCGAGGACGCGACCATCGCCGACATCGCGGTCGCGACCGGGGCGACGCAGATCAAGACGGGCTCGCTGTGTCGGTCCGATCGGCTCGCGAAGTACAATCAGCTGCTTCGAATCGAACGCGCGCTCGGCGCGCGCGCGAAATTCGACGGCGCACGCGCGTTCCCGGTGTCGTTGTAGACGCCGGCGCGCGAGTGAGGGACCGGGTCTCGACGGCGGCCGAGCCGCGCCCGCGGAGGGGCGAATGCGAATCCTGATCGTGGCGCTCGCAGGCACACTGCTGCTGCTGCAGGCTCGGCTTTGGCTGACGGACGGCGGCCTGCGCGAGGTCTGGCGGCTGCGTGCCGAGGTCGCGCGCCGCACGGAGGAGAACTCGAGGCTCGCGGCCCGTAACGCGGCGCTCGCGGGCGAGGTGCAGGACTTGAAGCAGGGCGTCGCGGCGGCCGAGGAGCGCGCGCGCACCGAGCTCGGCATGATCCAGGCCGGCGAGACGTTCTATCAGATCACGCCGGCACCCGCGAAGCGCGAGGGTCGCTAGCGCGCTTGCGACCCGCCCCTTAGCAGCAGTGCGGATCCTTCTTTCCAACGACGACGGTTACCTTGCGACCGGCTTGCGGACGCTCGCGGAGCATCTCGCCGGTCTCGCCAAGGTCACGATCGTCGCGCCCGACCGCAATCGCAGCGGCGCGAGCAACTCGCTCACGCTCGATGCGCCGCTGCGCGTCGAGCGCGCCGAGGACGACGTCTACTACGTTAACGGCACGCCGACGGATTGCGTGCACATCGCGATCACGGGGCTGCTCGAGCAGCCGCCCGACATGCTGATCTCGGGCATCAACCACGGAGCCAACCTGGGCGACGACGTGCTGTACTCCGGCACCGTCGCGGCCGCGATGGAGGGCCGCTTCCTCGGCATCCCGGCGATCGCGGTGTCGCTCGTGCTCGCCGACGGCGGACACTTCCGCGCGGCCGCCGATCTCGTCCGTCGCATCGTGGAGCGCAACGTCGTCGATCCGCTTCCGGCCGACGCCATCTTGAACGTCAACGTTCCGGATTTGCCGCTCGCCGACGTGAAAGGCATCCGGACGACGCGGCTCGGCTTTCGCCACAAGTCTGAGCCGGTCGTGAAGGAGCTCGATCCGAAGGGCAAGCCGATCTATTGGATCGGGCCCGCGGGCGCGGGACAGGACGTCGGTCCCGGCACCGACTTCCACGCGCTCGCCGAGAGCTGCGTGTCGGTCACGCCGCTGAAGGTCGACCTCACCGCGCACACGGCGCTCGGCTCGCTCGAGAGCTGGCTCGGCCGCTTCCGATGACCGAGCAAACCCGCAGTGGCATCGGCATGACGTCCGCGCGCACGCGTGAGCGCCTGATCGAGCGCCTCAAGGCCGAGGGCGTGCGCGACATCGCGGTCCTCGAGCGTATCCGCTCAGTTCCGCGGCACCTGTTCGTCGACGAGGCGCTCGCGAGCCGCGCGTACGAGGACACGCCGCTGCCGATCGGATTCTCGCAGACGATCTCGCAGCCGCTGGTGGTTGCGCTGATGACGCAGGCGCTGATCGCGGGGTCCGAGGGCAAGAAAATTCCGAAGGTGCTCGAGATCGGCACCGGGTGCGGCTACCAGACGGCCGTGCTCGCGCCGTTCGCGCAACATATCTATAGCGTCGAGCGGATCCAGCCGCTCGTGCAGCGAGCGCGCACGAAGCTCGCGGAGCTCCGGATCAGCAACGTGAGCCTCCGGCACGCGGACGGGTGGCTCGGGTGGAAGAGTCAGGCGCCGTTCCAAGGCATTCTCGTCGCGGCCGCGCCCGAGAGGATTCCGCCCGAGCTCGTCGAGCAGCTCGACGACGGCGGGCGAATGATCATCCCAATCGGCGCGCAGCCCGGCGCGCGCGGTGCGATGCAGAAGCTCCTGCGTGTGACGCGGCACGGGTCGGAGATCGAGCAAGAGGAGTTGTTGCCGGTAAACTTCGTGCCGATGGTCGCGGGGACGGAGCTCTGACGTGCGCCGCGCGCGCGGCGCCCGGCGCGTCGCACCGGTCGCGGCGCCGCGCGTCTACGCTCTGCTCGCGGCGCCGCGCGTCTGTGCACTGCTCGCGGCGCTAGCGGTAGGCTTCAGCGCTTGCACGAGCTCGCCGCCCTATGAGCAGCGCGCATACGTCGTGCGCGCCGGCGATACGCTGTTCTCGATCGCGTGGCAACACGGCGTCGACCAGCGGGACCTCGCGCGCTGGAACGGCATCAAGAACCCGGATTTGATCCGCGTCGGCCAGCGCCTGCTGCTTGCGCCGCCGGGCGCAAGCTCGACCCAGGCCGGCGCGTCGAAGGCGTCGGCCGCCGCTGCCTCGACTCATGGCGGCGCGCCGGCGGCGGGCAGCTCGCCCGCGCCGAAGCCGAGTGCCACGAAGCCCGAGCCTGCACTGCCGAATCTCCCGCCGCCGCAGTGGGCGTGGCCCGTCGATGGCCAAGTCGTGACGCGCTTCGGCTCTCACGAGGGTATCGCGACCGGCGTCGGCATTGGCGGCCGCGCGGGCGACCCGGTGCGCGCGGCAGCAGCCGGACGTGTCGTGTACGCAGGCAGCGGCCTCGTCGGCTACGGGCAGCTCGTGATCATCAAGCACAACGAGACTTACCTCACCGCATACGGCTACAACAGCGAGCTGCTCGTGATGCAGGGGCAGGACGTCGCGCGCGGGCAGAGGATCGCGTCGATGGGGCTCGGCCCCGAACGGCAGCCGCGGCTGCACTTCGAGATCCGACGCAACGGCGTGCCGGTCGACCCGCTGCAATTCTTCCCGGGTCATTGAGGACGATTCCGCGGAATCGTTCTTGCACCCGCTTGGTGCAAAATCCCTCCGCGGAGGGATTGGCGCTGGGATCAACGCAGCCGCACGGCCTCGCCGTGCGGCGTGTGCTGGTAAGCCGCGGCCCAAGCGTCTTTTCTGTCGAGCAGCTCCGCCGGTTGCGCGAGCCCCTTCGTCGTGACCAGTCGCTCGAGAGCAGCGAGCCAATGCTCGTAGTAACGCGAGCCGTCGCCGAGCTCCGCTATCGCGGCGGTGCCGTCCGCGAGCAGCCGGCGCTTGAAGTCCGGGTCGACCCACGCGCGAGCGACGACCTGCGCGCCGTCGCGAGGGCCGACTCTGCTCTCGTACAGGTCGACGAGCACGTCGAGCGCGGCTCGATCGACGAGGCCCTTCTCTACGAGCAGCGACTCGAGCGCCTGCACGCGCAGCGCGGGATCCGAGGGCACGCTATCGTGGCTGCGATCGCCTGGATCGGAGGGAGGCTCGGCCATTCGTTTACGCGGCATTGAACAGGGCTGCGACGACTCGGCGCCGCTCGTGCACGAGCACGTTGAATGTGCGGCACGCGGCCGGCGTGCTCATGATCTCGATGCCAATGCGACGCTCCGCCAGCGCGCCCATGAGGTCCTCCTCCGGCCAGACGAGTGTCGCGCCCGTGCCGAGCAGCACGATCTCGGGACCGAGCGCGACCGCGGGCTCGAGATCCGCGAGCGTGACGGCTGCGGGCGCCGCGACTCGCCAGTCCTCGATCAGGTGCTCCGGTGCGACGATCAAGTGCCCCGGCAGCCAGCGCTCGCCAATCCGGATGCGGCCCGGCTCGTACGAGTGAATCAAGTGCGCCGCGGCGATGTCTCGAGTCAGCTGCACGGTGTCGATCCGGGACGTCGGTTGGTGGAGGACTCACGTGCATTATACGGCGCGACGGCGACCTTCCGGCGGAGGGCGCCGTGCTAACATTTGCGCCCGCCACTGCAGCCCGAAGCCCATGGAACCGAATCAAATCGGCCCCGCAATCACCGCGCTCAAGGAGCGCAGCGTCGCTTTGCGGAGGTACCTTTGACTTCGACGCGAAGCGGGAGCGTCTCGAAGAGGTCAACCGCGAGCTCGAGGATCCGAACGTCTGGTCGGACTCCGAGCGCGCGCAAAACCTCGGCCGCGAGCGCGCCGATCTCGAGACCGTCGTCGGTACGCTGAGCCGCATCGACAAGTCGCTCGGCGAGGCCGAGGAGCTGCACGGGCTCGCGAGCGAGGAAGACGACTCGGCGCTGCTCGCCGACTTGATCGGCCAAGTCGACGGCGTCGCGGCCGAGGTCGCTCGGCTCGAGTTCCGGCGCATGTTCGCGGGCAAGATGGACGCGCACAACGCGTTCGTCGACATCCAGGCCGGCTCCGGCGGCACCGAGGCTCAGGACTGGGCCGCGATGTTGTTCCGCATGTACCTGCGCTGGGGCGAGAAGCACGGCTTCGCGGTCGACGTGCTCGACGAGTCGCCCGGCGAGGTCGCGGGTCTCAAGAGCGCGTCGCTGCATTTCAAGGGCGAGTACGCGTTCGGCTGGCTCCGCACGGAGACCGGCGTGCACCGGCTCGTGCGCAAGTCGCCGTTCGACTCGGGCCACCGCCGGCACACGTCGTTCGCGGCCGTGTTCGTCGCGCCGGAGATCGAGGACGACATCGAGATCGAGCTGAATCCCGCGGACCTGCGCGTCGACGTGTTCCGCTCGAGCGGGGCCGGCGGCCAGCACGTGAACAAGACCGAGTCGGCGATCCGCATCACGCACATCCCGACCGGCATCGTCGTGCAGTGCCAGAACGAGCGCTCGCAGCACAAGAACCGCGCGACCGCGATGAACCAGATGCGCGCGAAGCTCTACGAGCTCGAGGAGCAGAAGCGCAAGGAGCAGGCGCAGATCGTCGAGGACAGCAAGGCCGACATCGGCTGGGGCAGCCAGATCCGCTCCTACGTGCTCGACCAGTCGCGCGTGAAGGATCTGCGCACGAACCTCGAGAGCGGGAGGCCGCAGAACGTGCTCGACGGCGACCTCGACGAATTCCTCCAGGAAAGCCTCAAGCAAGGGCTGTAGAGAGAACCGTATGGCCGACAACGACGAGAATCGGCTGATCGCGGAGCGGCGCGCGAAGCTCGCGAAGCTGCGCGACGGCGGTGCCGCGTTCCCGAACGACTTCAAGCGCTCGGAGCTCGCGGGCGAGCTCGCCGCCGCGTACCACGCGCGCTCCGCGGAGTCCCTCGCCGCGAGCCCGATTACGGCGGCGGTTGCGGGACGCTTGATGGTCAAGCGCGTGATGGGCGGCAGCAGCTTCGTGAAGATTCAGGATCGCTCGGGCCAGATCCAGCTGCTCGTGCGCCGCGACCGCGTCGGCGAGGCGCTCTACTCGGAGTTCAAGAAGTGGGACGTCGGCGACATCGTCGGCGCGAGCGGCGAGCTCATCAAGACGAAGACGGGCGAGCTCTCCGTCGACGTCGCGAGCTTGCGCCTGCTCGTGAAGTCGCTGCGCCCGCTGCCCGAGAAGTGGCACGGAATCGCGGACCCGGAATTCAAGCTCCGCCAGCGTTACGTCGACCTGATCATGAGCGACGAGACGCGCGAGGTGTTCCACAAGCGCAGTGCGCTGCTGCGCTTCATTCGCGGATACCTCGACGCGCTCGATTTCACCGAGGTCGAGACGCCGATCATGCAGCCGATCCCGGGCGGCGCGGCCGCGCGGCCGTTCGTCACCCATCACAATGCCCTCGACGCGACGCTGTACCTGAGAATCGCGCCCGAGCTGTATCTGAAGCGGCTGCTCGTCGGCGGCTTCGAGCGCGTCTACGAGCTCGGCCGCGTATTCCGCAACGAGGGCTTGTCGACGCG
>Ga0335076_10001088_pt1 | contig 25955 bp, 24 predicted proteins | sample Lox_Sample_25_FD_206717 | JGI IMG/M metagenome (GOLD analysis project Ga0335076, IMG submission 206717) | Soil microbial communities from Loxahatchee National Wildlife Refuge, Florida, United States - Lox_Sample_2.5 | ecosystem: Environmental > Terrestrial > Soil > Wetlands | place: USA... | reverse complement strand
CGGCCGGCCCCGCCTCCCGCCCGCCGCTCGAGCCGGCGATCCGCGCGCGGCCGGCCCCCTGCCTCCCCCGCCAGCCCTCGGCCCCGCCGAGCGCGCTCGCCGAGGCGGCCAACGCCGCCCTGGACGCGGACCAGTCCCAGCGGGCCCTCGACTGCGCGGAGGAGGCCCTCCGCCTCGCGCCGCGGCTCGTCCCCGCCCTCTCCGCCCGGGCCGAGGCCCTGGCGCGGCTCGGCCAGCTCGAGCCGGCGCGGCTGGCCTTCGCCCGGGCGCTGGCGGTCGACCCCGACGATGCGGCGGTCCTCCTCGACGCCGCGGACTTCCACGTGCGCCGGCTGGGCGAGAGCCGCGACGCCCTGGAGACCGGCCTCGAGTACGCCCTGCGCGGGGCCCGGATCGCCTCGCGGCCGCCACGCCGGGACCGGGACCTGGCCGCCCGCCTGGAGCTCGCCGCCGGGATGGCGGAGAACGACCTGGGCCGCAGCCAGCTCGCGCTCCCCCACCTCGATCGCGCCGTCCAGGCGCTCCCCCGCGAGGCCGCGGCGGTCTACGAGCGGGGGGTGGCGCTCTTCGAGCTGTGCCGCTTCGAGGAGGCGCGCAAGGCCTTCGAGCGCACCCTGGCCCTCTCACCGGACGATCCCTGGGCGCTCCACCAGCTGGGGCTCCTCGCCGAGCGGCGCGGCGACGCCCGCAAGGCCGAGGACCTGCTCGCCCGCGCCCGGGGGATCGCCCCCAAGGACTTCCAGCCCGACCTCCCGGTGGACGCCCGCGCCTTCCAGGCCGAGGTGGACGCGGCGGTGGCCGCCCTCCCCGAGGCGGAGCGGAAGGCGCTCCGGCTCGCGCCGGTGGAGGTGCAGGACCTGCCCGACACCGACGACCTGGTGGCCACCGAGCCGCCGCTCTCCCCCACCATCCTCGGCCTCTACCGCGGCCCGGCCGAGGACGAGCCCTGCACCGAGGCGGACGGGCCCAAGTGCCGCAGCATCGTGGTGTACCGCAAGAACCTGCTCCGCTTCGCCCGCGACCGCCGCGAGCTCACCGAGCAGATCCGCGTCACGCTGCTCCACGAGCTCGGGCACCTGCACGGCGAGGACGACGACGAGCTGCGCGACCGCGGCCTGGAGTGAGGGCCCGGGGCGCTCGCCGCGTCACGGCGCGAGGCGCCGGTAGAGCGCCTCGTAGCTCGCCGCGCTCCGCTCCCAGCTGAAGTCCTGCGCCATGCCGCGCCGGACGAGGCCCGACCAGGCGCGCTGGTCGCGGAACGTCTCCAGGGCCCGGCGGAGGGCGAGGAGGAGGGCGGCGGGGGTGTAATCGCGGAACTTGAACCCGGTCCCGCGCTGCCACCCGTCGTAGTCCTCGACCGTGTCCTCGAGCCCGCCCACCGCCCGGACCACCGGCACCGTCCCGTAGCGGAGCGAGTACATCTGGTTCAGGCCGCAGGGCTCGAAGCGCGAGGGCATGAGGAAGAGGTCCGCCCCCGCCTCGATCCGGTGGGCGAGCCCCTCGTCGAAGCCGATCCGGGCGGCGACCCGGTCCGGGCGGGCGCGGGCCGCGCCGGCGAAGACGTCCTGGTACTCGGGCTGGCCGCTCCCGAGCAGGGCCACCTGGACGCCGTGCTCGAGGAGGGTGGGGAGCGCCGCGGCCACCAGGTCGACCCCCTTCTGCTCCGCGAGCCGGCCCACCATCCCCACCAGCGGGACCTCGGGCCGGACCGGGAGCGACAGCTCCCGGGCGAGCGCCTCCTTGCAGCGCGCCTTGCCCGAGAGGTCGTCGGCCCGGAAGTGCGCGGGGAGGTGCGGATCGCTGGAGGGGTCCCACTCCTGGGCGTCGATCCCGTTCAGGATCCCGGTGAGGTCGCGGGCCCGGTGGCGGAGGACCGCGTCGAGGCTGGCGCCGCCCTCGGGGGTGAGGATCTCCCGGGCGTAGGTGGGCGAGACGGTGGTGAGGGCGTCGGCGAACACCAGCCCCGCCTTCATGAAGGAGAGCTGGTCGAAGAACTCCATCGCCTCGTAGCGGAAGACGTCCCAGGGCAGGCCGAGGACGGGCACGACCTCCTTCGGGAAGACCCCCTGGTAGGCGAGGTTGTGGATGGTGAAGACGGTCCGGGCCTGGGCGAGGGCCGGGTCGCGGGCGTGCTCGGTCCGGAGCAGGAAGGGGACGAGCCCGGTCTGCCAGTCGTTCAGGTGAACGATCCGGGGGCGCAGCCCGAGCGCCCCGGGGACGGCCAGGGCCGCCCGGGCCAGGTAGGCGAAGCGCTCGGCGTTGTCCGCGAACTCCCGCCCCCCCTCGCCGTAGGGCGCGCGGCGGGAGCCGAAGAGCCGCTCGTGCTCGACGAAGAGCACGCGCGCCTTCCCCTCCCGCCGCTCGAGGAGGCTGGTGGCCTCGCCGCGGACGCGGATGGCACCGTGGAGCGGCACGAGGCCGTGGCGGGCGGGATCGATGGAGCCGTAGCGCGGGGTGACCACGTGGACGGAGTGGCCGCGGGCGGCCAGCGCCCGGGGGAGGGCGCCCGCCACGTCCCCCAGGCCGCCGGTCTTGGACCAGGGGGCCACCTCGGAGGCGATGAAGAGGATCTCCATCCGTCGGGCGCCTCCCCTCGCCGCCGCGGGCCCCTCAGCCGGCGACCCGGCGCAGGAACTCGGCCGCCTCCTCGGGCGGCACCGGGTTGATGTGGAACCCGGAGCCCCACTCGAAGCCGGCCACCTGCGTGAGGGCGGGCATCAGCTCGACGTGCCAGTGGTAGCTGGGGCTCGAGGGATCGCGGAGCGGGTTGGAGTGGACCATGAAGTTGTAGGCCGGCCGTCCCAGGGCCACGGCGAGCCGGTGGAGCGTGGCCTTGAGCGCCTGGGCGCAGTAGGAGAGCCGCTCCTTGGGCTCGGCCTCGAAGTTGGACTCGTGGCGCTTGGGGACGATCCAGATCTCGAAGGGGCTGCGCGGCGCCCAGGGGGCGAAGGCGACGAACTCTTCGTTCTCGTAGACCAGCCGGCTCCGGTCCTTCCGCTCCTGGCCGACGATGTCGCAGAAGATGCAGCGCTCCTTGAGGTCGAAGTGGCGGTGGGCCCCGGCGATCTCCTCCATCACCTGCCGCGGCACCACCGGGAGCGCGATGAGCTGCGAGTGGGCGTGCGCCAGCGAGGCGCCCGCCAGGTGGCCGTGGTTCTTGAAGAGGAGGATGTAGCGGAAGCGCAGGTCGTTGCGCAGGTCGAGGATCCGGGCCTTGAAGGCGAAGAGCACCTCGGTGAGCTCGGCCGGGGTGAGGTCCTCGGTGGGCCGGCCGTGATCGGGCCCCTCGATGATCACCTCGTGGGCGCCGATCCCGTTCATCCGGTCGTAGATCCCCTCCGCCTGGCGGTCCAGGTCGCCCTCGATCTTGAGGGCGGGGAACTTGTTCGGCACCACCCGCACCTTCCAGCCGGGCGAGTTGGGCGGGGCGGAGGACGGGCGGCCGGCGACGTGGACCTCCCGCGGGGTCTTGTCCTCGTTCCCCGGGCAGAACGGGCAGAGGCCGGGCTCCTCCGGCTCCGGGACGCCCCGGAAGTCGGAGGGGCGGCGGGCGCGCTCGGTGGCGATGATCACCCAGCGGCCGACGATGGGATCCCTCCGCAGCTCGGGCATGCCGCCATCCTACCCTTCCCCGGCGGTCCGGGCCCCGGCCGCCGGATCGGGCGCGCGGGCCGCGGGGGGCCGCAGGGTGGAGCCGACCGCGGCCCCGGCGAGCATGATCGCCGCTCCGCCCAGGTAGGGGGCGGCGAACCAGACGTGCTGGTAGGCGCTGGTGGCGGAGATGGGACCGGCGATCCGCCCGAGGGCGGCGGCGGACTGGCCGATCCCCAGGGTGCCGCCCTGGTCGTCCGCCCGGGCGCTGCGGGAGATGAGGGCGGTCACCGCCGGGCTGAAGAGCCCCGAGCCGAAGGCGAGCGGCACGCAGGCGACGAGGAGGCCGGCCATCCCCCCCGCGTACGGGATCGCCGCCAGCCCGGCGGCCTGCAGGGCCAGGCCGGCCACGAGCAGGCTGCGCTCCCCGAAGCGGCGGGTGAGCGGGCCGATCAGGCCGCCCTGGACCACGGTCACCACCACCCCGATGAAGGCGAACACGTAGGAGACGTGGCGCTGGTCGAGGGCGAACCGGTGCGCGGCGATGAGGGCGAAGGTCGACTCCATCCCGCTGAAGGCGAGGATGGCGAGCAGGTAGATCACGATCAGCCGGCGGATCCCGGGCTTGCGCAGCTCGTCGAGGAGGGCGACGAAGCGCGGCCGGTGCTCGGCCACCGTCCGCGCCGAGGGCTCGGGGAGGACGAAGAAGGCGGCCACGCCGTTGGCGGCGGCCAGGGCGGCGGCGGCGTAGCCCGGAGCGGAGAGCGAGATCGAGGAGAGGAACCCGCCCATCGCCGGCCCGAGGATGAACCCGAGGCCGAAGGCGGCGCCGATGAGCCCCATGCCCCGGGCGCGCCCCTCCGGCGGGGTGACGTCGGCGATGTAGGCCTGGGCGATGGCGATGTTGGCGGTGGCCGCCCCGGCGAAGAGCCGGGAGACGAGCAGCCAGCGGAAGTCGGGGGCGAGCGCGTACGCCAGGAACCCCACCGCGGTCATGACGATGGAGAGGAGGAGGAGCGGGCGCCGCCCGTAGCGATCGGAGAGCCGGCCCCAGATCGGCGTGAAGAGGAACTGCATCGCCGAGTAGCCGGTCATCAGCCAGCCGATCTGGTCGTCGGGCGCGCCGAGCCGCTCGGCGTAGAGGGCCATGACCGGGATCACCATCCCGAAGCCGAGGAGGTCGACGAAGACGATGACGAAGAGGATCGCGAGGGCGGAGCGGTTCTTCACGCGGGCGCGAGGATAACCCGCCCGGCCCCCTCGCGCAGGCGTTTCCGGACGCGGTCCCTCGGCCACGGGGCGGCCGCCGCGGCACCGCGGCGCTAGCCCGCCACCCGGTCGCGGCCCGCGCGCTTCGCCTCGTAGAGCCTGGCGTCGGCCCGGGCGAGGAGGGCGGCCCCGTCCTCGTCCCGCCCGAGCGCGGCGCAGCCCACCGAGACCGTCACCGCGATCCCGGCCGCCCCCGCCTGCACCGGCGCCGCCGCCACCGCCTTCCGCAGCCGCTCCCCGGCGGCGAGGGCGGCGGCCAGGTCGGCGCCCGGGAGGAGGGCGAGGAACTCCTCGCCCCCGAGCCGCCCGAGCAGATCCCCCTCCCGCAGCGCCGCGGAGGCGCGGGCGGCGACCGCCGCCAGGACCGCGTCGCCCGCCGGGTGGCCGTGCGCGTCGTTCACCTGCTTGAAGCGGTCGACGTCGAGGACCGCCACCGCCAGGGCGGTCCCGGCGCGCCGGGCGCGGGCGAGCTCGCGGGAGAGCGCCTCGGCCAGGGCGCGGCGGTTGGCCAGGCCGGTGAGCGGATCCCGGCGCGCCAGCTCGGCCACGCTGGCGAGGTCGTGGGTGACGGCGTCGCCGGCCACCAGGTAGCGGGCCACGAAGGGGCCGATCCGGACCCGGTCGCCGGGGGCGAGGCGCGCCCCCTCCACCCGCACGCCGTTCACGAAGGTCCCGTTGGTCGAGCCGAGGTCCTGGACCCGGTGCCCCTCCCCCTCGGCCACGATCCGGGCGTGGCGGCGCGACACGTCGTCGGAGGGCAGGGGCACGGCGCAGCCGGGATCCCGGCCGAGCGTCACCTCCTCCTCGAGCGGCACCTGGAGGCCGAGGACGCTCCCCCCCGCCACGAAGAGCAGGCAGGCGCCCCCGCCGCGGCGCTCCGCCGGCGGCTCGGCCCGGACCCGGGTGTCGTCGGCTCCCATCCCGGGATGGAGGATACACGGCCGGCGCGGCCGGGGAAGGGTCAGACCCGCCAGTTGACCCGCTCGAAGTCCCGGTCCGGCACGGCGAAGGCCAGGTACCCGTAGCGCGGGAGCCGCTCGACCTCCACCCCGTCCCGGAGCGCGTGGACCGCAAGCGCCACCTTGGCGCCCGGCGGGAGATCGAGCCCGGCGAAGGGGAGCGCCAGCTCCGCCACCCGGGCGAAGGCGATCCGGCCGAGCTCCGCGCCGCGGTGGGTGCCGGACCGGACGGCGCCATCGGGGGCGAGGGGGAAGTCGACCGCCGCCTGCCGGTCGGCGGCCAGGATCACGACGCGCAGCCGGGTCGCCACCTCGGCGGCGCGGGCCGGCGACTCGGCCGGGTCGAGGCGGAGGTAGAGCGCCTCGAGGTCGAACCCGTAGCGGAGCACGTGGAACGCCTGGGCCGCCCCGTACATCGAGCCGAGGTGCTGGCCGGGCCGGTAGAGCCCGGAGCCCTGCCACTCGAAGTAGGTGGTCTCGCGGCCGTCCAGCTCCGGGGTGAGGAGCAGGCTCGGCTCGCGCAGCGGCTTGGCCTCGATGCCGGCCGGGGCGACCGGCCCCGCCTGCTTGATGGGCTCGAGCGCCTCCGGGGGAGGGTTCGCGCCGCAGAGCAGCGCCGCCCGGATCACGTGGCCGCGGAAGAGCCCGTCGAACTCGGCGGCCAGCTCGGTGGTGAAGTCCTCCCCGTACCACCAGAACCAGTCCGAGGCCTCGGCGGCGAGGAGGTGGCGGCGCGCCTGCGCCAGCCGCTCGGCCGGCACCTCGCCGGCGCGCTCGGCGGCGGCCAGGGCGTCGCGGGCGCGCCCCAGGGCGGTCCAGGCCTGCCGGTCCTCGCGGTGGCCGATCCAGATCCGGTAGGAGGCCTCGATCCAGGAGCCGGAGTGGATCCGCGGGATGGAGGGGCCCGCGGCCTCGGCGGTGGCCTCGGAGAGGGTGACGGTCTCGATCCGGTCGCTCGCCTCCAGGGCGCCGTAGAGCTGATCGAGGAAGTCCCGGCCCGAGGCCGGGTAGTGCTCCCAGGCGTTCTCCCCGTCGAGGAACACCCCCACGGTCGGCGCGCCCGGCTGCCCGTCCCTCGCCCAGGCCTGCCCGATGGCGCCCAGGTTGGCGAGGAAGTCGCGCACCGCCTCCCGGGCCGGCACCCGGGCGTAGGTGAAGCCGATCACGTCGGAGAGGGCCCGGTCGCGGAAGAGCATCGCCACCTCCCCGGAGCCGGCGGCGACGCGCCAGGGGCGGTAGAGGGAGCGGAGCCGCGGGGCGTCGGCGGGGAGGGAGTGGAGGAGCACGCCCTCGTCGCTCGCCGCCCAGCGGACCCCCTCCTCGGCCAGCACCTCGAGGGCCTCCGGGGAGACGGAGCCCTCCGCCGGCCACATCCCCGAGGGCGGCGCGCCGAAGCGGCCGGCGTGGGAGGCGATCGCCTCGCGGACCTGCCAGCGGGCGTCCTCCGGGTGGGCGAAGCGGGGCGGGAGGGCGACGCCGGGGAGGGCGCGGCGCGCGGCGTCCGTGTCGCAGACGAGCGGGAGGATGGGGTGGTAGTAGGGGGTGGCGGAGAGCTCCACCTGGCCGCGCTCCCCGAGCCTCCGCCAGCGCGGCACGATCCCCGCCAGGATCCGCCGCTGGGCCGCGAGCAGCGCCTCCACGTCCTCGCGCCGGTAGCCGCTCCCCTTCTCCCGCAGGGCCCGGACCTCCTCCTCCTCGGCCAGCGCCGCGAACCCCATCCAGGCGAGGTTGAAGAGCACCTGGAGGTCGGTGATCTCCTGGTCGCCGAAGCTCGCCGCCAGGCGGGCCAGGTCCACGCCCCGCAGGTCCCGCCCCCGCTTCTGGAGCAGGTCGAAGTAGCGCGGGAGCGGCCGGATGTTGGCGTCCCAGTCCACCATGAAGAAGGAGCGCAGGATCGCCTGCCGCTCCTCGGAGGCGAGGTCGGCGGCGGGCCGGGCGGTGAGATCGAGGAGCCGGTCGTGCGCCGCCCCCCGGACGTAGTCCTCGAGCTGCTCGAGGAGGACGGGGGTGAAGTTGACCGTGCAGCGGATCCGCTCGTGGCGCTCGAGCACGTGCGCCATGTCGTTGTAGGCCCGGGTGGCGTGGAGCCGGACCCAGGGCATGAGCACCTCGCCGCTCTCCGCCTCGCGGTAGGGGGGCTGGTGCATGTGCCAGAGGAAGGCGAGGCGGACCCTGGGCATCGGGTCTTCGACCCTAGCAACCCGACGCCCGCGGGTGGTGGAGGATCTGCACCACGATCCCCTCCGGCCCCGCCACGTAGAGCGAGCGGGCGCCGTCCCGGTGGGTCCGGGGGCGGGCCACGATCCGCGCGCCGGCCGCGTCCAGGTGGCGCTCCCAGGCGTCGACGTCCTCGGCGCGCGCCACGAGGAGCCCCAGGTGATCGAGGAGCCCGGGGCCGTCCACCCGCTCCACCCGGTGGAGGGCCAGGCTGTCGCCGTCGCGGGCCAGGTAGACGTTCTCCGGGTCCGGGCGCCACTCCACCGCATAGCCGAGGGTGGAGACGAAGAAGGCCTCGGCGGCGGCGAGGTCCTGGACCCGCAGGGCGGCGTGGCGCAGGCCGAGCGCCGGGGGACGGGGCGCGGTCACCCCGGGGGCGTAACGGGGCGGGCGCCCCGGCGCAAACTAGCGCCGGCCGCGCAGGGGCCGGGCGGGGCGAGGGAGCGCGGGCCGGGCGGCCCGGTCCATGCGGGGCGGCGCGGGAGGCGCGCCCGAGGCGGTGGAGGCCGGCCCCCCCTCGTTCTTGATCTTCCACTCCTCCCACAGGTTCAGCACCAGCGAGACGTCGGGGAGGGGGATCGCCTTGCGGAGGTGCGTGAACTCCTCGACGAACGCCTCGTAGAACCGCTGGTAGCGCTGGGGGGTGAAGTAGCGGAGGAGCGTCTCGCGCCCGTGCGCGTCGACGTCGAGGAACTCGATCCCCATCCCCGTGGTGAGGTGCTCGTCCTCGAGGGGGACGACGTGGGCCACCTTGGAGCGGATCGCGAGCGGCCCCTCGGGGAGGGCCAGCTCCACGTGCACCTCGAGCCCCTCGCGGAGCAGGAAGGAGGAGGCGAGGAAGATGCCGCCCAGGCCGAGGTTGCGGGAGGTGCAGAAGGCCTCGAACTTGAGGCCGCCCGCGCCGGGGATGTAGAGGCGGCACGGGAGCTCGATGTCGATGCGCTCGTAGCGTCGGGTCTCGCTCACGGCCGGCAACGATAGCACCCGCGCGCCCGGGCACAAGCGCCGCCTGGCCGCCTCGGCGAGCGGGGCGGGGCGGCACGCCCCGTGGGATCAGCCCACCGCCCCGCGGGATCACCGGAAGATCTTGCCGATGCCCTTCGCCTTCAGCTCGCCCATCTCCTTGGCGAGCCGGCCCAGCCGCTCGGTCTTGTCGGCCACCTCGCGCTGGAGCCGGGCGATCTTGGCGTCGCGCTCGGCCACCTGGGCGGCGAAGCCGTCGCGCTCCTGCGCGGCGCGCTTCAGCGCCTCGCCGCCGTCGCCCGCCCCGCCCGCCGTGGCCTGGGCCACCGCCGCGGTGGCGGCCGCCTCCGCGTCGGCCGCGCGCTGGAGGGCCTGGGCCAGCCGGGCCTCGAGCGCCGCCGCCTGCTCGGAGCCGGCCCCCGCCTCCGGCGCCGCGGCGGGGCGCGAGGTGAGCTCCGCGACCACCGCCTCGAGCCGCTGCACCTCCTTGCGGAGGAGGGCGATCTCGCCCATGCGCGTCGCCACCTCCTCGCGGAGGCGGGCCACGTCGCCGGCCGAGCCCACGCCGCTCGCCGCCAGCGCCGCCTGGAGGCGCTGCTCGAGCTCGTCCTTCTCCCAGCGGATCGCCTGCAGCTCGGCGTCGATGCCGGCCGCCTGGGCCTCTGCGGCGTCGGCCGCGTTCCGCACCCGGGCGAGCTCGGCCTCCAGTGCGGCCCGCGCCCGCCCCTGCTCCTCGCCCTCGGCCCGGACCCGCTCCAGCTCGGCGCGCACGGCGTCCAGCTCCCCGGCCGGCCCGGCCTGGGAGAGCCGCGCCTCGGCGGCCGCCACCCGCTCCGCCGCCTCCGCGTCCCGCGCCCGGGCCGCCTCCTCGGCGCTCTCCCGCTGGGCGTGGGCCTCGGCGGCGCGCGCCTCGGCGATCCGGAGCTGCTCCCCCCCGGAGTCGATCCGCGCCACCAGCTCCGCGGCGCGGGCCTCGAGCGCCTCGCGGACCGCCCCCGCCTCGCGCTCCAGCTCGGCGGTCCTCGCCTCGGCGGCCTGGCGCGCCTCCTCCACCTGGCGCCTCGCCTCCTCCACCTCCCCCCGGGCCCGCTCCAGCTCGCTGCGGGCCTCGGCCAGGGCCCGGCGCCCCTCCTCGCCGCCGGCCTCGGCCGCCGCCAGCGCCTGGCGAGCCTCGGCCAGGGAGGAGATCTCGGCCCGGGCCGCCTCCAGCTCGGCGGTGAGACGCGTCCGCTCCGCCTCCGCCCCGGCCTCCAGCCCGGCCCGCTCGGCGCGGATCGAGGCCGCCTCGGCCGCGGCGGCCTCCGCCTCGGCGCGCGCCTCGGAGAGGGCCCGGCGCGCCGACGCCAGCTCGGCCTCGAGCGCAGCCGCGTGGGCGCGCTCCGCCTCGCGCGCGCCCGCCTCCTCGACCGAGGCGCGGGCCTTGTCCTCGAGCGTGTCCTCGAGATCGGCCGCCCGGGCCTCGGCGGCCGTGGCGCGCTCCAGGGCCGACTCCATCCCCGCCTTGGCCGCCTGCGCCTCGGCCCGGGCCGCCTGCAGCCCCGCCTCCGCCTCGAGCCCCGCCTCGCGCCGCTCGGCCAGGGCGGTCTCCGCCCGGGCCCGGCTCTCCTCCGCCTCCTCCAGCGCCTCGGCCTGCTGGGCCAGCGCGGCCCGGGCCTCCTCCAGGTCCCGGGCCCGGGTGGCGAGCGCCTCCTCCGCCCGATCGAGCGCCGCCCGGAGCTCGAGGGCGGCGTCCCGCTCGGCGTCCGCCTGCGCCTCGACCTCCCGGATCCGGGCGGCGGCCAGGTCGGCCCCGGCCCGGAGGCGCTCCAGCTCCTCCTCCCCCGCGGTCCGCTCCTGGCGCACGTCCTCCAGGGCGGCGCGGGCCTCGGCCAGCGAGCGCTCGGCGGCCGCGCGCTCCTCCTCGCCGGCCTGCCGCGCGCGCTGCAGCTCCTCCGCGCGGGCCCCGGCCCGGGCGGCGGCGTCGCGCGCCTCGGCCGCCTCGCGCAGCGCGGTGTCCCGGCCTCGGGCGGCGTCGAGCCCCTCGGCCCGGGCCTGGTCGCGCTCGGCCCGCGCCAGCTCCCGCTCCGCCTGGGCCTCGTCCCGCTCGCCGGCCGCGATCTCGCGCTCGGCCCGGGCCTCGTCCCGCTCCCGGAGCGCCTCGGCACCGGCGGCCCGCACCTCCTCGAGCTCGGCCCTCCCCTGGTCGCGATCCGCCGCGCGGCGCGCCGCCTCCTCCAGCAGCTCCCGGGCCGGGAGGGCCACCACCGTGACGCCGGAGAGCCCGCTCGGCTCGTCCCCGCAGACGGCGACGTAGGCGACCGTCTCGGGCGTGCCCGCCAGCCCCCCGTCCATCGCCACGTCCGGCTCGTCCTCGCCCTCGGCCGCGATCCCGAACACCCAGCCGACGGTGGCCGACTGGGCGGCGACCTCCACCGAGGGGAACTGCTCGGCGAGCGCGCTCACGAACGGCTCGTAGGCGGGCGGATCCGCGAGGGGAGGCTCGCCCAGCAGCTCGGCCAGGCCGGCCCCGCCGGCGGCGATGGCGGTGACGAGCCGCCCGCCGGGGGCGAGCAGCCGCCGGAGCGCCTCCACCCGGGCGGGGTCTCCGCCGAGAGCCGCCCCGTCGGCGAGGAGGACGAGGTCGAAGGTCCCGGCGCGCAGGTCGTCGAGGCGGGCCACCCGGAACTGGACGAAGGGGTGGTGCCCGGCCTCGCGCGCGGTCTCCAGGTCGCCCTCGCCGTCGACGATCGAGAGCACCGCGGCCGCGCCCCGCTCCGCGAGGAGGAGCGCGCTCGCCCCGCCGGTCGCCGCGGCGGCGCCCACCTCGAGCACGCGCCGGCCGGCGAGGAGCGGCTCGACGAAGCTGTAGCGGGCGAGCAGCTCGCCGGCGCCGTTGCGGGCGTGGAAGGAGGCCATGGCCCGCCGATGTTACCTCGGCCGGCGCCTCCCCGCCCTTCCCCGACCGGCGGACGCCGGGTGCGCTCCCCCGGGGCCGCTATCGGCCGGCATCGGGGGGGGCGGGCGGGGCGCCCTCGGCCGGGCGGGCCGCCTCGGGGCCGGGCGGGGTGGCGGCCCGGGCCGCGGCGGCGGCCTGCTCCACCGCCCCCTCGACCGGGTGGAGGAGGGCCTGCGCGTCGACCGCGTGCGGCGAGCGCGAGGCGGCGGTGAGGCGGAGCTTCTCGGCCGCCTCGCGGAGCTCGCCGGCCGCCCGGTCGAGGAGCCGGCGCGCCTCCTGGTACCCGGACTCGGCCCGGAGGGCGGTCAGGTCGTCGCGCTGCGCCGGCGAGATCCCCGCCAGGCGCTCGGCCCGGGCGAGGAACCCGAGCCCGCGCTCCATCCGCGCCGGGTCCCCGCTCTGCACGTCCTCGCGCGCCCAGCCGGCCAGCAGGTCGTAGAGGGCCTGGTCGAGCATGCTCCGCTCCTCGAAGGAGCGCTCCTCGGGCAGCGCCTTCCCGGGCGGGAAGACCAGCGGGGCGTAGGCCTGGGCCTGGGTCGGGTCGGAGGGCTTGAAGGCCTGCCGGCCGTAGGGCAGGAGCATCCCCTTCATCACCACCAGCCGCCCCTCGTCCGGGACCAGGTACCAGGTGCGGGCGTTCCGCTCCGAGGCGAGCCAGGCGACCAGGGCGAGCAGCCCGGCGATGGCGGCGAAGGTGAGGAGCCCCCGGCTCGCGCTCCCGCGCTGCGAGGGTGTTCTGCAGGCTGCCATGTCGCGTTTCCTTTCGCCTTCTCAGGTCCGCGCCACGCCCACGTAGGGCAGGTTGCGCATCTTGCCGTCCCAGTCGAGGCCGTAGCCGACCACGAACTCGTCGCCGATCACGAACCCCCGGTAGTCGATGGGGATGTGCACCTGCGCCCGGGCCGGCTTCTCCAGCAGTGCCGCGAGCCGCAGGCTGGCGGGCTTGCGGGTGGCGAGGTTCTCCAGGAGGTACCGCATGGTCAGGCCGGTGTCGACGATGTCCTCGACCAGGAGGACGTGCTTGCCGTCGATGGGCCGGGTGAGGTCGCTCGTGATCTGGACCACGCCGGTGCTCCGGGTGCCCTGGTACGAGCTCGTGCCGATGAAGTCGATGGAGAGGGGGAGGTCGACGGCCCGCACCAGGTCGGCGAGGAAGATGAAGCTCCCCTTCAGGACCCCGATCACCACCAGGGGCTTGCCGGCGTAGTCCCGGCTGATGGCCGCGCCCATCTCCGCGATGCGGGCCCGGAGGTCCGCCTCGGCGATGAGCACGTCGACCCGACCCTCGCCCACCCTAGACATAGGCGTTGTTCATGATCTCGCCGAAGCCGCCGCCGCCGGGGACGATGTACTGGTGATCGTCGAGCCCGCGCTCGTCGTCCCAGCGGGTGCCGGGGACGGTGGCGAGCACGTCTGGGGCGGAGAGGCCCCGGTCCAGGCGGATGGCGTAGATCCGCACGTCCGGGTGGGCCTTGGTCATGTTCCGCAGGTACTCGGGGGTGACGATCAGGTGGATGTTCACGATCCGCCGCGGCTTCCCGGGGACCTTCTTCTTGTAGGTCTCGATGGCGGTGGCGAGCGAGGAGCCGGTGGCGCCCATGGGGTCGGGGAAGAGGAGGAACGCGTCGTCCACGTCCCCGCCGATCTTCATCCCGCCGATCCCGGCCCCCACCACCTCCTCGTTCTCCCCCAGCATCCGGCTCATGATGATGTGGTCCTGGCGGACCAGCGCCGGCTCGAGGGTCTCGTTGAGCAGGTCGTAGGCGAGCTGGGAGGGGACCGCCCCGGCCCGGGCGATGTTGACCGTGACCGCGCGCACCTGCCGATCGATCACCTCCCCCTCGAAGATCGCCTGGGGGGAGCTGTCGATCATCCGGGTGGGCACCGCCACCCGCCGCCTCGGGAACTCGGCGTTGAGGACGGTGCGGATCAGGTCCTCGTAGAGGAGCCGCACCAGCCGGTTGATCTCCGGCTGGGAGGTCTCCTTGGCGCAGAGGGTGGCGAGCTGGCCGAGCAGGAAGGGGTTGGCGATGACGTGGACGTTCTCGCCGTACCGATGCTCGATCTCGCTGATGTGGAAGGGGACGTGGTCGTAGGACAGGTCGCGCACGGGGCGGGAGCATAATCCCCCCGGCCGCGGAAGCCTCCTCCTAATTGCTGGCCCGGGCAGCCGGCCGGGCGGCCGGGGTCAGCGCACCTCGACGACCCCCTGGAACATCCGCATCCGGCAGGAGAACCGGAGCGGGCCGGTCCGCTCCGGGGTGAAGGCGATCCGGACCGGCTCGCCGAGCGGGAGCGGCACGTCCACCCCGGCGTCGGGGATGACGATCTCGGTGGCGCAGGTCTCGTCGGTGATGCGGGTCACCACCAGCTCGAGCGGCACGCCCCGCCGGGCCTCGATCCGCCAGGGCTCGTACCCGTTCCTGGTGACGGTGATGGCGACCGGCGCCGGGCGGCGCCCGCAGGCGGCGAGGAGGGCGGCGAGGAGGAGGGCGGCGCGCATCGCGGCTCGCCCGGATCTAGCCGATGGCGCGGGATTCGGAAACCGCGACCGCTGTGGTACAGGGGGCCGTGCGCCTCGTCACCCTCGCCCCCGCCAAGGTGAACCTCGTCCTGCGCGTGGGGCCGGCCCGCGCCGACGGCTACCACGAGATCCTCTCGCTCATGGCCCCGCTCGACCTCGGCGACCGGGTCGAGGTGCGGGTGTCGACCCGCGACGGGCCGATCACCTGCGCCGTCCCCGGCTTCCCCGAGCTCGACGGCGACGCGAACCTCGCCGCCCGGGCGGCCCGCGCCTTCCGCGAGGCCCTGGGCCTCTCCCGCGGCGTGGCGATCCGGATCGAGAAGCGAACCCCGGTGACCGCCGGGCTGGGTGGAGGCTCCTCCGACGCGGCCGCCGTCCTCCGCTGCCTCGCCCGCGCCTTCCCCGTCGCCCCCGCGGCGCTCGCCCGGATCGGCCTCTCGGTCGGCTCGGACGTCCCCTTCTTCCTCGGCAAGGGCCCCGCCTGGGCGGGCGGACGCGGGGAGCGGCTTCGGCCGGCGAGCGTGCCCCCGCTCGACCTCGTGCTCCTCTACCCCGAGGACCCGCGGCTCGCGATCCGGGCCGGCGACGCCTACCGGTGGCTCGATCGGGCCCGGGACGGGACGGCGATCCGGCCGCTCGGCCGGGCCCACCCCTTCCGGGCATCCCTGGTCGGGAACGACCTGCAGGGAGCTTGCGTGGCGCAGCACCCCGCGCTCCTGCCGCTCTTGGGGCTACTCGTGGGGCAGGGCGCGACGGCCGCTATAATGTCCGGGAGTGGCCCGACCGTGTTCGGGGTCTTCCCGAGCCGGAGAGCGGCACGCGGCGCCGCCCGGGCCATCGAGGCGCAGCGGGCACCGCGGCTCAGGGTCCTCCTCGCGCGGACGGTGGGACGGCAACCGAGGGTCACGCCATGGAGATCACCGAGGTCCGCGTCTTCCCGGTCAACGAAGAGAAGCTGAAGGCTTACGTCACCATCACCCTCGACCACTGCTTCGTCGTCCGCGACCTCAAGGTGATCCACGGCAACTCCGGGCTCTTCATCGCCATGCCCGCGAAGCGCCGGAAGGACGGGACCTTCAAGGACATCGCCCACCCGCTCAACTCCGAGACGCGAGAGAAGATGGAGCGCACGATCCTCGCCGAGTACGAGCGTGAGGTGAAGAAGGGCACGAGCCCCCGCCCGACCGGGACCGACCCCCACGAGGACTGATCCTTCGTCAGGGCGCAACGGGCCGGCGGATGGGGCGTTTCGGCCCCCGGTCGACGGGCGTCGGACCCTTCCGGTATAAGGGCGCCGCCTGGTGACGGCGCGGTGTCGGCCCGCGCAGCTGCCCATCCTCTCTCGAGCTCGAAGAGCGAGCGGAGCGCTCCACGATGAACCACTCGAACGGATCCCTCCCCGACTTCCGGGTCTTCTCGGGCAACTCGAACCGTCCGCTCGCCGAGGCGATCTGCGGCGAGCTGGGGCGGCCGCTCGCCCGGGCCACCGTCGGCCGCTTCTCCGACGGCGAGATCCAGGTGGAGATCGGCGAGAACGTCCGCGGGCTCGACACCTACATCATCCAGTCGACCTCGCCCGACGCGAACCAGAACCTGATGGAGCTGCTCATCATGATCGACGCGCTGAAGCGCGCGTCGGCCGGCTCGATCAACGCCGTCATCCCCTACTACGGCTACGCCCGCCAGGACCGGAAGTCCGCGCCGCGCGTCCCCATCACCGCGAAGCTCGTGGCCGACCTGCTCGAGGCCGCCGGCGCCTCGCGCGTCATCTCGATGGACATGCACGCCGGCCAGATCCAGGGCTTCTTCAACGTGCCCTTCGACCACCTCTACGCCGCCCCGGTCCTGCTCGAGCACATGCGCAAGCGCTTCGACGGCGACGGCCAGAACGTGGTGATCGTCTCCCCCGACGCCGGCGGCGTGGAGCGGGCCCGCGCCTACTCGAAGCGGCTCGGCTCGACCCTGGGCATCGTCGACAAGCGACGGACCAAGCCGAACGTGGCCGAGATCATGAACGTGATCGGCGAGGTCCAGGGCAAGATCGCGGTCCTCCTCGACGACATGATCGACACCGCCGGCACCCTCACGCAGGCGGCCAACGCCCTGGTGGACAAGGGCGCGACCAAGGTCTACGCCTACGCCACCCACGCCGTCCTCTCCGGCCCGGCGGTGGACCGGATCATGAAGAGCCCCATCGAGGAGATCGTGGTGACCGACACGATCAAGCTCGCCCCCGGGGCGGCCGAGTGCCGCAAGATCCGGAGCCTCACGGTGGCCGGCATCCTGGCGGAGGCGATCCGCCGGATCCACTCGGCCGACTCGCTCTCGTCGCTCTTCGTCTAGGACCGGCCAGCGCCGGCGGGGCCGGGCGACCGCGATCGGCCGCGAAGCGCTTGACCGCGCGCGGCTTTTCGGCTAATCACCCGCCCTCCACCGGTCCCACGCTGCCCGGGACCTCCAGCAACGACCCAGGGCCCGAGCGCTTTTCCGCGAAGGCCCCTCCCGCCCGATAGCCGGCGCGAGTCCACTGGGAGGAAGAGATGGCCGAGACCGTCGTCACCGCTGCGCGCCGCGAAGAGAAGGGCAAGGGCCCCGCTCGCCGCCTGCGCGCCAAGGGCCTCATCCCCGCCGTGGTGTACGGGCGCAAGAGCGTGCCCACCCACGTCGCGGTCGATCCCGCCCTGCTCCTCAAGGCGATCGAGACCCCGCACCGGTTCAACACCGTCCTCACCCTCGAGACGGACGGGGCGAAGAAGCACGTCCTCTTCAAGGAGTGGTCGGTCGACCCGGTGAGCCGGAAGCTGCTCCACGCCGACTTCCTCGAGGTGAAGCTCGACGAGCCCGTGCAGGTGCGCGTACCGGTGGTCACCACCGGCAAGGCGGTCGGGGTCACCGAGGGCGGCATCCTCTCCGTCTCGGCCCACGAGATCGCGGTCGAGGCGCTGCCCACCAAGATCCCGGTCCAGATCGAGGTCGACGTCACCGAGCTCAAGATCGGCCGGTCGATCCACGTCTCCGAGGTCAAGGCCCCGGCGGGCGTGAAGCTCAAGTTCGCGACCGACTACGTGGTCGCCTTCGTCGCCGTGCCCGAGAAGGAGGAGGTCGTGGCGCCGGCGGCGGTCCCGGGTGCGGTCCCGGCCGAGGGCGCAGCGGCGGCTCCGGCGGCGGGCGCGGCTCCGGGCGCGGCCCCGGGCGCTCCGGCGGCGGGCGCGGCTGCCCCGGCGGCGGGCGCGGCTCCGGCCGCCCCGGCCAAGGGCGGCGGCGACAAGGGCAAGAAGTAAGGGCGCCGCTTGAAGCTCGTGGTCGGCCTCGGCAACCCCGGCGAGGAGTACGCCCGGACACGCCACAACGTCGGCTTCCTCGTGGCCGACCGGCTGGCGCAGCAGTGGGGCGCTTCCTTCTCCGCGCAGAAGTTCGGCGCGGACCTCGCCGAGGCCCGGGCCGGCCGGGAGCGGGTCTGGCTCGTGAAGCCGCGCACCTACATGAACCACTCGGGCGAGGCGGTCGGCGCCGCCCTGCGGTTCTGGAAGCTCGGGCTCGCGGACGTGGTGGTGATCCACGACGACCTCGAGCTCGACCCCTTCCGCGTGCAGCTCAAGGTGGGCGGCGGCGACGGCGGGCACAACGGCGTGAAGAGCCTCAACGCCCACCTCGGCTCCCGGGACTACGCCCGGGTGCGGGTGGGGGTGGGGCGGCCGCCGCCCCGGCTGGACCCGGCCGACTACGTGCTCGGCAAGTTCTCCAGGGCCGAGGAGGGGGAGCTCGAGGAGTGCGTCGAGCGCGCCGCCGAGGCCACCCAGCTCGCGGTCGAGCTGGGAGCGAAGAAGGCGATGAACCAGGTGAACCGCCGGGGCCGCCCGGCGGAGCAGTGATGGCGCAGCACCGGGATCGCCGGCATGGGGCCGGTGGGCCGGAGACGAACGACTCCTCGCGGCGGGCGAACCGCCGCTCTTGAGACCCGAGGGGAGCGACATGGCAGACGCGAAGAAGCTCGTGCGTGAGTACGAGACCATCTACCTGCTCAAGCCGGAGACGCCGGACGACCAGGTGGAGGAGATCAAGGAGCGCCTCCGCGGCGTGGTGAGCCGCGAGGGCGGGAAGGTGATCCGGTTCACCAACCAGGGCAAGCGCAAGACCGCCTTCCCGGTGGCGAAGAACGCGAAGGCGCTCTACGTGCACTGCCTGTACGTCGGCATGCCCGGGCTGGTGCAAGAGCTCGAGCGCAACCTGAAGATGCTCGACGTGGTGACCAAGTTCCAGTCGGTCAAGCTCGCCGACGAGGTGGACTTCGACGCCCGGCAGGTCGAGGCCGACGTGAAGGTCCAGCCGGTCGAGGACGAGCCCAGACCGCGCGAGGAGCGCGGGGAGTTCACGCCGGGCGAGGAGCCGTTCGAGGCGGAGCAGCCGGAAGGGCAGGAGGAGTGAGCCATGGCGCGTCCTGACATGGGTGGTCCGAAGACGGGTGGGTTCGGCGGTTCGCGCGGTGGGTTCGGCGGTGGTGGTGGTGGTGGCGGCTACGGCGGCGGCGGCTACGGCGGCCGCGGCGGCGACCGGGATCGCGACCGTGAGGGCGGCGACCGCGGCGACCGCGGCGGCGAGGAGGGCGGCCGGGGCCGCGGCTTCGGCCGGCGGAAGGTCTGCCGGTTCTGCGCCGACAAGGCCCTCAAGGTCGACTACAAGGACCAGGGACAGATGAAGTACTTCCTCACCGAGCGCGGCAAGATCATCCCGCGCCGGATCAGCGGCAACTGCGCCAAGCACCAGCGCGAGGTGGCCACCGCCATCAAGCGCGGCCGCATGCTCGCGATCCTGCCCTACACCGTCGGGCAGATGTAAAGGAGCGCCGCGATGAAGCTCATCCTCCGTGAAGACGTGGAGAACCTCGGGAAGGGCGGCGAGGTGGTGGAGGTGAAGCCCGGCTACGGGCGGAACTTCCTGCTCCCCCGCGGCCTGGCCGTGCCGGCCAACCCGAAGAACGTGAAGGAGCTCGACCACCAGAAGGCGGTCGCCTCCGCCAAGGCCGCGAAGCTCAAGGCCTCGGCCCAGGCGGTGGCCAAGCGGCTCTCCGACACGCCCATCACCCTGAAGCGCAAGGTGGGCGAGCAGGACAAGCTCTACGGCTCGGTGACCGCCCTCGACGTGGCCGAGGCGCTCGCCGCCCGCGGGCTCCAGATCGACCGGCGCTCCATCGACCTGGCCGAGCCCATCAAGACGCTGGGCGACTTCGAGGTGCCGGTGAAGCTGCACTCCGAGGTGGTCGGCAAGGCCAAGGTGAAGGTCGAGGCCGAGCCCGCCTAGCCCGGCCCGCAGCGACGATGCCCCCCGGGGGCCGGCTCCGCCTGGAGCCGGCCCTCGACGCTTCCGGGGGACGGGGGCGGGCGCCCGGGCGTGGCCCGGCCGCGCCCCGCCCTCAGCGACCGGACTCCTGCCGGCGCCGTACCTCCTCGAACTGCCGGCGGGCCTCCTCGAGCGCGGCCGGGTCGGGAGCGTCGGCCTCGGGGGCCGGCTCGACCGCCGCGGGGACCGCCCGGGCCCGGGCGGCCGCCTGGCGGACGCGCTCCTGGTACTTCACGAAGTTGGGGATGGCGATCGCCGCCAGGATCCCCATGATGGCCACCACCGCCATGGCGCCGCTGGCGCCCGCTCCCCCGGCGCCGAGCCCGAGCACCGGGGCGAGCGGATAGGCGAGCGGGTTCCGGGACGCCACCCGGGTGGTCCCCGGCGCGGCCAGCTCCTTCAGCGCCGCCACCCGCTTGCAGAGGAAGGGATGCGAGGCGGCCAGCTCCTGGACCGCCATCCAGAACCCGCCCGCCTCGTCGGCCTGGGCGATGAAGGCCTCGAGGTCCGCGCCCTGGGCGAGCGGGCCGCCCGCGGCCAGGACCATGAGCCCGCGCATCGCCTGCTCGGTGTCGCCGGCCACCGCCGCGCCGGCGCGATCGCAGGTGTACTCGCAGGCCCGGGAGTAGGCGGCGCCGGCCAGGGGCACGAGCCAGTAAGGGGCGAGGAACAGCCGCCAGGCGAGGTGGCCGGCGGCGTGGTGGGCGAGCTCGTGCCCGACCACGAAGTCGAGCTGGCGGGGATCGTGGCAGTGGTTCACCAGGTCCGAGAGGAGGATCACGAACCGGCGGGAGAGGAGCTTGGTGGCGAAGGCGTTGAGCAGGCCTCCGCCCTGGAGCACGTAGACCTCGGGGGTGCGCGGCAGGCCGAGCCTGGCGGAGGCGGCGCGGACGCGGGTGTAGAGCTCCGGGAACTGGCGCTCCGAGACCCGCACCCCGTTGCCCCGCACGTGGGCGAGGAAGAGCGCCTGGGCGACGAGGAGGAAGAGGCCGATGGCGACGCCGTAGAAGAGCCCCACGATCGTCACGGCGAGGACGAGCCAGGCGACGGCGCTCAGCACCACGCCGAGGACGAAGAGCGGGCGCTCCTTGGGCGAGCGGAGCCGCAGATCGAGCGACATGTACCCCTCCCGGGAGGACGACCGACGGTGAACGGTTGCAGGGCGCAACGATCCCGTCAATGTGGTCGATTGCTTACCCCGGCCCCGCCGGCGGCGGGGCGGCGCCGTCCCGGCCGGCGAGCGAGGGGCGCTCGCCGTGAGGGCGCCTACTGGCCCGGGTCCGGGCAGACGTGCGCGGCGGCGCCGGAGGGCGGGACGTGGGCCCGCAGCCGCCCGAGCGCCTCGCGCGCCTCGTCGGCGGCCGGCCCCTGCGCCACCCGCTCCCAGGCCGCCCGGGCCTCCCCGCGCAGCCGGGCGTCGCGCCCCCCGGAGGCCCAGAGCGCCTCCTCGAGGGCCCGCGCTCGCCAGAGCCGCACGGTGGGGAGGGCGGCCGACCTAGGGTAGCGCTCCGCGAACCCCTCCACCCGGCCGGCCACCGCCGCGGGCGTGCACGGGGCGGCGTACCGGACCACCCGGAGGGCGGCCTCCTCGGCGAGGCGGTCGGTCCCCTTCACCTCCGCCTCGAAGGCGGCCCGGTACCTGAGGACGCCGCCGTCCGCCTCGTAGACGGGAGCCCCCAGCAGCCGGTCGGCCCGGGCGAAGGCGGGCAGGGTCTCCGGGGCGGGCGCGGCCCGGGCGGCCAGCCCGCCGGCGAGGAGCAGGACCTCGGCGCGGGCCGGCGAGCCGGTCACGTGCCGGGCGAAGCCAGCCGCGAGCTCGAGCGCCGCCGGGAGGCGGCCGCCGTCGGCCAGGGCCCGGACGAGCTCCTGCGCCGCCGCGCCGGAGGCGCTCCCCTCGCCGAGGGCGAGCGCGCTGTACCCGCCCTCGCCCACCAGGCCGCGGAGCTGGAGGAGGACGGGCGCCCCCTCGCGCGGCGGCGTGGGGAGGTCGACCCAGAGGACCTCGCCCGGCCCCCCCTCGCCGGCCGGCTGGAACCGCACCCGGTCGGCGTGCCCCGGCGGCTCGAGATCCGCCGCGTCCGGGACCCAGAGCCGGGCGGTGAGCGCCAGGCCGGCGTCGGGCACGACGGCCACCGCGCGGGGGACCTCGCCCGGCCCGCGCCAGACCACGGCGAACGTGTCCGGGTCGCGCGGCGAGGTCTCGCCGTGGACCGGCCGCCCCTCCGCCAGCGGATTCCGCTCGGCCAGGGAGCGCCACTCCGGGTACCGCTCCTCCCGCGAGCCGACCAGCTCCGGCTCGTCGTTGGGCTCGATCTCCTCGCCCGCCTGGGGCTCGGCGAGCCGCACCTCCAGCAGGTAGGGATCGGTCGGCTTCTCCACCGGCGCGCTGGCCGCGTCGTGGCGCTCGCGGACGGTGAGGTAGTAGGTGCCGGGCTGCACCGCGGCCACCAGCGTCTCGGGCTCGCCGGGGCCGCCGTGGTCGACCGAGGCCACCAGGGGCGCCGAGGTGCGAGCGTCCCCCGCCGCCCGGACCCGGTTCAGCGCCAAGGCCACGTCGAGGCCGCGGATCCCCTCCCCCGCCTTCTCCCCGTGCCACTCGGCCACCAGGACCTCGCGCCCCTCGAACGGCGGGACCTCGATCCGGTAGACGTCCACGTCCCCGGTGGTCTCGTTCAGCTTCGCCCCGATGTACCCCTTCACCGTCGCCACGCCGCCGCCCGCCCGCCCGTCCTTGCCGGGCGGGAGCGGGAGCACGTTGGCCTGGGCGGGGACGTCGTTGGGCTCGTGCTCCACGCCGTCGTAGCGGTCGCTCGGCCGGAGCGACGGCGGGACCAGGGCCGCGAGGCGCGGGACGCGCGCCGCGGCGAGCGCGTAGAGGTCGGGCCAGCGCCAGATCCCGGCGGCGGCCGCGGCCAGCAGGAGGACGGCGGCGATGGGGGCGCCGATCCGGCGGCGGCGCAGGGCGCGCAGCTGCCGCTCGAAGTCGCGGAAGTCCTCCCGCCGCGCGATCTCGAGCTTCCCGGTGACCTCCGGGGCCTCGCTGGCGCGGCGGTGGACCCGGCGCGCGCCGGTCACCTCGTCGAGGGCGAGGAGCGCGCGCCGCATCTCGTCCGCCGAGGCGAAGCGATCGGCGGGGCGCTTCGCCAGGGCGCGGGCCACCACCTCCGCGAACTGGGGGCTGGTCCCCGGCGCCACCTCGACCAGCGACGGGGGCGGGTCGTGGAGGTGGGCGGAGACGATCGCCATCGGGGTGGGGGCCACGAAGGGGGGACGCCCCGAGACCAGCTCGTGGAGGACGCAGCCGACCGCGTACAGGTCGGCGCGGGCGTCCACCTCCTCGCCGCGGGCCTGCTCGGGGGCGAGGTAGTTCGGGGTGCCGACGATCGCCCCGGCGCTGGTGGTGGAGGCGGCCGCGCCCTCGTCCCGGAGCTTGGCGATCCCGAAGTCGAGGACCTTGGCGAAGTCCTCCCCCGGCCGGGCCTGCATCAGCATGACGTTGGCCGGTTTCATGTCCCGGTGGACCACCCCCGCCTCGTGCGCCTCGGCGAGGGAGCCGAGGATCTGCTGCCCGATCTCGGCGGCCCGGGCCTCGGAGAAGCGCCCCTCCTCCCGGAGCACCTGGGCGAGGTCCTTGCCCGGCACGTACTCCATGGCGAGGTAGAATCCGCCCAGCTCCTCGATCTCGCCGAAGTCGAAGACCGCGATGGTGTGCGGGTGGGAGAGGCGCGAGACGATCTGGGCCTCGGAGCGGAAGCGGGCCACCGCCCCCGGCTCGCTGGCGAAGTCCCCCCGCAGGATCTTCACCGCCAGGGCCTTGCCCATGCGGATGTGCTCGGCCTTGTAGACCGAGCCCATCCCGCCCTCGCCCACCAGGGCGATGAGCCGGTAGCGGTCGGCGATCACCTGGTCGAGGAGGACGTTGCCCTGGGTGCGGTCGGCGGCGCCGGACCGGAGGTCCTGGCCGCAGCTCGGGCAGAAGTTCAGGGGACCGGCGCCCGGCTCGGGGGTGAAGCCGCAGCCGGGGCACGACTCCGCGGCGTCGCGGCTGGAGCTCGGGGACGCCATCGCTCGGGACGAGAGTATCCCGAGGCACAACCCCGGGAAAGCCCTGGTCTCCGCTTGTCCCGGACCGGCGCCCTGCTATAGTCCGCCCGCCGTGCTCAACTGGCTCCACAACATCCTGTCGCGCGATCTCGCCATCGACCTCGGGACGGCGAACACGCTCATCTACATCCGAGGAATGGGCATCGTCTCCAACGAGCCCTCGGTCGTCGCCGTCCAGCAGGACGCCCGCGGCGGCCGCAAGGTCCTCGCCGTCGGCAAGGAGGCGAAGGAGATGCTCGGGCGCACGCCCGGCAACATCGTCGCCATCCGGCCCATGAAGGACGGCGTCATCGCCGACTTCGAGGTCACGGCGGCGATGCTCAAGTACTTCATCCAGACCGCCCACAACCGGAAGAGCTTCGTGAAGCCCCGGATCATCATCGGGATCCCGTCGGGCATCACCGAGGTGGAGAAGCGCGCCGTCCGCGAGGCGGCCGAGTCCGCCGGCGCGCGCGAGGTCTACCTCATCGAGCAGCCCATGGCCGCCGCCATCGGCGCCGGGCTCCCCATCACCGAGCCCTCCGGGAACATGATCGTCGACATCGGAGGAGGCACCTCCGACGTGGCCGTCATCTCGCTCGGCGGGATCGTCTACAGCCGCTCGGTCCGGGTCGCCGGCGACAAGATGGACGAGGCGATCATCCAGCACATCAAGCGCAAGTACAACCTCCTCATCGGCGAGCGCACCGCCGAGCTCATCAAGATGGGCATCGGCACCGCCTATCCCACCGAGGAGGAGCTCACCATGGACATCAAGGGACGCGACCTCGTCGCCGGCGTCCCGCGCACCCTCACCGTCACCTCCTCCGAGATCCGCGAGGCCCTCTCGGAGCCGGTCAACGGCATCGTCGAGGCGGTGAAGGTCACCCTGGAGCGCACCCCGCCCGAGCTCGCCGGCGACATCGCCGACCGGGGGATCGTCCTCGCCGGTGGCGGCGCCCTCCTCAAGAACCTCGACGTGCTCCTGCGCGAGGAGACCGGCCTCCCGGTCTTCCTCGCCGAGGACCCGCTCTCCTCCGTGGTCATCGGCGCGGGGAAGGCGCTCGAGGAGCTCGACATCCTCCGGCAGGTCACCGCCCACGCCTGAAGGTTGATCTCACGGGGCGTGCCGCCCCGCCCCGCCCCTGCTACGCGGGGCCCTGCGCCGTGCTCGCCGCTTCGCGGCTGCGCGCGGCTGCCCCGCGGCGGAGGGGCGTTGCCCCTCCCCCCGGCTGCGCCGGGGCCCCCTTCCCCGTGACCCGCTGCCTCTTCACCGATCACGCCCGCCCCGTCGGGCGCGCCCGGCAGGCTGTCGGCGGATCCCGACAGCGGCCAGGTCCAACCGGCCGTCTTCCCGTGCCCGCGCGCTGGCAGCCCGCGTGCAATCCCCGGAGACGTGCGCGGCGCGCCACGGTGGACGCCGCGAAGCTCTCGGACCCTCACGCAGCCCCGGAGAACCCCATGAACCGCAAGCTCCCCTCCCTCGTCGGCGCCGGCATCGGCCTCGCCCTCTTCCTCGCCCTCGCCCTCCTCCCCGCCATCCTCTACGGCGGCTACGCGGGCCTGCTCCTCGCCGGCGGCATCTTCGGGACCCCGGTCCAGGCGACCTTCCTCGTCCGCGCCCTGATCGTCTTCGGGATGGCGCTGGGCGTGGTCGGCGTCGGCTCGCTCTTCGCGGTGGTCGGTGCGGCCGCGGGCGCCGCGGTGGGCGCGCTGACCACGCTCTCGGCGAAGCGGCCGGTCGCCCAGGAGCAGGCGAGCCGCTAGCCGCCCGTCCTCGATCGCCACCGGGCCCGGCCGCGAGCGGCCGGGCCCTCGCCGTCTGCGGGTCGGCCAGGCCCGCAGACGCTGCGACAGATCGGCGCATCTCCTGGAACCACCTTCCAACCCCGCGCAATTGCTGCGGGCTTCGAAAACCCAGGGCCGTTTGACGCACGACAAAACGCCTGGAGTCTCGGTGGTTAGAATGAGCGCCTTTTTGGGTACGGGGGCACAACCATTGCACACGCGAACCGAGCCTATGCGAGCCACCTTCCTTACGATCGCGCTTCTCCTCTCGACCGCCGCCCGCGCCGAG